>Ga0209536_100001312_pt1 | contig 41332 bp, 37 predicted proteins | sample DeeMarSeWOR28_12_FD_187461 | JGI IMG/M metagenome (GOLD analysis project Ga0209536, IMG submission 187461) | Marine sediment microbial communities from White Oak River estuary, North Carolina - WOR-2-8_12 (SPAdes) (version 2) | ecosystem: Environmental > Aquatic > Marine > Intertidal zone >...
CCGACGAGACCCGCCGCGACCGACACGAACGTGACGGGATCCATCGGGCTCACCCCGAACAGCAGCCCCGCCATCAGACGCGTCAATCCGATGGCCAGACCCAGACCGATGACCACTCCGACCCCCGACAGCAGCAGGCTCTGCCGCAGCACCATCCCCTTCACCTGTCCGGCCTGCGCGCCCAGCGCCATCCGCAGACCCAGCTCCCGACTGCGCTGGCTCACCGCATAGGAGATCACCCCGTAGACACCGATGAGTCCGAGCAGTAGGGCTACGCCCGACGCCACACCCAGCAGCACCAACGTGAACGATGTCCGCGCTATGGACTGGGCCATCAGCTCCGTCATCGGCAGGAGGCCCCGCACCGGAAGGTTGGGGCTGATCTCCCAGATGGCCTCACGAACCTCCTGCTGGAAGCCTGCGGTTCCGACTCGGGCGCTCCGAATGGCGTAACCCATGCCTCGCCAGGTCTGCACCTGGTCCGGTTCGGATCCCTCCCAGAAGCCTAGCGTCACCTGCGGCCAGTAGACCATCAGCGGCGGATCCTGGCCCAGCCCGTCCTCTCTGACGTCGGCCACGACACCGATGACTTCGTACCAGCGCGGTGGATCGGGTCGAACGGCCACACGCTGACCCATGGCCGCCTCGATCGATCCCCAGTACTCGCGGGCGAGGCCCTCCGAGACCAGCACCGCGGGGATCCGGTCGTGGATGTCCTGCCAGGTGAACGTCCGGCCCAGTAGGAGAGTGATCTGCAACGTCTCCAGGTAGTCTTCGCCCAGCCATTTGTGGCGGCGTATCGTCGCGGTCTGGTCACCGACGTACTCCACACCATCCACATAGAGCGGATTGACGTTGTTCCCCGGGCCCATGGGTATCGCCGAGGCGAGCCCGACGGAGCTCACTCCAGGGATCTGGGCCAGACGGCGCGCGATCAGCTCGTGGGTCGCCGCAGCTTCCGCCGGGTCCTGAATCTCGTTCCCCGGAATGGAGAGACGCAGCGTCAGCACGCTCTCCGGCTCGTGGAAGCCCGGGTCGACGTTCCGCAGCGAAACGAAGCTGCGTAGCATCAGTCCCGATGCGATCAAAAGCACCAGGGCCAGCGACATCTGGCTCACCGCCAGCACACTCTGGACACGGTGCCGCTCCTTCCCCGTCGTTCCGCCGCGTCCGCCCTCCTTCAACGAGTCCACGAGTCCCGAATGACCGTATCTCAAGACCGGGAACATCCCGAAGAAGACACCCGCGCCGAGCGAGACGACCAGCGTGAACAGAAGGACACCCTGGTTCAACGAGACTTCCTCGAGGCGCGGGAGGTTGGCGGGCCCCGCGGCCACCAGAGCCCGCAGCCCGACGAAGGCCAGGAACAGACCCGCAAGGCCGCCCAGCACACCCAGCAACAAGCTCTCCTTCAGGTACTCCCAGCCGATGCGTAACCGGTTCGCGCCCATGGCGGTTCGCACCGCCATCTCCGTTTCCTTTCCGTCGGCGCGGACCAGAAACAGGTTCGCCACATTGGCGCAGGCGATGAGCAGCACCACGGCCACTCCGGCCATGAGGATCCAGAGGAGATTCGCCACGTTACCCACCAGCCGGTCCTTCAGCGGCTCGATGTTGGGCGCGAAGCGCGCCCGTTCCGAGAAATCCGCCACCGGGCCGCCCGGGAACTTCTCGAAGGCCAGCGGTAGCATGCGGGCCGCATCGGCGTTCGCCTGTTCCACGGTGACCCCGTCCCGCAAACGCGCCACACCGCCAAACCCGATGTTACCCACGAACAACGTGGAGCGATCGAAGCGGTAGGGTACGATCAGAGCCGGATCCGGCCCCAATACTCGTAAGCTGGCGGGCATCACGCCCACGATCTCCCAGGTCTGGCCGCTGGCCTCGATCGTCTGCCCCACCACGTTCGGGTCGCCGCCGAAACGGCTCTGCCAGTAGCCGTAACCCAGGAGCACGACGTTCGGCGCCTCGGGCTCGTCGTCTTCGGGTGTGAAGATGCGGCCCAGCACTGGCCGCATTCGCAGAGCCCGGAAGACTCCGCTCGTCACCCCCATCCCCGCCACCGCCTCCGGCTCGCCCTGGCCGGTAATGGTGAACGAACCACCGCCGTACATCCCCAGATCAACGAAGACCCGGTTCTCATCCTCGTAGGTGAAGTGCCAGGCCGCACACTGGCCCGCATCCTGGACACCCAGGCCCGGCGCCGTGTGCCTCACCGACACCAGGCGGTCCGCTTCGTCAAAGGGAAGCGGCGAGATGATGATGGCGTCCAGCAGGGTGAAGACCGCGGTCGTCGCCCCGATCCCCAGCGCCAGGACGAGGATGACGACCGCGCTGAACAGCGGACGCTTGGCCAACGATCGGAAAGCGAGACGGAGATCGCGGGCCAGATCGGCCACGCGCATCCAGAAACCGCCCTTGCTCCGCAGGCTCTCTTCCCGGTGCTCGGCCCAGCGGTTCGCCTGCGCCCGGACGTGACCGGGCTCGCTGCGCATCAGTTCACTGGCAGCCGCATCGTGGTCACCCAGATATCGCTCGACCCGGGCCAACGCTTCCTCTTCGCTGGCCCCCTGGGCCATAGCCTCCTGATAGAGATCCTCCAGGTGGTCCGCCAGCTCGGATACTATCCGCTCGTCGCGGTGCCCCTTCATCGGGGGAAGCGACAGACGCTCTCTTATATATGTCTTCCAGTCAGGCATGGCTCACTCCGATCACCTGATCGATCACGGCGGAAAACGCCATCCACTCCTGCCGCTGCCGGGCCAGCACCTTTCGCCCTTTCGCAGTCAGGGTGTAATAGCAGCGCCTGCGCTCGCCCTTCTTTTCCACCCAGCGACCTTTGATCCAACCGCGCTTCTCCATGCGGTAGAGGATCGTATAGAGCGTGGAGACGCGGAACTCGAGCTGCCCGCCGGAGCGATGCTCCAACAGCTTCCCGATCTCGTAGCCGTGGCGCGGGCAGTCCTCGAGCACGGAGAGGATCAGCAGCTCCAGGCTCCCCCGCTTCAAGTCGGCACTGAACATATGAGGGCTCCGGTTTCAGGTTCGGCTGCGCGCGCCGAAACATGTCGCTTCGCCGGTTCATCTTACGCGAGGCGATACTTCGTCTGGTGAAGTATCCCTACTGTACTAGACGGTGGCAGGGCCCAAAAAGTTGCAGCCAACAGAGGACGTAGCGATCAGAGCAACGGGACTAAGCCGGGATGCTGTCGCTAGTCGTAATCAATTTCTGTTGCTGCCCGAGCGCGCAGTCGGCATAGTTGTACTCTCCGTCTTGACCGATACTTGACGATGAGTGGCTAGGGTGTGGCAGTGATCTAGCAGGAGGTACCCATGTCCCTCGCTCGTATCGTTTCTCTCGCCGCCGTTTGTGCCCTTCTCTACTCGTGTGCCGATCCTACGGGCCCTTCGACGGGAACGCTGCGCCTGATAACCTCGACCACCGGCGCTGACCTCGATGCCGACGGCTACTCGTGTCGGTTGGGTGATGGTTCGAGCCGAGCTCTCGGGGTTGCCGACACCGTCACCTGGACCGATATCGAGCCCGGCCGTCACACCGTCGAGCTGACGGACATCGCGTCTAACTGCACTGTCGACGGCGCCAACCCCAGGACCGTCAATGTGCCAGGCGGCGACACAGCGGAGACGACTTTTGAGATTACCTGTGTTGCGTTGACCGGAGATCTCGACATCGTCACATCGACGACTGGACTCGTCCCAGACCCGGACGGCTACACCATCAAGCTGGATGACAACCCTAGCGATCCCATCGGGATCAACTCGCTGCTCTCGTATCCTCGCCTGGCTCCCGGCGTTCATTCCGTCGAACTGGGCGAGGTGGCCGCCAATTGCACCGTCGCGGGCGACAACCCACGCCAGGTCAACGTTGTTGCCAACGGGCTCGCCTCGACGACTTTCGACGTCGAGTGCCCTTTCGATTTTGCCAGCGGATGGAACGCATACAGCTTCATAGTCAGCTGGAATTCCATCGAGCTTGACCTCGTCGGGGATTTGGGCGCTGAGGTGGCGCTCGAAATCGATTCGAGCCACCGCTACCGACTAACCGTTTATTTACCCGGTGCCAACGTGACCAGGACTGGAAGATTCTCGGTCAGCGGCGATAGCGTACAGATGACCAACGACGATGACCCCGGCAGTCAACCCATGCGAGGCAGGTGGTTTCCAGTAGGATCCGACATGCGACTCAAGCTAGCTGCACACGACCTCTTCGATACTGACGGTGACGGGAGCAAGGATCTCGTTGCCGTGGACGCTTCGTTCACTCGGCTGGCGACTGGAAACCTTCAAGTGACTGCGAGCACCACAGGGCCCGACCCGGATCCTGACGGCTACTTGATAACCGTATTGCGACGGCTCTGGTCTCAGTCGATCGGTGTCAACGCACAGGTGACTTTCCCGAACCTGATTGCCGACAGGTATCTTGTGGAGCTGACCGACATCGCACCCAATTGCGCCGTCGTCGGAGACTACCGGCGCTGGGTCGATGTACCAGAACATGAGACCGGAGAGGCAACCTTCGCCGTCGAGTGTGTCGAGATTACATCGGCAATGTTCAGTCGCCCTTTCCTCGGTGATTTTCATCTCGCCAACCACTTCGATCACGACTTGCCGTTCCAAGGTACCGACAACAACGGCTTCGAGTTGACCTGGTGGGGCGAACAGACCCGCGGGATCGATGGCCACAACGGATACGATTGGGACATGCCTGAGGGTATCCCTCTCCTGGCGGTCGCCGAAGGGACGGTGGTCCAGGCTCTTCAGATTCCAGCGGGAAGTTGCCCCACCGGTTCGAAGATTGTCGAAGTGAAACACGCGCTGCCCAACGGCGAGAGCGTCAGCAGCATGTACCGCCACATGAGCCGCATCGACGTGACTGTAGGCCAGCAGGTTCAAACGGGCCAGCAAGTCGGGCTGTCCGGCAACACGGGATGCAGTACGGGACCGCATCTCCACTTCTCAGTCTGGCGGCACACCTCCACTAACAACGGTCAGCCGACACGGATCGATCCTTACGGTTGGGAGGGGCCGGGTTCCGATCCCTGGGCGCAACATTCCCAAGGCGCCGAAAGCATCAGACTGTGGAGAGAAGGGGAAGCGCCCAGCGTCTTCAGGTGGTACAGCCTGCCACCGAACCCAGTGGCCGGGACCGCGCCCGTCGCGATCACCTTCGTGCGGTGGATGGGGTACAAGGACGATCAGAATCCCAACAACGAGATCGTGGAGTTGACCCTCGACCCACGCTACAGTCCAGGGCCTTTGTATGACCTCACCGGTTTTCGCCTGCAGAACAACGCCGGTGTCTCATTCCTCTTCCCCGACGGCTTCGTCATTAACGAAGGCCAGCCGGTATGGATCTATAGCGGGTCTGGCCAGAACACGGCCACAGCTCTCTACTGGGGCCGCAGTACAGGTGCGTGGCACAACATGGGCGATTGTGTGCACCTGGTGCGCCCCGACGGATACGACATGTATCGACTGACCTTCGGCGGGGGTTGCTCGTAGAGACCGGTCAGTCCCAGCACCCGACGCACGATCGATTGAACGATGCCGTTCGCGCTCGGTCAAGTCCTGATCCTCTACACCCACCGCCTCAACCCGATGAAACGCCCCGCCGCTCTTACGCGTCTTAGTCATTAGACGCTCCGGACCGAAGCCCGATTACGTAGCAAAACGGGAGGAATGCGACCATACTTGTTAGCGTGAAGTCACACTCGGCAACACACGTCTGGTTATGGGGCCTACCCCTGCTATTGGGAATTTCGGCCTGCGGACGGGAATCGCTGCGTGAGTTCTTCGGCGGCCACACCCCGCGCGAGCGCTATGAGCACGCCCTCTCGCAGGCAGGCCTCGATCAGACGGCACTGGGCAGCGACTGGATCGCCGCGGCTGCCGCGGCGCTCGACAATGCGATAATGGTGGAAGCCCCGTATCGCGAGGAGAGCTACCTCGACCCCAAGGAGGCGATGGCGACCGCCTATCGGGTGTCTCTGCAGCGAGGCCAGCGCATCGAAGCGACGTTCGAGAGCGAGCCCGACAGCAGTTACCAGGTCTTCATCGATCTCTTCCTGATTCCCCGACGGTCCGACGCCGAACCGAGGTACTTGACCAGCGCTGACAGTCTCGAGCGGAGGCTGGACCATTTGGCTCGGCGTGACGGCGACTATCTGATTCGCATCCAGCCGGAACTGCTTCGTGGCGGCAGATACTCGATCAGCATCGTGGTCAGGCCGTCTCTGGTGTTCCCCGTTTCCGACCACGACACGCGAGCGATCGGAGGCCGATACGGCGACCCTCGTGATGGCGGTCGACGAAGGCACGAGGGTCTCGACATCTTCGCCCCCCGAGGGACACCGGTGCTCGCCGCCGCGGGCGGTGTCATACGCAGCACCCGGCGGAACAACCTCGGCGGCAACGTGGTCTGGCTCCGCGACCAGTTCGGTCGCACGCATTACTATGCCCATCTCGACAGGCAGGCTGTTGTGCGTGGCCAGCGGGTTCAAGCCGGCGACACTATCGGGTTTGTGGGAAACACGGGGAACGCACGGAGGACCCCGCCCCACCTGCACTTCGGCATGTACTCGAGGGGCTCGTTCGATCCTTACCCGGCGCTCGAGCCGCAGCCCACGACGCTCGCAGATTTCTCTGGAGATCAGAGCCTGATCGGCAGCCTCGTCCGCGTGACCCGCGCCGGCGCTCGCGCGCGGTCGCTACCCAGCACCGGCTCGAGCGTTCTGGCGGAGCTGCCACTCCACACACCGCTTCAGGTGGACGCGGGAACGGGAGAGTGGTATCGGGTGCTGGCGCCCGACGGAACCGTCGGCTTCGTGGGCGCGAGTCTAATAGAGCTTGCCGACAGCCCCATCCGTAGCGAAGTCGTGGCTGGCGGAGCTGCACTGTTGACCGATCCCGCTTCCACGGCGGTCGCGCTGGACCGAATCGTTCCCGGTGCGGAAATCCCCGTGTTGGGGGCATACGGCGAGTTCCTGTTCGTGCGGGGACCCAGCGGCAAGGTGGGCTGGTTGGCGGCAGACTAGTCCGCGAACCGCTAGCGAGTGATAGCGAGCAGGACCGCCTCCGCGGCGAGCAGCCAGAGGCTGATCGCTATGATGGTCCCCAACATTCCAAGCAGTCGACCGAACCAGCGATCGATGCGAAACGTCAGGTCCTCACTTGGCGGAGGAGGCGGCCGCCGCTCTTCGTTCGGCGAGGGATCCTTCAATTGCACAACACCTGCGACCCGGGGAAATCTGCGCGGCCACCGACAGGGAGGTGGCCGGGCAGGGCGGGAGGCTGTGTTTACACAGACTCTAAGCGCAAGAACGGCACCAAACAGACAACGTGTTGACGGGAAACGAGTTACGGCATCAGCGCATCCCGCCTGTGGAGTGGAGCGGGACACATCCCCCGTTGTTGCCGCTCTTAGCGCTCAGCGCCGCATATAGCTGAACGCCAGCATGATCTCCAGGAAGTCGTTGCTCCTATACGTGAGCTCCCAATCGCCGGTCCGCTCAGCGCCCGGGTAGTAAGAGCCGTTGTACACCATCCCCTCGTCCTTCAGCTTCAGGACCAGCGTGTACGGCGCCTCGAGACGATAGGGCTCGTAGCTATCGAGATTACGCAGAGCGCGCTCCACGCCCGTACGGATCATCTCTCGCGTCACTTCCGGATGCAGGTTTACCGCCGCAGCACCGATGCCCTTCTTGACCGGCACCGTCTCCACATCGCCCAGTAGCGCGGTGATCTGATCACATAGCAGCTTGTCACCGGCGACGAACACGACAGGCACGTCGTAATAACCGGCGATCAAAGCGTTGTAGCCTGCCTCCGGCATGGAGATGCCGTTGACCGAGAAGTCCGTCACCGTCCCCGAGCTCGTGTGCTCAAGCAGCGCGTCGGGCGTGCCAGCCTTCGCGTGATAGCCGAGGAAAATCACGGCGTCGAAACTCTCGTCCAGTCCCTCCATCATGACTTTGGGCCCACCCGACCAATCCCGTATCAGCAACGCGTTCTCGTTCAGCAGTTCCGGCAGGATGTTGCGTGCCGAGCCGTGCGAGTCTCGCACTACGATCTCGGTCGCGCCCGCCGCGAGCGCCCCTTCGATGGCCGCGTTTGCCTCCCGGGTCATGATCCTCCTGAAGTAGTCGTAGTCCTTACCCGATCGGCTCACGTCCTCCCAATTCACCACCCCGGTGACCCCTTCCATATCGATGGAGATGAAGACCTTGAGATCCTCACCCGACTGTCCGTAAGCCAACGACGCCGCGAACGGCACTACCAGCAGCGCGGCCAGTGCTCTCCCCATGGTTACCTCCTCGGCTGTGCCCATCGCATCGAGCTGCGGGCCCTGGTTCAGTTCTTTGAGTGAGCGAGTTCTCCACCCTTTATGACAACCGACACTCTGTCCAAGACCTGGAGATCGGTCAGAGGGTCACCGTCGACTATGATGATATCTGCGAGCTTTGGGGGCTCGAGTGTGCCCATGCTGTCACCCTGTCCACACACGAGGGCCGCGTGTCGAGTGCTCGCCTCGATGACTTCCATCGGAGTGAGACCCGCAGCCGCCAACAGACTCATCTCCGTCAGCGGCATACCCAACTCGACGTTGGGGTTGGCTCCGTAGTCGTTCCCTAGAGCGATGACCCCACCCTGGGCATGGAAGCGGTAGACAGCTTCGACATGAACGTCTACCACAATCTGCTCAACGCGCGACCGCTCAGCTCTCCTGTACAGAGTTCCGATGTGCGCGTCCAAGGTCGGCACCATCGCGATGCCCTGCTCAACCACGCGAGCCAGCAAACGCTCGAACTCCGGCGCCACGACATCGAACAGGCGACTGCGCGGATCGCCGCTTTCCAGAACGCTGCTCTCTTCTTCGGGCGACAGGATCGGGAACGGTGAGTGCTCTATGACATCCACACCGGCCGGCAGTACTATGTCCTCGACCAGGTACGGCTCGATCGCGTGGGCCCGGACATGCACACCGCGACCATGAGCTTCATCGACGATGGCACGCACGCGCTCAAGGTCGAGAACGGGCCAGGGGTCGTTGGCATCGCCGGGTGCCAGGGCGATCTTGATCATGCTGGCTCCACGATCCAGCAGATCCGCTGCCGCATCCCGAGCCTCTCCCGGCGTTCCGACTTCGTAGCTGAACTGGGATCCATAGACCGGGCCCGGGTAGCCGCCCGGTGCCGTGATGATCGGTCCGGCCCAGAAGCCTCGCGCCGCTGGACCCTCCGGCGAAGAGACTTGTGCAAACCCCGGAAGTTGATCCAGTGAACTTCCGAGGTTGCACACGCTCGTCACACCGTCGATCAGAAACGCGCGACGGACCGCTGGATCGGCCGTGCCATGGGTATGGGAATTGACCACGCCAGGCATGATGGTGCCACCACCGGCGTCAACGACCCTCGCGCTCTGGGGGATCTCGAACGCCGCTGCTTCACCGACAGTGACGATGCGATCCCCCTGCACGACGACGACGCCATCGGCGATCGGTGGCGCGCCGGTACCGTCGATAACCGTTCCGTTGCTGATTATGAGCGCATCATCCGGTACGCTCGTGTCCTTCGCACACCCAGACAGCGCGATCAACAGCAGAACCGTGCAGCGCTTACAGCTCACCCGTGGCCTACTCTTGCAGGACGATCAACAAGGCTGATGGTGGGACCCCGGCAAGATGCGGCCCCAGCGGCCGGAGAGCAACGACTGAAACAGCCGCAGCCGCTCAGTCGTAGAGACCAGAGGTTCGCGCCCCACCATCCCTGCCGTCCCGGCGGCAGGCCTCGCCGATTGTCACCCCTCTCGGCCGAGCGCTAACTGTACAGTATGGATACCCTGAAGCAGGACATCAGCTACGCGATACGCGTATTGAGGCGATCCCCCGGATTCACCGCGTTGGCGATACTGACGATCGCTCTGGGGATCGGCCCGACGACGACGATCTTCAGCATCGCCAACTCGCTACTCCATCGGACGCCGGATGGCGTTCGCGAGTCGTCGGGCTTGGTCTCGGTCTACTGCACGGGCGCGCGATTTCGCTGGGGCACATGCTCCTACCCGGTCTTGAGAGACTACCGCGACGCCGATAACGGGTTGGCGGCGGTCGCGGCCATCGAGGCCTTCCCGGCCAGCCTGTCCACGAGAACGACCGAGGATCCGAAGATCGTGGCCGGAATGGTCACGTCGTCGAATTACTTCACCATTCTCGGTACGCGTCCCGCGCTCGGTCGTTTCTTCCTGATGGAGGAAGACGATGCGCCAAACGCCAATCCGGTGGTCGTGCTCAGCCACAGCCTCTGGACCGAACGCTTCGCCAGCGACTCGGAAGTCGTCGGCTCGACGGTCAACCTCAACCGAACGTCGTTCACGGTGATCGGCGTGGCCGAGGAGGGGTTCGTCGGGCACCTGGCCGGCTACGACGTAGGTCTTTGGGTTCCCGTCGGGATGCGCGAGGCGATGCTGGGGCGTGACCTGTCGAACTCCAGCTCCGGCCTCGTGGGCGTCGGTCGACGCTTGCCGGATTGGTCCGCCTCCCAGGTCGCCGAGGCTGCGGCCGTCATCACGCCGCGACTCCGCGCACAGCACTCCGAGATATTCGAAGAGAGCTCACTCAGAGTTACACCGTACTCCGTGATGATGGACGAAGCACGCGGGCCGGTTACGCTCTTCATGGTTCTGCTACTGGTGGTGACCGGACTCGTCCTCCTGATCGCGAGTGTCAACGTGGGCAGCGTGATGCTGTCACGCGCGGTGGGCCGCTCCCGCGAAGTCGCCGTGCGGCTGGCGGTCGGCGCGGGGCGTTGGCGGCTGATCCGACAGTTGCTGACGGAGAGCATCCTGCTCTTCACCCTCGCAGGGGCGGCCGGGGTCGTCTTCGCGTCTTGGGCGACGAGCGCGCTGTCCGCAGTTAAGCTGCCCGTGCCGATACCGCTAGCACTGGATTTCACGCTCGACTGGCGCGTGTTGATCTTCGCGCTGGCGGTCGCGTTCGCTTCGGGCACGCTGTTCGGGCTCGCGCCGGCGCTGCAGGCGACGAAGCAGGACCTGGTGAGCTCGCTGAAGGCGAACCCCGGTGAATCACCAGGCGGACGCAGTCGTCTGCGCAACGCCTTCGTCGTGGCGCAAGTCGCAGGTTCGGTCGTCCTGCTGGTCGCCGCCGGAATGTTCCTCCGTGCCCTGGACCGGGCGGACTCGCTGGACCTCGGGTTCAATCCGGAGGACGTGCATGTGCTGACCGCCGACGTCTCGTTGCACCGTTACATGCCCGAAGAACGTCGCGTCTTCTTTGACCAGCTGCTGGAGCGTGCGCGCGCGCTGCCGGATGTCCGATCGGCGGGCCTGGCATCGATGCTGCCTCTCGGCTTCGGGTCGGGGTCCTCTATGTTCACCCTTCCGGGCCGGGAACCCGTCGTCGGCGATGGGCTGCATCGAGCGTATTTCAGCTACGCATCCGGCGGATACTTCGAGACACTGCAAATACGCATTATGACCGGCCGCGCTTTCGACGAGGACGACCGCGAGGGAACGCTGCCGGTGATGATCGTCAACGAGACGGCGGCCCGGCAGTTCTGGCCCGGAGAGACCGCACTCGGAAGAACGATAGAGTGGGGCGAAACGCAGTACGAGGTGGTTGGTGTGGCCAAGGATGGGAAGAACGTCTCCTTGAACGCCGGCCCCGAGCCCTTCGTATACATGGCGTTCGCTCAACGCTACCGTGACGAAGCGTCCCTCGTCGTGAGGACGGCTCCGGGCGCGCCGCGTGTCGATCGAGCGGTTCGCGAGATCGCCCTGGCGTTGGACCCTGATCTTCCGGTCCAGGTGAACGCGCCGTACACACAGATCGTTGGCATCACGCTCTTGCCCAACCGGATCACAGCCTGGATGGCGCTGGGATTCGGAACCCTGGGCCTGCTGTTGGCCGCGGTAGGCCTGTTCGGTGTGCTCTCGTACGGCGTAACACAGCGCACCCGCGAGATCGGTATCCGGATCGCCATCGGTGCGAACGCCGGTGATGTTTACCGACTGATCATGCGCCACGGCGCGCGCTTGACCGCGATCGGGCTCGCCATTGGTTGTGCTCTGGCGTTCGGAGCGGCCCTGGCGATACGGGGGCTCCTGTTCGGCGTCAGCCCGGCCGACCCGATATCCTTCCTGACCATCGCCGTCGTTCTGTCCGCCGTCGGGCTTCTGGCCAGCTACGTTCCGGCACGCCGGGCGATGCGCACCGATCCCATGACGGCCCTGCGTCAGGACTAGTCGATGGCCGGCGTTGCCTTTGTGAGAGGAACTCTGTCATGAAGCACTTGATGATGCCTGCTGCCGCACTCGCATTTCTCTTGTCGTCGGCTTGCTACGGGGCACCGGAAGTAGAGACCGGATACGTCGACGTCGAGGGCGCTCGACTGTACTACGAGGCGGCGGGAGAGGGTGAGCCCGTTGTTCTGATCCACGGCGGCTTCCTCGACCGGCGCATGTGGGATGGCCAGTTCGAGGCCTTCGCCGTCGAGCATCGCGTCATCCGCTACGACGTCCGGGCGCACGGTCTCTCACGGACCGACTCCATGGCTTTCGCCGATCACGAGGACCTGCATGACCTGCTGGCAGCGCTGGATGTCCCGGGGGCGACGCTCATCGGCCTCTCGATGGGCGGCCAGATCGCTATCGATTTCGCGCTGACGTATCCCGAGATGACCCGCGCCCTGGTCCTCGTAGGTCCCGGACTTTCGGGCTATCCCTTCGACAGCGAGAGCATCGAGGAGTATATCGGAGCCCTCACGTCGGCATTCGAGTCCGGCGGCCTGGCCGCCGCCAGCGAGATCTTCACCCGCTACTGGTGTGACGGCCCAGAGCGCGAGCCCTCGGAGGTGGACCCCGCCGTCCGGGGCAAGGTTCTAGCGATGCTGGAGGGCAGCGAGCAGCGTTGGCGCTATTGGCAGCTGAGCCAGCAGCTGGATCCCCCTGCATTCGGGCGGCTGGCCGAGATCGAGGTCCCGACCCTGGCCATCGTCGGCAGCATCGACATGCCGGACGTCCTGCGTATCGTAGACCTCGTCGCTGAACAGGTGCCGGGCGCCCGTAAGGTTGTGATCCCGGATGTCGCCCACATGGTGAACATGGAGAAGCCGCAGGAGTTCAACGATATCGCGCTGGAGTTCCTCGGCGCCCGGACTGTCCCTTAGGTATGGCGCATTCGTTTGCGATCCCACTGACGGCGCGCTATGATGACTCGTCCAAGACAGGACTAAAAGTCCGTCGTGACGTAAGTTCCGCCTGCCCACGGGAGTTCGACCGTGACTCTACCTTGCTCGCCCTGTACGCCGTTAGGCTGGTCGACCCGTCTATCCAGCCTGCCGAACTTCCAGCCGCGTGCCTCCACCATACTCTGGGACACGCGCAGCGGTCCGTGAAGAAGGGCTGCAACCAGCAGGCCTGACCGAGAAGGAGGGAACGATGCGACCATTCCGCGGAAGTAAGTTCCTGGCACTGACCATCGCTCTGACCTTGCCGCTGCTAGCGGGTTGTGGAGGCGACGACGAGACCCCGCATGACCCCGTGCCCGGCGGCGGTGCCAACCCGCTGCTCGGTACGTGGTGGGCCTTGAGTATTACAGTCGTTGGACAGCCGGCGGCGGGCGACGCCGTGGTCGATGACGGGCTTCAGTTCAGCATCAACTTCAACGATATCGGCGAGTACGCGGTCCTGGTGAACAACGATGACCCAGCAGATCCGTGGATGTGTGAAGATACCGCGACATGTGACTGGTGGGGGTTGTACACAATTAGAGACAACACGCTGACTTTCGATGAGGGAACAGCGGACGAGATGACGGCCACGTTCGAGGTGGCCAGCGACACGCTGACGGCAACCATCGACAATACCTTCAGAATGGTCGCTGAGAAATTATAGTAGCGCCAAGTTGACCCCCCACGCCGAGTAGAAACGATGACCGCACGAGAACTCAGAGTGGCCGTCGGGCTGTCGACGCTTTGTCTCCTGCTCACCGGCGTTTTCACGCAGGCCGAGGCTCAACGTCCGGGCCAAGGCAACGAGCAACTGCTCGAGCGGGCCCTCGTCGTGGGTATCGCCATGGGGATACCGGGCATCTCGGTGGCCATCGGTGTCGGTGACTCCGTCGCCTGGGCGGGCACGGCCGGATACAACGACGTCCTCCGCCACGTTCCCGTACAGATCGATGACCGGTTCGGTGTGGGCAGCATCACCAAGACGATGGTCGCAACGGTCATCCTTCAGCTGGTCGAGGAGGGCAAGCTCGATCTGGAGAAGACTCCACAGGATTATCTCGACTTCGAGATCGTTCGAGCGGTCCCCAACACCGGCACCGCGACGTTGAGGCAGCTACTCAATCATCAGAGCGGTATCCCCACCTGGGAGTTCCAGGGGGACTGGAACCGCAAAGGGCGCGGTGACCAGATGGAGTTGGGGCACGTATGGGGAAGACGGAGACCCTCGCCTATTGCACCGGCGACCTCTTGCCGGCGACGAACGAGCCAGGACAGCGGTACTCCTACTCGAACACAGGCTACACCCTGCTCGGTCTGATCATCGAAGCAGTCACGGGCAACGACGCGGCGGCAGAGATCCGATCACGAATCCTCGAGCCACTCGGACTCGAGGATACGTTCCTCGAATCGTTCGAGGACGTCCCGGGTGGCTACGTGCACCACTACCACTACGCCACACCCAGCTTCCAGGAGGTGGCCGGCGTTCATCGCGGGTTCCCCGAGATCCGTCCCTACCTCGTCGAGTCGACGGCCGGCAACCTGTCACCCGAGTGGCCCGCCGGCGGGATCGTGACCTCGGCGACCGACTTGGTGCGCTGGGCGCAAGCGTTACGCGATGGCGACCTCTTGGGGGCCGAGATGCGCCGGGAGGCGCTCACGTACTACCCTCCTCGGGAGCCCCGAGGCGGCCGCAGCCAGTACATGCAAGGCATATCCAGGACCGAGGGCTTCTACGACGAGTACGCCGCATTGGGACACGGCGGTGGCACACTGGGATTCACCGCCGGGATGTACTGGCTGGAGGACACCGACATCGTGGTCGTGCTGCTGACCAACGTGGGCCAGATGCACAGCGGCCTCCAGGCTTCCCCCGCTTTCCTGTTCTTCCGAGAAGTCTGGCTACCCGCGGTAATGCGATACCTGGGACGTTAGGCTACTCGGAATCACCACCCCCGGGCGAATTCGGCCCAGAAGAAGTCGCCCAGCTCCCACCACCTCTGCATCGTCGCGCGGGCGAAGTTATGGGTGTAGCGACTCAGGAACTGGCGGTAAGCCATGGGATCGTCCCCATCTCCAGCACGCATCATCTCCAGCGCCCTCTGCTCGATCAGCGGCTGCTCATCGAACAGCTGGGCTTCATACTCGGCCACGGCGTCCTCCAGGTACTCGCGCGCCCACCCCCACTTGATCATCGCCAACCGGTTAGCGCGGCGGTACCACCAGCAGGCTGAATCCGTCCTGTAGCTCTTCTGGCAACCGGTCTTGAAGCTCTCCGGCAGTTCGGTCACCCCAGCCCAGATCGGGATGCGCGGGCTCTGCCCGGGATTATCGAACGAGAAGTAGGCTATCGTGCCGATCTCCGGCGGCAGCCAATCACGAGCCTGGATGATCTGAGAGTAAGAGCAGCGGGCAACGGCGATCGTGCGATTGATCTCCACGCTTCCCGGCTTAAGCGTGTTCGCCAGTTCCGCCATGTCGCGCACGGACCAATTGTTGACGATGGGGCTCTTGATGAACTCAGGCTCCTCACCGCCGTTCGTAGCGTACTCTGGGTTGGGTACGACGAGGTTCTTGGTCATGTCGAATTCTGTGCCCTCGTACACCTCGCGATAATAGTCCAGGACCTGCCGGACCGAGACCTTCTCGTCGGGCTCGACCGAGAACGGCAGCTCTTCCATATCCATGGTCAGGTTAAGCGAAGGGGCAAGCGTCGAGAGGATGAAGAACTCGCGTGTGGAGTAGGGCGGAGTCGGGTTACCTTCGCTATCGGTGTTGCCGTACGCCTTCCACCACTTGAACTCCTCGCCGCTGTCGGGATCCCACCACCCCATCTCCTCGGCCAACGAATGGACGTTGTCGCTGGCCATGTAGTGGTCGGCGTCGTCTAGATCCAATGTGCTGATCCGCGGGATGTTGGCGGACACGCCCACGTGGCCATCGGGTATCCTTACCGCGGCCCAGACGGCACCGGTCTCGATGGGGCCAGCACCCATGATCTCGAAGTGCCAGACTTCCTTGGAGTCGGCAAAGGTCAGGCATTCACCCGAGTCACCGTAGCCGTACTCCTTAACCAGTTCGCCGATCAGCTGGATCGCCTCGCGGGCGGTGGCCGTCCGCTCCAGCGCGAGCGCCTGGAGGTTCTCGATCAGGAAAAGGCCTTCGTCGTTTTCCAGCATTCGCCGGCCGCCGATGGTCGTCTCGCCGATCGCCAGCCCCTTCTCGTTCATCGCCGGGTACGCGACGTTGAAGTAGCGGTAGGTTTCCTCTACCTCGGGAATCTCGCCCTTCAGCTGCATGCCACGCGTGTCGCTGGGCGTCTCGGTGTGTAGCCGACCCCAGTAGATCGGCCTCACAGCACCCGCCCGGTTCGTCCTGCGCGGCTCGATCTGCAGCCAAGTTCGATAGTTGCCGTCGCAGCTATGAGCGGTCATCACCGAGCCATCGCTGGACGCCTGCTTGCCGACCATGATGCTTGTACAGCCACAATCCTGATATAGAGGATCGCAGCCACAACCCGGATCGTCTGCCGTCGCGGAACACTGTCCCCCCACCGAGAGAGCGTCCACCGTCTGCGATGCGGCCGGCTGCGCGACGATCGTCACAGCCAGCATCACCGCGGCCATCCACGAGCGCGTCACGTCGAAACGAACGAGTCCAGTCACGGGATCACTCCTTCCTTTAGGTACCGATTACTCCGTCCTTACCCGATCGGGCGCAGCTTGGGAAGGGTCGTGCAGCCAATGCCCGAGGCCTGTTTCGATAACCTCGGCATAGCGTGGGACGCCTCGACAACCCAACGGCCGCTCGGGATTGAGTTCCGTCCAGCTGTCCATAGTCTGCAACACCGTCGATGTGTGACGACCCACTCGCACATCGATCGGCCAACCGCCTTCATCTATCCGCTCGAACAGCAGGCCGTGTTCACCCGCTTTCATCACGAACTCGTCTACTCCGGTCAACAGTTGTTCCGTCGTGGTGCGGCCCCGGGTGGCATCCAGGAACGGTTCGGGCGCCTCGAACAGCAGCGAGACGGCGTCCGAGTAGTCGCCGACTTCCCGATGTGAGAGACCGTGCAGGTTCTGGGGCGAGTACTCCATGCCGATGTTGAACTCCTCGTCGCTCAGCATCATCGAGACGAACGTGGCCAACTCTTCCCCGCTGTCGTGGGCCACGATCGTGCTAATCACCGGGTACTGCAGCTCCGCCTCGTGCAGGTCGATGAAGACGTCCACGCCTTCCTGCCGGATCAGCTGCATGAACGCGTGCGTCGTCCGTTCGGTGAGCGTTCCGTCCGGCCTTCCTGGCCAGGTCCGGTTCAAGTTGCGGATGTCTGCGTAGGCCAGGTTCTGTCGGCTGGGGTAATGGATGTAGACTTCAGGATCCGGCCACTGATCGAGGGGATTCCCCCAACGGTCGCCCAAGCGGAACCTACGCTCGCCGTACTCGGTGGGGATCCCGAAGTCGGTAGGGTACGCACCTCCCAGACGAGTCACGGTCGTGGCGCTGCGGTTCCCGCTCAGAACCACGATCAGACGGCCCTGCTCCATCACGGCGTTCTCAGCGAACAGCCAGGCCGCCAGACGTCCGGCCGGCTCCTCAGGGTGCGTGCCGCCCATGACAAACATCGTAGCACCCGGCTCCGTACCCTCGAGGATGTAGACGTTACAGTCGTTCACCGTGCCCCGCACACCGTCGAAGTAGGCGCTCAGCCTCTTGACCTCAGTGACGCCCTCACTCAGGACCACGGCTTCTTCGAGGTGCCGGTGCTGGTAGAAGCTCACACCGGAGGCCAACAGAAGGTCCAGCCCCAGACTGCTAAGCACCAGCTTGCGCACCCACAATGCGCGACCGCTCATCTTGCCGGCTTCCTCGGGGCCCACCGAATCGTTCATCATCTCACTTCAGTCTGAACAGGCGCAGCAAGAACGGGAGCAGCACTATGATATAGAGCACCTCCTGCTCCCACTTCCGCGCTCTGAGGAGATTCCACGCCAGGATCACGACTACGAACGCGATCAGCGCGTAGTAAATGAGTGTAACGATCGACTGCAGTATGACCATGCTACCCCTTCCCTACAGTCCGGTCAGGAACGACAGCTCGCTCGAGAACACCACCATGAGCGTACCGATGATCATGATTAGCACGGCGGGCACCGCACACGCTTGGAGAAAACGCCCATACGAAGCGCGATAGTCCACCACATCTAGGGTCAGCCGGCCGATGATTGCCGTCGGCGGAAGCGCATCGCCCAACGGCCAGATGACGCTCATCCCCGCCAGCGCAACGATAGGGTTGAGGCCGATCGTGTTGAAGAGCAGCACCAGCGGGACGCCGATCACGGGTGCGGCGCCCCACATCAGTACGGCCTCGGAAGCCGGCAGCACCAGGCAAAGCGACGCGAACACCAGGACGACGGGCAGCGTGACAAAGGTCACGGCCAGCAACCCTCGCACACCGGTCAACGTCATCATTTGCACCAGCACGCCCACGCAGGTCAACGTGGCAATCAACGGTAGCAGCTGCTCGATCGTCTCACGCGAGATCCGCAGGAACTGAAGCCGTACCGGCGAGAGCACATAGGAGATCGCCGCCGCGCAGAGGAACATCAGCGGCAACCCCAGCACCGGAGTCTCGTGCGGCCAATGCCGTCCAACGACAATCAACAGAACGAAGGCGACGAACGGCAGAGCGACCCGCAGCCAGTTCATCCTCTCCGGCGCCCGAGGTAACTCGCCGAGTGCCTTCTCGAGATCAATTTCGCCGCCGCGCCATCCCAGGAGGAACACCGTGAGCAGCGAAGCCACCACGCACGGCACCAGCAGCGGCATGAAGAAACCGATGTACGGCATGTTGACTCCGGCCGCCGTCATCATCGCCCAGAGGCTGACCGGGGGGGCCGCCGCGCTCATCCCGGCGATGATGAACACGATGGCCGCCGTCCTCACCCTCGAGACCCCCATCGTGCCCAGCACGATCGCCACCATCCCGCCCGTGATCAGCACGGTCACGCTTCCAGCGCCGGTGAGCGCGCCGGGCAGCAACAGCAGCACGGTCAGCAACACCAGCAGTAGCGCTCGGCTGCGGTGAAACCGGGAAAGGATTCCGCGTACCGCGAACGCGATCCCGCCCGATTCCTTGAGGATATTCATGAACAGCGTGGCGGTGATGAAAATGAGGTTGATGTCCAGGTAGGTCATCGCCCCTTCGGCGATGTGCCGCGCCGGCAAACCCACACCACCGACCAGCCCGCCCCCGACCGCGGCCAGCAGCATCGCCAGCTCGGTCGAGAGCCTGAACGACTTGGCCACGATGTAGAAGATGACCATGACGCCGAGCACCAGCCCGGCATACGTGAACATGCTCATCGCCCAAGCCCCCCTGAAGACCGCTACCTGTCGTACACGCTCTTCAGGACGTCGCCCAGTTCCATGTTCTTCTCGAACAGGATGAGGGGGATGCCGTTGTCTTCGGAGATGATCGTGAACCGCCGGTCCTCGTTTCCGTCCTCTCGCACGATCATGAAGTCGGAGTTGGGACATACCGCATCGATCGACAGCTCGTCGGAGTTGTCGCCCGGGTCCGCACCCTGGGCACGACGTGACATGCCTTCAACGTGCGCAGCGATGATCGTGATACCCTGGCGATTCGCCTCCGCGATCAGGGCCTCGGTCCGCTTCAGTTCCTCATCCATGGAGACACCGGCCGCGCCCATCCCCTTCAGGCTGGCGCCGGTCACGATGATGATCGACTGGTAGGGAGTCCCCGCCTCCATTGCGTCGACGAGATCCTGCGCGGTGGCCTGGGCGAGGAACTCGTGCTCCATCTCCAGGCGCTTCAGGAAGAATTTCACTCGCTCGGGTCCGGGGCTTTGCCCGCACGAGGTGAGTAGCACCGGCAGGTCGGCCACAGTCGCTTCTTGGGCGGTGAGCACCCCAGCGCTGGCCCATACGGTGCACGCGATAGCGACCATCCCGGCAGTCAATCTGCTGTGGCGCTTCATATCCGTGCCTCCATGAGTTTTCCAGCTCGTGGGGCTATGGCTCAATCTAAGACGGAGGGTGTGGGGCCTGCAATCAACCAGGCCGGCCTCGCCCGCTGACGGCGAGGAGGACGAGGGCGGTGAAGTAGGCCACCGTGATCAGCCAGAAACGGACGCCGCGTTCACCGGCGTCATCGTGCAGGACTGTGGTGCCGGGCTCGGGCAGCGGCATGGGATCCCAGGGCAGGCCGTGACGCAGCGCCAGCCCCCGGACGTGGAGCAGGTGGATGACGGGGACGCCTCGTGCGGCCATCTCGAACAGCACTCCCCGCTGCGCCGGTGGCGGGAGTGCGACCTCGGTATTCAACCCCGGCCTCACCTTCAGCACTGCAGGGCTCGAGCCAAGGTTCGCATCACTGCCGCCGATGTTCACGAACGCGGCCGGCCGCCCATAGATCGCCATACGCTGTGCCACGTTGTCGCGCAGATCGGGCTCTACTAGAAGAGGGACACCGCTCATTTGGATCTGCCGCAGCAGGCTCTCCCGAACGGCGGGATCGAACTCGGCGCCGACATCTCCTTCCCCACCCAGTGAGATCGCCGCCGGAGCCGTGGAGAGGATACGCTCGCTGATCAGCAGAGAGTGCAGGTCCAGCAGGTTGAGCTCCGGCCGCGTGGCGCCGTACGCCGAAGCACCGAGCGAGAGAATCGTCACCGGGTAGACGCCCATCGCTTCCGCCGCGGTGAGGGTCGCGATCATCAGGGCCGGAAACGAGGCGGAGCACCCCAACGCGATCGTATCCCCAGCGGTCACGCCCGCCTTTCGCAGAAGGTACACCAGAAGACCGGCCATATCCGGGTTCGTGGTCGTCCGCTTCGCCTCCAACTGGCCCAGGGTCGTGAACAGCGGAGTGTACTCCGGTCCGATCAGACCCGTTCGGTTGGGGTCCAGTGATTCATCGACTGTGATTCCGGCGTCCTCGGTGTAGCGCGCCACAGCATCGACCGCGCGCTCCATGCGCAGTGCCGCCTCGCGCATCTCCTCCGACCACGCGATCGACGCCCGGGGCGACAGCGCCTGCAACATCACCCAGGCCAAGAGGCTGACGATTCCGGCAGCGAAGATGCGCCGCTGGGTTCGGGGTTCGATCGGTGGGCACGGTTTCACGGTAGCCTCTCGAACGACCTAGAGCAGGTTCAAGATCAGGCCTACCCAGGCCGTCACAACCGTCACGGCGACCAGTGCTGCCGTCGTCAGCAGGAGACCCTGCCTATCAAGGTGATTAGCGATCAGTCCGGGGATCACCCATCCGATCACCCTGAACTCTAGCGAAAGCGGGAAGGTGGCCGGTAGGAATTCACGCCAGAGAAGCGCCCATAGCCCGCCCACCAGGATCAGAAAGACGAAGCGACGCCTACCGAAGAGGATCAGCCAGCGGCAAGAGAGCCGGTAGACGGCCATGGTCAAGAAGGCGGCGATCAGCGTACCGGCGATTCGCGTCGGCTCCTGGATGAACAGCACCAGGTAGCTGGGCACGATGATGCCGCCGGGATAGATGCCAGTCAGAGCCATGAAAGCCAGCGAAATCAGCAGCCCGATGAACGAGATCTCGAATCCCATCAGCTTCCGATCCCCCAAGGTTCGCCGATCTCGTTCCAGTACGTCGCGAGCCCTTCCCCTGCCCCGCCGATGTTTCCGAACCCGAACACCATGCCCCCACCTGCACCCCGCATCCCCGAGAGCACCGTCCGCGTGATCTCCGCCGGCTGCCCGCCACGCAGCACCTCGATCGAGGCCGCGTCGTCGCGCCCTCTCAAGCGGCGCTTCAGGGCGCGTGCGTGAAGCCCCAATACATAGAGATGGCCAAGTCGGCCCAGGAACCCTGACCGCAACGCTTCCAACCACTGCAGCGTCCTGTCGCCACGGTCTGATCGTAGATTCAACAGACCGACGCATCGTTTCGCGTCCGCGCCCAGAGCGGTCGTGACCCTATTGTGCACAAGGCCGGTGGATTCGGGATCGTTGGCGGCGAATGCGTTCACGAAGAAGCAGGGAGCCTCGAGGTCGGCCGGCTGGTAGCGCCAGACCCTCAAAGCCCCCACGTCAAGCTCGACCCTCCGGATTCCTTCCCGTATGGTGGCATCATCGATATCCAACGACCGAGCCACCGCGTAGACCAGGTCCTGATTCTCGCCGAACGGGTTGACGTGCGAATCGCCATCATCTTCCGGCAGCGCCGAGGCGACGCCCGCCGGCACTTCGACCAGCTGCGCCGCTCTCTCGCCCAAAGCCTCGCGAAACTGCGGCAGCGACTCCTGCTGCGGCACGAATGCGCGTGCGCCCGGCGGCACATCGAGGGCAAGCACGGAGGCGACCGCCTCGCGCGTGTCACCCATCGCCGAGGTGTGGTCTACGCGGAAGTTCGTAACCACGACCAGATCGGGCTTGAGCAATCGCTGAGCCTCGACCAGATGGTTCTCGGAATGAATGGCCATGACCTCGACGACTGCGGCATTTACGCCCAGATCCGCGCCCAGGCCCACGACGTGTTTCTGTTCGATGATGGAAGGGCGACCGCGCCGGCGGATCTCACGCTCGCTGCCGTCTGGCAAGATCAGCGACGCCTCGGCCCCCGTGGTCTTGGCCACGACGCGCCGACCACTTCGCCGCAGAACCGCGGCGAGCATCCGCGTCACGCTCGACTTCCCGCGGGTTCCGGTGACCGCGATCACCATCGGAATCGCCTTCCGGTGGCGGTCGAGCCGGGCGCTTTCGACGAGCAAGTAGGCGAACCCAATCGCCATCAGTGCCAACAGCAGGATTAGCAGCATGGGAGTCGGTGCAGGTTACCGTGGGGCGCGACGAACGGCAACAGGCGAACTGCTAGATCGATGAGTCGATTCTACGAATCGTACTCTCTCGGCTGTTCGTTCGCGTGCGTTACTATCGACAGTCCCCCAACGTGAGGATCGAGAGTCGAGCATCGTAAATGCAAATGGACCCGGAAATCGATCATCGACTTTCCGCTGTCGAGTATCCAACCCATCCCTCAACAAATATCAACCGGCCGCCCACCTCCCGGCACCTCAGTCTTGCGATGGCGAGGCTCTTTCCATCGCCCGCTTCTGCACGGTGCTCAGAATCGTTTCCTCCGCCCCTGGCATCAGCTCCATCATCTTGAGGAAATTCCCCTTGCCCAGTACCGCCAGCTCCACGGGCACGCTCGTTCGTACCGTTGCATTTCGCGGGGCGTTCGATATCAACGACATCTCGCCGAAGTACTTGCCGGGGCCCAACCGTGCCACGACTCGCCCATCCCTCCCCAATGACTTCCACCTCCCCCTCGCGGATGAAGTACGCATCGATCCGATGTCCTTAACCTTACCGCGCCTTCCTCGGATAATCCGGCGTCGCCTCGAGCGCCCAACGGATGAACGCCCGCAGGTCGTCGTTGGCGTTGGCCAGGTCCGGCTTGCGCAGGTACATCATGTGCCCGCTCTCGTACCACGAGAAGCGGAAGCGGTCCCGCAACTCGCCGCCCGGCTGCAGGTGCGAGATCGTGTACACGGCGCTGTAGTAATCCGTGGCGGCATCGTAGTAACCGCCCTGGACCATCACCTTCATGTACGGGTTATTGCGCATGGCCTCGCGCAGCATCTGCCCGACGTCCGTCCCGTCGTCCCGGTTCCACGGTCGCACGTTCCCCCACACGTTGTACTTGAGGTCCGGATCGTAGCCGAGCTCTTCGCGGATGTAGCGGTTCACCGCATCGCCAAAAGCGCCGTTCCAGTCCGACATGGCCGGGTCGTACTCGGGGTTCTCGCCCGCCGCATCGAGATCCACGCCCAGATAGCGACTGTCCAGGCGTCCCACCGTGAGGCGCTGATCACGCAGCAATTCCTTCCAGAAACGTCGCGAGTCGATCCGCAGGTTGGTTGACAGCACATACTCGGAGGTGAGACCCGTATAGCGCGCGACCCTGCTCGCCATCTCGCTGCGCTCCGCGTCTTGCAGGCGATCGCCCTGCACCAGCGCCGCCAGGTAGTCCCCCATCGCGAACGCCTCGACCTCGTCGAGGTAGGACCGCAGCGGCATCGCCTGGAGATCATCCAAAAGTTGACCGTGGTACCAGGCCGTGGCGGCGAGGTGGGGCAGAGACGTGGCGTACGAAACGTCATCTCCCGCATCGACGTTGAGTCCGGTCATCGAGACGAGGATCACCCCGTTCAGGTACAGCTGGTGCCTGCTGGCAAGATATCCGGCCAGCCCCGAGGCGCGGGTCGTCCCGTAGCTCTCGCCGATTAGGAACTTGGGCGACGCCCAGCGGTCCTTCCGCAGGATGAACAGCCGGATGAACTCGCCCACCGATTCGATATCCGCCATCGTCCCGTGGTACTTGTGAAGCTCCTCGCCTTCCACCATCCGGCTGAAACCGGTGTCGACGGGATCGATATAGACGATGTCCGCGGCGTCCAGGATCGAGTGCGGGTTGTCCTCCAGACCTCCCGGCGGCATCAGCGCGAAGCCTTCATCGTCGTACACGACGTGGCGAGGCCCGGTGTACCCCATATGCATCCAGACCGAGGCCGTGCCCGGTCCTCCGTTGAACGAGAAGATGAGCGGCCGCCTGCTCTTGTCTTCAATTCCGTCCCGCGTGTAGGCGATGTAGAACATCTTCGCCGCGGTCTTCCCGTCATCACGGATCGGCAGCCAGCCGGCCTCGGTCGTGTAGCTGAGACTCTGGCCGCCTATGCGGGCGCTGTGGTGCGTGACGACCGGCTCGTCCGGCAGCAGTTCCGCTTCGGTGCCGGCCACCGTTGACCCGGCTGACATCTCCTGCGCCGGGCGCTGAGGCCGCTGGCCAGCGGCCTGGTTTGTGGGCAGAACGAATGCGCTCACTAAGAGCATCGCGAGAACACCTGGGCGCCTCATGGGTCTCCTCCAAGCTGCAGACGGGCGGTGACGGGTGGGGGCGGCCGCATCTCTCCCCGCGGGTTCCGAAGCCTGCAGAGCGGGTGGCCCTTCCCATGTTCTGGAAAGTCTAGATGGTACCGCGTGGCTCTCGGCGTCGCAACGCGCAGCACCGTCGGCCGAACGGTTCGGGATGGTCGAGTGAGCGCGGGCGCACATCAACGCGCAGGGTCACTCCCACCACTGGTGCTTGTCCAGAGGCGTCTGGAAGCACCGGCGATCGCGATGGGAAACGCCCCTACTCCCGGAAGTTCATCCGGCGCAGCAGGTCTCGGAACCGTGGATCTGATCTCATCTGCTCGAGCATCGGATGGGTGTTGACGAACGGCAGAAGCGGCCACCGTGCCTCGTAGCACTGCTCGAGCACTGCCATCGCTTCATCGTACTGCCCAAGATGTGCTAGAAAGACACTTCCGCCAGCTTCCAAACCGTGAACCATGAGGCCGGGTGCTTTCAGTGCCGTCACCGCAGCCGGCATCTTCGCCGGGTCGGATAGCGCAGCCAGATAGGCACGATAGGCCGCCGGGTCGCTGCCGGTTAGCTCGGCGAATCGCTCAAAGAGCGGGGCAGCAGCGGCAGGTTCACCGTTCAGAACATAGGCGTAAGCAAGCCACTTTATAGCCAGCGTTTGGTCGGGAACAATCTCCAAGGCGCGTTGCGCTGCAGGGACCGCCTCGGCCGGCCGACCGGCGCACACCAACGCGACCGCCAAGACTGTGTTGGGCATAACGGATTGCGGATCCAGTTCGACCGCTCTCCGGGCCTGTACCAGGGCCTCATCCCTACGACGTGTGATTTGAAGAAGCTCGGCGTACCACTGATGCGCGGTGGCGTAATCAGGATTCAACTCGATGGCCTTGAGGTAATCACGCTCGGCGCCCTCACGATCCCACTCGAACATCGACTTGATGTAAGCGGATGCCGCATACGCTTCGGCCTGATCGGGTCCCAGCGTCAGCGCTCGTTCGGTCGCCGCCTTGGCGATGGGCAGAATCTCGGAGATAGGAGGGCCACCATACTCCGGGAGCAACGCGTAGGTCTCGGCCAGCCCGGCATAGGCGCGCGCGTAGCCCGGGTCGAGAAGTACTGCCCGGTTGTAGTACTCGATGGCTGAATCGAAGGCCGCGAGCGAACGGCGCCTCCAGAAATATCGCCCGCGCAGATAGTTGTCGTACGCCTCCAGATTCTCAGTCGGTCTCGCACCGATTCGCTCCGCTTCACCCGCCGTCAGCGCGGCGTTCAGAGCCTCGGCCACTCTCAAAGCGACTTCGCTCTGGACTTCCAGTAGGTTGTCGACGGTTAACTGCTGGTCATAGGTCTCGGCCCACAGGTGCTCGTCCCTGGTGGCATCGACCAATTGCAGATTTATTCGCACGGTTCCCCCAGCCCGCTGTACCCCTCCTTCCAACAGGTATCGGGCGTTCAGTTCCTGACCAATTTCTCGAAGGTTCTTGGGGCTGTCGCGGTACTGCATGACCGAAGTCCGGCCTCTGACACTGAGCGCGCTAATCTTCGTCAGTCGAGTAAGGATTTCGTCGTGAATACCATCCGTGAAATACTCGTCCTCCTGTAGTCCACTCCTGTTCACGAGCGGCAGTACGGCAATCGACATCTCCTCGAGAGTACCCTGCCGCGCTTCGTGCTCGCCTGCTGACCTCTGCTGCACGCCGTGCCCCAGCATGGCCACTAGCGCACCGGCAATAACGAGGATTCCCGCAAGGATCAGCAGTTCCACACCGCTCGCCCGCTGGCGGCCCTTCTCGCCGTGGTACCAGGCGAGCACGAGAGCGGCGAAGAAGCCGACGGCGACGAGTACGATGGCGCTGCGGGTGATGTAGCTCGGCCAGCCGAAATTGTCCGCTACGAATCCAAGCGCCTCGAGAAAGAGCCAGGCGCCTGCAAGATAGACGACCGCCCACTGGACGATCTTGCGTTCTTTCAGGCGTTGAAGGAGAGAGGGCATCATCTAGCTCTCAGTCACTCGTACTTTGCATGCAGCGCGCGGAAGCGTGGGTTCGAGCGGATGCGCTTAGCGAGGGCCCTCACTCTTGGCGCACCACGAGGGCCCGTGCCAAATGGCATGTCGAGAAACGCACGTCCCGTCGTCGCGATCACCACTCGAACGACAACCTCTCAGACCTCCTTCCAGGTCGACAGCAGAGCCGCAAGCCGATCAGTATGCCCGCTCTGAGGAGCTGAGGCCGACGATGAGTTGGTCGAGCAGCCTCTCTTGTGCGTCGTAAGGGAGGTCGCCGTAGATCCCCGCGACGAAGTGACTCGTGCCCACCACGATCCCGGATCCCAGACCGGGATCTGAGAACTGGAAACCACCGGCGCCGATCGTACGGACATCGCGGACTACGACTCCCCACTGCGACTGGTGAGTGCGGAACTGGGCCATCGCTTCAGCGGCGAGCGCCTCGCTCCCCAAATCGCTGAAGAACAGCCGTGCCTCGTCACCCGCCATGTCGTACGTCGCCAGGACACCGCCGGGTAGGAACGCGTGACCGAGGAGGTCTACAGCCACATAACGCTCGCTCTGCGGGACCAGTCCCTCGGAGGGCAGCGAAGCCAGGATCGTCGGGAGGGAGTTGTCGCCGGCGACCTCGCCGCAAACCCACGACATGAGCCGATCCAGCACGCTGACCACGGCGGTGCGGTCGTCGTCGGCCTCGCCCTGCACGTAGATCCTGTCCTTCCATGCCGCCGCCACGGTTCCGGATCGGTGTCCCTCGGCTCCCCAATCCTGGGGCACAGCTTCCGCGGGCTTAAGGCTTCTGTAGAGGCCGAATGCACCCAACCTGCTGCCCATGTCGAAGATGTCCAGCCTGACGCTCGAGAGGGGATCTCCTTCGAGCTCGTATCGGACATGGACCAGCTTCCGGAAGCCGTACGCCAGGTACCGGGGCGCCGCGCCATCGATGTACTCGTAGAGATTTTCAGGGAGGTAATCATCCGGTCCCGCACCGATGTTCCATCCCTCGAGTGAGGAGAGTACCGGGAGCAAAGGTGTGAGGTCGACGGCTCCGGAATTCGGTTCATCGCTACTCGCCCCGCAAGCGGACAGGAGCAGGAGCACCCCGACACACGCGACGTGTCGTCCAGTCATCGGGCCCCCTAAACCTCAGCGAAACTGAGAAGTTGATGGGCTTCCACAAGCTCATCTCGAACGCGACGGCCGAACGGGCACCCGGTGTCGCAGGGACCCGGACACCGATCACAGGTGGAGGCTCTGGACCGCTGGGGCAACGCGCCGTACAGCTCCATGGACCGCTTCTCACGACCGTAGTACTTGAAGTACATTGCGTAGCGCATTACGTCGGCGATCGCAACATCGCGCGGACAGTTCCTCTCGCACGTGCCGCAGAACCGACAGTACTTGTCGTACATCTCCTGGGCATAGCGGTGCAGCATCGCTGCCTCAGATTCGCTCAGTTGCGAGCCCACCGCTACTGCGTATTCGCGGACCTGCTCGAAATTAGTGATCCCGACGCACACACTGGCCACATACGAGTGGGTCAGCGCCCACTTCACGGTGGCCTGACGGAACGACAGCCCACCGGCCTCCAGGTCCGTGATCTCCCGCTGGCGGTTACCCGCGTTCACTTTGAATACAACGGTGCCGATCCCGCGCTCCGCGGCCCGTTGGAGGATCTGGTCCTGGTCGGGATATGAGACGAAATCGTACTTCGTGAAGAACGCCTCGAATCGGCCATCGTCGATAGCCGTGTTGAGACAGCTCTGCATCCCACCGCTATGACCGGCCAGGGCAAGATGCATGACCTTGCCGGCCCTCCTGGCCTCCTCGAAAGCTTCGAACAGTGAGTCGACGACCAGGTCGTCTGGCGAGGTCACACCGCCGGTGCGGAAGACCTCCACATGGTCGGTGCGAAGACGGCGCAGTTGGGCGTCAATAGAATCCAGAATCTGTTGCTTGGTCGTGCCGGGCCTTATTACGTCACCGGCACACAGAACCAATTCATCTCGACGACTGCCTAACCTGCTGATCACGTCACCGATCAGTTCATCGGCCCGCCCGTAGCCAATATTATCTCCGGTGCTGATTGTGTTGATCCCGGTATCCAGAGCGGCCAACAACAGAGCCGGATTATCGAATCCAGCACTACCGAAAGTGATTTCGGAGACCCTCAATCCCGTGTTGCCGAGCGGGCGGTAGCGCATCTCGATACCCGCATCAGCCCCAGCTTGGCTTTCACCGGATGAACCGCACCCGATGGCGAGAGCGGAGGCTGCCACGCCCAGCTGCAGAAACCTGCGGCGGTCGATCCTGTTCGAGTCGGCGTCATGGAAGTTTTCGGTTTTCATTGAACTCGCCGCGTGGAAGTCCATAGTGGGGCTGCTGCAAGATGCTTACTGAGCGCGGGCAGAGCAACGAGCAGCGGGGAGAAGGCGTCCGGGCAAGTCGGCGGACTGCCTGAACCGAGTCATAGTACGCCGGGTCGTGGCAGCCGAGGCCAAGAGGGAATATCGCGAAGAGCTTGAAGAACGGCGAAGACAGGTTGCAGGAATGGCCGGGGTGGGGCTCGCGTTGGCTTGGGAGCTTCCTCGACCCAACTCCGCCAAGCGGCTTGAGAGCGAGTCCAGCGACTGTCTCGCCAGCTCAAGATCAGGGTTTACGCGCAATGCTTCCTCGAAGCAGATTCGCGCACTGTCTGCCATTCCGAGTTGGACGTAGGTCTGGCCGAAACGCCACCAAGAGGCGCCAGGCGTGACCGCGGCGAACGGTGGGCCGAAGTCCAGGGGTCTCTCCAGCCCGCGGGCGATGGCCCACAAGTAGTCCTGTGCTTGCCTCGGTTCACGCCGGAGCACGACCAGAGCACGCCCAGCCCCATAGCGCGCGAAGGCACTCTAGAGTGGCCCTATTCGTACTTGGCCAGCAGCGCCCGCAGCCGACGAGGCTCCCAGGGTCGATGGTTGGGCTAATGCAAGATGTGTAGTCGGCGAAAAGCCGGCTACGATTCGAACGCACGCCTCCAGCTGCGAGGGGCATCGACAAGAAACGACAGAAGTTCAGAACTCGCCATGCCCAGTCGTAAACTCCGGGAACGCGGGGAACAGGCCCATGGCAACTAGAGCAGGAAGGACGTTTTCAATCCTCCACATCTCTACCATCTTGCCATCGGCGAAACGGCTAATACGGATCCCGGAGAGCGCAATTCCACCTCCCAACTCCGCCGTGTACAGATCCACAACCTTGTCCGCCTCGGCGAGCAAGGCCTCAATAGTGATCTGAGTAGGGTCGTCAGAGCTATGATCTTTCACCCACTGTATGTAGCTCTCGTAGTCGGTGACTTCCGGGTAGATGCTGTGCCAGACGAACGTGGGGGCGACGAAGTCGAGAACGGCGGCTGCGTTTCCCTGATTCCAGCCCTCCTCAATTTCCCGGACACAGAGCGCTTTGTTGGACTCCGGATCACCCGGACTGCCCGTTACCGCCGACGGTTCGCCCCAGCGGAAGTCATCGGGCTCAGTGCGACGAGCGAAGGAGAAGGGAAAGACCTCTTCCGGTAGCGGCTCGAAATACCCGACCTGTTGCCCTACACCCAAGAGGTCGTAGCTGCGGTGGACTTCCGCGATCTTTCCCTCATCCAATCGATAGATGTTGACGCCCTTCAGCGTGACCCGGATCCCGGAGGCTGCGACGCCAAGAAGCTCACCCTGGTGTGTGCCGGTGACGGTGTACCGTGCCGCCACCTGGTCCTTCTCGGCGATGAGGTCATGGACCTCGACGTGGTAGTCAGGGAAGGCAGCGCGCCACTTGCGAACCCACCTCTTGTAACCCTCGAGGTCGGTGACGCCGCCAGGGTTCGGATCAAGGTTGATGAAGTCGTTGGCAAAGAGCTCGTCGGCTACGGCCAAATCACCCTGGTTCCAGATCTCGTCAGCCACACGCTGGACGATCTCCGCGTTCGTCTGGGCGGTTGCCTGGGGTGCCCCAACCAAGGTCACGCACACGAACCCGGCGGGAAGCACGCTGCTGATGCGTGCAAGCATTGCTGTATCCCCCCTCCGCTGCTTCTCGACTCCGAGCCGAAACTCGAGCTCATTCACCCTCAGCCAGGTAATCGTACACGACCTCGCCGTAATCCAGAATGAAGCCGTACTCGTACCAAGCCGCGCGCAAGATCTCCAGGACCGGAATGCTGCCCAGTGGATCGAGCAGCGTAGAGCCCAACTCCAGCGTCCCCACGCCGGGGCGAAGCTCCGTGTACTTCGGGTTACCCAACGTCGTTGCGGTGAGTTGCAGCACGTCAGGCGGTGCACCCTTCTCGACAGAGGGAATCAGCTTCACGTTGAAGATCGGCACATTCGGCCTCTCCGGTATAGGCACCAGAGGATCACCCGGGCGCAAGGAGATGTCGATCAGGGTCACGTCGCCCGTCTGCACGCTCGCATGAACCTCTCCTTCTTCCTCGACGATCTGTATCTGGCCGCCGAACTTCGAGAATCCCCAAATTTCGCGGCCTCCGGTGATCGCCGCCGCTTCATCCAGGTAGAGCACGGGAATGTACATTCCCGCCGCGCCTTCATGGGACACGGGTACCACGAGAAACGCCTCGTAGTAGCTGAGCGGCAACGGTGCGACGATGTGGTGGTGAACGATGGCCACGCTCAGCTCGTTCGCTGCGTTCGGAACCAGCGGCTCCGGCACCAGCGCCCGCAGCACCTCGGGGGTTGTCCTGAAGTCGACGCTGACCACCCGACTTCCCTCATAGGTGAACGGCGGCATCGGATAGGCGAGTGCAGTACCTGCGAGATGCGTTCCGCTAAAATCCTGCGCGCGTCCCACGACCGGCAGGGCGACTGTGATGATTGACAGTACGATGACCAGCCGACCGGCTTTCCACAACATAGCGCACCTCCAGATCAGCCAGAGCAGTTCAATATCCGACACTTTACAATAGAGAAGCGGAGATAGGCGAGCAGTCCACGCCAAAGGCAGCGCCGGCAGACCTTGCAGACCCGTCGCTTTGGACGGCACATGAAGATCCTCCCCCTGGTGAGGAGGTCCGAATGACTGATCGTTAGGCTAACACATTATACGCACCGGACGGACAGGGGGCAACGCGCGTGGTTCGTCAGGCTTCCAAGACGGCAACGGACAGTCAGTCCGTTGCCCCAGAGATCGCTAGTTGCGGGAAGAGGTGACACGGATAACGCCGAACGGGATGCGATTCTGCTGCGCGGGCTACCTCGTGACAGGTCACAAGCACTACCGGACTCCCCTGCAGTGGCCACCCGTGACACCGGCAATCGCTTGTTAGGCTGATTCGGTTCTACCTACTAACGACTCCGCGCATAAGCTGCGTGCGCTTACTCACCAGCCGTATGGAACGTTCGGCCATCCGCGTTGATTCCTTCCACACAGAAGAGCTGTTGCCCTCGCGCATGCCAGCTTCATGCGCGTGTTAGGTGGCCGTCGCATCCTTGCGCACCATGAGCGCCTCGCGGCAGCCGTGGAGGAAGACCGACCGATGTTCCACCGTCACCGGTAGGGCCGCGTCCTGAACAACGGTCATGAGGCCTCCAAGGGCGAGGAAGTTCCGAAAGTGATGGTAATGGTCGTGGCCAAACGTGGCCTCAACCACGCGGATGCCGAGACCGTGAACATTCTTTGGTAGTGGAGTTCGAGAGTCGATGAGTAACAGATGACGTGCCACACGCAGGCCTTCTCGTACCACCTGCGCCCGGCGCTCCCGCGGCAACTCATGGAGCAGGAAGAGCACCGTAGCATAGTCGAATGAGGCATCGGCTATCTCGCCCAGGTCGGTCGCGTCCCCATGACAAAATATGACGTTGTCGAAGGAGTTTGCCCGAGTCGCGAAATCCAGCATACGCAGTGAAAGGTCCAGGCCCGTCACGTCACAGTTCTTGGTGCCTCGGAGCGCGATGCAGAGTTCTCCGGTGCCGCAGGCGAGATCGAGGACGTCACTATCCGCCGGGATGAGATCGAGGACAAGGTCTCGTGCCGGGGCGAGCTGCGGATCGAAGAGGCGGTGGTACAGCCGCCCGTAGTAGAGCGAACTCTTGTCTGCAGGCATCATTCACCTTCCTTGTCCTGACGGCCACCTAACTAATCTTGTACTGCAAGCTCCGCTGCGCGCGCCGACGAGGCTCGCAGCTTAAGCGAATCTGGCATATTCAGTGTTGGTTTGGGTAAGTGCAGCATAATAGAATGGATATCCGCCAGAGGCTAGAATCCGTCTAAGACGGGGTATCCTGCGGCCACGCAGCATAAGCCGCCTTGCAGCATAACGTTATCCGCAGCGTTTGATGCTCCTCTAGGTCCGATCAGTCGTCCGCAGGACTCCGCACCAGCACCGAGCCAGCTCCGCCAAAGACATCAGAGAAGAACGTAATCAGGATACGGAACTCGGGGTCCGCTAGCCCTGGGTCTGCTCGTTCTGCCAAAGAACTTAGCAGAATCTTAGCACACCCTCACAGGGAGGAAGAACAGATAGGGGCGCCATCCTCTGGCGCCCCAGAATGTTCCGTGAATGACCGGGGTGGGGCTCGAACCCACGACCTGCGGATTAAAAGTCCGCTGCTCTACCAGCTGAGCTACCCGGTCAGGATCTTATCTCGATGCGCCTTAAGAGATATCCTCAATCCGCCCTCTGCGCCACCTTTCCGGTACGGACCTGGCGTTGATCCTCCCTTGACGACGACACGCTAAACTCACCTGCGATCATGTCCCACAATTAACCCGGAAGGGGTTGACATGTGTATCGCATGTTAACATGTTGTTCACATGTCCACCATGCTCCAGATTAGAAACGTCCCGGACAAGCTTCACAGGACCCTCAAGGCACGCGCGGCCCTAGCCGGCATGTCCATGTCCGACTTTGCCCTGCGCATACTCCGCGTCGCCCTCGAGCGCCCGACTCGCGAGGAGTTGCTGGCGCGCCTCGCAGAGCTTCCCACTCCGGAACTCGATACGCCCCCGGCTGACGTGATTCGAGAGGATCGCGAAGGCCGGTGATCGTCCTCGACGCGTCGGCCGTGTTCGAGCTGATCCTCAACACCGAAGCGGGCCGACGCGTAGCAGGCGAGATCGCCTCTCCCGATATCTCGCTTCATGCTCCCAGCCTCCTGGACCTAGAGGTGGTTCAGGCGCTGCGCCGCTACGTGCAGAGAGGCACGTTGTCGCTCGGCCGGGCCCGGCGCGCGCTCGACGACTACTTGTTGCTGGACGTTGAGCGCCATGGTCACGAGGACTTGCTCACGAGAATTTGGTCATTGCGAGAGAACCTCACGGCCTACGACGCGGTCTATGTCGTCCTGGCCGAAGCCCTAGACGCTCGTCTCCTCACGCGTGACGCCAAACTCGCGTCAACACCGGGTCACCAGGCACGGATTCGCCTGATCGACTGAGAACCTGCGAGGCGTCCGGCGTTGATGCTCTGTTGAGGGCGCTTCCCTACCCTACTCCAGCAAGATCGCTCGCCTACAAGTCGGCAGGTAGGTGTTATTGTCCTAAGTATGTCAACGACGCAGATCACTTGGCAGGATACGCTCCTCTTGCCGGAGGACGGCAAGCGTTACGAGGCGGTGGACGGCGAGCTCTATGTTACCCCGGCCCCGAGTCTTCGCCACCAGCGTATCAGCGCCAGGCTCTTCACGGCGCTCGCGCGGCTGCTCGAGGAACCGGGCCACGGCAGTGTGCTCTACGCGCCGCTCGGTGTGGAATTCCCCGAGACCCAGGAGGGCGTACAGCCCGACATCGTGTACGTCTCGTCGTCCCGGTCCGAGATCTTCGTCCAGGAAGGAATACGCGGAGCGCCCGATCTAGTGGTGGAGATCGCATCTCCGGGAACAGCGGATCCGGACCGCACGATCAAGAAGAAGCTGTATCAGCGCCAGGGCGTCGCTCAGTACTGGGTCGTCGATCCAGATACCGAAAGCGTCGAGGTCTGGGATTTCAGCGCCGGAACAGAACAGACGGCCCGCTATACGGACCGGCTGCCGGTTCACCTGGAGAGTCGATCTTTCGGCGCGATCGACTTGCCTCCAGTCTTTCCACCCGAACTGTAGACTCGCCGAACGCTAGCCGGCGAGCTCTTCTCTGTCGTCCTTGATCTTCTCCGCCTCGGCGAGGCGCTTCGCCAATGACCACGTGTAGACGGTCAGGATGACAGCGGTGATCACGTAGGCCCGTATGATGTAGCCCGCGTCGCGCATGCCCGGCACGACGACGAACACCAGAACGATGGCCGCTATTCCGAGCAGAGCGGCGACGATCCCTCCCTTACTCATTGGCCACCTCCAATCTCACTGCCTCGAGTTCCTCTTCGCCACGCATCCGCGCCAGTATGTAACGGTTGATCAGCAGGTAGTGGAAGAGCAACACGAACGCCACCATCATCGTCCGCAGCGCCCAAACCATGGGGCTATCGACGGTCTCGGGGCTCGACTGCACCTGGTGCAGTGTTCGCCACCAGCGCACCGAGAAGTAGACGATCGGCACGTTGACGAAGCCGACGATCGCCACCAACGAGGCCACGCGCGCCCGTGCCTCCGGGTCCTCGATGAAAGCCCGCAAGACCAGGTAACCGGCGAAAGTGATGGCCATGATCGCCGTCGTGGTGAGCCGCGGGTCCCACGTCCAGTAGACGCCCCACGTGGGTCGGCCCCACAGCGCGCCGGTGATCAACCCCGTTGCGTTGAACAGCAGCCCGATCTCGGCCGCGGAGGCTGCAACGTAGTCGTAGCCCTGATTCCGCGTCTTCAGGTAGGCGACACTCGAGATGAACGCCACCAGGTATCCCAAAGCCGTCCCAACCCAGCTCGGGAAGTGGATGTACATGATCCGATAGGAATCACCCATCATCCGCTCGGTGGGCGCCCAGACGAGCCCCAGGTACAGACCCACGAGAATCAGTACGATCGCGGAGATGCCGGCGATCAGCGCCGCGCGCTTCACCTCCTCCACCGGCTTTCTGGCGAGCCGCAGGGCGTAGCCGATCACGAGAACCGTGAGCACGGCTATGAGCAGAACCAAGACGATAGTCATCGAGTGTGTCCCCCTGTCGTACCCTCAGGCGCCCACGCGCCTAGTCTTCGATGGCGAACTCGAACGTCAGGGTACAGACGGTCAACAGTACGAGATCGATCAACACCATGATGCGGATCCACGTCCACATCTCGCCCATCGGGTCACCGCGGATCACTAACGTGGTGGCCTTGACCGCCGACACCACGATGGGGACCAGCACCGGAAAGATGAGAACCGGCAACATCACATCGCGGGCGCGAAGATTCGCGGTAAGCGCCGCGTAGAACGTGCCCACCGCCGCGAACCCGAGGCTGCCCATCAAGATCACACCCATCAGCGCGGGGATCTTCGTCCACAAGTCTATATTGTAGAGGATCGCCGAGACCGGGATCAGGATCAGCTCCATCGCCGCTAACGTGATCAAGTTGGCGGTGAGCTTACCAACATAAACCGCTTTCTTGTCGCCGGGATAGATACGCAGCGCCTCCAGGCCACCGCTCTCCATCTCCACCTGGAACGAGCGACTGAGGGCCAATACGCCGGTGAAGAAGATCGCCACCCAGAGAAGACCCGGCCACAGATACTGCAGCAGCGTCTGTCCCGCGCCGGCCGTCATGCCCGGCGAGTCGGGGCCCAACGCGAAGCTGAAAATGAAAAGCACCATGGCGGCGAAAAAGGCCATGGCATTGAACGCCGCCTTGCTGCGCCGTTCGGTGAGCAGGTCCTTGCGGATCAGCGCTACGGCCCGGCGGACGTCCGCTTTCATTCGCCCCTCACCTTCAAGTCTACGGCCACCGTGGCACCCGAGACCGCGCCCTCGTACTCATCCGTCGGGCCGTCGAACATGACGCGGCCGCTTCGTAACTGAACGGCTCGATCGCAGAGGGCCAGGGCCCGGCCGATCTCGTGCGTGGCGATGACCAGCGTCTTCTTCGCTTCGCGCTGTTCGGCGATGAAACGGTCCACCCAGCCGATCCCTTCGACATCGAGCGCGCCGTAAGGCTCATCCAGGATCACCAGGTCGGGATCGTGAAGCGTCGCCCGCGCGAGGGCGAGTCGCTTGCGCATACCGCTGGAGAAGGTGCGGGCCTGAGCATCGGCCACGTGAGCCAGCCCAACGTGGTCCAACGCTTCCATCATCTGATCTTTGTCGGCGTTGATGCCGTACATCGTGGCGGCGAACCGTAGGTTCTCCAGTGCCGTGAGCTCGGCGTACAGGAAACTCTGGTGCGGCAAGACGCCCATACGCTCGCGGGCGTTCTCCCCGTTCTTGGGCTGCTGCCCGAAGATCCTCACTTCACCGTAGGTCGGGCGCGTGGACGCCGTGAGGACCCGGATCAGGGTGCTCTTCCCCGAGCCGTTCGGCCCCAGCAGTGACACCAGCTGGCCCTGCCCGACCTTCAGGTTCACGGCCTTGAGCGCCCAGGTACGGGCGTAGCGCTTGCTAACCTCACGGGCGTCGACGACCAGTTCGGCCGAGCCGGCCTGGTCCGGGCCGACGCCTGCGGTTTCCGCTCTATCGGTCATCCAGATCCCTCAGATCACGATTTTACGAACGACAAGTAGTACCCTCGTCCCCCGCCGCGGTCAAGGTATCCCGGCTCGCCGCCCGGTGCTCCCTTGCCACAACCGCCGAGAGGGCGCAGAATACGCCGACCCCTCGCCTTTCCGCTCCCCAGCGAGAGGACCAACCTGACCATGCGAACGCCTGTACGACTAACCTTGCCGGCGGCTCTATTGCTGTGCGCGACTGCGGCCGCCGCCCAGGTACGCGAGCCGGCGTTACGGCAGTACAGGTTCGTCTCGGAGGTCGGATACGCCTCGCCGATCTGGGTGAACCCCGGCGCCTCGGGCTTCAACCGTCCGGTCCACCTGGTCGGTCACATCACCGGCGACAAACCCGAGGGCGGCAAGTGGAAGCTTGCACAGTACCTGTTGGGCCTGCAGTGGGAGATGGTCGCCTTCGGTTACCAGCGCGACGAGTTCGAGGGGGACGGCTACGACAGCGGTGACAGTTATACGATCTCGGGCGGCATGGCGACGGGCGCCAACGGCTTCGGCGCCTCCTATACCTGGAGCAATCCCGGGTCGGGGGACGCGAGCTGGAACCTCGGCTGGCTCTTCGTGGCGCAGAACGCCTCGACCGGAATCGTCTGGCGAGATATCGGCTCGCCGCAGGTCCGCGACACGGTATTGGACGAGCGACTGGTCGGCGCGATCACGGTGAGACCGGCGGAGGCGCAATTCGGCGTTTCGCTGCAGGTCGACTACCGGACGAAGCTGAAGGACTTCAACGCCTTCCGCGTCGGCGGCACGCTCACGCTGGCCAGAACCATCGACATCCTCGCGCTCGCGCAGTGGCGCGGCGGTGGCAGTTTCGACGGCTTCGTGATCGGCGCGATCTGGCGAGGTCAATCGGCGATGGCGGCCGGGGCCGTCGGTCTCGAATCGGGTGGCGATGTCGGAACGGCGAGCGGCGGGCTCGATTTCTGGCAGGCGCGTCAGTCGCAGTAGAGGTTCCGCGACTCTACAACTGTACCTCTTCCTGCTCCAACGTTGCACCGCCAGGCTCTAGGTCCAGCGCGAGCTGCACTCCCAGAAACGTCCGCCGATGATGGGGCGTGATCCCCAGTCGATCAAGAGCGGCTCGGTGATCGGGAGTACCATAGCCCGCATTGTGGTCCCAACCGTACTCCGGGTAGACGCGAGAGAGCCGTGCCATCAAGCGATCGCGAAAGACCTTGGCGACGATCGCCGCGCAGGCGATCGTGTGACACTTCCGGTCGCCTTTGACGATGGCCAGGTGGTCACCCAGCGACGGCTGGGGTCGTCCGTCGATGATTACACAATCGGGTACGACGGAGAGTCGATCGAGGGCGCGCTCCATGGCGAGTCCCGTGGCACGCCGGATATTGAGCTGCTCGATCTCGCGAGCCGACGCCGCGCCAATTCCAACCGCGACCGCGCTGTCCAGGATACGCTCGGCGATCTGCTCGCGGTCGGCTGGGCCCAAGAGCTTTGAGTCGACGGCGCCTTTGACGCCGCCTTCGACGGGCAAGACTACAGCTGCAGCGACGACCGGGCCGGCCAATGAGCCGCACCCGACTTCGTCGACGCCTGCTATGTGAGGAAACCCCGCGCGCCAGTAACGGCGCTCAGTGGTGAGGGCGATAGCGCGCCGGCCCACGGATCGGGCCCTAGTTGTCGCGCTTCTCCTTGATCCGCGCCTTCTTGCCCTTGAGCTGGCGCAGGTAGTAGAGCTTCGCGCGCCTGACTTTGCCCCGGCGCAGCACCTTCATCTCCGCGATGGACGGCGAGTGCATCGGGAAGATGCGCTCGACACCGACACCACCGGAGACCTTGCGCACGGTCAACGTCTCACGGATGCCGCCGCCCTTGCGGGCGATGCAGACGCCCTCGAACGGCTGGATGCGCTCCCGGGCGCCTTCCGTCACGCGGACCATGACACGCACCGTATCACCGGGCCTGACGTCGGGGATATCGCTCCGCAGCTGTTCCTTTTCGATTTGCTGTATGACGTCCATCACTCCGACTCCTGCCCCGGCGTCGACCATCGTTGTCATCTAAGAGCCTCCCAATGTAACTATCATCGTCTAGCTTGTCCAAGCTTCCAGGGGCGGGAATCTCGACCAGCAGAGCAACAGAACACTAGAGCATTCGAAGTCGAAGTGGAGATCGCCCACCCTCCGAACTTCACCTTCTAATGTTCTATTGTTCTAATGTTCCTCCTGATCTGCATTCCCGCTCAATAGATCCGGGCGCATCTCCCGCGTCAGCCGCACCGCCTCACCACGCCGCCACTCCTCGATCGCCGCGTGGTCACCGGAGCGCAGCACCTCCGGCACTTCCATTCCCCGGTACTCCGCCGGCCGCGTGTAACCAGGTGGCGACAGCAGTGGCTCCTCGTAAAACGAGTCGGACGCCGCCGATTCATGGTCGCCAATAGTACCCGGCAGCAGCCTCACCACCGCATCCAACACGCAGAGCGCCGCCGGTTCGCCGCCCGAGAGCACGAAGTCACCCAGCGAGTAGACTTCCGTGGCCAACCCGCTGGCGACGCGCCAGTCTACATCCTTGTAGTGGCCGCAGAGCAGCGTCATCTCCCGCTCCAGCGACAACCGTACCGCATCCTCATGCCGGAACATTCGACCCCGTGCGTCGAGCAGGATGATCGGGCCACCGGGCTTCAGATCATCCACCGCCTCGAAGAACGGCTCCGGCTTCATCACCATCCCGGCACCACCGCCGTAGGGTTCGTCGTCCACCGTACGGTGGCGGTCGTGCGTGTAGTCGCGCAGATCGACCAAGCTGTACGCGGCGATCCCCGCCCGCTCAGCCCGCCCCGGGATCCCGAAGGACAGCGCCTCGCGGAAGAAGTCGGGGAATATCGTCAGTATGTTGATCTGCATTCTACGCCGGATCTTCAAATATCCAGCAAGCCCGCGATCGGCTCGATGACGATCCACCCAGCCTCGACGTCCACTTCCTTCACGATGTGCCCTGCGAACGGAATCACACGCTCGCGCTCACCGTCGTCCACAGACAGGAAGTAGCCGGGGCCTCCTTCGTAGACCTCAGTGACGCGGCCCATGACCTCCCCGCCCGGCAGCTTGACCTCCAACCCGATCAGGTCGTGAAGGAAGTACTCACCAGCTTCCAGGGGTCGGGCATCCTGCTGCGGGATCAGCAGCGTGCGCCCGCGCAGAACTTCGGCGGCATTCCGGTCGCCGATGCCCTCAAACCGAACGATCAGGCCACCCTTGAACTTTCGGGCAACCGCCACGGTGAGCCTTACGTCGAACTCGTCCGCCCGGCCCTCCGAATCTCCCACACGAAGCACCCGGCCCGTAGCGTAAACGCCCGCGACGTCATCCGTCGCGGGCACCACAAAGCACTCTCCTTTGATCCCGTGCGCCTTCCTGATCTCACCGACGATCAGGTGGTCGGCCCGGGCTGCAGCCGGATCTGGAGCTACGATTACTCGTCCTTCTTCTCTTCCTCGGACTCTACCGCTTCCTCAGCCGGGGCCGACTCGGCCTCCGCCTAAGAAGCCGCCTCCTCCACGGTAGCCTCCGGC
>Ga0209536_100001313_pt1 | contig 41325 bp, 30 predicted proteins | sample DeeMarSeWOR28_12_FD_187461 | JGI IMG/M metagenome (GOLD analysis project Ga0209536, IMG submission 187461) | Marine sediment microbial communities from White Oak River estuary, North Carolina - WOR-2-8_12 (SPAdes) (version 2) | ecosystem: Environmental > Aquatic > Marine > Intertidal zone >...
GGACCGACACTTGTCAAAGACGGACAGGTCAACGTAACGTATTATGAAGAGGTGTTTTTTGGTTCGGGCGTAGGTCTTGATAACCGTGATCCCAGATCAGGCGTCGGTTTTACGAGCGACCGCCATGCCATACTGGTTGTGGCTGACGGGCGGCAAACCGGCAGCGAGGGGGTTAGTCTCCCGGAACTGGCGCAGATATTTGTGGATCTCGGGTGCGTTGAGGCGATGAATCTTGATGGCGGAGGTTCGTCCCAAATGGCCGTGGGCGGAACCCTGATCAACCTGCCGGAAGGCGGCACATATCAGCGGCCGATCCCGACCATGCTGGCGGTTGTTCATCGCGATTCCCTCAAGATACCGCAGGCGCCGATTCTCGAGAAAACATATGATACAGGCGATACAACCTGTCTGATTATCGGAAATTGGTCAAACTCGGCAAATTCAGGTTACTGGGCGAACACCCCGGCCTTGTACACGAATGTGGGCTCCGGTGATAAATATGTCCGCTTTTATCTTGACCTGACAATTCCGGGACTTTATGAAGTATATGCATGGTGGGTGCACTCATTCAATCGTGCCAAAGACACGCCGGTAATTGTCAGACACCGGCTGGGGATGGATACGGTGCGGGTTGACCAGACAACAAACGGCGCCCAATGGGTGTACATCGGTGAATATCTGTTTCGCGGAGATACAACTGAAGCGGTTACCATCTCAAATGACGCCTCAACCGGCCTTTATGTCATTGCCGACGGCATTCGGGTGGTGGCAACCGATACCGCTGCTGCAACGGGGATCACACAGAGCAAACAGGTTTCTATGCCTGGAAACCACAAGTTGCTGAAAAATTATCCAAATCCCTTTAACAGCGAAACAAATTTTGTCTTTTCACTCGCTGCGCCGGCACAGGTAAATTTGGAAATTTTTGATATGCTGGGCAGAAAGATCCGGGTTCTGTTGCAAGAGGTAAGTCTTCCCGCCGGGGAGCATATCCTCAGGTGGGACGGGCGCAATAATGAAGGATCTGATCTCCCGACCGGTATTTATCTGGTGAGGTGTTCAGACGGGAGTCATTATCGCCTGCATAAGGCGTTGATATTACGCTAACAGCTAAATTTTGGGCCGGTGAAATTAATTTCGTGCCTTTTATTAAGATTTTGCACTATTCTTGACAGCAATCAGTTCCGCTACAATACTTACCGCAATCTCCTCCGGTGATTCGGCATTTATCGCAAGACCAATAGGACAATGCACCCTGTCCAGATCATTTTTACTGATACCATCATGCCCGAGTTTTTTGAATATTTGTGATTTTTTCGCTTTGCTGCCGATAAGTCCGATATATTTGAGCCTGTTGCGGATCACATTTTTCAGAATCTGGTAATCCAGTTCATGACTTCGGGTCACGATGGCAACATAATCATGTTCCCCGAAAGAAATCTGCTCAAAGGCCTTTTCCGGTGTCTCATTAAGGATAGAAATGCCATCCGGATATCGTTCCTTTGCGGCAAATTCCGGCCTATCCTCAATGACTGTGCACTCAAAGCCAACCTGGGCTGCTGTTCTGGCTAGAGGCTGACCGCAATGCCCGCCACCGAAAATAAACAACCTCGGTGCTGTTATGACCGGTTCAATGTAAAACTCCATGGTACCTCCGCAGATCATTCCCGTATCCGTTTGGTCAAGATCGTTAAGGTTATGTGTGCATCTGATAATCGTGTTTTCCTTTAAGGCCTTAAGTGCATCCTGGATTACAATGGACTCGACAGCTGATCCCCCTATGGATCCAAAAATCCGGCCGTTTTCCAGTACAATCATTTTCGATCCGATACCGCGTGGTGTGGAACCCCTGGCCGCAATTACCGTTACCAGGACAAAAGATGATCGCTGCCCCTGAAGCTCAGCGATCTTGGCGAATATTCTGTTTGAGTCCGTCACTGGTCCCCTCTGATATATTTCCGGTAATCTGCCGGCTCATCGATGTCCTTCAGAATCCCTTCATCCTCAACCGGAATAGTATGCAGTTCTGAACGGTAATTATGTACGACATACCGTGCTCCCTGATCCATCGGCGCTTTTTCCAGATCCGGAAAATATTTTTTTCCAAAATATACCGGATGCCCGTTCCGGCCATGGTAAGTCGGAATGATGATCCGGTCCGGATCATCAACCGCGGCATTAAGAATTATCCTGTAGGTTTCTTGTGTTACCAGAGGGTGATCGACCAGTACGATCATGATCCCTTTTGTCTGGTTATCCAGCTGTTTTAATGTGAGTTTTATTGAAGAAAGTTGCCCGAGATCCGGGCGGGGATTAATTACCTTTCTCGCTGGAATCCAATCAGGCATTACCGTTTCAATGCGTGCAGCATGTTCACCCAGCACGACAATAATATTTTTTAATCCTGACGCTGAAAGATCTTTCATAATCCGGTTGATAAACAGATCGCCGTCAACCTCGAGCAGCGCTTTTGCCCGGCCCATTCTTCTGGATGAACCTGCAGCCAGGATCACGGCCGTAAAATGCGTATACATCTTCTTCATAAAAAAAGCGCCCCTTGGAACGCTTTATTTACCGGCAGCACTTTTTTTCAGGTTTTCGGTTTCAGTCTGTGCATTCTGTAAAATATAGCCATCGACACCATTTTCCTTCTCCTTCACGTCTTCTACCAGGTAAAAGAATTTTTCGCGGAAATCTTTCAATGACATATTTGATGTCGCCGCATATTTTGCCAGTTCATGGGGATCATCAAAATCTTCTTTGCGCAGCCGGATCATATACCGGTTGGCGATATAGTAACTCTCCGATTCCGTATCCACCATCCGTACTTTCATCTTCTTGGTTTTGGGATCGAGAATATCTTTAAAATACATCGGGACAAAACGTCCGTCCTGGATCGATACCAGCGCACCACTTCCGCCTTCAAAGAGAAATTTCGCGGCCATGAATCCGAGATCGCGGCAGTATTCCATATCGAATGGGATTGGATCGGCGCAACGCAATTCATATCCGATATTTTTGCTGACAATAGTCATTTTCATGCCAAATTCCAGCAGGCGTTTTTGGACCTTGTATTTAAGTATTTCACCAAAATTGATTTCGGCAATTCTTATGTTATCGTGTTCGTCACGTTCAACCTCAACCAGTTCCCGCAGGTCTTTTTCATCGAGATGTTCGACGAGGCCTTCTGCCAGGACCACCACACCATCAGGCCGGCCATAGCTGACGCGTTTGATTATGGCACCAACCAGGATGTCAACTATTTTATTGAGCGGGATCTTCTTCTCACTGAACTCTTCCGGAATCATCGTCAAAGTCGCTCCGGCGGCTTTTCCGATGCCCAGGGCGAGGTGGCCGGCTTTTCGTCCCATGGTAATCACGAAATACCAGCGCGTGGTGGTTTTGGCATCCACCATAAGATTTTTTACAATATCGACACCAATATGGCGGGCGGTCTGAAATCCGAATGTGCATATCCCATGCGGTAAATCAAGATCATTATCGATCGTTTTTGGCACATGGACGACACTTATCCTTCCCTCACCGACCTGCTGAACCCGGTATGCGGAATATGCCGTATCATCTCCGCCGATTGTAACCAGTTTATCGACATTCAGACGGAGCAGGGAGGTTACCGTGTTTTCGAGGTGTGCTTTATCTTTAGTGGGATTATCACGGGCAATACCGATATAAGATCCTCCGCGAAAATGAATCCTGCTGATCCGGTCAATAGTAAGTGGTGTCACATTATCAATATTTCCACGCATGATCCATTTGAATCCGTCGCGGATCCCGATAACATCCGCTCCCGATAATATCCCGCGGATAGTGGCCGCGCCAATAACACTGTTGATACCCGGGGCCGGACCACCGCCGACGAGAATCGCCATGCGCTTAGAGTGGTATGACATACGATGCCTCCGATGATAAATATGTAAATGAGCAAAATATTATACTGCTAAAACCAATATGAAGCAAGTGGTATAAAGCGGATGCGGTTGACCGTCCGGTATAAAATTGCGGCTTGTCTGATTGTCACATAAAGATTGCCATCGCGATGATCATTTATGGAATTACTTCGGCAATGAGAGATAACCGGTTTGTATTTCTCCTGCAATTGGATTTTGGATTATTTTAAGCCTTAACCTTTGATAATCCATTTGATGATCCTTGACAATTTTGGCGTCGATCCCTGCAAAAGAATGCCCACCCGGAAAATTCGTCCGGAGGCCCAGACCGATAAAATCGTGAACAGGATAACCCCGACCAATCCCACCCAGGGCTGCCACATTGGAATACCCTGCGGCGTACCCATTCTTACCATCATCAGCATCGGTGTGAACAGCGGGACCAGCGACATCCAGGTGGAAAAATCACTGAGCGGTTCTTTAAGGACCGGCGTCAGGATGAACATCGGAATCAGAACCGGGATCATTGCCGGGAAAGTCATTGATTGTGCATCTTTTACGTCGCTGGCTGCTGAACCGAGTGCGGCAAATATTGAACCCAGCATAAAAACGGCCAGGATCAAATAAATAAAAAACCACGGGATGATATACATGGGTACGATCTGGTAGATCCCCAGCTGCATAACCGCAAATACACCCGCGAGAATATAAACACTGGCACCGGTCAGGGTGACCATAATGCCACCGATTAGTTTTCCGAGCATGAGCTGGAAGGGTTGGATCGAACCAAGAAGAACCTCGGCAATCCGCTGCAACTTCTCCTCCATAACCGCGTTGAGCAGTGGGGAGGCACCCATAAGAATAAGGATGAACATCAGCATCAGCATGATGATCGGAACGACCACTGCATGCCATTCTTCACTTTTTTGTGCATCCTGGACATCTCCGGTTTTTGTATCTCTCTCGATCAGGTTGCGCCCTTCCACTGAAAGCCAGGCGAACAGTTCTTCTTCATCGGTCTCTGCTATACCCAGGCGTGCAAGCCTTTCTGAGCGGAGACGTACATTTATGGGGCTGATCAGCCACCGACGGATGTCATCCAATGCCGCATTTTTTGCATAATAGGCAATATGTGTTTCATCCCAGTTCTGACTCGGATGAATTGCCTCAGGGAAAATCTCGACAAAGCCGTGCAGATCACCCCTCCGCACCTGATCGGATAATTCCAGCTTCTGCTGATCCGGATTTGCCTGATCCATGTTTACGATTTCGATTATATATTCCGGCTTTATCTTGTCACCCGTGTTCTCCTCATAGACCTCCTTCTCATTTCTTTCCCGGGCCGCATCTACGATCGCTTCGGCAACAATTCCGGTATGATCGATCACCGCGATTTTTTTGCCGCGCGTATCCACCTGGTCTTTCAAGAGAATCATCGCCAGCACACTGCCACTCATTATCACCGGCACTACAGCCAACCCAATAATGAATCCCTTTGTTTTTACTGCTGCCAGATAATCCCGGACAGCTATTCTCCATACTTTATGCATGATTCACCTCCATAGTCTCCGGACCAGCTATTCTTACAAAAATGTCGTGCAAGGAGGGTTTGGCGATCTCGAAACTCTTAACGGCGGTCATTCCGAGGATCGTACGTAATATTTTTTGTGGATCTGCCTGCTCGGCAATACGGATTTCCTGTAAATGACCAAAATTATTCACTTTGGTGATACCGTTTATACCGGTCAGATTGACGTGGGCATTTGCCAGCCTGAGTCTTATGGTATCATCACCGTAGCGGTCCTGAATAGCTTCCAGTGTATCATCCAGGACCTTTTCCCCTTTGTAGATCATAAAAATATAATCACACATGCGTTCGGCTACGTTCATATCATGGGTGGAGAAAATTACCGTGCGCCCTTCTTTCTGAAGTTCCAGGATAGTTTCGCGAATTATATCCATATTTACCGGATCAAGTCCGCTGAAAGGTTCGTCAAGGATAATCAACTCCGGTTGAGAAATAACCGTAGCAATAAACTGAACTTTCTGGCTCATTCCCTTGCTGAGTGTCTCGATTTTTTTGTTTTTCCACTCCATCAGGTCAAATCTTTCAAGCCATTCATCTACCTCTTTGGAAAGATTTTTACCATTTTTCAGCCCCCCGTAAAAAATCAGCAGTTCACCGACTTTCATTTTCTTGTACAGACCGCGTTCTTCGGGCATGTATCCGATCCGGTCACTCACCGCACCCTGCAGCTTCTCATTGAATATTTTGATTTCCCCACTATCAGGATAGTATATGTTCATGATCATGCGCAGGGTGGTGGTTTTGCCGGATCCGTTCGGACCGATAAAACCATACACCCTTCCTTCGGGGACTTTCAGATCAAGCGCTTTAACAGCGGTAAGCGTACCAAAGGTTTTGGTCACCCCAGCTAATTCCACAGCATTCATTTGATATTCCACTTTTTGTTAGGAAACAGGAATTAAACTACTGTATCTACGCAAAAAATACCACAGTGTTACCAATTTATTTTTGCACAAAATATGAAAACCTCGACATGAACCACTGTCGCATGATGATCAATATATGGGTATTTACCCGGTCCTGGATATATATTAACCGGATAATAATCCTATCTCCTGTAAACCGATAATATTTTCAAAAATGGGAAAATAGGTTAAATTACAATAGCCTTGAAGATCCGTGATAGTTCTTATGGTAATACCAGAAAACAATAAACATATCGGCGTATGTAATTGGCCAGCTTATCCGGCAGGTATCTAATCGCATAGCTGGGTATGACTTCTCCGAATGTTCTGATCTCTGCGGCTGTATTATGAACCATTCAGATTCTCGGGCGTTTATGAAAATCATGAAACGCATGCATCTATTGCTTTATGTAATTTCCGTCTTTTTGTACAAGGGGCTCGTTTTTGCACAGGAGCCCGGCCACTATCAGCACTTCATCGATGCGTATGATATGCAGCGGTGGTTGCAGAAATCGGCCAATTTTAAACAATCCGTCACACCGAATCAGAAGCTGTTTGATGTCACCTTCTATCATTTGCAGTTGAATCTGGATCCTGCATTGCATATGCTCAGGGGAGCTGTTACCATGGATGCTCTGGTTACCGGAAGCCAGATAGATTATGTGGATATCGATTTGTTCCCGCATATGACGGTCGATAGTGTTTTACAGAATAATACGCGCGTATCTTTCATCCATACGAACGCTTTGATCCGGGTCAGTCTCCGGCAGCCTCTTTCTAAAAATTCTTCTTTCAGCCTGATGGTTTTTTATCACGGTGATCCTGCGCAAGGACCTTATGGCGCCTTTAATTGGGGTGTGCACGGATCCTTATCTGCACCTGTCATCTGGACCCTGAGTGAACCTTACGGGGCACCTTCCTGGTGGCCATGCAAGGATGATCCCGCTGATAAAGCCGACTCCGTCCGGTTAGATGTTACCGTACCCAGCGGTCTGATTGTCGCCTCCAACGGCCTGTTGCTCGATGTGATCGAGAATCAGCAGGACAACATCTCATACAGCTGGATAACACGCTATCCGATCAGTACTTATTTGGTATCACTCGCCATATCGGATTATATACAGTTCGAAGATCAGTATAATTTCAGTGACGGGCAGATGCCTTTGACCTATTTTGTATACCCGGAGTTGTATGCAGCTGCTCTTGAGGATTTTGCGGTGACCAAAGATATGATGATTTTTTTCGCGAGCATATTTGGAGAATACCCCTTCACCGAAGAAAAATACGGCATGGCTGTCTTCCCCTGGGGGGGCGCAATGGAGCATCAGACACTGACTTCCTATGGCGCGGGTCTGGTTCGCGGGGATCATCGGTTTGATTTCATCAATGCCCATGAACTGGCGCATCAATGGTTCGGTGATCTGATCACGATGCGTTTCTGGTCGCACATCTGGTTGAATGAGGGCTTTGCTTCCTATGCCGAGGCCTTATGGTATGAGCATCTGGGTGGTAAAGATGCATACCATTATTATATGCAACTACAATACCGCGAAAATTTTACGGGAAGTTTATTTATTGCAGATTCCACGAATGCATCTGCTCTGTTCAGCAGGACGGTCTATAATAAGGGCTCGTGGGTATTACATATGCTGCGTGGCGTGCTAGGCGATCCGGTATTTTTTAAATGTATCCGCGCGTATTCGGAAAACCCGGACCTCCGCTATGGTAATGCGGTTACCGAAGATTTTCAGTATATCTGTGAACAGAATGCGGATTCTGATCTTACCTGGTTTTTTGATCAGTGGGTATACCGGGAAGGCCGGCCCAGTTATTCATGGAGCTGGGAGGTGGATGGTGAAGGTCCGTTTGAAACACACTTAAGTATTCTTCAGAATACACCGATACCCTATAAAATGCCTGTGCAGATCAGATTAACCGGTGTAAATCTGGATAAAACATTCACAGTATGGGATAGTCTACACCTGCAGTCCTTTACATTTCTCACCGATGAGCGGCCAACCGCCCTGAATTTCGATCCCGATAACTGGATCCTCAAACATACCCGGGACGTATCGGAAGATCAGATCATTGTATCCCATAATTATCCGAATCCATTCAACCAGAATACCCAAATTGATGTATACCTTCCAGCCGGTTCGCGAATGAATCTGGCTATTTACAATACGCTCGGTGAGCTGATTTACCGCTCAGAAAAGCAGCTGGCTTCCGGCTACCATCCCCTGGTATGGGACGGCAGGAATATAAACGGCAGCCCGGTTTCTTCCGCAGTTTATTTTGCCCGCATCGGCATATCCGATAAAGTATTTGTCCGCAAACTGGTTTTGTTACGATAAGGAAATATTTCCTAATACACGCTAGAATATCCTGAACCGGTTAGGGATTTACCGATTTTCACCGCGATTGTATCGTTAAACTGAACATATTAATTATTTGGTTTTTAACTATTTTGCCACCAGAAAAACAAGATATTTGTCTCTCATTAATCAGATTTTATTTGGATAAAATCGCCTTTTCCATAAATTAATGACACAGGTATGATATCCTGTAGCTGAGAAAGTTTTGATGTACGATACGAATGATCCCAATTTAAGATCTTTTATTGAATTATCTGAGGATTCTCACTTCCCCATTCAGAATCTGCCCTATTGTGTGTTCAGACCTGATACGCGGAGTAATCCGCGGGTCGGGATCGGGATCGGTGAATATATTCTCGATCTATCCGTTCTTGAATCTGAACACTTTTTTTCCGATGTCCTGGGTGAACGGTCTTCTATTTTTTCCGGACCGCATTTGAATTCATATATGCGTCTCGGGCCGGACACATGGCACAAAGTCCGGTCGGTTGTCAGCCGGTTGTTACGGTCCGATGAAGAACGGTTGCGCGATGATAAGGAACTGCGGATCCGCAGCCTGATAAAAATGGCCGACGCCCTGCTGCAGATGCCTGTATCCGTTGGTGACTACACCGATTTTTACGCTTCCCGTGAGCACGCCAGCAATTTGGGCAGATTATTTCGGGGACCGGATAATCCGCTCCTGCCCAACTGGCTTTATTTGCCGGTTGCATATCATGGACGTGCCAGTTCGATCGTTATGAGTCCGGCATCCATCCGCCGGCCCATGGGGCAGTTCCTTAACCAGGGTAGTAACGTCCCTGAATTCGGTCCTTCCCGGCAGCTCGATTTCGAGCTGGAACTGGGGTTCTACATTGGTCCGGAAAATACGCTTGGTGATCCCATCGGGATCGACCGGGCGCCCGATCATATTTTTGGATTTATCCTGGTAAACGACTGGAGTGCCCGTGATATACAGAAATGGGAATATCAGCCTCTCGGTCCCTTTCTGGGAAAAAATTTCGCAACCTCTGTTTCGCCGTGGATAGTCCCGTTTGAAGCACTCTATCCTTTCCGTTGCAGAGGTCCTGAGCAGACTCCCGAACCATTGCCCCACCTGCAACAAGGAGGAGACTGGGCGTTCGATATTACGCTTGAAATACTGCTCAAACCACAAGCCGGTCCCAGGCCGACACGTATATGCTCAACTAATGCCCGGTATTTATACTGGAACATATGCCAGCTGGTCGCTCATCACACTTCCAACGGCTGCAACCTGCGGACCGGAGATTTACTGGCATCCGGCACAATAAGCGGTGCAGACTCAGGGAGCCTGGGAAGCCTGATTGAATTGACATCCGGGGGATCAGAGCCGCTTCGCTTGAGAGACGGAATTGAGCGCATATTTCTGGAAGACGGGGATACGGTAATCATGACCGGTTATTCCCAGGGTGATGGTTACCGGGTAGGATTCGGTGAGGTAACGGGCACGATACTGCCACCGAAGACAGAATGAAAAATTTATAAGGATTTGTGCATGTTGAAACGATCCGTATCAGCTGAGATCCTGCTTGTTTTGTTTTTGTCAATTCTTACCGGCCTTATATATAATACCTTTTCGGGAAACGGGATCCCGATATTTTACCACTCCCTAGGGTCAACTCCCGATCAGCAATTAACCCTGCCACAGCTCCAACAAGCAATCGCCGATAAACGGGCCCTGCTTATTGATGCAAGGACCAGTGAGGAATATACCGCCGGTCATCTGCCCGATGCCATACACATTCCGGGTTTCGCCGCCATTGACCAGATTATGAATGCAATGAAAGATATCAGTAAGGATAGGCAAATTATCGTGTATTGTTCGAATGTCGATTGTCCTTTTGCCGTTAGAATTGCAGAATTCCTCCGGTTTCAGGAATTCACCTCTGTCTATGTATTTTCAGGGGGAACCGATGAATGGATTGGGGCGGGAAATAGTCTTATAAAATGAAAATGATCGGCATTATTATGAGACCGGAACAAGCATCCTTTGTATCTCTTTTATTCAGGTTTATTCTGTCGCTGGTTTTTATCATATCCGCTCTTGATAAAATTGCGTCTCCGGCAGAGTTCGCGATTGCGGTAGAAAATTATCGCATCATACCGTCAGTCTTTACCAATACGATTGCCATATTTTTGCCATGGATCGAGTTTTTCTGCGGTCTCTTCTTATTGCTTGGAATATGGCAGCGCGGGAGTACAGTGATCATCGCCGCGTTGTCAATCCTATTCATATCCGCAATGATATCGGTATTGTTGCGCGGCCTGGATATTGATTGCGGATGCTTTGGAGCGGGGGTAAAAGTCGATAACTATCGTATTGCCGAGGACATCGTTCTGTTATTGCTGGCATTATTCCTGATAAAATTTCCCTCAGAGAAATTCACGCTCGACCGATTCCCTGTCAGGTAAACCATCTCCGTGTTTATGCGAATGCCTGCCGGAGCATTAACTCCTGTTCCGCGAGGTGCATTTGATAAACTCCGGCGGCAGGACTTGCGCTGGGCAGTCGTCCGGCAAAACGTAACTTGTGCGTGGCTGACATCACTTCCTGTAATCGGGGCAGAACAAATGTCCAGGCACCCATATTACGGGGTTCCTCCTGAACCCAGCGAATATCTTTAATTTTATTATACTGCTTTAACACGCCCTTAACCTGGTCAAATGGAAAAGGATAGAGTTCTTCAATCCTGATAATAAGCGTATCGGTGAGATTATTTTTCCTGCGATATTCCAGCAGATCATAAGCCACTTTTCCGGTACAAAAGATAAGTTTTGAGGGATCAGACTGTGGATCGGGATCATCCAGAATAACCCGAAAATGCCCGGTTAAAATATCTTCACGGGTTGACTTGGCGACATCTGCCCTCAACAGACTCTTTGGTGTCATCACAATCAGCGGATTACGCCGTTCGCGTTTTGCCTGATTGCGAAGCAGGTGAAAATATTGAGCGGCCGTTGAGGGGAAGGTCACCCGCATATTATCTTCGGCGCACAGGGTCAGAAAACGCTCCAGCCGGGCACTACTGTGTTCCGGACCCTGTCCTTCAAAGCCGTGTGGCAATAGCAGCACAAGCTTGCTGTTCTGATTCCATTTATCCTCCGCCGACGACAAAAACTGATCGATGATAATTTGGGCACCGTTTACGAAATCACCAAACTGGGCCTCCCATATCACCAGTGCTTCGCCGTTTACAACCGAATAACCGTACTCAAATCCAAGGGCTGCGTATTCACTCAACAGACTGTCATAGATCATCAGGTTCGCCTGCTCCGGATGAATGGTATTAAGCGGGGTATACTCTTCGCCGGTTTTGAAGTCAATGAGAACCGCATGCCGCTGACTGAATGTTCCGCGTCTGGAATCCTGCCCGCTCAAGCGGATCGAAATCCCCTCATCCAGCAGGGAGCCAAATGCCAAGGCCTCTGCAAGTCCGAAATCAATCGCATCTTTTTCAATAAAGGTACGGCGCAGCATAATTTGTTTTTCGAGTTTGGGATGGATATTAAAATTATCCGGGATATCAGTCAGTGCCTTTATAATGGCGTTCAACCGCTGGATGTCAATCCCCGTATCAATCGGCTTTTCCGGTTTTATCAGTGTTACTTTTTCCGGAATTTCCACTTTTGGTGGTGCACTGTCTTTAGTCTCCTCAAATGCCACATCCATCAACCTGCGGTAATTCTCAAGGGCCTCCTCTGCTTCTTTTAATGTCAGATCTTTGCGATTGACCAGTTTTTCGGTGTATAATTTCCGGATCGAGCGTTTCTCACCGATCTGGGCATACATCTGAGGCTGGGTATAGCTGGGTTCATCTCCTTCATTATGCCCATGCCGGCGATAACAGATCATATCGATAACCACATCTTTTTTAAAATTTTTGCGAAATTCAAGCGCCAGTTCCACAACGTGAATGCCGGCTTCCGGATCTTCGCCATTTACATGAAAAATCGGAGCCTGGATCATTCTGGCTACATCAGTAGCATATGTGCTCGATCTGGCAGACACCGGTGATGTCGTAAAACCGATGCTGTTATTAACGACGATGTGTATCGTTCCACCGGTGCGGTATCCGTGCAGCTGACTCAGATTCAGAGTTTCCGCCACGACACCCTGTCCGGCAAATGCGGCATCGCCATGAATTAATACCGGCAGCACTCTGTTTTTACCGACATCGCCCATAAGATCCTGGCGTGCCCGGACCATTCCTTCGACCACCGGATCCACTGCCTCCAGGTGGCTGGGATTAGAGGCGAGTACGACCCTAAGTTTTTTCCCGTTGGGATGGAGATGCACCCCCTCGGCTCCCAGATGATATTTTACATCACCCGATCCATGCTGGGTTGTCGGATCCAGATCTCCTTCGAATTCCCTGAAGATTCGCTTATAGCTCTTTTTAAGGATATTCGCCAGAACATTCAACCGCCCGCGATGCGACATGCCGATAATCGCTTCCTGCACATTTTGCTCCACTGCTTTATCGAGTAAATGATGAAGCATGGGTATCAAAGTCTCCGCACCTTCTAGACTGAAACGCTTATGACCGACATACTTGGTATGTAGAAAATTTTCGAAGGCCTCCGCCGCATTGAGCATGAATAATATATTGCGCATATCATTATTGTTAAGCCAGCGAGAGCGGCCTACCCCTTCTATCCGGTTTTGCAGCCATTGTTTTTGATCCGGCTCCTGAATATGCATGTATTCCACTCCAATCGTCCGGCAATAAGCATCACGCAGGATCTCAATGACTTCGCGCAGTTTAAGACGTGATTTACCGGCCACACCAAGTGTATTGAATTCGCGGTCCAGATCCCAGAGCGTCAAGCCGTAATTTTCAGGATCCAGTTCCGGATGACTGCGTACGCCCGAAGAAAGGGGATTAATATCGGCCACCAGATGTCCCCGAACCCGGAACATGTTGATCAGCTGCAGGACACGGGCCTGTTTTTCAAATAGCGTACCGTTTTCTCCAACAGCACCATGTACCGGATTGATATCCTGCCTGAGTTTTATGATCTGGTACGGTACGCCCAGCGCAGAATAAATTTCTTCATAGAAATCGTCTTCACCGGCAAGCAGGTTATGGATATGGCTTAGAAATTCACCACTTTCAGCACCCTGGATTACCCTGTGATCATAAGTACAGGTCATTGTCATGACTTTACTGATACCCAGCCGGGCAATAACATCAGGATCCGCACTTTGATATTCCGCAGGATAATCTATCGCCCCGGTAGCCAGGATACAGCTCTGGCCGGACATTAATCGCGGGACACTGTGCACCGTTCCGATCATGCCCGGATTTGTGAGGGATATATTGGTACCGATAAAATCATCCGGTTCAATTTTGTTAGCCTTGACCTTGCGCAGCATTTCGTTGTATGCCGAAAAAAACCCATTGAATCCAAGGTCATCCGCCCGCTTGATATTTGGCACGAGCAGGGACCGCCCTCCATCTTTGCGGGTCACGTCCACCGCGAGTCCAAAATTGACATGCGTATGGGAGGCTTTATTTGGAACACCATCAATTTCCATATAACTGTTCTTCATGGCCGGAACTTTTTTTGTTGCTTTCAGAATTGCCCAGGCGATCAGATGGGTAAAACTGATCTTACCGCCTACCGTGTTTACCAGATGGGTGTTGATGATGCGCCGGTTTTCTTCGAGGACTTTCACCGGAATAATCCGGGTTGACGTGGCAGTCGGCATGGACAGGCTTTCTTCCATGTTTTCGACAATCCGTGCCGCAAAACCCTTCATTTCCTCAATTTGTAAATCAGGATCTTTTGGCTTCACGGCTTTTACCGGTTTTTCGATATCGGTTGTTTTATCCCGTTCGGTAACAAGATTTGACACATCGGTATTCATTGGGGATGGCTTATAATCGGCAAAAAATTCCCGCCAGCTCTCAGCGACGGATTCCGGACTGTTGAGATATTGACGATACATCTCGTCGATCAGCCAGACATTTGGCCCAAATACTTCTTCAGACATGATAAAACTCTGGATTTTATTCTGATTTTTGATAACTCAAAACTAATGAAACTAACTGCTTATTCCTTGACAAATCGGTATAAATTAATGCAGAACTGTTATCAATCCAACATTTCAGAGTGAAGTTTTGGATCATTTTCTCAATTTCGCGGTTGCCCGGCGTTAATTCATTTATATGATGGATCCAATATAACGGTTTTATACCCGAAATTACCCGTTGGGTAAATTTGGCGGAAATTCCAAAGGCAATTTCGCAGAAAATGAAATATTCGGGTCCAAAAGCACCGCATTGCCTTCTGATGAACCCGTCAGATAACCTGACGACAATTATTTCAGAAAAATGCACAGGATCCGGGCAGTTGGATTATTTATCCGCAAAAAGTTATATTAATAAAATAGGTAATTAAGGGTCACATGTATGATTCGGAAGCTGCTCGAACAACCGCGCATGATTGTTATTATTTTTCTGGCGCTGGCGGCCATAATGATAGCAAGCGCTGTGGTAGAATTGTTTCAGAGCAAACAAGAACTTTTCGAGTTAATGGAAAGCCAGTCCCACTCTCTGCTTGAATCCCTGATCATCTCAGCGGGAAATGTTTTAAGTGTTCAGCAGCGTCTCGAGAATTCGTATCGCGACCGTCTGCTCAACAATGCCAATCTTATCCGGACACTATACGAGAGGGGTGAAGTATCAGATCAGCTTTTGCGCGAAATTGCCGCCGACAATGACATTTTCAGAATAAATATATTCAGTTCGACCGGCAGGAAGCTTTTCAGCAGTTTTAGCCCGGATCCGGATCACGGGATTCCGGCGGCACCCGAAATATTGAGACCGATCCTAGATGGCAGCACAGATTCACTTATCATTGGACTGAAAGCGGCACGGCTTCAGGAGGGTTTCCGCTATGCGGTAGCGGTTGCTGCGAGAAACCGGAGCGCGGTTGTCGTAAATATTGATGCTGAAGAGATGATAAATATGCGCCGCGAAACAGGCTTTGGCGTCCTTTTGCGCAGGGTGATCGATAATCCCGGAATTGTGTTTGTCGCCTTGCAGGATACATCGAACATTCTCGCCGCCTCAGGTAATGTCAGGGAACTGGAGTCGATTGCCGATTCGGAATTTCTTACCCGGGCGTTGTATGATTCCGCCTTTTCATCACGCATATCAACCTTCGATTCGATTGAGGTGCTTGAAGCGGTGCACCCTTTTATCTTCAAAGGATCGGTTGTCGGACTTTTTCGTCTGGGGCTCTCAATTGATCCGCTAAAGGAAATCAACCGGCGCATTTACCGCCGCCTCGGGATTATCACGATCGTATTGATCATGGTGGGAACGATCGTATTCACTCTGATATTCGTCCGGCAAAGATATAATTTTCTGGAAAGACAGTATCATGTTGTCGCAACCTATACCGGCGATATAATCCGGAATGTGAGCGATGCCATACTGGTGTACGACGAACTGAAAGGTATTAAAATTTACAACCGTGCCGCTGAACAAATTTTTCAGAAACAGGAAAATGATGTTCTCGGACGACCATTATCCATAATAGCCGGACCGGTTGAATGCAGCCGGATAATGGAACAGCCGCCCGGTGCTGAACCGGTTGAATGTGTCATCGGTCGCGAGAAGAAGTATCTACTCGTTTCAAAATCAGAATTTTATGATGACGAAGGTGTACGTAACACCATTCTGGTCATACGCGATATGACCCGGCAGCGCAACCTGGAAATCCAGATACAACGGAAAGAACGTGTGTCTGCCATGGGAGAATTGGCCTCCGGTGTTGCCCATGAGATCCGCAATCCGTTAAATACGATCGGTACAATTATCCAGCAGCTGGATAAAGATTTCGAACCCGCTTCAAATGCACAGGAATTCCATGAACTGGCACAACTGGTCCATGGCGAGGTTCAACGGATCAACAAAACCGTCTCCGATTTTTTAAAATTTTCCCGGCCTGAGCCGCTTCATCCTGAGAAATTTCAACTGAGTACTCTGCTCCGCCAGCTGGCACAACAATATGATTCACTTCTATCTGAATATAACATACAACTTGAAATCAATACGAGCTGGGCCGGTGAAGTATACTGGGATCAGTCGCAGATCCGACAGGTGTTGATGAACCTGATTCAGAATGGGATCGATGCCATAGGGAGCGACGGGAAAATAGCGATATCAAGTAAACTGGCTAAAGAGGGCGAGGTTGAAATATCGGTCAAAGACAACGGACCCGGGATTCCACCCGATACCCGGAATCGTATCTTCAACCTGTATTTTACAACCAAGGCAAAAGGAACGGGCATCGGTCTGAGTATTGTGCAGCGGATAATTTATGATCATGAAGGGATAATATCAGTAGACAGCAAGGTTGGTTTTGGAACCACCTTTCACATTACCCTGCCTCTGGGCATAAGCGGAACAAAGGAAACATAACATGAAAACACTGGCGATTTTACTGATTGATGACGAAGCCGCGCAGCTCAAATCACTTGAAAGTTTTCTTAAAAGAAGAAACTACTCTGTTTTCACCGCCGGCTCCGGCCCCGAAGGATATGAGATTGCAAAAAACCGGGTCATCGATCTGGTGCTTACAGACTACCGGATGCCCGACTGGAATGGTCTGGCCGTCGTAAAGAAGATAAAGGAACTCAATCCCGTGATCGATGTTGTGGTGATGACCGCTTACGGAAACATCGAAGATGCCGTCGAGATTATGAAAGCCGGTGCTTATGACTACCTGAACAAACCAATCGATCTGGATGAGCTGGAAAATATTCTGAATCGTATCGGAGAAAAAAGGAACATGATTCAGGAGAACCTTCTGCTGCGGGATCAGTTGCGTGAAAAATTCAAATTCGATGCCATTACCTCGCAGAGTGAAGAGATGGAAGAAGTCCTGAACACCGCAGGTCGTGTGGCGGCCAGTAAGGCGACCATACTGATTCGCGGTGAAAGCGGAACCGGCAAAGAACTTATCGCCAGGGCTATCCATTATGCCAGTGAAAGAAGAGATCACCCGTTTATCGTGGTAAATGTCGCGGCTCTTTCGGAAACGTTGATCGAAAGTGAACTGTTTGGTCATGAGAAGGGGGCCTTTACCGGAGCTACACAGCAGCGCAGCGGGCGATTTGAACAGGCTGACAGAGGCACCCTGTTTATTGATGAGGTCGGAGAAATACCCCTTTCGGTGCAGGTCAAATTACTGCGTGCAATCCAGTTCGGACAATTTGAGCGCCTGGGTGGCTCAAAGACAATTTCGGTTGATGTACGCATTCTGGCTGCAACCCACCGTAATCTGGAAGAAATGATCAATAAAGGTGAATTTCGCGATGATCTGTATTACCGGTTAAACGTCATATCGATCCAAATCCCCCCTCTGCATCGGCGAAAACTGGATATCCCTGTTTTAATCAATCATTTCATCGAAAAATTCGCCCTGGAAAATCACAAGAAAATTGAAGGAATGAGCAAAGAGGCGCTGGACCAACTGCTGAAATATGATTTTCCCGGTAATGTGCGGGAACTTGAAAACATCATTGAACACGCTGTTGTACTCTGTCGCACACCTTATATTTCGATTCAGGATCTTCCTGGGCAGTTACATGCAGCCGGTAAAAAATCCATTCTCGATCCCTATCATCTGGAGGAAGGTTATGAAAGAAAGATGCATGATTTTGAAGTCGAGATGATCAGGGAGGCTTTGAAAAGATCCGATGGAAACCAGAGCGCGGCTGCCCGGATTTTACAAATAACCGAGCGGCACCTGCGCTCCCGCCTGGAAAAACTGGGATTAAAGCGAAAATAATCCAAAATTCACCGGGAGGCAGATTGACCCTGCCCCCGACGGCCCGCCTGGCCGTCGGATAGGCAGTCGTGGCGCCAACTGGCGGGAAACCGCCTTCCGGTATGATCCAATATCAAAACACCATTTTTATGAGATGAGATCCGCTTCTCACATCTCATCTATTTCAAGTGAATCCTGCTTATCATTTTTTTATCAAGATGCGCCTTTCCCGTCTATGATATCGACCTGCCGGTCGAGTTTTTCTTACAACAGAGCTTGAACAATCATCTGTAACACCTTGACTTATATAATGTTAACCTTTATTACATTCAGTTTGGCACAGTTGTTGAGATATATGCTGGCAAAGATTAAAACTTTAAACCAAAGAAAGGAGTAACACGATGAAGATGTTCAAATTATTTCCAACAGCCGTCAGCGCCGCACTGATTTTTACCCTGAACACTGCCGGTTTTGCACAGGACAGTGAGACCGATCCGGAACGAAATCAATCCCAGGTGAAAGAACAGGCTAAATACCAGAATGGGAAAACAGATCAGAATTCTGAAAATGAAGCGCAAAAAAATCAGGTAAAATCACAGGTGCAAAAAACCTATCGTTCTGGTAATCAGGCTAAGAGCCAAAAAGGCAATCGCTTTCAGGATTCCAATGGTGACGGGGTAAATGATAATGCACCGGATCATGATGGTGATGGCATCCCAAACGGGAAAGATACAGATTATGATGGTGCAAAGGCCAGAGCCGGTAAGGGTAAAGGTGGTTTTGTCGATGCCAACGCCGACGGAATCAACGATAATGCCGAGGACTGGGATAATGATGGTATTCCCAATGGCCAGGATGCTGATTTCGAACGTCCGCAGGACGGTTCCGGTGCGCAGCATCAGTATGGTAAGAATGCCCGCAACCAATCCGGTCGCGGTGGTTTCGGACCTGCCGACGGCAGCGGCAAAGCAGGCGTCGGACCTCAGGATGGAAGCGGCTACGGACCCGGAACAGGCGATTGTGACGGATCGGGACCAAAAGGATCGGGCAAAGGCGCTAAAAACAGCAACAGCAATTAATACCTCACACAGCCTTCAATTTCCCTGCACTGAACCCCTCGCAAGAGGGGTTTTTCTATTACGTACGACCATCCTGGCTATCGATTCGACCGTCTGGTCGAATCCTATACGTTTTGACATTACAAAAATTATAAGTTACATGGCACCATCGGGTAAACAGCATCAAAATCAGGGTATAAGATGTTTTGTAGGCGGGTGCATGAATAGTTATAACCCCTTTATTTTCAGTATGTTATATTGCTCCACCTAACAACCTGAATGGTATTCAATCACAGGTGATACCATTACAGATTTATGCGTCCAGAATAGCATTAACTGGCATAATAATTGTACAAACTTCAGGATGGATTGGATAGAGGGAGATAATGCCATGCGTATAAAATTCATTATTTTAGGATACTTGCTTCTGGGAGCTGCAATGAGTTTTGCACAGGATAGTTTAAAAACAGGTACCACCGACCGGCAGCAGGATCAAACAGTCAAGCACGGTCCGCGTTTTGTAGATGAAAACGGTGACGGATTTAACGATAATGCCCCGGATCACGATGGCGACGGAATACCAAACGGGCTTGATCCGGATTATCAGGGTCAGAAAAATCGCCATCGCCATGCCTTCAAAGATCTCGACGGTGACGGCATCGATGACAATCTGATAGAATCGGATCAAGCAGGGAAGCAACATCAATTCGGACCGGAAGGAACACGTGAGGGCAATCAGACCCCCGGCGAAGAAGGTGCCCGTGAAAAACATCAACGTCGCAGAGGAAAAGAACAACCATGAAAAATCAGTTACGCATCATAGCCCTGCTCGTCACTTTTTCACAGGCCGGCTGGGCGCAATGGCAGGCAAATCTGTATTTTAACCAGGCCTACGAAAGCAATCCATTCCGGCTGCCGGATAATGAAGCCAGCTGGATATCTGTTATTGATATCGGATTACAATACGGATTTGGGGATTTTGCCATCAGTTACCGGGGTGATTACACGTATTTCACCAATTTTCTGGATCGCAATCATTACTGGCATCAGGCGGCATTTTTTGGAGAGATCGGACCCACGAAACTGGGAGTCTATTATAACCAGCGATATAATAAAAACCTGTTTTCCCTCTATGATTATTATACGGCTGTCGCTTATATCAATCACACTGCCGATCTCGCCGGCATTAATGTCTTCTTTGCGGGTAATGGAATATTAACCAAATATGACGAACTTAACGATCTGGATAATTTTGAACTGAATGGTATGATCCGTCTTAATAAAAGTTTTGAGACGCGAACCACTTTTATTGCCGGTTTTGGAATGTACTACAAAGATTATACCCAGAGCTACACCATGATTGATACGGTCGCACGGAGCGGCAGCGAACAAACGGGGAATGGCATGGGACCAGGTGTGGGCGACGGATCGTCCGGTACCTATTATCTTGAACTGGAAGCGCCGTCTGTTTCACAGTGGCAGGGGTGGGTACGTCTTGCCCAGTCAGTATTCGAGCGAACCGGCCTCTCAGTGCAATACCATATGCGCAAGTCCCTCACCGGTTCGGCACGATTTGTTTCGGGTCCGACATTAGGGTATAATGAAGAATCGGAAATCTTTGATGATCCTCTTGGTTATGAATTGAATTCCTTCGGCACAGAATTAACCAGTATCCTCCCGGAACAGATCATTTTGAAGGCCTCATATTATCAGGGAAGAAAGAATTATATTACACAGGGTATCTATTTAACCGAAGAATTGTATGATCCTGAGATACTGCGCAATGATCAGTATCATACGGCCAGTTTTAACCTCCGGAAGACCTTTCCGGCAGGCAACATGAACTATGAGATCAGGTTATGGTATCAGTGGTACAGCAATACATCCAACAGTTTCTGGTATAATTATCAAAATCATTACAGCAGTATATCCTTTGGGATAAACTTTTAAGGCAAAGGAAACCGCATGACAAAAAAGTTCAACTTGCGCGCATTCATCAGTTTATACATTGTAATTTCCTTCCTGATAGCAGGAATAAGCGGTGTTATTCTTTTTTTGTCTCCGCCGGGCAGGATAGCCAATTGGACAAATCTCACGATTCTGGGATTAGCCAAGTCACAATGGCAGGCATTGCATACGGTTTTTACGTTCCTATTTGTACTTGCCGCTGCTGTCCATATTTATTTTAACTGGCGCCCGTTAACCGCCTATTTACGCACAAAAGCACAGCATACAAGATACATTCGAAAAGAACTGATCAGTTCGGGATTACTCGTTATAATCCTATCCTCCCTGACACTGACCGATATTCCCCCGTTCAGCACTCTGATGCAACTCAGTGAGGATCTTTCCTATTCATGGTCGACACCCGGAACCGAACCGCCGATTCCCCATGCAGAGCTGCTGACCATTGAGGAATTGGGAGTAAGAACCGGTATACCAGTGCCTCAGATTATATCCAACCTGAGTAAAGCCGGAATCAGGGTTGAAACAACGACGACAACGCTGGGGCAGATCGCTGCATCCCTGGATACGGCCCCGCAGGAATTGTATAAAAAAATTATGACTGAAAAAAACAAAGAGACTTATCCGGGGGGTGGTTACGGACGGATGACACTGCGAACAATTTCCGAACAATTGAGTATTCCCCTGGAGCAGTGTTTGAATCATTTGAAACAAAATGGAATTGAGACTGATCCGGATGTGACTTTGCGTGACCTGGCCGACAGACTCGGCATGAATCCTCATGATATCCTCTCGATTATCCGGGATTCTTGATTGTTTGATTTAGGAAGTATATTTCCCAGCGATAGGAAAGACCGCGTTATAATGTGATATATATTTATTCATTTATATATATTTTTACACAATACTGATCTGGCATAAACTTTGAACACTCTCACCAGACGCCCCTAAGTCTTCTGGAGGATTATGCCATGCGAGGATATTGTATTTCCCTGTTACGTTTTTGTTTTATTTTCTTATCCGTTAATTTTTTACCTGCGCAACCTGCCGGCGATGCTTTATTGGGTACCGGTTCTTATGACCAGTTTGAAAAGCCCAAAGCCTGCGGAACCTGTCATGTGGATTTTTATATGCAGTGGCAGCAAGCCATGATGTCCCAGTCTTATACCCACCATTGGGATGAGATCGAGTATTTCAAACTTGCGGTGCCGCATGCAGAGAAGGATCCGGTGGTTGCCGGGGTGAAAGCCGGCTGTAACGGCTGCCATGCACCTACTGCCTTTATCGCAGGGGATGTACCACCTCCTTTGCCAGAAAAGAATTCACGTGCCAATGAGGGTGTTTCCTGCGATGTCTGCCATACGATAACAGGATTTGAAGGTGACACACCGTATAATTTCAATTTCACGATATCACCCGGTAAGGAGAAATACGGTAATCGTGAAGGTGTGGCATCCCCGCATCACAACACTAAATTCAGTGCACACACACAGTCACCCGAATTATGCGGCAGCTGTCATAATGAAGAAAGCCCCTACGGGATCTGGGTGAAGTCAACCCATCTGGAGTGGAAGGCCGGGCCATATGCCAAAGAGGGTGTGCGCTGCCAGGATTGCCATATGCCCAAAGGTGAAAGCCGTAATTCAAAGATGTCTTCCGTGTATCCGGATGTCGCTCAGCATCTATTTCACGGAGCCCATTCACAGAGCAAAGTGCGCGGATCAGTCGAACTGCGCATGCATCCCGATACCCGTGAGATAGAACCTGGCCAGCCGATCGTCCTGACGGTGCAGGCGTTCAATCACAAGGCGGGCCATAAAATACCTTCAGGATCAGCTGAAGAACGACAGCTCTGGCTGACGGTCATGGCCTATGATGCGAACGGTAAAGCGTACCATCTTCCGGTTGATCGGAAAGGCTTTGACGGAGAAGAATACACCATTTCTTCCAATGAGCCGGCATACCAGGATATCGGTATGATGATGGACCTGACCGACTTTAAGGGGCTTTCCCGGGATGCACTGCCCTATGAGGGGGATCGGGTGTTTCGATTGCCCTATTTCGACCCGCAGGGCAGGATGACCATCGCACAATGGAACACCAAATCGCAGGGCGTAGACTATCGCATCGGTCCGCGTGAGACTAAAATTGAAACCTACACCTGGACCCTGCCGGATGATATCCCCGAGGGACGTGTGCGCTGTGTGGCAGAAATCTATTACAGCAAACTCGTAAAATCGGTCGGCGAATTTCTGGGAGTACCGGCAGAAGAAATGGAACCGCTGATGGTCAACCGTACGGAAACCTGGTTCGAGGTTTATTATTGACAAATTAGTATCAATCGGATAAACCCGTTACATCAGCTGCATTTCCACTCGGATAGCGACATCTTATTAGAAATTGCTGCTATCACATGCTTTTCAGCAGCCGTTTAAATTCCGTATAGATCAGTGGAAGATATTTGTTGTCACTCAATCGGGTAAAATATTAACCTGGAAATATTGGAGGAATTATGATAAGAACATCACTAATAGTTGCGGTTATTTTATTTCTGCTGGCTCCGCTGATGACTGGAGAAGCAGATGCCATCCCGGCATTCGCCAGAAAATATAAAATATCGTGTTCAACCTGCCATGTTGCTATGCCAAAATTAAAGGATTATGGCAACGAATTCGCCGGTAACGGCTTTTTACTTCCCGATGGCGAGGAGCCCAAGAGGGCCTATACAGATACCGGTGACGACATGCTCCTGCTGAACAGCGATTTTCCTATTGCGGTAAGATTTGACGCCTATGCCCAGCTGGAAAACCGTGACAATGTGAACACCGATCTCGGAGTGCCGTTTGGAATTAAGCTGATGAGTGGTGGACCAATATCAAAAAAGGTATCTTACTATTTTTACTTCTATCTTTCGGAAGGCGGCGAAGTTGCCGGTGTGGAAGATGCGTTCCTCTACTTTAATGATATCGGTGGTATTCCATTGGATCTGACTGTAGGTCAATTCCAGGTTTCCGATCCACTTTACAAGCGTGAACTTCGTCTGACTTTCGAAGATTATCAGATTTTCAGAGTGAGACCGGGTAATTCACTGGCCAATCTAACCTATGACCGTGGTTTGGTATTGAATTACGGTTTTGATTTTGGACTTGATGCCACCGCGATGCTGATAAACGGTAACGGGATAAAACCGGCGGAGGAGAAAATCTTTGATGCCGATAACAGCAAGAGTTATGTGTTGCGGTTAACCCAGGGCATCGGTCCGGCTACGATCGGCGGATTTGCCTATTCCGGCAAGGAGACGTTTTCAGATTCGGCCAATGCCAGTAATAACATTCTATATATCGGCCCGGACCTTAACATTGTCACGGATACCTGGGAAGTCGTAATTCAATATCTGCATCGCGAAGATGATAATGTTTATTTTCTTACTACCGCACCAAAAAAGTCCAAAGTCGATGGAGGTTTTGCTGAATTTTCCTTATTTCCGCAGGGCGATCAGTCCCTTTTTGTTTATACCCTGCTGTATAATTATATCGAATCTAACATCCGTGAATATGAGTATCAGACTGCTACCTTCAGTGTCAGTCATATGGCCGCCAGGAATCTGAGGCTTCTGGCAGAAGTAACCTATAACATTGATACTGAAAAACCGAAATTTACCATTGGTGCGGTAGCCGCATTTTAGTCCTCCCACTGGCAGGATGCCGGTTATTCTTCCGCCGGCACCTTGCTTTTTTTTCTGAGCCTGTTTATTTTCCACCCAGGCATTTGGTTAATACATCCTCAATATGATCCATTTTTATCTGGTTATGTTTGGTTTACCCATACTCATCATCCTCACAGTGGTCTGGCTCGCTGTAAAATACCGTCCATGATTTATGCAGGAATTCTTCATTAACGGTCTGGAAACGGAATCGCTCCCAATTATCGCCTTTAGCGGGTATCTGACGCTGGTCATTGTCATCGGTATTTATGCAACCAGATTTTCTTCCGCCGGCATTAACGCATTCTTTATCGGCGGACGAAAAATGGGCCGTATTGTCGTAGCCCTCTCCGCCGTTGTCTCCGGCCGCAGCGCCTGGCTCCTGCTCGGTGTAACGGGGATGGCCTACAAGATGGGTGCATCGGCGGTATGGGCAGTGGTCGGTTATATCATCACTGAAATGCTGCTTTTTATGTTTTATGCCCGCCGTTTGCGACGCTTCGCCGGCGTTTATGATGCCATTACGATACCTGATTTCTTTGCTATCCGGTTTAATGACACGGACAGTAAACTCCGTATCACGACCGCTGTGATCATTTTGATCTTTATGATCAGTTATGTATCGGCACAATTTGTCGGCGGAGGTAAAGCCTTTGCAGCAAGCTTTCAGATAGAGCAAAACACCGGAATATTGATCACCGCGGTCATCGTACTCTTTTACACCATGTTCGGCGGATTTCTTGCCGTCAGCCTGACTGACTTATTTCAGGCGGTTTTTATGATCGTTGCACTCACCCTGCTGCCGGTTATTGCCGCCATTGACCGTGGCGGCCTGACGCAGGTATTAAACGAGCTGCAGAATATAGACAATTCAATGATCGATCCATTTGCCCTGACAGCCGGAATGGCGGTTGGTTTCCTGGGTATAGGCCTGGGTTCTCCGGGCAATCCGCATATTATCGCCCGCTATATGTCGATAAATGATCCGGAGCAATTGCGGGTTTCAGCAGTTATCGGCACCATATGGAATGTTATCATGGCCTGGGGGGCCTTATTTATCGGCCTGATCGGACGGGTGTATTATCCTGATCTGAATATGCTGCCGGCAGGGGATACGGAGAATTTATACCCGGTCCTGGCAATGAGACATCTGCATCCGATTTTGTTTGGAGTTGTGATCGCCTCCATATTTGCAGCCATTATGTCCACCGCAGATTCGCAGCTGCTGGTTGCTGCTTCCAGCATTGTTCGCGACATTTTTCAGAAAATCTTACACCGCGATTCCGACATTCCGGAGAAAATACTGGTAAGATACAGCCGGATTGCTGTTTTTTTACTGGTCGTTCTGGCACTCATGCTTGGTTTTATGCTGCAGAATATCGTTTTCTGGCTTGTCTTATTTGCCTGGGCCGGTTTGGGAGCGGCCCTTGGTCCCACCTCAATTCTTGCACTATATTGGAAGGGTGCCAGCCGTTCCGGAGTATTCTGGGGATTGATCACCGGTACACTGGTTACGCTCATCTGGTATTTTATCGGACCATTAAAAACTGCCCTCTACGAGCTGGTGCCGGCATTTGCCCTTTCTATGGTGGTAACTATCCTGGTCAGCAGGTACACAAAAAAACCCGACCGGGTTGACGAAATGTTCAGGATAATGAAATAAATCAGATGCAATTCTTTTTATGTATCTTAGAACCGCGTAAATCGCTGAATCACAAGCCTGATCCGTTGATGATTAAAAAAAAGACAAAAAAAAAAGAGATGAGTAATTCATCTCTTTTTCCTGAGTGGGGAATTTATATCAAATGTTGATATACATTAATCGATTATCGCCTTTGCCAGCACGATGAGGGCCGGTTTTACACGTACTGAAAAAATTTCAGCCAGACGTTTGGAGACATCGATAATATCGGCGATAAAAATGTAGGCAAAAGGAACCACATACGCCAGAATCACGATACCAATCAACACTTCTTTCATCTCTTTTACCTCCTTTGAAGTTGATGTATACTACGCATAGGAAAGAGAATTTGTTTCATTTTTTTTGAATGCAACAATTCCATATAAATTCTTATATTTGTGTGATCATAAAAAAAGAGGAAAATTAGATGGGCAGTGTAAAGGATCTTACAATAATTAAGCAACCAACAATCAACCGGCCGGGTATAGGTCGGTTTCATTTTTCGGATCGCTACTCCGTTTTCGATTGGGGGGAAATGCCCGATCTTATCGAGGCCAAAGGAAAGTCACTTTGCATAATTGGTGCCTATTTCTTCGAAAAACTTGAAGATCTCAAAATCAAAACCCATTATCAGGGGCTGGTTGAAGACGGAAGCGTAAAAAAACTTGCCGATCTGAATGCAGCTGCTGATACAATGCAGGTCTCCCTGGTAAACGTTCTCAGACCAGACCTGCGTGGTGACCGCTACGACTATTCCATATTTCAGACACCGCATAAAAACATGCTTATTCCACTGGAAGTAATATACCGTAATAGCCTGCCGGAAGGATCGAGCGTTTTTCGGCGGCTTGAAAAAGGGACACTCTCCCTGCAAGAACTTGGCCTTCAGCATATGCCAGAAGCCAACGAAACTCTGCTGAATCCAATTTTAGACGTATCGACCAAACTAGAGATCACCGACCGGTATCTTTCATGGAGTGAAGCTCAGGATATCTCCGGCTTGACCGATAGCGAGCTTGAAAAACTCAAGAACACTACGCACTTGATCAATGAACTGATTACCAAGCAGGTAAAGGAAGCCGGTATGGTTAATGAGGATGGCAAGGTGGAATATGGATTCGACAACAACCGTGAGCTGATGCTGGTAGATATCCTCGGTACGCCTGACGAATGCCGGTTTACCTATGCCGATATTCCGGTAAGCAAGGAAGTTGCCCGCAGATATTATCGCAAGACAGAGTGGTATACATGGGTTGAGCAGGCAAAGGAAGAAGACCGCACTAATTGGAAAAAACTTGTGAAAGGCCCGCCGCCAAATCTGCCAGATCGTCTGCACACCCTGGTTTCACAACTGTATCAGGGCGTTTGCAATGAAATCACACAGCGTGAATGGTTTAAGGTGCCTCCCTTGAAAAATGTTCTGCAGGAGATCAAGGAACAATTTATCGGCTGAGTTTGTTGAACCTTTAAAACCATCAGATGAGAGTCACTGAGACAAAATTGATAGTGTTTCAGAGATGTTGGAGATAGGTGATAGTAAAGATTAAAGATCAAAGACTTAAGATTGAAGGCGATCTGTTAGGGTTTGATATCGGATCAACAGTATCCGGTTATAAGAACCTACTCGCTAACTCAGTCTATACAGGGTGTTTTTTGGAGCGTTGTATTGAGGGAGTGACTTGATCTGGATAATACATTCAATTTATCCGGGATTCATTCTTTGACCGTCTGCACGCGTTAGTCTGAACGATGGTTACCTTCTGTGAATCAGTTTATGATGAGGTTAAATCTTATGAATAGTCGAAGTGTTACAGTTCCAAATATTAGCTGCGGACATTGTGTACATACCATTGAGTCTGAATTAGGCGATCTTCCCGGTGTGGTTTCGATAAAAGCGGATCAACAGTCAAAAAGGGTTGAGATCAGCTGGGAGCCGCCATTGTCATGGGCAGAGATAAAAGATCTGCTGACAGAGATTAACTACCCCCCCGAAGAATAAATTATATGTCCAAACATGAATTGCACATCCCGGTTCAGGGAATGACCTGTGCCAACTGTGCATCAACCATAGAACGTATCCTGACCAAAAAAACGCCAGGTGTGCTGAATGCGCGTGTTAATTTTGCGTCAGAAAAAGCACAGATAGAATTTGAAGATTCACAGACCGATCTCAGACAGATTGTTGATCAGATCAGTGCTGCAGGTTACCATGTGGTTACCCGGTCGATCGAATTGCCTGTATCCGGAATGACCTGTGCCAATTGTGCCCTGACGATTGAACGTGCGCTTGCCAGAAAAACAGACGGCGTAATTAACGCCAGCGTGAATTTTGGTACTGAAAAGGTATCTATCGAATACCTGCCGGATGTGGTGAGCCGGGCTGATCTGATCGCTGTGATCGAAAAAGCTGGCTATGGCGTGCCGGATATATCCGACACCCCCTCCGATGAAATCCTGGATTATCAGCAGCAGGAAATCCGTAAACAGACCCGTAAACTGGTACTAGGTGTGGTATTTTCACTGCCCCTGTTCCTTTTCAGTATGGGGCGGGATTTTCAGATATTAGGCTCCTGGGCCCATGGGATCTGGTCTCTATGGCTTATGTGTGTGTTTGCCGCACCGGTACAGTTTTATGTCGGTGCCGATTTCTTTATCGGTGGTTATAAAGCTCTGCGTAATGGAACCGCAAATATGGATGTTCTGGTAGCGCTTGGCTCCGGAGTCGCTTTTTTCTTCAGTCTGATTGTGATGCTTTCTTTGACATCCGGTCTTTCAGGATTGGGCCACCATGTTTATTTTGAAACAGCCGCGGTCATCATTACCCTGATCAAACTCGGCAAGGTTCTGGAGGCCAGGGCAAAAGGGAAAGCCGGAAATGCGGTAAAAAAACTGATCGGTCTTCAGCCAAAAACCGCTACGCTGGTAACCGGTGACAGTACCCGGCTCATTCCGGTACAATCGGTGCGGATCGGAGATATCCTCATGGTTCGCCCCGGGGAGAAAGTACCTGTCGACGGAAAAATTATCGATGGTTACTCCTCGGTGGACGAGAGCATGCTCACCGGTGAAAGTATTCCGGTTGATAAGCATGCGGATAATCCGGTCTTCGGAGGCACCATAAACATCAGCGGACTTTTACATATCGAAGCCCTGAAAATAGGTAAAGATACAATCCTGGCACAGATCATCAAACAGGTTGAACAAACGCAGGGCAGTAAAGCACCGATCCAAAGATTCGCAGACAGGATCGCGGGCTATTTTGTACCGGCAGTAATCGCCATCGCCCTCATTGTTTTTCTAATCTGGAGTTTACTGGCCGGCGATTCAACCGAGGCATTCCTAAGGTTAATTGCCGTTCTGGTCATCGCCTGTCCCTGCGCCCTCGGCCTGGCCACACCTACGGCGATCATGGTAGGATCGGGCGTCGGCGCCGGGCACGGCATATTGTTCAGAAACAGTACGGCCCTGGAAGAGGCCGGTCATATTAAGACCATTGTTTTCGATAAAACCGGGACCCTTACAAAAGGTACACCTGAGGTTAGGAAAATTATTGCGGCTGAAAACTCCGTATTTGAACCTGATAAAGTTATCTCTCTGGCCGCATCCGCCGAACAGGGATCTACGCATCCTATTGCTAAAGCCATCGTCGGCTATGCGCAGGATAACCAGCTCAGATTAACAACTCCGGTAAACTTTCAATCATACGCGGGAATGGGTATCACGGCAGTAGTTGACGGAAAAAAGATGATCATCGGCAAGCCGGGATTTGTATCTGAACAGAAAATCAATTTAGACGATTTCACCGCGATAATGGAAGAATTGGAGAGCAGTGGGAACACCGTCATTGTGGTTGTCGCTGAAAGACAGGTAGTGGCGCTGGTTGTTATTGCGGATGGGATTAAACCTGAAGCTCCAGAAATTGTACACCAGCTCAAGTCACTTGGGCTGGAAATTTACATGATCACCGGCGATAACTTGGCCGTGGCCCGCGCGGTGGCCGATCAGCTTTCGATTGAACATGTGGTTGCTGAAGTTTTGCCGGGGGATAAGGCCAATCGAATATCAGAATTGCAGCATAGCAGGGAGCATAAAGTGGCCATGGTCGGCGATGGCATTAATGATGCGCCGGCGCTTGCCCAGGCAGATGTCGGAATCGCGCTCAGCAGCGGGACCGACATTGCAATGGAAACTGCCGATATCACCCTCGTACGCCCTGATCTGAGCGGTGTACTGCAATCTCTGAAATTAAGCCGGGCGACACTTCGCCTGATCCGGCAAAATCTGTTCTGGGCTTTTATTTACAATATTGCACTGATACCCATAGCTGCAGGAATCCTGTATCCTTTTGATTCAGTCCCCACTTTTCTGCGCAGTCTCCACCCGGTGATGGCAGCCCTGGCTATGGCTTTCAGCAGTGTATCCGTGGTCACAAACAGCCTGCGTCTGAAGTGGAACCGATTAAACTGATGCCGGTCAATATGTCATTGACAGGTCTATTCCTGCCTTAGCAGGCGCGGATAGATGGATATAGGCTGCAACCTGCGGTTATCCTGTTCTTTTGAATAAAATCAGGAATTGTCAACTTTAAAAATCTCCAGAATCAAATTACGTTTCACCCGCAATGTTTTGTTATATTCCTGGTTCAGTTGCGTTTCGGGCTTGAGACGCCATTCCGGAGATATATGTTCAAGGGCATTCAGGAATTGCCAGCGATAATGAAAAGTTATTTTTTCAAGTCGCTTGATTGCATTCAACTGGTTCACACTGAACATTTCGGGTTTTAACCTGATATTCAGCAGATCGGGATCGATATAAAATTTTTCGTATCGTGCCAGTTCAATTATTGTTTTTATCTGCTGTTCAGCAAGTGATGTCCGGCGTTCCAGTTGTTCCTTAAATCTTGTGATATTATAAAAGGACCGGTCACTCATGTCATCCAGGCCGGCATCATAACAATTTGTTTGTCTGCTGTACTCGATCAGGGTTTCATCGATCATATACACCATTTTTTTGCTCACCTGCTGGTTAAACACATTTTGCAGAAAAAACAGGGAAAAAAAGGTGATAATGCAGGCAATGACCGGTGTGGTGATCCATCCTGACGCTATCTGTCCGAAAACTTTGAACTTGATAGCCCGTGCACCCTTCATCAATCCAATACCGATTACCCCACCGATAATCGCCTGAGAACTGGAGACCGGGACAAGCGGGAAAGCCGGTAAACCATGCGACAGCAGCCATTGTTCCAATTCTTCTGAAGCAAACACAAACAATACGAGCGCCTGAGCGAGGACAACGATGAGGGCGGCGTCCGGTGATAATTTCAGCAGACTTCCACCGACGGTTTCCATAACCTTGCGCGAATAGGTATAGACACCGACAGCAATCGCCACCCCCCCGATAAAAAACAGCTGTTCGACCCCTGTCAGGGTGATCAAACCGAAAAGTTCAAAATCGGTAAACGGCGTCACAGGTACAAATACGCCCATAACGTTGGCGATATTATTTGCACCTAAGCTATAAGACCCGAATGCCCCGGCTAGAATTAATCCTATGCGTAAAAACTGATCGATACGCAGCAGGTGAACTTTTACATGTCTGATGGTAAGGCGATAGAAACTATACAGCACCATAGCGACCATCGCTGCCAGGAGCGGGCTGGCAATCCAGGTGAGTACGATTTTCTGCAGAGAACCCCAGTCGGTCGGTGAACCGGTATACAGATTCCATCCAACGATCGATCCGACAATCGCCTGAGACGTGGAGACCGGGATACCCAGGCGGGTCATCCAGAAAACGGTTATCGCAGCTGCCAGCGCAACCATAAATGCACCGGCCAGTGCATTCACGGATCCAAGGACGCCCAGAGTTTGCGAGGTGCCTGCTCCGCTGACCACCGCCCCGATGATTACAAAAAATCCACAGGTCAGCGCCGCGGTCTTAAACCGCAGCATTCGGGTCGCTACCGCAGATCCGAATACATTGGCCGCGTCATTGGCACCGAGAGACCAACCGAGAAAAAGTCCGCTGGAAAGAAAAATGAGCAGCATGGTGAGATATCAGATTGTTCTTTTTATCGTGTAGATTGACAGCCGGTCACTCACATCTTCAGCACGATCTGAGACATTCTGAATATGCAAGGCAAAGTACCGCAAATGAAACTTATGGGCCAGTTCGATTTTCATTTTGAATACCTCCCGCTTCAGGTTGTCCCCAATCCGATCGGCTTCTTTTTCATAGAACATTACCTTGTGCAGATGATTTTTGACAGCACTGACATCCTTAAAGAATGCACGGATGGCATAGATCAGCACTTCAACCGCAGAGACTGACATTGCGGTCAGTTCCTCATAGTATTTGATCAGGTTTCCAGGTATATCCGGCATTTCCACATCGAACTGAAACAGTGTTTCCTTCATCGTATCCATGACCTCATCGCTGCTTTCCAGGAGACCGAGTACATCCCCGCGATGTTCCGGGATAAGGGTATGTGTGTATAATTGATTTTCAATCGTACGGCGTAAATTATCAGCCTTGCTCTCCAGTTTTGCGATCATTTCAATGCGTTGCCTGAAGTTTTTTTGATCGCCCTCTAAATAAGCACCGACGCCATGTCTGAATACCAGCGCGCCTTCCCCCACCGCATCAAGGAACTCATCGATCTGGGATTCAAGTTGCTTGGTTGTTTTAAACAGGATTGCCATGGTATTTAATTTCCTCTCAGAGTTGACATGTGTGATTGGCCTGATCAATCAGAATCGCTTCTGATATCTTCGGCAGCAGCTACGACCGGATAAATACCGCACCGCAGACACTTCCGGCGGTTCGATATCAATCTTTGATCAATCCCGATTGCATCCATGAAATTCATCCTTCCCTCAGATCAGGACAGGGTTTTAGTGTGACAGCGGAATATTTCAACGTCATGTTATGGCGCATCCGATTGAGTACTACGCAGCACAGTTTTATGGATTTAAGATTCAAAAGCGGGCCGGGTTATTCCTGATAGTCTATCCCTTCCCAGTGATCAAAGCCGGTCACACCTATCTTGTCTGTACCTTTCGAATCTTATCTGTACTCAGTATCTCCGGTGGATTGATACACCTTTCACCGACCTCCGTTATCTATGATATAACACAAAAATTCACATTCGGTCTATAAAATGTTTTTTTTAGCTTAAAGCTCCGTAATATTTAGCATCCAAGGAATAAAAGTATACAGAATATGCATTTAACAATACATCCCCGTAAGAAAATTAGACTTAGATAAATATAGATAATCTTAAAATTAAGTAACAGTAAAATCTATCAGAGGGAGTGTACTGGTATGGCTAAAGGAATACCACAAAACAACGAAATTTATGATCCCCCGAAAACTTTTCTCAGGAAAGCCAACGTTAAAGAGTATGATGAATTGTACCGGTATTCGGTAGAAAACCGTGAGGCCTTCTGGACAGAACAGGCAAAAAATCTGGGTTGGTTCAGGAAATGGGATAAGGTACTGGATGATAGTCAGGCCCCTTTCTATAAATGGTTTACCGGTGCCAAACTGAATATTGTCCATAATGCTATCGACAGACACCTGAAAACATGGCGAAGGAATAAGCTGGCGATCATCTGGGAAGGAGAGCCGGGAGACTTCCGGACTTATTCCTATCATGCTTTGAATCGTGAAGTCTCTAAATTTGCCAACGTACTCAAAAGCATGGGAGTTCGTAAGGGTGATATTGTGACTATTTACATGCCGCAGATACCTGAATTACCGATTGCTATGCTGGCCTGTGCTAAAATCGGAGCGGCACACAGTGTTGTCTATGGCGGATTCAGCGTTGAGGCGCTTGCGGAAAGGATTGAAGATGCGGAAAGTCGTGTTCTGATAACCGCTGACGGGGGATACCGGCGCGGTACCATAACCGATCTCAAAGGGATTGCCAACGAAGCCATGAAGCGATCGCCTACAATTGAAGTATGTATCACCGTCAAACGTACCGGTCATGATGTTTATATGGAGAATGACCGTGATTTCTGGTATCATGATCTGATGTCCATGCCTGTGGCCAATCCGGTTTGTGATACCGAAAAGACCGATGCGGAAGATATGCTGTTCATATTATACACTTCCGGTACCACCGGACGTCCCAAGGGGCTTGTTCACACGCATGGCGGTTATGCGGTATATACCGCGACTACCCATCGTATGGTTTTCGATATTAAGGAGGATGACCGCTGGTGGTGTGCAGCCGATCCGGGATGGATCACCGGTCATAGTTATATTGTCTATGGACCTCTGATCAACGGTGCGACTATCGTCATGTATGAGGGCGCACCCAATCATCCCTATCCGAACCGGTGGTGGCAGATTATTGAAAAATACGGTGTCAATATCCTGTATACCTCTCCAACCGCTATTCGCGGCCTTATGCGTTTCGGAGAGGCATGGCCGAACCGGCATGATCTTAGTTCATTACGCCTGCTCGGATCGGTCGGTGAGCCGATAAATCCTGAGGCCTGGAAGTGGTATTACCGGGTAATCGGCAAGGAAAAATGTCCGATCATGGACACCTGGTGGCAAACCGAAACAGGCGGTTTTATGATCACACCACTGCCGATAACACCTTTAAAACCGGGATCTGCAACCAAGCCCTTTTTCGGTAATGAGGTTGCGGTTGTCGATGACCACGGCAGGGATGTAAAGTCCGGGGAAGAAGGTAAACTGGTGATAAAGTCACCCTGGCCGGGAATGGCGCGCACCATCCATCGTGATCCGGAAAGATTTCGCGAGGTCTACTGGAAGGAATTTGAGAAGCAGGGATGGTACAAAGCCGGCGATTCTGCGCGGGTGGATGAGGACGGCTATTACTGGATAATCGGTCGGATCGATGACGTAATTAAAGTAAGCGGGTATCGATTGGGAACGGCAGAGATTGAAAGTGCCCTGGTCAGCCATCACGATGTTTCTGAAGCTGCTGCCATAGCCCTGCCCCATGAATTAAAAGGTAACGCCATACACACATTTGTGATCCTGCGGGCAGGAATGGAAGGATCAAAGGAATTGGAGTCCGAATTGAAGGAGCACGTCAGCAAGGAAATGGGACCCATTGCCAAACCGGAAACCGTTCATTTTGTCAATACGCTTCCCAAAACCCGCAGCGGAAAAATCATGCGCCGGGTTTTAAAAGCCAGAGCGCTCGGCCAGGATGAGGGTGATCTGACCACATTGGAAGAATAGCCAGATACCGGTTATGCGCATTTTACGTGATCATACGGTCGCAATGATGGTAGATATTCAGGAAAGACTGCTTCCGCATATCGACCGGCACGAACTCCTGGAAAAAAACTGCCGCATCCTGATTCAGGGATTACAGCACCTAAATATACCGCTGCTGGTTACCGAACAATATCCGAAAGGTCTGGGTCCGACAATTGCATCCCTGCAGAGTCTACTTACCACGTCATTACTGGTTGAAAAAATGACCTTCAGCTGCTGTGAGGTGGATGCGGTTACCGCACAACTCAGAAAATGGAATCGAAAAAATGTGATCGTATTTGGGATCGAGAGCCATGTCTGTGTACTGCAGACAGTGCTGGATCTGCCGGGGCTCGGTTATCAACCGGTGGTGATTGAGGATTGTATTTCGTCGCGCAGAGCAAGTGACAAAATAACCGCTCTCGGAAGAATAGAACAATCGGGAGCGGTTATATCATCCTATGAGTCTATTTTATTCGAATTATGTCGGACGGCCGGGACCGAAGAGTTCAAAAAAATCTCAATTCTGGTAAAATAAAAGCGGGCCGAGAGTATTCCCTGCCCGCTTCCTGCCTTCTGTGGGTATTTGGTTATTTAACTTTCACTTCAATCTGTTTCGGTTTTGCGGTTTCCGCCTTGGGCAAGCCAATTTGCAGGATCCCATCCCGAAAATGTGCTTCAATCTTATCCGCTTTGATATCCGAATGGATGCGAAAGGCGCGTTCGAATTTACCATAGCGTCTTTCATTCAAATGGTAATTCACTTTTGCATCTTCGCCTGCATCCTTTTTTTCACCGCTGACCGTTAAAACGTCATCGTTAAAAGATATATTGATGTCGTCTTTGTTCATGCCCGGCAATTCCATATTCATAACATACTCGTTCTCACGTTCCTCGATATCAACATGGGGATACCAGTTGTCCCGGTTCAGATTGAAAAAACCGCGCGAATTAAGAAGTTCATTGTAAAGATCTTCTGTCCAGTTGAACAGTACCCGGTTCGGATTCCATTTTACAAGTGTCATGGTGCTACCTCCTTCATGTGTTTTACTTTGTTTAAAATTTCTTATAGTTTCATCAAATACCATGCCAAAATTTATATTTTTTATATCTCATTGTTATTATTATACTTAAATAATATTCCAGTGCTATTTCAGAGTTCTGCCAAATCGGCGCTAAAAACTGTCAATTTGTCGCAGCATGGTGGTACTCTGGCAATTTTTCAGGCTCTGACGGATTTTTTGTCATTGATTCTATGGAGTACAAGCAATAAACTTATCGGATGCAACGCCTGACATTTAGGTATATTTTGAAATTCTGGATTCCTCTGGCCGCCACCTGGCTGATGATGTCCATCGAGGGGCCTTTTTTGGCGGCAATAATTGCCCGGCTGGCCGAGCCAAAATTCAATCTCGCAGCCTATGGTGTCGCGTTTTCCTTCGCTTTGATCATCGAAGCCCCTATCATAATGATCATGAGTGCCTCAACCGCCCTGGTGGAAAACCGCTATTCACTGATCAAATTACGCACATTTACCTACTGGCTTAACGGCATCATTACGTTACTCATGGTTCTTTTTCTTATTCCCGACCTGTTCTATCTCATCACCAGCGATCTCATCGGTTTGCCGCCAGATGTTTCCCGGCTTACCTATTATGCAACCTTTATCCTCCTGCCCTGGCCCGGTGCGATCGGGTATCGCCGTTTTTACCAGGGTATTCTTATCCGCAATAATATGACCAGAAGGGTCGCATACGGTACGATCATCAGGCTCGTCAGCATGGCAGGCACCGCTCTGGGGCTTTTTCTATTCGCGGAGATTCCGGGCGTGACGGTGGGTGCAGCAGCTTTATCTATCGGAGTGGTGTGTGAAGCTGTTGCCAGCAGATTTATGAGCTGGCAGGTCGTACGGGAACTGGCAAAAATCGAGACCGGAGACCGTGAAATCTCATACCGATCGATAACCAGATTTTATTACCCGCTGGCGCTGACGTCGATACTCGCGCTGGGTATTCATCCGCTGGTTACTTTCTTCGTCGGTCAGAGCCGCTTTGCCATTGAATCACTTGCTGTTCTGCCGGTGATCAACGCCCTGGTATTTATTTTCCGCAGCCTTGGCCTGTCTTATCAGGAGGCGGCCATTTCTCTTATCGGAAAAGACTGGAGGGGATATGATCAGGTTAAAAATTTTGCGTTCGCACTGGCGGGTGTGGTTGTCACAAGTGTTGCTATTATTTCATTCACGCCGCTTGCAGATATATGGTTCACGGATATATCCGGACTTTCCCCGGAACTCACGAACTTTGCACGTATCCCTCTGATGATCATGTGTATCATGCCCGGACTTTCGGTGATATTGTCACTGCAACGATCCATACTGGTTACGGCGCGCAAAACGGCTCCGATAACCTGGTCCACTGGGCTGGAAGTAATGGGGATAATCTTTGTATTGATAATTGCTGTGGGATACTGGGATTTAACCGGCGCGGTATCTGCGACGCTTGCCATCGTAATCGGCCGGTTGGGGGCAAACAGTTATCTGATTCCCCCCTGCATGGCAGCGGTTAACTCTCAAAAACCTTGAACACCTGCTCGATTACCATCGATCTATTAACCAGATTTCAAACCAGATGAGAGGATAAAAAATCATGCAGATTAGATATTCCTGATCAATCCCTTGAGACTGCCAAGAAAAAACTAAAAAAAATATATTTTATCGTAACCGGGAAATCCAGATTATTTTTACAGATGATTTATCGTAAATTTGTATCTTATGACCACAGCACAATTTTTATCGACAGGATAACAAGATAACAGCAAACGTGATACTTCTAAATATATTAATTTCAATATTTAATCTATAATTTTATCCTTACTCAGACTTTTTAACCTCTTATCATTACCTCATAGATTTATCCTGTCAATCCTGCCAAATAAATCTATCATATAGTCATATGACACTATCTTATAAGAACCAGTTTTCGCGTCAATACCGCATCCCCGGTCTGCAGGCGGTACAGGTATACACCACTGGCATAAGCACTTGCATCCCATTGCAGGATATGCCGACCGGCCTTCATATCCCCCGCATAAATGGTAGCCACTTCCGCACCCAGTACCGAATAAACCTTAAGTTCCACATATTCGGAACTGGGAATCGAGAAGGCGATATTCGTGACCGGATTGAACGGATTGGGATAATTCTGTTCCAGCGTAAAATCCAGCGATCTGATCTGCCGGTCTTCTATCTCCAGCGGTAGAATTGCTTCCCATTTCATTAGCGCAGAATCTGAATGGGCCTGAAGTTCTGTCAGATCATCGCCGGCGGCCAGCACAAATGTGATTGTTTCTGATGCGCCACCTGCGATTTCGAACGGCCCGGCGGAGATCACAATCGACACATCAGCCGGACCAGCAGTGGTTACATCCACACCACCGCTGATCGATTGCCACTTTTCTTCATCTGTAAATCCGTCATACAACCCCCATTCCGGCTCATCGTTATGGGCTTCGTCATTATAAATGGCCCGATACGAGACATTCCCGTTTGACAGAATTCGCACACCGACATAGCTATCCGGGCCGCTCCCGGAATCATACACATAGCCCATTCTCCGTTCAGCATCCCATCCTGCAATGTTCGTGTCGTAGCTGGTGTCATCCATATCCCAGTCAAAGAACAAACCGAAATGAAAGTTATTGATACCTTGCTGTTTAAGATTATATACCGTGTACTTGAGCAGTATAAAATCGCCGAATGGTTCATCTTTCCAGGCGAAGGATTCCTGTTTTATCTTAATGTACATGGGATTATCCGCTTCGGTATCCTCAAACAGACCGTACGTTTCCTGATCTGAATGCATGCCGGGTGTCTCATTGCGGATATCGCCGTCCCTGGAAATGATAAAATCATGATCATCTGTATCAAGCCCCCGGGCGGCATTGGATATTTGATCGACCGATGTCCCCGCAATTATCGCTCCCTCGAACAGCAGATTAGGACCCTTTTTGTAACGAAATCCCAGCCCTTCGCTGACATCATTGAATGCCGGAAAACCGATCCTTCCGACATTGGTAACCGTCGTCTGAATCTGGTTTATCTCAGTGTTTGCATAGGTGGGCATTACGGTAAGGCTGAAATGGTCTTTATCATTATAGTTTTCACCTTGTATTTCCACGGTAAAAGAGACGCGGCGTCCGCTGGGGGTTTGATCCGAAACCTGGAATTCCAGATGGGAAGACAGCGATTGTTCCTCAAGTGTATTTATTTGTGAGATCGATAGCGGACCTGAAATAACGGAGATATATTCATCAGATGTGGTAAGTTCCAAAGTGATATTCCCGGCAGGTTGCAGAAAGTTGATCACATCCAGATAAACTCGTACCGATTCACCACGCTCTATGATCTGATCTCCGTCCGAATCTGCATATGTAAAGTTGGTCAGACGGATCGAGGGATGTGATTCAGTGACCGCACGTGCAGCGTTTACCCGCCCTTTACCCAGCAAACCCGCATAGTCAGGATTTAATGCATCGATATTGTCCGCCGTGACGCGCACCTGCTCTGCTGCCTGGAGCCCCGACCAGTCCGGGTATTTCGTCTTTACCAGTCCGACGATACCCGCAACGATCGGACAGGCCATGGAAGTCCCGCTTAAATTACCATATGTATTCATATTAAAAGTACTGAGGATGCTCTGACCGGGTGCGGCGAGATCGATCCGTGTTCCGTAATTTGAAAAAGAAGCCCTTTGATCTGAATCATTAGTGGCGGCGACCGATAGTACATGTTGATATGATGCCGGATAAAAAGGCAGCTCTGAATTGCTGTTTCCAGCCGCGGCCACCACTACCGAACCGAGAGCCGCGACGCTGTCGATCACTTCCTGTTCGAAACGTGACGCACCGCCGCCCCTCCCCCAGCTGCAGCTGATTACACCTGCTCCGTTGACCGCTGCATACAAAATACCCTCATATCCGTACAGTATAAGATTGTCATTATTAGAATCCCCGGCATTCACAGCCATCAGGCGGGCATTCCAGGACGTCCCTGCCACCCCGATGTGATTGTCGGTCACCGCACTGATAA
>Ga0209536_100001314_pt1 | contig 41309 bp, 36 predicted proteins | sample DeeMarSeWOR28_12_FD_187461 | JGI IMG/M metagenome (GOLD analysis project Ga0209536, IMG submission 187461) | Marine sediment microbial communities from White Oak River estuary, North Carolina - WOR-2-8_12 (SPAdes) (version 2) | ecosystem: Environmental > Aquatic > Marine > Intertidal zone >...
CTGGAACAAAAGCAAAAGGGATTGCATTAGCATTTTCTACGAGACGCTGGATCCCTATTTGACCAGCTCTAACTTCTGAATCAAGTCTTAACACTTCATTGAATTGAGGCATTTTAGTAACTGATATAATACCCGCAGCACCAATTTTGGACGTTACTCCTAATCCTTGATATTTTTTTTTTACAACAGCCTTACTCATGTGAGCGATATATCTTTTTTTCTTAATCAAGCCTGTGCCGGCAATTTCCTTATTTTCCAGATCTTCTCCTACAAACCATAAATTATTTTTTTCTAGTACAGATTGTTTTAACTGATTTAGGTCATATACTAAAGGTGTAAGATAGTCATAATTATATATTTCTTTAAAGATAGAGGATATTTCTTGAACATCTTTGACAGTTCCAAATCTTAAGCCATATTCTCTTCCCTCTTTAGATACAAATCGTTGGAAGTAAATTTCTCCTTCATGAACGAACTGTCTTTCCTTAGGTATAATCGCCAAATTTATCCCTTTACCTCTAAAAGTTTAATGAAGGTGATTAAAGATCTTATGAAGATTTATATAAACTTTTCCTTTTTTTCACGAGAGAAACTTGATGAAAAAGACCAAAAAAGAGCTATTTCGAAATTACGGTTTGTTTTTCCTGTTTACTTTCTTGCAACTTGTAGCCTAATCCATAATACATTAACGTTACCCATAATATAATTGAAATGGTATAAAACCCAACTCCAAGTTGGAATGCAGATTGATTTACCACGTTCCCAATACCAATCATATAAAATATGCTAAACGTTCCCAAACATCCCATAAAATAGTAAAGCCATTTTCTTTTTAGATATTCTGTCTCAAAACTTCGATAAATTTTCATTGAAGTTCGTATAATTGGGATTACCACAAATGTCATTGAAAAGCAGAATACATATATAAAAAAAACAATCCCCCACCAAGGTCCTCCTTCTTCGTTTAATTTAACACCAAATAATGGATTCATCTTGTCAAAATTTATACCCATAACCACAAGAACGGTCATTCCAACTAATAGAGTTATTCCATACAGAGCGATTGCAATGTTTTGTCTTTTTATGCTAAAAACGATCGTCGATTCCAAAAGTGTTCTGTTTACCGTGAGAAGAAATATCGCAGAAAACAGGAAAAAAAAGTTAGTCAAGAAATTTAAACTTAGAATCAAATCTGATATAAATTTTGTTATTAGAGTCAATTTAGATATTGAATAGTAAATAATGTTGAGTAAATTTCCGATGATAGTACTTATGAAAAACCCACTGAACATAATGTTTAATCTCTTTCTTTTTCTTGAAAGAATTTTATAAGTAATGATAATGAAAAATATTAATAATATTCCTTGAACTAGGAGGACATAAATAACTCTTGGGTCAAGAGCTTGGAATAACACGATTTAAACCATAAAATTTATTTTGTTGTTATGTAATAATGATAGCAATATTATATTATTAATTTAATGTTAAGATCAATAAAAAAAAGTCTCTCTAATCATTTGTTATTGATATAAGAACAGAAAAATTTGATGGTAACTTAAAGCTTTCCACCGACTAAAAAAGGTTAGTTGTCATACTAAACTTTTCATCAAATAAAACCGAAATTTCAATCGCAGAATGTAGACCATTACAAATAAAGAGAGTTTTTCTAATAATAATTAATGCGACTTCAATTCTACTAATCTTTGAGTTATATTCCATTGCTTCATAAGTTTTTCAACACTCGACGGTATGTGTTGTTCCCATTTTTTGCCCTCAATCATTGACCTTCGAATATCACTTGAACTGAGCCCTTTTTTTTCAATTGGAACCTCCCATAATACATGTATCTTCAAACCTAAAGATTCAAAATACTTTTTCTTCTGTCGTCCCCAGTCATCATAGATAGTGAGAAAAAAAACCGCATCTAATGGTACGTAATGTTTAATAAGCTCAGGTACATTAATAGGAAAGGGCACAACAGAGAATTCTGATAATTCCAAACCTTGCTCCACTAGAGCTGCTTTTGTCATTAAATAACGTTCGTAGTAAGTCAAAGGATTAGCTAAAGGGGTACTTCTATGAGGATTCGCACTTGAATCTCTCGTCAAAGAGGGATCCGGATTAGTAATACCCACTATAAGATGTGAGCACAATTCCTTACCTGCCATTAAATATTTTATATGATCATTATGGAGTACTTGAAATCTTCCGTGAATCACACCAATATCATATTTGGGTTCCGCTTTCTCCATTTTCTCTTAAAAACTCCAATTTGGTATCTTTAATAATTCATACAAGAATAAAAAACTTAATTATTCACTATTTTTTAAGACTTTTATTCCTTAAAAAGTGAGTTTTCATAATAAAAGTATTTACTATTGATATTTTGAATATTGTGTTTATATGACAGTAGTTAAGAATTCTGAAAATCGGGTTAAATTCATTCACGCAAGCGATATTCACTTGGGAGCGGATCAATATCGTAATGAATCTCGATCAGGGGATTTCATTCAAGCTTTTCAGGAGATTTTAGAATTAGCGCTAACTAATGAAATTGACTTTATCATATTAGGTGGGGATGTATTCACCTCGTTGGAAATGCTTCCCGGGAATTTAATGAAGGTTATTACAATTTTAAATGAATTTAAAACTTGCAGTGAAGGGAACATCCCAATTATCACAATAGAGGGAAATCACGATATTCGTAAATTTTCACGAGGAATGAAGTTCTCAAAGCGAGGACAGTCATGGTTAAAATTACTCGCGAGTTTAAATTTGGTGGTGCTTCTCGATGCCGATTTTGATGCCCCTATAGCAGAGATCTACAAATCTTATAATTTTAAGAAGAAGAAAGGGGGAAAAATTAGAATCAAAAACATTTCAATATATGGAAACCGTTATATTGATCAGAATCCAACCACATTATTAACAAAAATTCACGACGCAATAGTAAAAGAGGAGACTACTTTCAATATTCTTCTACAACATTTTGGAATTGAAGGTCAGATGAAGAATGTTCCAGGAGTACCACTTAATATAGCAGAAAGGCTTAATGACAGGGTAGACTATTTAGCACTTGGGCATTTTCATAAGCAATTTATAATAGATAATTGGATTTTTAATCCTGGATCTTCTGAAGCAACTTGTTCGATTGATTCCTCGTTTAAGAGAGGAGTATTCCTTATAGAGGTAGAATATAATGGAAAATTCACTAAAAAAGTCCGGATGATACGATTGAATAACAGGTGCCATCAATGGGAAACATTAAGACTTCAAAAACATCTCGAACACAAGGATGAGCTTTATGGGTTTATATTACAGAAATTAGAATCCAATTTAAAATACCATCCCCCCAACTCAAAATCTTTTGAAACAAAGATGCCCCTTCTAAATCTTGTTTTAAAGGGTAAAATTCCCTTAAAATCGAAGAAACTAAATACACGTGAGTTAACTAACTTAATTTGTGAAAAATTCCCTGTAGTTGATGTAAGGATATATCAAAAATTTACCAATTCTTTGACAACCTTAGATAAATATATATAAAGATTGAGGTGGATCATATATATCATATGTCGATATGGAAACTCATTAAAGAGCACCGTATTATTTCTATCTTTTCATTTGGATTTTTTGCATGGGTTATAGTTCTCCTAATTTTGGGAATATTAAACCAACGACAAGTTGTTTTTCTCGATGCTCTTGATTCATACCCGGGAACTAACGTATCTTCAGAGTATATCTCTGAACTTCCACTAATTAGATATTTAATTGAACCATTTGTAGGAGTAGCATTTATTTTGGATTATGATTTTGAGTGGATGATTGCATTCACGTTGCTTTATGTAAGTTATAGAATAATTTATTTACTGTTAAAAAGAGCGAACAAAATCCATACGGAAACATTCAAATCCATTAAGTATCCGGTATATCGATTTATGAGTTTTGTGTTTAAGATATTTTCCTTGACGGTTATTGTAATTGCAATCATTATATTAATTGGTTATCTCTCCCTTGGATATTATTTCGTAAGTCGGTACTTTAATGTGATTGTCCAAGTAGGGATAAGAATTAGTACTGCACTAGTTTTTTTTAAGATTCTGCATTTTGCTTTAATTTTTTTAACCTCAAAATTAAAATTTAGTGATAAGCATAGACCTTTAAAATCACCCAACAAAAAAAAATCAAGAGTTTATACTTATTCTGTTAATTTAAAAACTGAACTTGTTTACATGGTTGCAACATTGTATTTATTAGTTGGAGCCAATATCCTTTTGATATCAACACCATTTCCAAATCATAATATAAAAACAAGCCTTGCTCCAGATGAATTCTTATTTGATTTTCATATACACACAACTATGTCCGATGGCTGGATTTCTCCCGAACAAAGGGTGGATTATTATCTGGATCACGGAATTTCGGGAGCTGCATTTACAGACCATGATAACATAAGGGGAGCGCTTTTAGCACAGAAATACGTCCAAGCAAATAACCTAAATTTCACTGTTTGGGTAGGGGAAGAATGGACGGATAACGCAAATGATATTCATATGAACTATTATGGAGTTGATGAAGAAATTGTTGCACCCCTTTCAAAAACGCCTTCAGGTATCCCTTTAGCTCTGAATGCATCTGATATGATAGACTATATAAAAAGCAAAGGAGGATATGTCATTGTTAATCATTATAATTATGATCCAAACCCACAAGGAGGGTTTGGACTTCCCTATTCTCTAGAACAGTTGAGTGAGTGGGGAGTAGATGGGTTTGAAATCGTGAACGGAGATGATATCAAAGAAGCTGGAATACGGAATTATTGCTTAACAAACTTGAACAAATATAATGAATCACTAATTTGCTTTGGAGGTTCTGATATTCATACAAACGAGGATTTGAATGCCTTCATTAAATTAAGACTCGATAATCCCTCTAATAAATCGATTGACAATATTTTTTGGAATTTAAGGAACAATACTCATAGCGTTATTACTATTAATTTACGGGCAAATGTAGTTGATTTTCCAGGAGAACTTAAGGATCTTGGATTTGATATCTTTGAAAGGTTTTCGAACTATCTTCTTAATATTAACTCAAACCAGGCATTATCTTGGATAATATGGTCAAGTATGATATACGGGGTTATAATCGTAGTATATAAAAAATTCAAAAGAAGAACTACCACCAATTGAAAATTTAATCCCTCTAAAAATTAGGATAACAAGAAAACGGGATATATAAAGTGATAAAGTATTTACACTGATATATTAATTTACACGGGAAGTAGTCCAATTTAAATATCTCAAAATTGAATAACTAATCTAGATGTAATAACTTGTGTTATCTTCTCTATAATTATCCTTTTCGTCATCGTCGTCATCGCCGTCTTCCCCAAGAAACTTCTTGTATAAATCTTTAAAGAGTTTTTCTGGATCGCCCTTCAAATTCTTTAAATCTCGAGGATCGAGTTTAATTATACCCCTCCTCAGTGGAATTACTTTATCACGTATTTCCTTTTCCATTCTTTGTTGGTTTCTAGCATTAATTGCTAATTCTTTCTTCATTAATTCCTTTAATTCCACTACAATTAGATTCTCTAAATATTCTGGTTCATAAGACATAAGCCTATCTGAGCCATGAATTTTTGTAAGTCTTTTTATAGCTTTGTTTTTCTTAAACTCTGTAATTTGGTTAATGTTATCGAGGTTAAGTTTATTGATTATATTTAACCAATCAATTTTTACTGTCCAGAGAAAATCTTTCTCGTTTTCTGCCATGTTTTTCGAACGACTTAATTATAGTTATTATAGTTGTTGTACAAAAATAAACCTTATTTTTGCATTCCTATGTTGTTATCAATATGTGAACTTTATAAATTTATTGATTTTATTCAATAATTTTCATTAAAGAGGAGTATTCTCACAAAATCGTATATTTCAAAAAATATAATTTGAAAAAGAGCTTAAATCTATTTAAAATAATTTTTAAAAGAACGTTTAAAATCCTTTAGACAAACGTTATCTATTTCACCTATGTAAATTTTGTCTACTCCGCTGAAATTATAGCGTTCTCGAGGCTTTTTTTGTCTCGGAGATAAATAGCGCTTTAAAGAAAGCTCAAAATCGTTTATACACATACTATTCTCTTCTGCAAACTTTATCTCCCCAAAATATTTCAGATAATCTTTGGTTATAAAACTCATGGTTAAATCTACCTTTTTTCGTCGAATAATAATTTATTCAATTAATTATTTATTTAAATAATTGTTTTTAAAAATAAAGGATAATTATCTATTTAAATATTTTCATATGATTAAGAGGAGTAATAATTTCTAAATCCAGGCATTTTACCAGAGTAAAATGTCTGAAAATGATAAAAAACCAAGAATTATATCCTAAATTTCATACTATTTCAAAATGATATAATAATAGATATAATTATATACAAAGTTTTCAAATTATTATTGAAAAGCAACAGTCTAATCATATCTAATTACTAGAAATGTTAAGGATTTTTTGAAAATGAAAAGGAAAATTGATGATAGAACGTATCTGAAATATCTTCTACAATATCTGAACTTAGATCAGCTTAAACAGATATGTAGAGAATTAGAAATAAAAGGATATTCAAAATTTAAAAAATTGGAGCTTGTGGATTTTATTCTTGATTCATTATCAGAGGAGGAATATGAAGAACTGCTAAATGAAAAAGAATTAGACATTATTAGTAATGGAATTGATGTAGCTCTAAAAAAAATTAGGGGGGAGGATAGAGAGAGTATTAGTAATATCAAAATAGTTAATCCCGACAGTCACGAAATAGAAGTTTCATTTAGTGGATGGAATTGGGATTCCACTTCTTATATATCGATTACTCCGAAAAATATTGATGATCCTGAGAGGGATTGCGACTGCAGAATTGGATCCGCTATGGGGTTTTGTAGTCACTTCTGGATTGGTTTTATTCTCTCATTGAAGGAAGGGTATTTTAAATTACAAGATTGGACGCTAACAAAACTACCCGAGAATTTTGAAGAGCTTGTCGATTCGATTAAAATCTCGACACCTTCAATAAAGGGGGAATCAAAAGATGAATCTGGGAAAAGAAGTATCATTGACGAGAGTTCTGATAGAAGTACACTTACAAAATACTTCGATAAAAGTATCACCATATATGAAGGAGAGATAACAGAAATTGTAGAAAGAGAGTCAGAATTTCAAGGAGCCATCACAAAGTATTATCATGTCACTTTGAAAAATGTTAGATTAGGACCCCGAGTAACGAAAAAAAGTGATACATCAGATATAGAAGAAATAAAAACCTTAAAAATAAGAATCAGTGAGAAATTGAATCAGGAAAATCAACTTAGCATCAAGGAGAAGATTAAATTGAATGGGAAGCTCGACAAAGATAACTTTTGGGGTATTTTAGTTAAAAATATTAGAAAAATAGAAAAACTTTAAAATTTAAAAATATGGGGTTCGTTGTTTTGAGTCTCCCCGGCCCCCTAAGGTATTTAGAAGTGTATCAAAGATTTTATTAAAACCAGTATCTTTATCTATTTACATCCGCCTTTTTATTTATTATATTTTCACTCTTTAAAGATAGGGATTTTACTTGGTTACTTTTAAAAATAATACTTCAGACCTGATGAAAGGCAAAATTTGCATAGTAACAGGAGCTAATTCCGGAATTGGCAAAGCTACATCTTTGGGATTGGCTAAAATGGGGGCAACGATTGTAATGGTCTGTCGTAATAAAGAAAGAGGAGAAAAGGCTTTAAATGAAATAAAGGAAGAGATTAATGATGATTCTGCTGATTTAATGCTTGTAGATTTATCATCGCAGAAAGAGATATACGATTTTGTTAAAGATTATAAAACTCGTTACCAAAAATTACACGTTCTAATTAATAATGCTGGAGTGAACCTTAGTAAGCGTACTATGACTGAAGATGGCATTGAAACTACATTTGCTGTTAACACTATAGCACCTTTCTTGCTGAATAATTTGTTATTAGATACCCTTCAAAAAAGTTCCCCTTCGAGAATAATAAATGTTGTTTCAAGTGTCCATGCTAGATCTTTTCATTTTGATGATCTTTACGGGGAAAAACATTACCACCAAATAAGAATCTATTCTCAATCTAAATTAGCAACAATTCTTCTTTCTTATGAACTTACCAGAAGAATTGAAGGATCAAGTGTTACTGTGAATTGTGTTCACCCCGGATATGTAAAAACTAATATGGTACGTAATTTTAGGAAATTTGTTAAATATTTCTACCATTTAGTTGGCTTATTCCTATCAAGCCCAAAGAGGGGAGCAAGAGGTTCGATATATCTAGCCTCTTCTCCTGAAGTTGAAGGGGTAACCGGTAAATTCTTCAATAAAAAAAAGGAAACAAAAACCAATAAAGCGTCATATGATAAAAACTTAGCTCGGGAAGTTTGGAAACTTTGTACTGATTTAACAGAAGGAAAAGTAAAGAAATGATAGAAGATTTAGTTAAAAGTTTTCAGTGTTTTTCTGAAAAAAGGTTTATAATTTAAAATATCAGAATTATATATTAAAATAATATATCAAATTATCTGTTCTGCATGAAAGATCTAAATTCTGGTTTTATTAATGACGCTAATATGATTTTAAGCACAGATTTTTACCAACTCACGATGGCAGCTGCGTATTATCAGTACAATCTTGAAAATAATATTGAGGAGAAGGATGATATAGCCACCTTCGAATATTTTGTTAGGAAACTCCCCAGAAATCGGAATTATTTAATATTTGCTGGTTTAGAGCAAGTTCTTTATTACATCCTTCATGCAAGATTTTCTAAAAAGACTATTGAGTTTCTAAGGAATAAACCAGTATTTAAAAAAATCGATTCTTCGTTTTTCAATGAGTATCTCCCTAATTTTAAATTTAATTTGGATGTATGGTCAATAGAAGAGGGCAATTTTTTCTTTCCTAATGAACCAATCCTTAGAGTTCAAGGCCCAATGATCCATGCTCAATTAGTAGAAACATATCTTCTTAATGTTGTAAATTACCAAACTTTGATTGCTTCAAAGGCTTCAAGAATTAGAAGTATTGCACCAGATAAAGTACTACTTGAGTTTGGAACGAGAAGATCTCATAGTCCACTTGCAGGAGTCTATGCTGCTAGAGCTAGCTATATCGCAGGATTTAAGGGAACAAGTAATGTAATAGCTGATATCGAATTAGGAATTAATTCGACTGGAACCATGGCACATAGCTTTGTACAAAGATTTGATACAGAGTTAGAGAGCTTTAAAACCTACTTTAACATTTATGAGGATAATTCAATATTATTAATTGATACCTACGATACAGAGAAAGGAGCTGAAAAAAGTGCTCAATTTGGGAATAAAATAAAGGGTGTGAGGATTGATTCTGGGGATCTTGTTGAACATGCGAAGAAGGTAAGGAGAATTTTAGATGAGAACGGGAATCATAATGTTCTTATTGTCGCCAGTTCTGATCTAAATGAATATAAAATAAAAGAAATTATGGATAAAAATGCTCCCATTGATGCATTCGGAGTTGGGACGGAGTTAGCAACATCTCGAGATGATCCATCTATATCGGGAGTTTATAAATTAATAGAATACAATACAATTCCCAAAATAAAAATAAGTGAAGAAAAAATAACTTATCCGGGTATTAAGCGGGTTTTCAGACTATTTGACGAAAATGGTATGTTTAAAAATGATATTCTAGGTCTTGATACCGAGGAAACACCCGATAGTGCTGAATTGGTATTAAAACCTATAATGAAAAAGGCGAAAATAATTGCAGAAATACCAGAATTAAGTGAGATTCAAGCGTTCTACATTGAAAACATAAAGAAATTACCTGATATCTATAAAAGCTTAGAACCAACACAAGTTTTAGTTTTAGAGATATCCCCAAAATTAGAGGAACTCACTCATCTCTTGATGAAGAAGCATACATAAAAAAATATATATCAAACTTTTAATTAGGGTTTTTATGGTAAAATATGAAATTATTGAGACAGAGATTGATGATTCAGGTAAAATAGCAACTGTTTTTTTAAACCGTGCTTCCCAACTAAATGCTTTCAATATTCAACATATAGATGAACTTATTACTTTCTTTACTGAGATATCCAATAACGATAGTATTCGATGTTTGATAATTACGGGTAAAGGTAAAGCATTCTGTGCAGGCGGAGATGTAACTGAATTTATGAGTGCTGAAAACCCTGGTGAATTTATGGCAGAATTGGCTAAAAGATTACATAAAGGGATTAAAATTTTAAAAAATATGAATAAAATAACGGTTGCTGCCATAAACGGTGCTTGTTTTGGGGCGGGTTTAGGATATGCCACTGCTTGTGACTTCAGATTTAGTTCCGAAAATGCGGCTTATGGTTGTGCATTTACTAGAATCGGTTTATCTCCCGATTCTTCTACCACATTTCACCTTCCTAAACTTGTAGGTTTAAACTTAGCATATGAGATGCTGTTTCTCAATAGAACGTTAAAAGCCCAGGAAGCCTTCCAATATGGACTAGTAAATAAAGTGTTTAAATCTGAAGAATTTATGTATGAAGTCAAAAAAGTGACAGAAGAGTTAAGTCAGGGACCATCAACGGCATTTTTTTTTACTAAAAAGTTATTAAATGAATCATTCGCTAATACATTAAATTCACATCTTGATAGAGAAGCAGAAGAAATAGTTAAGACCGCAAGAACTGAAGATTTTCAAGAAGGATTAAAGGCTTTTTTTGAAAAAAGGAATCCTAAATTCTTGGGAAAGTGAATCTCGCACTTCTAATATATAATTTATTTTTTTAAAGGTTAGTAGAATAGACATAAATTTTTAATCATTTCAAGAAATAAAATTCTCATAGAATGCTAGTAGGAGGAGTCTACATTAGGTTTAAGTACTTTACTAACTTTACTAATATTAATCATAATAATATGATTCATCTGAAGAAGTTTAAATATTAACCCACCTATTTTTGTATAAATAAGTATTTTAATAAATAGTTTATAAAATTGGAGTTTGCAAAAAATGTACCATTTAGACGATGACGAATATTTAAATGAACTATACTATCGGAAAACACGAAGTATCTGTCCGGAATGTCTGCAACCCATCGCAGCTGAAATTTATGAAGAAGACGAGCAAATCTGGATGCGAAAAAACTGTGAAGATCATGGTGATTTTAAGGATTTACTCAGTAGTTCCGCTAAGTATTATAAATGGACTCATTATGCCATCAAAGATAAAGATGGGAATATAGTTTGGCAGTTCGATAAAGATGGCGAAACTAATCCCCCAGATTTTGTAGGTGAAGATCCAAGGGGTTGTCCTTATAACTGTGGGTTGTGCGAACAACACATTTCAACATGCTCACTTGCTTTAATTGACCTCACAAATCGCTGTAATTTCAATTGTAACTTTTGTTATGCTAATGTTCTACAGTCTGGATATCTCGTTGAACCAAGTCTAGAAGAGATCGATAGGGTAATGAAACACTTTAGAAGTAAACCTATGCCCGCAGTTGCAATAATGTTTACGGGAGGAGAACCAACTGTTCGAAAAGATTTTCCTGAAATCTGTAAGATGGCGAAAGATAACGGGTTCAAGGAGGTTATAGTCGCTACTAATGGTTACGGTTTTCAAAAAAAGAAAGGAGGGTTAGAATTCACTAAGAAATGCAAGGAAATGGGCTTGGATACCCTTTACTTTCAGTTTGATGGAATCAATGATATTACCTACGAAAAAACTCGTGGAATTAAGAATTTAATGTCTTATAAACAACGAGTTATTGAAAACTGTAGAATTGCGGGACTTAACTCTGCGGTTTTGGTCGCAACAATTGCTAAAGGAGTTACAGATATAGAGGTTGGAAATATAATCCAATACGCCATTGATAATATAGACGTAGTGCGAGGTATAACTTTTCAGCCTGTTTCTTTATGTGGGCGCATAGCTTTTGAGGAACGGGAAGAATTGAGAATTACTAATGCCGATGTTCTTAAAGCAATCGAACGACAGACTGGCGGAAAAATTAGTATGGAGAATTCATGGTATCCACTTTCGACAATAGTAGAAATGGGACGAGTAATTGCGTATCTTGCTGATGTTGAACCCATTGAGTTTACTTGCCATCCTGACTGCGGTTTTGCGTCTTACATGGCAATCGATCCTGATACAGGCGAGATGATGCCGATAATGGAATACTTTGACCCACTTAAAGTAATTGACTTCGCAAATCGATTTTGGGAGAAAATTAAGCATAAAGACAAGGAACCCATAAAACTCTTTGAGGGCTTACTAGGTGACTTCGGAAAAACGCTGGATAAAGGCTTGAATTTTCTTGATAAAACCCAACTTCGAGCACGTTTCTTGTTAGGTGTCCTACAGTATGCAAAAAAACCAGGAAAGCTTATGGAAATGTTTAGTAGGGTCCTAATTAACGGTGATTGGGAGAGCATAAGCTCTTTTAGTTATGGGACCTTATTATTAAGCTCGATGCATTTCCAAGATGCTTACAACATGGATCTTGAACGTGCCAAAAGATGTATTGTCCATTTCGGTGTAGCAATGCCTGATGAAAGCGTAAAGGAGATTTCATTCTGTACAATGAACTCAATTCACAGACCAGAGATAGAAAAACAAATTGCGAAAGAGATAACAGCCAAAGTTAGAAATGAATTCGATACTACTACAGGTCAAGAAAGTGTAGAGGTAAAACCAGTAGTAGCACGAAACGGCGGAACTAAGAAGGAGGATGGGGAATAAATGTCAGATAAACTCGTAGAAGATAAAGAGGGCATGAAATTACGTAAGCTAGTTGAACTTAAGACCTCAACCGCTAAGGAATACGAGCAGGTCATGCTGGAGAGAGTCGAAGAATTCAAAAACAAGAACGCAGAGAAAAGTGTGTTTAATAATTTTCTACAAAATACGCTAGTCTCAGGTTTTGGTGTCTTATTAGACCTTAAAGTAAAAGTTGATGAAGTTTTAGGTGAAGAAAACCTTAAAAAAATCCACGATATTTTAGATAGCGCCCTACTACTAGGATTATAAAAAATTTTTTAGCTTATTTTTTTATTATTTTTTTTTGACCATTTTTTGAAACAGTCAATTGTGGGAGTTTAACGATAGATCCAATTAAGTCAAATTTGATAGTTAGATAAAACATCAAATGAGGCAAACTCTCCAATCCTTCTAATTTTATTGCTAATCTTGCAGTTTACAAATTACTATACAATAAAAAAAAAAATTATTGAATATCTTTAATATACCATTTGAATTGCATAGCACCAAGTATTGCCAGGACGTTTCCACCACCTACAATCGCCCCAATCAAAACAATGATCCATACAGTTCTTAAGCTATCCGGTGTATTGGAAAATAGTGACATAAATGCTCCTATAAGTGTTATAACTCCCCCTATAATCATTATAGTTCGAAATATTAGGATAAATGTGCTCCCCAAAATTTGGAATTCAGGGAAGATGAGCATAAGCATGAACCCATAAAGAAATATGGATAATAGCCCACCGATAAAGCTTAAGATAATCCCGCCTGCTCTAGACAATTTAATCACTTCTTAACGAATTTTCAAAATAAAATTGGATCTGTTTTCTTTTAGGTTATAACGAGATTTAAACATTATGGAAAATGAGATATTGTCTCTTTAATAGGAGAGCTAGTAAGAAGAAGAATTAAAACTAAATAGGAATTTGTGATCTTAGTATGTATATCAAAAAGTGAGTAACTATGAAAACAAATATGAAATCAAGTCTGGTATTAATATTAATTGGGATAATTCTGATAGTATTGGGGATTATCTTCCTGTGGATAGTAATTAATGAGTGGGCTTCTTTTCAATTGCATTCTGAAGGGGTTCTTTTACTGATCGCAATTATTTTAATAATCATTGGAGTAATAGTGATTGTTAAGTTTATTACCTAATTAGCTTCAATTTCCAATTTTCTTTTTTTTAAGATAATGAAAAAATATATCCATAAGATATTTTTTTAATAGCTTTTTACTTAAAGATATCATGATATATGACTTGGTTTCTTTGCCAGTAGTCATATTGTTTATTCTGAGCGGAACTGGCTTATTTTATTATGCAATTAGATTAAATAAGAAATATCCTGAAAATCATAATTTCACTAGCAGTATTTTAACCGTAATTTTATGGCTTCTCGCGGGAGGGTTGTATCCGATTTTCTTTTCTTCCTATAGCCCAAATATTAAATTCTTTCAAATCGTGTCGATGCTTTTTATCTGCATTATTACCCCCTTTCTGATATTCTTGATCTTAATTTACCAGGCTAGGATTGTTGTAAAGGAACACCCAGACATTAAGAAAAAAAGAAATATTCATGCTTTTTTGGAAGCCTTTGATGCTAGAAAAGATACATTTTCAAGTAACAATTCTTTGAAGTTTAATACAGACCTCCATCGAAAAGCGCTTCATTTATTCCCCGCGGGGATCGTCATTCTCCTTTGGATTTTTGCGGTACATATTTGGGAGGGATTATGGAAAATGAATGTAGAATGGGGAATAACGGGAGAGGAATTTGGTCGATTTTTAATTTTAACAGCAGGATATTCGGGAATATTAATATTTGCAGCATTAGATTATGTGAGATTATCATATGTATTCGAAAATAGAAATTTGTTCCATTTAATTCCAGATAATGTTCTAAATCTCTTGATTAAGTCAATTAAACGCAGGGAAAATTTCGAATTTATACGTCCAACGGTCTTGGTGCTCTCTTTTGTCCCAGTATTCTTTTTCCCTTTTTGTATCTTTGCATCAGCTATATTAATAGCAACGGTGGGAGATGGAGCTGCTTCTGTTTTTGGATTAAAGTTCGGAAGAATTTCATTCCCAAAATCATCAGAAAAAACAGTTATCGGATATATTGCGGGATTTGTAGCATCCTTTGCAATAGGATTCGGATTTATACTGATGTTCGGGGATTTAGTTTATATTATTAAAATTATTGTTATCGCTCTTAGTGGAGGAGTTACTTTTTTTATAATTGATCTTTTAAATCTAAAAATAGATGACAATATTTTAAATCCCATCTTCTGCGCTTTGGTAATGGGATCTCTCTATTTTTTGATATAGAGCTTGTTTAGAAAAAATAAATGTTTATAAATTCTTGCGCTCTACAAATACATACACAAATTTGTAATAATTTGTAAAAAGGTGCGATATAAATGCCTCGAGTTGAGAAAACAGTAGATATTTCAGCTCCTCAAGATATGATTTTTAAAATTGTTGATGAGGATAGAGATTATGCTCGCTGGAATATAGTAGTAAATGAGGTTACCGAGCTAGGCCCGGGTAATTATTTTTTTAAAACGAACGTGGGAGATATAACCTCTACCCGCATAGAAACAAATCCCCCGGAGAGTTTATCTGCTACTCAAGAAGGAAGCCCGATGACTAGCCTAGGATATGTGTTGAAACCGAAGAAAGATGTAGTAGAAGCAACGATTTGGGCGGAATTTGATGATGCCAGTCAAGAAGCTCTTCTTGGGATTGCGGGGGAGATGTTGCTTAAAAGTCTTAAAAAATATGCGGAATATCTTCAAGCTGGCGGTAATCCAGACGAGTTTAGTAAAAAATAAAATATTCTAAAATAATTTCTTTATTTTTCTTTTGAATATTAGATGAGCTAAACATATGCATCCATCTTTTTTATTCCTTTAATCTCTTCAAACGTAATTCCAAGAGCATCTAAGACTTGTTCTAAAGCAGATTTTAACAACTCTTTATATTTTTTAGGATCTATGTCTTGTAATTTTGCGATTTCAATGGCTTTTGCTCCGATTGGTCCTTTACTCTTAATAAAACTTATAGTCTCACCTTTTTGATAGGTTTTCCCTGTGGCTGCTTGGAGATCTAGAGCGGCTTTTACATGTTGAGGGATGACTTTAGTATAATCCTTAAGGTTTTTCTGCAGACCTATATTTATTGCGTAGTCATCCAATGTAAAAGTGTTTGGTTTTCCAATTTTCTTTAGATTTTCTTTTACAATTTCGATAATTTCATTTCTGGCTTTTGTAAATTCTTCATTATTGGTTATTTGTTTTAAGATTTCTATCATTTCATTAAAAGTTTTCTTGATAAACTCAGGAGTGTTTTTCTTTTTTGCAACGAGTCCCTTGATATCCGTATATTTCGTATTTTTATAAATCCCAATGTAATTTTTCTTTCGATCCGAAAGTGCTAAGAATTGATAGGTTTTTTCCTCCTCCAAATCGAGATCAAGCTCTTTTTTACTCCAATCAGATATTTCATTCATCTGATCCTTGGATGGATTCAATAGAAAAACGGAATCAGTATCCCCATACAAAACTTTTATACCCAGCTCCTCAGCTTTTTTAATAGTTTGCTTAATTGAATATTGGCCAATGCCAGTAATGCTTTCTGCTACAGGTAGGCAATGCAGAGGGAAATTAAGTGAACCGAAAACACCATAAGAGGCATTAATAAACACTTTAAGCGCTTGTTGGATAGTTTGATAATAACTGCGTTGTTTTTCAGATAGATTTTTATCACCCGATTTGGGTTTGAAGTATTTAACTCTAATATCACGGAAGAACCCAACTACATAAGAAAATATGCCCATTTTATGGGTGCAAATATAATAGGGGGTTCCCTTTATGAGATTATCCTCATCATCCTTATGAGGACATAATACTGTTTCATAGGAGATATTATATTCTTTTATGATAGAGGGATAAAGTGACGCAAAATCCATCACCACGACATCAAAATGAATTCCAGGAACAGGAGGTATTACGTACGCGCCCATATATTTATCATCATCTGCTTTAGATGATAATTGGCCACCCTCTTTTAATTCTCTTATTTCAGATCGATGAGGAATAATATACCCTTTTCTTCGATGCTCAAAATAAAATATATTTTGTATCCAAGTTGAGATCTGCCTTCGAATCATATCATGAACTGGCAGTTTAGTGATGCGACATAGTAATATAATTAAATTCCAGACTAAAGAATTATTAAATCTGGTTAACTCTAAAGTTAACATGGAGTCTTTCAAATTATACCAAGTAAGAACATCATATTCCATCTCGTGTATTAGTTCTTCATGTTGGTATTTTTCCTCTCCTAAAAGAGCTGCGCTGATTGCATTCAGGGAAGCATTTTCATAAGCTCCACCAAAAGCATAACCGGAAATGCTTCGATTGAAGAATAAGTTAAATATATCAATATGAATTCCCTTTCTTAGATCACATTCCGATTTTGCCATTATCCCAAATCCTCGTCTTACTTGGATAGGGTTCAGATCCTTATGGATTTTCAACTTCTCTGCCCGGTGAAATAGATAATTCAAATCAAAATTGTCTCCATTAAAAGTTATGATAATAGGATACTCCCATATAAGCCGAAATGTTTCTTGAATTAGGTTTTTCTCAGATTTGAAGAATATGACTTTGGCATCTGATGGAAAATCTTCATGGAACCCTTTATATGAATAATCTTCTCGTTCCAGTGCGTAAACAAGTTTTAAGTCATCAGTTGTGGCAAAAGAAACACTTATGACTTCTTGTTGTGCTAGCCGTGGATCAGGGATTATATAATCGCGTTCACCTACCATGACCTCGATATCCATTGCAAGTCGTTTTACCTCAGGAATTTCTGTAGTGAAAATATCGAGAAATTCTTCAGTAAATTCTTGGATTTCAGGAGACTCATCTTTAAATAACTTACGAAGCTCATCTGCCATTTTTTTAGATCCATCATCAAGTCTCTCAAACCTTATCCTTTCAAGCTTACCATCCTTAATAGAATAAATTAGTCCGGGAATTAACTGTCTATCAAAAATATAGTTTAAATGATATCGAATATCTGCTTCCCAGGCCTTAATGTCGTTTTCCCCCAATATGTTGCGGATATTTATACCAGAACCTCCTATATTAGTTGGAGTATTTCCATATATCTTTATTACGTCAATTTCAATATCATTTATTAGATCAAACCGTTTAGTTTCTTCGAATCTCTTAAAACCTTCATATTTAGTCAATAATATTTCTTGATTCGATTTGTCTAGATATTTCAGTTTTTTTAATACAGAAAGCGGCTCCTTACTAAGGCAGTAGGGTTCATGATCGGTTGTATCAATCCAAATTTTGATTTCATCAGTTGTAAGATCATAAAATTTACAGATTGCCTTGTTTTCTCCCCCATCGTAATCAACATCGAGTAATAATCCCCTTTCCAAATTGTTAATTATCTCCCCTCGTTCAATTAAATAACGTATGTATTTTGAGATAGCTGTTTCTCGTTGAACTTTACCCAATCTAATATCTGCTTCTTTTAAACCAAAAGGTTCATCTTTATCTTTAAAGAACATTTTTGGAGGGATTTCTTTTGGATCTCCTTTGGAAGGTTTTTCAATAATTTCCTCTTTGACAGCCTCTACATCATCCTCAATCCATTCATCTTCTACCGGTTTCTTTTTAGGTTTCTCTTTGACTTGTTTCTTTTCATTTTTATCTTCCTTTATAAAAGAAAAGAGTGATTTCTGGGCTTTGTCATCTGGAGGTTTCTTTTTTCCTCTTTGCGAACCTGGCATTTTGTAATCCTTTTAAGGTATAATTTTAAATTCTCAGCTATAATAATTTAGGATAATAACTATTATAATACCAACTATTCCTAGTTTAACATTTCCTTCATATTTTCAAAATGCAAACCTATTGAGAATAGAATTAGAAATAGGAATAATAAGAAAGATTCTAATAACTGCCTCGATTTTGAGCTATTATATTCTTAATTTCGTTAAGGAGAAGTTGCTTTTCAGCAATATACCAATCCAGTTGGCTCTTTGAGGGATTTTCATTATGGATTATTTCAGCAACGTCTCTTATTTCGTTTTTAGGAGGTTTAAGTAATTCACCGTTTACATCATCCCTAATTAATAAGACTAAATTTTCGGTTTCTAATGGTTTAATATCATATCCGTTTTTTACGTTTTTATTTATAGTGACACACAATTCTGCGAGCCTCCAAACATTCTTTTCGACACTATCGTTCTCCTTATATATTCGAAACGCTAACTTAACAACATCTTCCTTTGTAAACGGCATTTTCTTATCATTTTTTAGAGTAATTTATGTACAAAAAAGATAAGTTAACATTTAATTATTTGTGTTGATGTTTGTGTAGTCAAAACTTGATAGTACAATAGTTCTGAAAGCACAAAATTAAAAATTTAGTAATAATTTTTATATTAAATATGGGTACAAAATTACCTTTTTGCCTCTGTGGCTTAGTGGTAGAGCAGCAGACTTGTAATTCTCCCGAATTATGGTTTAAGAATCATGACATCTGCCGGTCGTGGGTTCAATTCCCACCAGGGGCTTCTAAAATCCTTTCTTACTTAATACTCAATTCATAATTATATTCCTCTTTAAACACTCGAAGATCAAACCAAATATATATAAACCACTTCCATAAATATTCATTATTTTATCTGGATGAGTTGAATATTTCATAAGATTATCTTTTTTAATTCTTGAAATATTATTATTCCTACATCAAGTCTTAGTATATTATGAATAAGATAAATAGAGCAATTTTCATTATTATTGATAATCTTCAATCTAATCATCTATTTGATTTTGCAAATAGGGGTCTCCTCCCAAATATTAAGAAATTAATGGAGAATGGGACATATTCTAAGAATTGTATAACTGATTTTCCCCCAATTACGTATCCTACTCAAGTCTCCTTGATTACTGGAACGCTAACAGGTGATTATCGCCAAGAAGACTGCCATGGAGTACCATTAATGAATTGGATGGGTCGTGATCAATCCCCTCCTTATCTAAGAGATTATACTGCCCGAACTATGCAAATATTCAAATTAAATACAGACATTGGAAAAAGATGCAAAACGATTTTTGAAATGGCTAGTGAGGGAAATAACGCAAGTATCGCTCAATTTATTAACAGAGGAGCCGATTATTTCTTCCCAGAGAGAAAAACTAAGTTAGCGATGTATTATGTTGCATTAGGAATTTCTCGAGATAGGAAAAAAACTATGGTGAGAGCTGATTCGGGAATTGTTCAGAAACTTATTGACGTTTTTAAGAAACCAAAAAAGTACTTCAAGAATTCTGAACCACCTATTGTCTCTATGCTATGGTTTATGACTCCTGATATCATATCACATTTTTTTGGGTTTGACTCACCGATTTACAAGTTAAATATTATGCATATTGATAAGGTGATTGGTGTTCTCATCGAAGCTTTGGATCAAATGGGCTACCTAGATGAGACCGTAATCGCAATAACCTCTGATCATGGGAGTTATAAAGCGGAGAAATATGGTGAGATACTTGATTTTTTTTCACACCATCAATTAACACATTATCATCCACGTCGGAATTTGAAAGGAAATATGAATATTGCAAAATATGACGGTGTGGGATTCTTTAACTTTAAGGGTGATAATAAGTATAGCATAAAAAACAGCTGGTCTCATCCAACAATAAAACAAATGGAAAATTTCGGTCATGCTCGGGTAAATTTATTTCAAACATTATTTAAGATCAAGGGAAGTCATTTAATGTATCACAGAGACGAAAAAAACACCTTTGAAAAGGGAGTAATTCATTTGAAGCGAAAAATTCAGGAATCCGGAAAAATAATCACAGGATCGATTGAATATTCGGGTACAGGAAAGAATTTAAAAAGCAAATATACTTTGGAAAATGATGAACGCGATATATTTAATTATTATAAAGACGAAACGGCAAGTAAACTCTTGGATAATAAATTTCATACAACTCAAGAATGGTTAGAGGCTACATACCACCTTGATTATCCATTATACACCGATATGATTCCACGGCATTTTAAGAATCCAAGAAGTTGTGATATTATCTTAAGTAATGATGGCTCGGTTGTTTTCAATGTGAAAAATGGGAAGGTCGGTAATAAGAATATCTATCATCATGATAGAGGAGTAAAGGAATGTATGACGGTTCCTATGCTTTTAGGTGGTTCTTTAGAGATTCCACATAAAAGAATTCCATTCTGTAAGATAACTGACATTGTTCCAACCCTATTAAAGATGTTAGGGAAGTTCCCTCATAAGAGTGTGGTTGGGCAGAGTTTGGTATGATTTTTTTGGGCAAGTGATTTCCATTAATAAATTATTTACTAATTAGCTAAAAACGAACTTGTTTTATATATAGGTCTATATAGCATATATAGGATATATAGGATTATTTAATTAAAGTTCTAGAATTTCAATACTAAAGTTAAGGATTCTTGTAAAGAAGATAAACGATATATATAGGATAGATAAATCTGATTAACAGACGAATAATGTTCCTTATCGCACTTGTAATCGGTATTTCGAGTGGCATAATATTTGCTCTCATCAACAATTACATTAATTCATTTGTATAAAGAAGTTTCGGGGCGTATTATGAGATTATGAATCAACTGCGTATAGTCAAAAAGCGGAATACAAGTCTAATCATTTTTTTATTTGCTCTAGGATTTCTCATTGGTAGTTTTTCAACGGATCTTCTTCTTAGAAGCGGAGCAGAACAAACCCATATTACTATAATTTATAGTTCTGAAAAAGCAAGCTGGATGACTATTGCTTATACTAATTTTTTAAATGAATGGGAGAGCACTCATCCAGATGAAAAAATTACAATCAATATGCATCCATATGGATCTTCAGATTCAATAATCGCGATTCTTAACCGGGAAATCTTTCCAACAATCTGGAGTCCTGCTAGTTCTATCTGGATGCCTTTCTTGAATACGAAGTGGGCAGATTTAACAAAGGATGTCGATCCAATTGTAAACTTTAGTGCAGTAGTCAAAATAATTTATTCACCGGTTGTAATTGCTACGTGGGAAGCTTTCAACCAAACTCACGACATTGATGGTTTTTTGGATCTGCACAGTTTAATTTTAAATCCAACTGTAAATATTAGAATGGCTCATACTGATCCGAGGTTGTCAAATTCAGGATTTATGAGTGTAATTATGGCTTTATCTGCTGCTTCTGGTATACCTTCAGAAAATTTATCTTTGTCAGATCTTACAAATCTAGGGAATCAACAATGGCTTAAGGAATTTGAATCCAGTGCAATCTTGTATGGTAAATCAACAGGTTTTCTAGCACGATATATGAAAAATGAAGGTCCGAGCGCGTTAAATGTCGCATTCTTATATGAAAATCTCATCAGAGATATATCCAGCACATCCACAGGTGGAAAAGTAATTGCAATTTACCCCGAAGAAGGTACTCTTTACAGTGATCATCCATTTTGCATTTTAGATGCGGATTGGATAAGCCCTGAACAAAGGGTTGTTGCGGAAGCTTTTCTGGAATTTCTCAATAAACCTGAAACTGTTGAATCTGCATTACAATATGGATTTAGACCAATTAATTCCTCAATTCCTTTAGATCCAGCAGTTTTTAACTATACCACTAATGGTATTGCCTTTAATATAACTGTACCAGAATTGCACACTCCTTCAGATGGAGAAGTATTATTAAAGATTCCTGATTTATGGTTGCTTAGTAAAGCTACCGCATAAAAAAGAAATAGGTGAAATTTTGAGAGAAACTATTCAAAAAACAGAAAATAGGGAAATAGAAAAAGAAGAAAGTTTATCAATCAGTCTAAAAGTTGAAAAATTTTTCTCAAAACCTATATACCGAAAAGGATTGGATGCAATTACAATAATTTTCTTTTTATTAGTGATCATCGGACCTATTATCAATATCTTTTCTACCATTTTTTTAAATATTCCGGCGATTAAAAACGATGTTTTTGCGGATAGCTTACTAGGAAATTTACAGTGGAAAAATATATTAACCTCTCTTGGATATTCATTTTCAGTTGCTGCGATAGCTGTCGGGGTTGATATCATCCTAGCATTTCCTATTTCAATAATTTTAACCAGATACAATTTTAGAGGGAAAAAGATCCTTGATGCCATAGTAGATTTGCCAATGGCGGTTCCTACCAGTGCTTTGGGTTTTTCAGTATTATTATTCTGGGGAATATTTGGAGTTGAACCAGGATTTTCACTAATCATTTTTGGACATATTGTATTTACTTTTCCTTATATTGTACGAAATATGAAAATTGTGCTTGAAAAGTCAAATACCTTATATGAGGATGCTGCTAGAACTCTAGGGGCCTCAGGAGTTACTGTTTTTAGGACAATAACTCTTCCTATGATGAAGCAAGGGATTATTGCAGGAGCGATCTTGGCTTTTACGAGAAGTCTTGGCGAAACGGGGGCGACAATTATCCTATCGGGATTAGTAGAGACTTCACCCATTATGATTGTGGGTTTTAGAAGACAATTAGAACTGCCATCAGCTTCATTTCTCGCAGGCATATTAATCATTATTTCTTTAGCTTTACTTTTCTCGATAAAAATCTTAACTAGAAAAACGGGATTTCCAATAAAATCTGTATGGCCTCGAATAGAGAGGTTTTTCAGTCATAAATATTTCAGATACTTCCGGGATATAATGGCATTAGGAGTCTTAATTTTTATAATCTTAGTACCAGCATTTTATATTACTGCCCAAATAATTGGGGAAGATTTTATAGGGGAATTATTTTTAGGTCAGGATTACAAGTGGGCCTTTCTTTACACGAGTCTTATTAATTCCATTCAAATTGGTGCGCTAGCCGTTGTGATAAATCTGATTTTTGGTGTACCTCTTGCGCTCATCATCACAAAACGTAAATGGGGGAGGTTTGTTACATTTTTAGATACCATTCTGGATATACCCATTGCAATGCCTTCAGCAGCATTGGGTTTTGCAACCTTCTTGTTTTGGGGACCAGCTGGTTTAAATATATTTCAATCGGGTTTCTCAATGATTTTATTTGTACATATTGCATTTACTTTTCCTTATATGGTTCGACCCATTATTGGGTTTTTGGAAAGTTCTAATAAGGGGGTTGAAGAAGCCGCAAGAACCCTCGGAGCGTCTAATCTAACAGTTTTTCGAAGAATAACACTTCCAAATATTAAACAGGGGATAATTGCAGGTTGCATTATGGTATTTACTCGTTCTTTAGGAGAAACAGGAGCAACTATAGTAGTTATGGGGAACGTGCGGACAGTACCAGTCTTGATTGTGGATTGGGTGGAGGCTAATGCTTTTCCAAGCGCTGTTTTTGCTAGTGTAATTGTCATAATCTTTAGTGCATTCTTAATTTTTGCTTTAAGAGCAGTTACAAAAAAGAGGAGTGACTAACATACCGTCTATCGAATTAGTTAATGTAACCAAAACTTTCAATGAAGAAAAGGTGCTTGCCGTTGATAATATCTCCCTAGAAATTGAAGATGGAGATTATGTGTTTTTGCTGGGTCCTACGGGGTGTGGAAAAACTACAACTTTAAGAATGATTGCAGGACTTGAAAAACCAACAAAAGGGAAAGTACTAATTGATGGAAAAGATATTGAGGGAATTCCTCCCGAAGACAGAGATATGGGGTTTATTTTTCAACATTTTGAGATTTTTGACCATTTAACGGTTTGGGAAAATGTGACCTTTGGATTAGAAATGCGGGGGTATAATGATGAGTATATTATCCAAGAAGCGGAGAAAGCACTAAATACTGTGGGATTGTCAGAATATTCAGACGAATATCCCAGCATTTTTGGGAATCCAGGGATGCAAAAATTAGGAATAGCAAGAGCTATTGCAACTGGAGCTAAGATTCTCATAATGGACGAGCCTCTAGGTTCACTTGATCCAAAAGTTTCAAAAGTTTTTCGTCATGAATTAAGAAATCTAATTAAAGATTTAGGTTTAACAGCAATCCATGTAACACACAATCAAGAAGAGGCAATGGCAATAGCAGATAAGATAATTATCATGAGATCAGGCCAAATCCTCCAAATGGGAACACCATATGAATTGTATGAGAATCCAAACAGTATATTCGTAGCAAATTTCTTAGGAGAAACGAATTTTCTTCAAGGATTTGTTTTAAAGTTGCTCGAGGATAGTAAAATGAATATCTGGATTCGTTTAGGGGGGCCGAAAATTATATGTAATAATTTCAATAACAAATTTATTTTAGATGATAATATCATTATTTCATTCCGATATGAGGATGTTTATTTATTTCCCGTAGATTATGATTTTGATCATAGTACTTATGATTGGTCAAAAATGCAGATCTTTAAAGCGAATCTAGAGGCTGCTAGGTTTGTAGGGGCAACAAAAAGATTTTATTTAATGTTAGACTGTGGTGATAGGTTTTTGTCTATCAAACCAGGAAATTTTGAGGAAAATTTCATCGTAGGGGAAGATATTATGGTTGGTTTAGATATAGATGATATACATGCATTTAAAACTCCTGAGAATCTACTAAATGAATTATCTTTGACATAATATGGTGAATCTAAAATGGTAAAAATCAATTTAGATAATGTATCGAAATCTTTTCGAAATTTTAAAGCACTTGATGATATTTCCCTTGAGATTAAGGATAAAGAATATTTTATTATTCTAGGACCTACCGGTGCAGGAAAGACGACACTTCTCAAAATTATTGCTGGACTTCTGAAACCAAAAACTGGAAGAGTACTTTTTGATGGGATAGATGTTACCGATCAATCTTCAGGGGATCGAAATATAGGTTTCATGTTTGAAAACTACGCACTTTTTCCTCAAATGAATATTGTGGATAACATTTCTTATAGCGGTCGAGTCCATGCTCGGGACGAAACTCAAACTCAAACTCTGGTGGATGAAGTTTTGATGATGACGCTACTTACTGGACGAAACGATGCCTATCCTGAAGAATTAAGTGGGGGGATGAAACAACGAGTAGCTCTTTGTAGAGCGCTTTTAAACTTGGAGCAAACCAAATTATTAATACTAGATGAACCTTTAAAAGCACTTGATGCCGGTTTAAGAATGAATTTACGTAGAGAATTATTATTGATGGCAAAATCAAAACAATTAGAGTTAACAGTAATACATGTGACAAATGATGAACGAGAAGCCATGATGGTGGCTGATCGTATAGCTGTAATGGATAAAGGAAGAATTATTCAAGTTGGTACACCCCATGAAATTTATTATCATCCTAAAAATCTCTTTGTAGCCAATTTTATGAGTGAAATCAATTACTTAGAAGGTAGTTGCGCAAAGGAAACTGAACCCTCTTGGGATATTCAAAAAAGATCAGAGCAAGGAGACAAATTTTTCGCTGAAATCCATGAGCACTCTGTCCCAATGCCAATTAATATAGGGTTTAAAGAAATCTTCGCAGTATATGTGAAAAAACAAGAGTGTAATGATATTAATCATGGCGAGAAAGTTTTACTTGTCGTTAGAGCAAACCACATGAAGATGAGAATTGGAGATAGGGTAAAAGATAAGAAAAATGCAATATTGGGGAGGATCGTTCGTCGAAAATTCATGGGTGTTTTTTACAGGTTTGAAGTATTAATTGAAATAAATGGATATGATAAAATAATGGTAATAACACTTCCCGCTACGAGTGAAGTTCACAATAGTTTTTTAGAGAATTTAAAAGTAACTGTTTATTTCCCCAAAGAGCTGGGAATGGTGTTTAAGCATCCTGGTGAGGATGTTATTAAAGAAGTTTTAAAATTAGAATAGAAGGAATCAAAATAACATAAATGAAGAGGTTGTTAAAAAAATGAGCTCATTATTCGAGTGGTTTAAATCCCGAAATGAAGAAAGTGCTATAAATAAGACTTTAGTACACATGCAAAAAGTTCTTGAATGCGTCGTTGAATATGAGAAAGCTGTTTCTTATCTTCTAGGAGAGAAAAATATTGACCTTGCTTTAAAGGTATTTTTTCGGGTCGATGAACTAGAACACCAAGCTGATGGGATCAGGAGAAACATTTTGAATATGATATCAAAAGCAGAAATAACTCCTACAATAAGGGGCAATTTAATAAGATTAACTCAGAGAATTGACGATATCGCAAATGCTGCCAATGCCAGTGCAAGAATTTTTATCTATATGAACCATAATGATTTTCTTAATTTGGGTGAAGAAATTCATAGCAAGTTTCTTGAGATGACCAAAATTTCAGTCGATACTGTTAAAAAAGTCAATATTATGGTTAACAAATTATTGAAGGTGGGAGAGAAGGAACTTTATCTGCTAGGAGAAGAAATAAATATTCTAGAACATAAATGTGATGATCTGCGCCATGGTATTAACCGATTGCTTGTATCAAATAATCGTGATGTTAACCCGTTTAGTGCTATTGAAATCCATAATTGTATTTCATCTTTAGAGGCCGTAACTGATAATGCTGAAGACGTAGCGGATTATATAATAATGCTAACTGTCGCTAAAATGACATAAGTTATACCGCCTATAGTATACTCATGGGTTATATTACATATTTAAGTGTATTTTGGGAGTAAGTCTTCCTTAATCCAATTGTGTATTTCATCCCTCACACTTCTAAAAACTTCTAACTTTTCAGTTTCTGATCCCGTGGCTAACGAGGGATCTTGAAATGATTTGTGAATCATCTCCTTCGCTCCCGGAAACCATGGACAAGTTTTTTTTGCATTATCACAAACGGTAATAACTAAATCAAATTGAATTCCGTAGAATGTTTCTAAATGTTTTGAATAATGACTTGAGATATCAATATCAATCTCCTTCATAACCTTAATAGCTTCAGGTTTTACCTTTGAAATTTCAATTCCTGCACTAAAAGCTTCGAATTTATCAGAGTATAAGGAATTTATTATTCCCTCTCCGATTTGGGAGCGAGCAGAATTATGTGTGCAAATAAATAATAGCTTTTTCTTACTCAATTTTCATTTTACTCCTTATAATAGTGTATCATTAAATCATTAAACATACTTAAATATTGGATATATAGAATATATAGACAAATATTAAAAAAAAGCAATTATTTATAATATATAACCAAATAATACAATAATTGATTGTTTTAAATCTATATAGATAGTATAATGATGTTAAATAATATTGAAACTAGAAAAGTTCAGCAAACAGGAGGGTCATCTTTTATTGTGAGCCTCCCAAAAGAGTGGATTGAAACACATCGAATCCAACCAAAAGATAGCATAGGCATTTTGACTCAACCAGATGGGACACTATTAATCACACCTTATAGTAGTTCTCAAGAGATTATGAAGGAAAAGCAGATTGATGTAGATGAGATCCAAGATTCCCATTTCTTATTTAGACTGTTAATAGGCGCATACATCATGGGCTATACTGTGATTATCGTCAAGTCAAGTAAAAAATTTGAACCGTTTGTTAGAGATTCTGTTATCAATTTCACTCGAATCGCAATTGGACCCGAAATTGAAGAAGAATCTAACAATTATATAAAAATTAAAGATTTAGTAAATGCCAAGGAGATGCCTTTTGAGAAAACAATAAAGCGCATGTATATCCTTGGACAAGGTATGTATGAAGATGCGTTGACAGCTTTGAAAACTGGGAATAGGGAATTAGCAGAGGAAGTAATAAAAAGAGACAATGAAGTTGATAGACTTCATTGGTTAATCGGACGTCAGGCAAATATTGTATTTAACGATATTATTTTAAGTCAGAAAATGGGAGTGAGCTTATCCCAAGCGAGTCAATTTCATTTCCTTTCGAAATTCTTAGAGAGAATAGCTGATCATGCAGTTTCTATTGCTAAGAACGCAATAAACCTCTTGAAATTGAAGTTTGATGCAATAATTATACAAAAAATTTTAGAGGTGAGTAAATTTTCAATAGAGTTATTAGATAAATCAATGGATGCCTGGAGAAATAAAGATATAAGACAAGCAAATCAGAATATAGAACGGGTTTTAGACTTAATTTTGAAATGTGAGGAAATATCGTTAAATCCCAATGATGAAGATGTCGCAACATTTATTGGGATTAGTAGTATTTTAGAAAGTATTAGAAGAATTTCTGAATACTCCGGGGATATCTGTGAAATAATTATAAATACCTTAGTCTAGAAGATTATACCAGTAATACCATAATGTAATCTGCAACACCTTCAATAGAGTCGGAGATTGCTTCCAAAATATCGAAAACATTACCTGCGGTAAAGGTTGTAAAGAAATTTACGGAATAATCAGTTTCCTGAAGAATTTTTCTTAATTTTATATTAAGTAGATCTACCTTATGCTCCAGCTGATTTATTTGGCTTGCATACTTTTTTATGAGTTTTCTCTCTTCTAGTAAATCGAGGACTATTTTATCTAAAAATTGAACGCATTCCACCGTGGTTTTCATCATTTCTAAAATCAGTGATATCGTCTCTTCACTGCTTTCGTCCCAAAATTTCATAGGGATCGTGTTAATTCTACGAGCAACCCCTGTACAGCAATTAGCAACATCATCCATCCGTTTTATTAAATGGGATAAATTCTGTCGAACACTGGGGTTCAGCTCACCTCGTGATATATCTCTTTGAATTTCCCTTCTTAGATTATCAGCATCCCGTTCTAAATTATCGACCATTTGAAAAGATTCATGAGATTTCTCAACGTCTTTTTCATTTAACAACAACTTTAAGCCATCATCTAGTTTCTTTACACATTCTTGAACTATCTGAGCATGTTTTACAGATTTTTCTAAAGCACTTACGGCGGTTTCCCGCTTCCAAAACTCAATTAAAGACCCTATTTCTACCACCACATTGTTTCAATTATTTTATATATTTTTTTTATCTTTATAACATTTATCATGAAAGCCCAAAAGTACTTAACACAAAATATAAAAATCCTGCTAACAGAGCAGCAACCGGAAAGGTTAGGACCCAATATAGCCCCATTTTACCCAGTCCCTTATAATCTACTTCTTTCTTTTGAGCAATGCTTAACCCAACAATACAGAACACAATTACATGTGAATGACTGATTGGAAGTGACATGAGGGTCGCAATCATTAAAATAACAGCAGAGCTCATCTGAATAATAAAGCCCTCACTGGGCCTAGTATTTATCATGTGGGATGCAAGATTTCTGATAACATACCTTGCTGCAAAATAAATACCAAGAAAGGCAAAAATTGCGCAGAAAATGGCTGTTGTAATGTATTGTCCGTTATTTATTGAACCATTATTTCTGAGACCTAATAGAATGCCTAAAGCTTCTCCAGAATTAGCTCCAACCCAGATTTCAGCAAATATCACTGCTATCAACAACATAAACTTAAAATTTTTTTCTGATTTTTCTATCTGATTTAAGCCTCTGAGACGAGACAGAAATAATTTCACGCTAATTTTAAAGAGAAGATAGGTTATTAATAAACCAGAGATAGGGGAAATAAACCAACTAAGGACAACATCCCTTAACTTATCATAATTGAAGGCTGTAGAAAGATCCACACCCCCCTGAAGGATTGCATAAACAGATACAACACCGACAATACTTCCTATCAGCGAATGAGTGCTACTTAAAGGGATGCCTACAAAACTTCCTATTACTAGCCATATAATACTACTTACCAGAACCGTTAGAAGCATAATGTTAGTATATTTCGCTTCTAAACCTTCACCCAGGAGACTTTTGCCAACCGTTTCTGGAACAAATCCTCCACTAAAAATTATCATGCCTGCCCCTATAGCGGTACCACCTATTATTAACGCCACTTTAAATTTTAGGACACCGGCACCAACTAAACTGGCAAGTGTTTCGTCGTTGGCGCCTATACTAAATGCGAGTGCCACAGCCATAACAACTAAGACTATGATTAGAGCTAAATTTATGTCAGCAGCCATATCGAATCAGGAATGAAATTTTTTAATCAAATACAAGATATTTCGTAGCGAGGAACTGGATATCTTCAGAGAAATTTTTTATATGATCGGCTAACATCATGATATCTTCAATTAATTCTTTTAAATAAATGAAAGTCCTTGATAAGTAGTCCATGTCATAATTATAAAGCCTGTTAAGCAATTTCCATTCCTCCTTTCTCATTTTTCTCCGTTCATCCTTAATATTTTCGCATATATCATGAGCTTCACTTAAATCAGATCCTATCAGTTTTACAGCATCAGCCAACTGATTTGAGATTATTTTTAAAGATTTAAGCACACTTTGAATTTGTAGTTTAAATTTTTCATCAGGAAAAACAGCCCGATAGAGAAGCATCTTATTGGCTATGAATTCCCCAATGTTTTTAATATCATTTATTTTGTTGAAGAGTTTTAATCTATCTGCTTTTGAAAACATTAACTTTGATTTAAATATTCTTGATTCAAATTTCTTCTTAATTTTAACTTCCGTATTGGTATTGATTACAGATTGTAAGTTGATTTTAAAGCTTTCGAAATTTTCCTCAACAAGAAATTCAATACCCTCAATTAATTTTAAGTTTTGTTCGTTTATGACATCCATAAACAAACGAGTTAATTTGTCTATGCTTAACTTATTAAGCTCTTTCTCGTCAATCTCAATCATTTAGATCATTTTTTTTATTTTTTATTCCCTTGGTTTATCTATAGATACATAACCTTTAAGCCGATTCCTATATAAATAAAGATTCTATATAATTGGTAATTCAATTCTTATTTTTGATTTTGTTATTAATCATAAAATAATGAAAATTAAACGAGTTGTTTTGATTGAAGATTAGTTTTAAATTAAAAAAAAAGGAATTATTATTTACCTTGCCATTCTGGCTTTTTCTTCTGAATGCGTGCCATTACACCAGTCATGAAATCTTTTGAGGTTAGTAGTTGGGAGTTTACCAGACCCTCCATCTCTAAACCGAATTCTAAATTTTTACCATAAATTTGATCGATCAATCTCTTTCCCATCCCTACAGCTAAAGGAGCACTTTCAATTAACTCGTCAGCGTATTTTTTCACCAAAGTATCCAATTTTTGCCTATTTTCTGCTACACCATTTACAACACCCATTCTAAATGCTTCGATTCCATCAAACATCCTCCCAGTAAGAGCTATATCTTTTGCATGCGAAATACCAACCAATCGAGTCAGCCTAGTTGTCCCACTAACGTCTGGGATGATTCCGACCTTCGCTTCAGGCATACTAAATCTTGCATCTTCAAGACAAAACCGGAAATCACATGCCAAAGCAAGCTCAAAGCCCAATCCCAAGCAAAAACCCTCAATTCTAGCAATAAAAGGTTTCTCAATTTTTCCCATTTTAATCACTATAGGGTGAAATTTTGTATTCAAATTATATCTGAAATGGGGTGGGGTATTTAAATCTGGATTAGATGGACCACTAGAACTATCTTGACCCGCAAGAGTATTTAAATCGATACCAGCACTAAAAAAATCTGCTGCTCCTGTAATAATAACGACCCGTGTTTTTGATCGCTCTACTTCTCCAAGTATAGTTTCAAATCTGTTTAAAACAGCCCAATTTAGTGCGTTTTTTTTGGCTAGACGATTCAATTTAATGGTAGTAATCGTTTGATCTTCATTTTCCTCTACGAGGACTAAATCATTATCGCTCATTTTTGTCACTTTATTCAGGATTCAATTCAAAGTGTATAATTAAAGGAATTAAAGTAAATTGCGATAAAAAGATTATCCCTTTATTTAAACGGAAATAGGGCTATAATAAATAAGAAGAGCTTTAATTAGCTCTGATATATTTGGGTGGTACAATTACATGTCGAGGACCAGTTCTCCTCAGATGTATCGCATCTTCTGGGCATTTATGAGCACAAACTCCGCACCCAATGCAATTTTCTTCATTGATAATTATTACATCGTCATAATCAATAGTTTCCATGGGGCAAACATCAATACATGTCGCACATTCTACACATTTATCTGTATCCACTTCTGCTAGATAAGAAGAAACTGTATGGTGTGGTTCTTGGCCTAAGATTCCACAACAACATTTACAACAATTACAGATTGCTTCGATCCCTCGATTGATATCGGAGCCAACGTGAAAAACTTTATGGACGAGTCCAACATCTTCGGCTTCCCGGAAGATTTTCATTGCTTCCTCTTTCGATACCCGTTCCCCGAAATTTTTTTCAATTACAAATACTGCACTCTTATCAAACAGAAAGCAATTTTTCTTGGAAGCGCCTAATTTACACGGATCATCAATAAGATCTTTATGATGACGGCAGTAACAGTGAGCTACAGCGATGTGGTCGTACTCATCAACATACTGCTTGATTTTTTCATAGGGTATTACTTTTTCAGTCCCTACCTCTACTTCTTCCTCTACAGGTAAAGTTCTATCTGTGGCGGGTAAATTCTTAAACATTGCTGCAATAGCATCATAATTTTCTGGTTTGATCTTTTGCCTTTCTGAAAACATGTTTTGGAACAGTTTTGCCAGTTTTACGTGTTTTTCGTCAGTTTCTCCCCTCAAAAACGTGTATTCGAATATTCCTGGAAAGGGCGGTAGTAGCCTATATACTTTTAAACCACTCCGTTTGCTCTTAGTGCCGATGATAATGCCGTTATTCATCAAATCTTCTAGCAGTTCCAGTATAGATGATTCATCCATATCGCTTCCCTGTTTAATTTGCTCAAGTGTGAGAGAAGGTTTCTTAAACAGCTGCAAAAATTCAGCTTGTTCTTCCGTTATAAGAAATTGTAATAAATCTATGAATTTTTTGGAAACAGGCATCGGAAACTGACCTGCTTGTACAATAATTCTTCCTAATTCGTACCACGATTTTTCATCCATCATTAAATCCCCAATTGTATGTTAAGAGGGAAAAAACTCCATAGCTTAATTATATTATGGGAATGTTGAGGTAAATACTGGGCATCAATCCACAAAATCTATTGAGTCCTTTGATATTTAATTTTGAAATTATTATTGAGGATTTAGTTACTTAGGGTTTGAGGGATATATGATTGCTGAAGTGCAAGAAAGAATAACAATTTTGGAGAACTCTATAAGGATTTTGGAAGAGATTTTGAAGAACCTAGGAAAAAATAATGAATTAATCCAAAACAGAATAAAATCCTATAAAAGAGAACTTCGAATACGGGAGGATTATCCTAATTAAAAATATCCTTAATTTTTTTCTTATAAAGGAAGACGACCTATTACGTAACAATAATTTTTCGTCTATCCCATAGATCGTGCTAAGAGAAGGGGAGATTTATAAAAGATGAAAATAATAATAGTTTTTATAACAACATTGAAATAAAAATTAAAGACCAATGGGTTTTCTTATGGAAAAAAGCAATTTTGATTACAAGTTTAAATATACCGGAATTTTCTCTCTAAACTATTTTATCCAAGGAATTAATCAGAGTATCTTTACTACTGTAATTCCAGTGTATCTTTTTACTCTTGGATCTGTTGATCTAGCAGGGTTATCTTTCATGCTTAGTTTCGTGCTAGTTCCTTTCATCCTAAAATTTTTCTTTGGATTACTTGGTGATAAATTAGGTACAAAAAGGTTTGGGAGAAGAAAACCATGGATAATAGGATCTGCTTCATTTTCAGGGGTAATGTGGATAGTGATTACTGCAGTTTTGCTATTAACCACAATAAATCCAGCTACAGCTATGATGATCTTTACATACATGGGTTTTTTAGTTGTCTTAGGGGTTGCAATGTCTGATACTGCAATGGACGGTTTTATTATAGATATTTGTCCAAAAGAACTTCTAGGGCGTACCACAGGAATGGTATGGGCTTTCAGATCCTTGGGTATAATAGTTGGTGGCCCGATGATCTTACTTTTATTAGATTTCATCCATGTTTTTGCGATTTTTATAAGTGTGGGACTATTAACCATAGTATTTTCAATGATAATTTTTACAATAAAGCATCCAGAATCAAGAGTTAGTATAGACCTTAAATCAAACTTGAAAACGATCGTCAAAGAACGTGAAAATTTGAAAGTATTTGGGTTCTCGTTCTTCATGGCAATTGTAGATGGTGTAATTTTTGTGTTTTTAGCTTTATTTATCCTTATCCAATTAGGATTTGTAGATGCCGTTGGTGCTACTACTAGTGTATTAGAAGAGGATATCTCATTATATGGTCCTCAAGCAGTAATTACTTTTTTAACTGGAATTGGAGTTCTTGGGGGAGCTCTCATTGGGGGGTATGTGGCGGATAAAAAATCACGAAGGTTATCGCTATATGTAGCTGTACTATTAACAGCAGGAGCTTTATTATTGCTATTGATTCCACTTCCGTCTATTATGTCTTGGATTCTCTTAATTTTTGCTGTAATCGTTGGGTCCTCAAGCGGTTGGAGTAATTCGGCATTTTCAGCAATAACTACCCAATATTCTCAACAGTATCCTGAGACTCCAAGCACGTATTATTCAATTTGTACTTCATTTGTTAATTTTGGTACTCAGCTTGGTCTCTTGTTAACTGGACTAGTATTTAATTCAGTAGCAACTTTTATCTCCGATATAATTGTAATATTTAGTATAGTCTTTATAACGATGATTATCCTATCAAGTTTGGTGCTCATTCCCTTTAGTTTATTAACTCGTTCAAAATATGAAATAAGAGTAAATAGTTAAAGAAGACAAATCAATTTTTTTTTATTTTTTCCTTTTTGATCAAAGCTATTATATGTTTAAAGATTATTTACAATAAATTGTAGTAAGAATAAATAAAGTGTCGGTGTTTTATATTAAGATTGACTATGCTGAGAGAATAAAAAGGTTGCCACCCTACATTTTTGTAGAAATAGAGCAGCTAGTTTCTAAAAAAAGAAAGGAAGGAGTAGATTTTATACCGTTGGGAATCGGGGATCCCGATCTCACGACACCTGAAGTAATCTTAAATGAGTTAGTAAAGGAAGTAAGGATCCCAGCTAACCAAAACTACCCATCGAGCATGGGGGAAGATTTTTTTAGAGAAGGAGTTGCTAGATGGATTAAGGTACGATATGGAATTGAATTAGATCCTGAAACGGAAGTATCTCATGTGATTGGGGGTAAAGAAGGAGTGGCCAATATTGCTCGAGCGTTTGTCAATCCTGGTGATACTGTATTATGTCCTAATCCCGGATATCCCGTATATATAAATGGGGCATCTAGATTATGTGATGGGGATCCTTTTATTATGCCTCTTACAAAGGAGCATAATTTTCTTCCAGATTTTGAAAATATCTCCTCTGATGTTCTTAAAAAAGCTAAATTAATGTATTTGAACTATCCAAATAATCCTACGGGAGCAATAGCACCCCTTGAATTCTTAAAAATGGTGACAGATTATGCAGAAGACTATAATTTCCTTATAGTCCATGATAATCCTTATTCAGAATTTACGTACGAAAATTACATTGCACCAAGTATATTACAAATCAATAATGATCATGTTGAAATTAATAGTACTTCGAAGATGTTCAATATGACCGGTTTTCGGTGCGGTTGGGTTGCAGGAAATAAGGAAGCAATTACGGGTTTACGAAAAGTAAAATCTCAAATTGATTCTGGTGGTTCAATTTTTGTCCAAAAAGCTGTAGTTGCCGGATTAGACGAGTATAAAAGTGAAAAAAAACCAGAAATTGTAGCTAAAAGTATAAAAATTTATGAAAAACGCAGAAATATTTTAGTAAATGGTTTAAATGAGATTGGGTGGAAAACTGATCTACCTCAAGCGACATTTTATGTGTGGACTCAAATCCCCGAAAAGTTTAGCGAGATTACCTGCATGGAATTTGTTAAAAAACTTATAGATGTCGGGGTGATCATAACTCCGGGTACAGGATTTGGGATACACGGGGAAGGATTTGTAAGGTTTGCGTTAACACAACCCGAATTGCGAATCAAAGAAGCATTGGACAGAATAGCAATCTTCCTTAAGTAAAAAAATAATAATAAAAAATAAAAATATTTAATTTTAAAGTGATTCTCAACCAGGATTTTTATATTTTTTTCGTAGATATCCTAGTTTTCTCCTTTCTTGAGCCTCGAAGGTTTCAGTAGAACCGTCTAAACCCTCAATTGTCATCATTACTGGAGAATTTTCAGAATCCCAATCTTGATAATAGTCCAATATCAGATCCATAGCATCTGATTCCTTTTCCAGAATTTTTCACCTCCATTTTTTATTGAGTTAACAGCAGGGAAAATGAATCCATTCTTGGCCAATTTCGAATAAATTTTATTGAGAGGTATTGATAAAAGAGAACAAATCAGTAAAATCTATCAGAAAGAGGTTAGAAAGATTTATTCTCTCTTAATAATACTACGGATCATTACCGGCTTTACTGATAATGTACAACCAGACCAATGTTCCATAGTATTGTGAAAACTCATTATAAAACAGATGTTAAACGTTCTATTTAAACTTTACCCATCTGTTTCCCATTTGTCAGAGTCATTAATATAAAATTAAAAATGCAGTTATACAAGGATTTGAGAGAAATCAATAATAATTCTTTAAATCAATATAACCTTTAATATTATCATTATGGAAAAGAAAATTGTTCTCATAGGGGCGGGTTCAACATCGTTTGGCCCTGAAATGTTCAATGATCTCTACTTAAGTGATATTTTGAAAGGTTCTACAATCATGCTTCATGATATAAATAAAGAGAAATTGGAGATGATCTATGAACTATTAGTGAAAGAAAATGAGAGAGTTGACAATAAGTTTAATCTGGAACGAACAACAAAGAGATCTCATGCGCTTAAAGATGCTGACTTCATTATTAATTCAATTGAAGTAGGAGATCGAATGGCATTGTGGCGACAAGATTATGAGATCCCCCGTAAACATGGTTCGACTCAGATCTTAGGAGAGTGTGGAGGACCAGGAGGAACCTTCCATGCATGGAGAATCATTCCCCCAATCGTAGAGATCGTTAAAGACGCAGAAAAAATCTGTCCACATGCGTTTTTAATCAACTTTTCAAATCCTATGTCTCGTGTGTGCCTAGCAATTAAACGGAGTATTAAAAGCCTAAAATTTTTAGGACTATGCCATCAAATTGGATTTATGACGTACCATCTTCCTAGAATGTTCGATAAACCAATGAGAGATTTAAAGCTAAGTGTAGCTGGACTTAATCATTTCGCGTTTTTAATGGGATTGATAGATACATCAACAGATAAGGATCTAATGCCCAAATTCAACAAAATATCGTTAGATTATTTTAAAGAACGTGAACAAAGATTTGAATTTTCTACACTTACGTTTGAGGTCTTTAAGAGATTTGGTTATTTTCCATATGTAGGAGACAACCATTTAGGAGAATACATCCAATTTGGAGAAGAATTCACTGAAACTCAGGACATGATTGACTGGATAGATTTTATAGATAAAAGTGGTCAAGCTATCTATACTCGTTTTCTTCGCAAGTATGAAAGGCTTAAAAAGGGTAAGTATCCTAAGAAAGGGATTTTATTTGGCAGACCATCCGGAGAAAGAGCTATTCCGATAATTGAGGGAATAATTGAAAACAAAAATTCTTATGAAATTGCGGTGAATATTCCGAATGATGATATTGTAGAAAATTTGCCCCAAGATCTAATTTTAGAATGTTCTGCGACAGTTGACAAAGATGGAGTTCATGGTGTTGAATTAGGGACTTTACCTAAGAACATTGCAGCGATCCTTCGTATTGAGGCAACTATACAGGATTTATGTGTCGAAGCCGTTTTACAAGAATCTAAAGAACTTGCTATTGCATGTTTAGCAGTAGATCCAAATGTTGGGAGTTTTGAAATGGCAGATAAGATATTCAATGAGATGAATAAGCTTCAGAAGGGCTTTCTACCTAAATTTAAGTGAATATTATTTTTGGCTAGAATTATCTTTTCTTTTTTTGAAATGTACGTACAATATTCAAATCTTGTACGTACTTTTCCTATTTTTGTTTCTTTTCGGGAAACTCTGTCAAAAATTAATGAAAGTTTATATATTTGATTTACATAATAGTATATTAAATCTGTTAAATTTAAATATCACCAATTCTATTATACTCAAGATCCAATCATTTTTGGTGAGGGGGATGAAATCAAAAAGCGATTCTGATTCAGACGTGAGGATTAAAAAAGCCACAGAAATACTCCAGAAGGTGTGGTGGTTTTGTTTCTTAATGATAGTCTCACCTTTAGCAGTTGGAGCTATTGGTTTTGTGATTTCATCTAGCTTATTTATGGCGGGCACTTATGTAGCTTTAGCGTTTGCAGTATTAACATATGCTACAGCTATTCTAGTTTTTTATAGAGCATTCGATAAATACAGGAATAAACCCTTTTTTCTAAACAAAGAAAATAATCTCACAGCCCGAATTCATATAACATATCTTATTTCAATTTTGTCTTTTATCACCACCCCAGTTTTTGTGCTTCTTGCGCGTGGAAGTGCCTCCTTTATAATTCTTGCTCTTATAAGCTTTTCAATATTATATAATATTGTATACTTCTACTACTATTTCCAGCCTATTGATTTTTATAGCAAGGTGGACGAAGAATTCAAGCATGCTATCGATCTAAAACACATCCTCAAGGAGCCTTACAATTTTATTCTTGGTATTAACCATTTTGTCCATATAATTTTTCTTTATTTTACATACCCTACGGGCTATTCATGGCTTTTTGGATTAATAGTTAATTCCATACTCTATCTCTATACATTTATGAGAACTCGAAAACTTGCTGGAAAAGTCAAGGAAGCAATAAGAGAAAACAGATCACATTTGCAAGACTTGACCAATTTTAAACAAAAATTTGTGATCTCGATGATAAGCTTGATATTTTTTCTCCTGATCCAATTACCTTTTTTACTTACAATCTTCTCTGGTGCTTACATCTCGAATATTGAAGTATTAAATAGTACCTTTTTGACAGTAATATTCATGTTAGTGTATGTTAAAGTTCGGTATTACACAAAAATCTATTACAACTCAATTTTTAGCGCGTTCATAGATGCTGAGAGAGCCAGTGAATCCAATGAATTAATACAGAGAAATCGTATCAAAACTCAGAGACTAAACACATGGTTTTCAGGTGTTTTAATAGCCTTCATTTTATCTTTTAGCTTTCTAATAAGAGCACCCTGGATGATGTTTATTGTCTTGCCATTTTTCCTATTATTCTCCTATTTTGAGCAAAAAGCAGATCTATGCCCAAAAAAGTATAATAGGTACATATTTCTGTTGAATTCTACCTCTATACTAATCTCCATCTCGTTTGGAATTCTAGCAGGTGTTTTAGCTTTACAATTTAGATTTCTATTATTTTTCATTTTATTTTACTTGTTTCTGCAGGCATTTGTTAAATTTGAGTATTTCAAAAAAGAGACAATATTGGTGGTCCAAAATGTACTGGCTGTTGCAATCTTTTCATTAATTATCTACTCCTTCTTTCCCCTAATAAGTACTCAATATATCTCTTTTACAACTGATCCACTATTAATTCTGATTGCTAATATCTGTTTGCATGGAATACTTATTTCGTTAATTCTCATGTCGAGTTTATTAGTTTTACACTTTCGACGTTACTCAAAAGAAGGCTCGAAGCCTTTACGGATAATGCTAAGTCTTAATATGTTACTGATCGAATTCTTCATTTATTTCATGATCAACTTAAGAGTTTCTTTCCTTACCCCTGTTTTGATGGTATCTACTCTTCTATTCCCATTGACATTCCTTTTCTTTCTATTCGCAACTCATCTCATGGGGATATTTGCACGGAAAGATTTTATGCAGCTGAGCTATTATTTTGGATGGATTTTGACTTTCAACATCTTTATTTTGCTGTTTTACTTTTTTCTTAGCAATTTATCTATCCTAGCGTTAGATTTCCTCTTTTTGTCCATCTTTAGCCATATCATTTTATCATGGGGAGTGAAATTAGAAAAAGTAAAGGATTCTTCATTTAAGCGTTTTCTGAAAGCTAATTCATATTTTATGACTGTTGAATTATTAGTTTTATTCTTTTTCCTCTTTTTTGATATTATATTAGTTAATTTTTCACTTCTCGATAATATTGTTTTATCTTTCTATTTCTCGTATTTATTTATGACTCTAATTGCAAACATACTTTCAAGGAAAGATATCGTGTTTTCAAGTTCAATTGCGGTTAAGATTAATGTAATTTCCTTAATATTTAGCGCAGGAGTATTTTTTTATTATTCTTTTATGTTTACTTTTAGTACATTCTATGTATTTATAATCCCCTTCTTATTTTTATTCTCAATTCTCTTCTTCCCACTCGTATATCTACTCAAAATGAAATTATATGAGAGATTTGCGCGAAAAGCTCTTATGATCACAAGTACTTTATTATCTCTCTTAGTAACATTATTACCAT
>Ga0209536_100001315_pt1 | contig 41296 bp, 39 predicted proteins | sample DeeMarSeWOR28_12_FD_187461 | JGI IMG/M metagenome (GOLD analysis project Ga0209536, IMG submission 187461) | Marine sediment microbial communities from White Oak River estuary, North Carolina - WOR-2-8_12 (SPAdes) (version 2) | ecosystem: Environmental > Aquatic > Marine > Intertidal zone >...
CTGCGCGCATTCTCGAGTCGGCCGAGAAAGCCCGTGACGAACTGCGGGCCGACCTGGTCGTCTTCCCGGAGCTGAGCATCTGCGGCTACCCGCCCGAGGACCTCCTGTTTCATGCAGGCATGCGGCACGCCGTCGAGCGGTCGCTGGAAGAAATCCGCGCGAGCGTCAGCGGTATCGCGGTCCTCGTCGGCTTCCCCGAATACCAGGGCGAGGAGATCTTCAATAGCTGCGCGGTTATTGCCGACGGCAAGTATCTCTGCCATTACCGCAAGCGCTGCCTGCCGAACTACGCGGTATTCGACGAGGAGCGTTATTTCACTGCCGGCAAATCCGCATCGGTATTCAAGCTGAACGGTATCCGCATCGGTCTGAACATCTGCGAGGACATCTGGCGCCAGGCGCCGATCACAGCCAGCCGGGCCGCCGGGGCTGAAGTCATCGTTGCGATCAACGGTTCGCCGTACCAGGCTCGCAGCCAGGAGAATCGCGAGCGCGCGGCCGCTGCGCGTGCCGATGAAAGCGGCATTCCGATCGTGTACCTCAACATGGTGGGCGGGCAGGACGAACTCGTGTTCGATGGTGGATCGTTCGCAATTTCGGCAGGCGGCGATATCCGGTTTCGGGCGCCGCCGTTCGAAGAGGGCCTGTATCGGCTGGTCCTGAGAGCTTCCGGCAGCGGGGTCGAAATCGAGCAGGACGAGGTTGCCGAGCCGTTGCCGCTGGAAGCGAGCGTCTACCGTGCGCTGGTGACCGGCACTCGCGATTACGTGCGCAAACACAAATTCCCCGGAGTGATCATCGGATTGTCCGGGGGCATCGACTCTGCACTGGTGACCGCCATCGCCTGTGACGCGATCGGTGCTGACAAGGTCAGGACCGTGATGATGCCGTTCCGCTATACGAGCACGATCAGCCAGGAGGATGCCGCCAGGCAGGCGGAGACCATGGGGTTTCGTTATGACATCGTGCCGATCGCACCGATCTACGACGCGACCGTGAAACAGCTCGAATCAATTTTCGCCGGCCGCGAACCGGACGTCACGGAGGAAAACATCCAGGCACGCTGCCGCGGCATGATCCTCATGGCGATTTCCAACAAGACCGGCCGCATGCTGCTGACGACCGGCAACAAGAGCGAGATGGCGGTCGGTTACGCGACGTTGTACGGGGACATGGCGGGAGGATTTGCACCCATCAAGGACTGCAGCAAGACGCTGGTCTACCGCCTGGCGCGTTATCGCAACACGCTGGGCGAAGCGATACCCGAGCGAGCTATAACGCGCGAGCCGTCTGCAGAGCTGCGACCGGGGCAAAAAGACAGCGATTCCCTGCCGGATTACGCCGTCCTGGATCCGATACTCGAGGCCTTTATCGAAAAAGATATGTCGGTGGACGAAATCACCGGGCTTGGTTTCGACCGCGCGACCGTGATTCGAGTGCTGCAGATGGTCAAGCACAATGAATACAAACGGCGGCAGGCACCGCCCGGCATACGCATCAGCAGCCGGGCCTTCGGCCGCGACTGGCGCTATCCAATAACGTCCTGGTACCCGTTTCCCGGCTAGGAACCCGGGAAGTTCAGTTCGAGTACGCGTCGCGCGTCCGCGGCGAGGTCGTTCAGTCCCAGTTCTTCGTAGGCTGCGATCATGATGCGCAGCGACTCTTCGTTGCTGTCGGCGCCGTTGAAGGCCTCGAGCGCATTCTTGGCACGACTTGCCGCAGCGACGTAGGCGCCGCGACGCAGGTAGTAGTCGGCAACCTGGTTCTCGTATGCGGCGAGGCGGTTTTTCAGGAACACGATGCGCTGCTGCGCATCCGGTGCGTACTCACTTGCCGGGTAGCGCTCAACCAGCCGGCGGAACGCCTGGTAGGACTGCTCGACGTCTTTCGGCGGCCGCTTGTCCGTGTTCTTGCGGAACCAGCGTTCCAGGATGCCGGGATCATCGTCGAAATAAGCGAGACCCTTGATGTACAGGGCGTAATCCACCCGCGGGTGAATCGGGTTTTCGCGCATGAAGGTATCCGCGGCCTCTACAGCGAGTTCGGGGGCACCGCTCTTGTAATAGGCGTACATCAGGTCGAGCTGAATCTGGCGCGATACGTCACTGAACGGGTAACGGGCCTGGATTGCCTCGAGTATCTGGATACCGCGACTGTAGTTCCCGTTCTGGATCGACGTCTGCGCCTGATCATAGGCGTCCTGCAGGTCCTGCACCGCATCGAAGGTTTCCTCATTGCCGGCGCACGCGGCCAGCACGGCGAGCGTCGAGAGCAATATCGCCTGGCGGGCCCGCGTCTGCAGACGCGCGAGGAATCGCGGTGGGTGGAAGAGATCGATCATAGCTACGCGGGTCGAACCAAATCGGCGAGTATACCGTAAACTCCGAAGACGACGATGACAGAAGAACGCAACCAGCACACCGCAACGGTACCCGACGAGCTGGCCGGCCAGAGATTGGACCAGGCACTGGCCCGGATGTTTCCGGACTATTCGCGGAGCCGCCTGAAGGCGTGGCTCCTCGACGGCGCTGTGCTCGTCGATGGCGCTTCGCCGCGGCCGCGCGATCCGGTGCAGGGCGGTGAAACCGTAGTCCTGACCGTTACCGCGGACGTCGCCGTTCGCGCCGAGCCCGAGCCGATGCCGCTCGACATCGTATTCGAGGACGACGACCTGCTGGTCATCAACAAGCCCGCCGGGCTCGTGGTGCACCCGGGTGCGGGAAACACGAGCGGCACGCTGATGAACGGCTTGCTGGCGCATGCACCGCAACTGGAGTCGCTGCCTCGTGCGGGCATCGTGCATCGGCTCGACAAGGACACCAGCGGACTGCTGCTCGTCGCGAAGTCGCTGCCGGCGCATACGGCGCTGGTCCGGGAACTCGCCGAGCGAGCAATTTCCCGCCAGTACCTGGCTGTCTGCAACGGGGTCCTGACCGGCGGGGGCACGATCGATGCCGCCATCGAGCGGCACCCCGTCGACCGTACCCGGATGGCCGTGCGCGACACTGGCAGGCCCGCCATAACGCACTACACGGTCATCGAGCGGTTTCGTGCACATACCTATGTAAAGGTCGTGCTGGAAACCGGCCGTACCCACCAGATACGCGTGCATTTCGCGCATCGCCGCCATCCCCTGGTCGGCGATCCCGTCTACGGCGGGCGGCTCGCGCTGCCCGCCGGGGCGTCGGAAGCACTGCGGGAAGCGCTGCGAGCTTTCAGGCGCCAGGCGCTGCACGCCGCACGGCTCGAACTCAGGCATCCTGTATCCGGCCAGGAACTGTGCTTGGAAGCCCCACCGCCGGGGGACTTCGAGGCGCTGCTGCGGGCCCTGCGCGAGGACGTCGCATGAGCATCGACTGGATCGAGGCCGATTGGCCTGCACCGGCCGGCATCATTGCCGGGACCACGACCCGCCACGGTGGTGTGAGCGACGGAGCGTACCAATCCATGAATCTCGGCGCGCACGTCGGGGACGAGCCGGATCGGGTCGCCGAGAACCGGCGGCAGTTCGTGACCGGCTGTGGTCTGGCTGCCGAGCCCGGCTGGCTCACCCAGGTCCACGGCACGGCCGTAAGGGTTGCAGGATCCGGGGAACCTGTCGAAGCGGATGCGGCGATCGCGAGGAGGCCGGGCGCCGTCGTGGCGGTGCTGACGGCGGACTGTCTGCCGATACTGTTGTGTGCGGACAGCGGCGACGAAATTGCCGCCATTCACGCCGGGTGGCGTGGCCTGGCTGCCGGCATCGTGGGCGCCACGCTATCGCGGCTGCATACGCGGCCGGAGCGCCTGCTTGCCTGGCTCGGTCCCGCGATCTCGCAGGCCGCGTTCGAGGTCGGTGACGAGGTCCGGGCCGCGTTCCTCACCGGGGACGCCGGTGCAGGAGCCTGTTTCCTGGCGAACGAGCGTGGCCGCTGGCAGGCCGACCTGTACGGGCTCGCCAGCCGACAACTGGAGGCGGCGGGTGTTGGCGCGGTATACGGCGGAGGACTGTGTACCTTCGGCGATGCGGAGCGGTTTTTCTCCTACCGGCGTGACGGCCAGTGCGGCCGCATGGCGACGTTTATCCACCGAATACCCTGATATCTGGGCTACCGGGCCATTCCTCTCCGTCATGGCTCGCTGCGCTGCGCTTTACTTCCGTCGAGGAACGCCCCGGTAGCCGCGCGACGGCTCGACGTCCCACCCGGCGGATCATTATCTCGCGCCTCGCGGTCCGCTGGGCCAGGTGGTTTCGGAAGCTTGAAATCGGTCATGCCGCCGTCATTTCCGGGAAAGTTGAATTCGAGGGACGTCACATGCGTCTGGACAAACTCACGAGCAAATTTCAGATGGCGCTGGCCGACGCGCAATCACTGGCGGTCGGCCAGGACCACCAGTTCATCGAACCCGCCCATGTCATGGTCGCACTGCTGGACCAGCAGGGCGGCAGCGTTCGCGGCCTGCTGACCAAGGCGGGCGCCAACGTCAACCTGCTGCGCTCCCAGCTTGGCGAGGCGATCGACCGGCTGCCCCGGGTTGAGGGGGCAGGCGGCGACGTTCATTTCAGCAACGAGCTGGGCAAGCTTTTCAATATCACCGACAAGCTGGCCCAGAAGCGCGACGACCAGTATGTCTCCAGCGAGCTGTTCGTGCTGGCGGCGCTCGACGACAGCTCGCCGCTGAAGAGCATCTTCGAGCAGGCGGGTGTCGTCCGCGGCGCGGTGGAGAAGGCGATCGATGACCTGCGTGGCGGTCAGCAGGTGGATGACCCGAATGCCGAGGATACGCGCCAGGCACTCGAACGCTACACGATCGACCTGACGGAGCGCGCCGAGCAGGGCAAACTCGACCCGATCGTCGGCCGCGACGAGGAGATCCGGCGCACCATCCAGATCCTGCAGCGGCGGACCAAGAACAATCCCGTGTTGATCGGTGAGCCCGGCGTCGGCAAGACCGCTATCGTCGAGGGGCTTGCGCAGCGGATCGTGAATAATGAAGTTCCCGAAGGGCTGCGCGGCAAGCGCATCCTGTCGCTGGACATGGGCGCCCTGATAGCAGGCGCGAAGTTCCGAGGCGAGTTCGAGGAACGCCTCAAAGCCGTTCTTAGCGATCTCGCCAAGCAGGAAGGCCAGATCATCCTGTTTATCGACGAGCTGCATACGATGGTTGGCGCCGGTAAGGCCGAGGGTTCAATGGATGCCGGCAACATGCTCAAGCCGGCGCTTGCGCGCGGCGAACTGCACTGCGTTGGCGCGACCACGCTGGACGAGTACCGCAAGTACGTGGAGAAGGACGCGGCGCTGGAGCGTCGCTTCCAGCAGGTGCTCGTCGACGAGCCGACGGTCGAGGACACGATCGCGATCCTGCGCGGGCTCAAGGAGCGCTACGAGGTCCACCACGGCGTCGAGATCACCGACCCGGCAATCGTCGCGGCAGCAACGCTGTCACACCGCTATATCAGCGGCCGCAAGTTGCCGGACAAGGCGATCGACCTCGTCGACGAAGCGGCATCGCGAATTCGCATCGAGATCGACTCCAAGCCGGAATCCATGGATCGCCTCGAGCGCCGCATCATCCAGCTCAAGATCGAACGCGAAGCCCTCAAGAAGGAATCGGACGACGCCTCGAAAAAGCGTCTCGACGACCTCGAATCCCAGCTTGCGGACCTCGAGCGCGAGTACGCGGACCTGGAAGAAGTCTGGAAGTCGGAAAAGGCTGCGATGCAGGGAACGGCGCATATCAAGGAGGAACTGGAGCGCGCCCGCCTCGAACTGGAGACCGCGCATCGTGCAAACGACCTGGCGCGCATGTCGGAGCTGCAGTACGGCCGCATCCCCGAGCTGGAGAAACGGCTCGCTGAGGCAGCAAGTGCCGAGGAGCGCGAGACGACGCTGTTGCGCAATAACGTCACCGAGGAGGAAGTTGCGGAAATCGTCTCGAAGTGGACGGGCATCCCGGTATCCAAGATGCTCGAGGGCGAAAAAGAAAAACTGCTGCAGATGGAGTCTGTCGTGCAGGAGCGTGTGGTCGGCCAGGAAGAGGCCGTGACCGCGGTCGCGAATGCCATCCGCCGGTCGCGCGCCGGTCTTTCGGATCCGCGCCGTCCGATCGGTTCCTTCCTGTTCCTGGGTCCCACCGGTGTCGGCAAAACGGAGCTCACGAAAGCGCTCGCGAATTTCCTGTTCGACACGGATGACGCGATGGTCCGGCTCGACATGTCGGAGTTCATGGAAAAGCACTCGGTTGCCCGCCTGATCGGAGCCCCTCCCGGTTATGTCGGTTACGAGGAGGGCGGTTACCTGACTGAAGCCGTGCGTCGGCGCCCGTACTCGGTGATCCTGCTCGACGAGGTCGAGAAGGCGCACCCGGACGTATTCAACGTGCTGCTGCAGGTCCTCGACGACGGGCGCCTGACGGACGGGCAGGGCCGTACCGTCGATTTTCGCAATACCGTTATCGTCATGACGTCCAACCTTGGGTCGCAGATGATCCAGGAGATGGCGGGCGAGGAAAACTACGACGCAATGAAGCACGCGGTCATGGACGTTGTCGGACAGCACTTCCGGCCCGAGTTCATCAACCGCGTGGATGATGTGGTCGTGTTCCACCCGCTCAGCCGGGAGCACATCCGCAAGATCGTCGACATTCAGCTGGGTTACCTGCATGACAGGCTGGCGGATCGCGACATGCGCATCGAATTGTCCGATGCGGCGCGCGACAAGCTCGCAGAAGCCGGTTTCGACCCCGTGTATGGCGCCAGGCCGCTGAAGCGGGCTATACAACAGCAGGTGGAGAATCCGCTGGCGCAGGAAATCCTGCAGGGCAAATTCAAACCGGGCGATGTCATCGAGGTCGGTGTCGATCACGACCGCCTCGATTTCCAGAACGCGGCGTGAATCACGGTTCGAGAACCGCTCCTGCAGCTCGGAAGCGACTGCAGGAGCGGGCCTGGGCCCGCGAATCCCGCGAGTTTATATTCGCGCGCCGAGGCGCGCTCCTACTATAATCCTGCCATCCACGGAGACTTACACCGATGCCCATTTACGGATACGTTTGCAGGAGCTGCGGGCACGAGCTCGACGCTTTGCAGAAGATCTCGGACGATCCGCTGGTCGACTGTCCCGATTGCGGTGAGCCGCAGCTCAGGCGCCAGCTGTCGGCGCCGCGCTTTCGCCTGAAGGGCTCCGGCTGGTACGAGACCGACTTCAAGAAAGACAAGCAGCGCAACCTGCACGGCGACAAAGAGCCCGCCAAAAAGGGCGACACGAAGAAGGACGACAAGACAGCGGCAAAACCGTCGGCAAAGGCGGACACGAAACCTGCCGCCGACACGAAGCCGAGCGCCGGGTAGGCTGCGCGCATGAAAGCCCTGCGTCGCTATATCGTTGCCGGCATCCTGGTCTGGCTGCCGCTCGGGCTGACCATTCTCCTGCTTCGCTTCGCGGTCCGGCTGATGGACCGTTCGCTGCTGTTGGTGCCGCCGCAATACCGGCCCGATGAGCTCCTCGGCTTCCATATCCCCGGCCTGGGCGCGATACTGACGGTGATTCTCCTGCTGCTCACCGGCGTGCTCGCAGCCAATTTCGTGGGACGCGCGTTCGTCGGCGGCTGGGAATCTCTCATGGACCGAATCCCGGTCGTAAGGTCGATCTATTCAGCGGCCAAGAACTTCGCCGAGATCGTATTTTCGGATTCCAGCCACGCCTTCAAGCGCGTGTTGCTCATCGAATATCCGCGTAAGGGTATCTACAGCCTCGCTTTCCAGACCTCCGCCGAACTGGGTGAGGTCCAGGGCAGGACCGGCGAGGACGTGACCTGCTGCTTCGTGCCGACCACGCCCAACCCGACCTCGGGCTTCATCATCATCGTGCCCAGGAAGGACGTCACCGTGCTCGACATGGAAGTCGACGAGGCGCTCAAGATGATTATTTCACTCGGCGTCGTGGTGCCGCCATGGCGCAACAGCAAGACCGTCGAACTGCCGCTCGGGAAACCGTCCGGGTCCGGCGAGGGAGGGTGACCCGGGAAGCCCGCCCCGCCTTGCGCGGCCGTCGTTCAGGCCGTACCATTCCGCCTCTTTTTTCAGGGCCATCAATACCATGCGCAGCCACTATTGCGGACAAGTTGACCAATCAATGATCGGCAAACAGGTGTCGGTGTGCGGCTGGGTGCACCGCCGTCGCGACCACGGCGGCGTCATATTCGTCGACCTGCGCGACCGCGAGGGCCTGCTGCAGGTCGTTTTCGACCCCGACCGTGCCGAGATCTTCGCCGAGGCGGAGCGGATTCGCGGCGAATTCGTGCTCGCGGTGAAAGGCATGGTCCGGGAGCGCCCGGAGGGCACGATCAACCCCAACATGGCGACCGGCCACGTCGAGGTGCTGGCACACGAGCTGGAGGTGCTAAACCGTTCGGAGACGCCGCCGTTCCACCATGACGAGCAGGCGAACGAGGAGCTGCGTCTCAAGTATCGTTATCTCGACCTGCGACGCGAGGACATGCTCGGCAACCTGCGCCTGCGCCACCAGGTAACCCGGGCGATGCGCAATTACCTCGACGACGCGGGTTTCGTCGACGTGGAAACGCCGATGCTGACGCGTGCGACCCCTGAAGGCGCGCGCGACTATATCGTCCCGAGCCGCACGCACCCCGGCAGGTTCTTTGCGCTGCCGCAGTCGCCCCAGCTTTTCAAGCAGCTCCTGATGATGTCGGGGCTGGATCGTTACTACCAGATCGTACGTTGCTTCCGCGACGAGGACCTGCGAGCGGACCGTCAGCCTGAATTTACGCAGCTCGATATCGAGATGAGCTTCGTGAACGAGGAGATGCTCACGGGCGAGATGGAATCGCTGGTGCGGTATGTCTTCAAGACGGTGCTCGACGTCGACCTGCCTGATCCGTTTCCGCGCATGAGCTACGCCGAGGCCATGCAACGGTTCGGTTCGGACAAGCCCGACCTGCGGATCGACCTCGAACTTGTCGAAGTCGCGGACCTCGTCGCCGACGTCGAATTCAAGGTCTTTGCCGGTCCGGCGAGCGACCCCGAAGGCCGCGTCGTCGCGCTGCGCCTGCCCGAAGGCGCAGGACTGAGCCGCAAGGAGCTCGATGATTACGCTGATTTCGTCGGCCGCTACGACGCGAAAGGCCTCGCGTACATCAAGGTGAACGACATCGAAGCGGGCCGCGAGGGACTGCAGTCACCGATACTGAAGTTCCTGCCCGATGAAGCCGTAAACGGCATCCTGGAGCGCACCGGCGCCGCTTCCGGCGACGTGATTTTCTTCGGGGCCGACAAGGCAAGAATCGTCAACGAGGCGCTCGGCGCCCTGCGTGTGAAGCTGGGCGAGGACCGCGGGCTCATCAAGGAAGGCTGGGCACCACTCTGGGTGGTCGATTTTCCGATGTTCGAAAGGGCCTCACAGTCCGCACGCTGGACGGCGCTGCATCATCCGTTCACGGCCCCGGCCGTCAATGACGCCGATGCATTGCGGGCGGATCCCGGAAACGCACTGTCGCGCGCGTATGACATGGTTCTGAACGGCTCGGAGGTCGGTGGCGGATCGATTCGTATCCACGACCAGGAAATGCAGTCGGCTGTCTTCGACCTTCTCGAAATCAGCCGCGAAGAGGCAGAGGAAAAGTTCGGCTTCCTGCTGCGAGCGCTGCAGTACGGCGCGCCGCCACATGGCGGCATCGCGTTCGGCCTGGATCGCGTCGTCATGCTCATGGCCGGCGCGGAAAGCATTCGCGATGTGATTGCCTTCCCCAAGACGCAGTCGGCGCACGACCCGCTCACCAATGCGCCGGGGGCGGTTTCCGCGGAGCAACTCAAGGAAGTCGGTATCCGCCTGCGCACTCCGCGTGCCGACTGACTTCCGCCGGCCCGAATCCGTCCTCGTCGTCGTATACAGTGACGACGGCGAAGCACTTTTGTTGCGCCGCCGGCGTCCGTTCGAATTCTGGCAGTCCGTAACCGGCAGCCTGCTCCCTGGTGAGTCCCACGCGGAGGCGGCGCGACGGGAACTGGCGGAGGAGACCGGGCTCGGTAGCGAAGGCCGGTTCGAATACACCGGTGTCAGCCGGCAGTTCGCGATCGATCCGCGCTGGCGCAAGCGCTTCGCTCCGGGCGTCGTCGAGAACGTGGAGTTCGAATGGCATTACCGGCTGCCGCAGGTCGCAGATATCGCACTGGAGTCCGACGAGCACTCCTGTTACCGCTGGCTGCCCATCGCCGAGGCCTCTGAAGCCGTATGGTCGTGGACGAATCGGGACGCGCTGTGGAACCTGGCACTGACATGAATTCGATCGATACGGTCGTGTGCACGCACGGTCTCTGGGCGCACGGCACGGGGATGTACCTGATCAAGCGGCACCTGGAGCGCGAGTACGGCATGAAGGGGTTGATCTTCAATTACCCGTCCGTCACGAAGACGCTCGACGAGAATGCCGGCCGGTTGGCCCGATTCATCGAGGAGAACGGCATCGAGCAGGCACACCTGGTGGGCCACAGCCTGGGAGGGCTGGTCATCCTGAGGATGCTGGCGAATCATTACTCTGACGTGCCGGGCCGAATCGTCTGCGTCGGCTCGCCGCTGCGCGGCTCGCGCGCCGCCACGATTCTGAATGCCAAGAGCTGGGGCGAGCATCTGCTCGGAGCCGCGGTGCCACAGGGGACAGTCCATGGATCCGCCAACGAGTGGGCGAGCGACGTTACCGCTCGTCGGGAGATCGGCTCTATTGCCGGTTCTGTGCCATTCGGCGTCGGGCACGTCGCCGGACCGTTCGGCGAGCCGAACGACGGCACCGTCGCTGTAACCGAGACCCGGCTCGACGGCGCGAAAGATCACATCATCATCCCGACGACGCATACGGGGATGCTGATATCGCGCAATGTCGCCGAGCAGATCGGCTCGTTTTTGCGCCGCGGGGAGTTCCTGCGCGAAGAGTAGGCGCGGGCCTCGGCCCGCGATTAAAGGTCTTTCAGCTTGTAGAGCGCCTCGAGCGCCTCCCGGGGCGTCATCGCATCCGGGTCCAGTTCGTCCAGCGCATCGCGCACGGCGTCGGCCTGCGGTTCCTCGGCCGGACGCAGCGGCAGCTGCGCCTGCGGGCTTTGCGTCAGCGCCAGCTGGTGAGATTCGAGACTCGAGAGATAGTCGCGCGCACGCCGCACGACGTGCCCGGGCACGCCTGCGAGGGCCGCGACCTGCAGGCCGTAGCTCTGGTTGGCGGGCCCGGGTTTGACGGCGTGCAGGAATACCAGCCGGCCGTCGTGTTCCGTCGCGTCGAGATGGACGTTGCGGCAGGCCGGCAACTCGTCGGCGAGTGCGGTGAGCTCGAAGTAGTGGGTCGCGAACAACGTGAAGGCGCGCGCCTCCTCGCCCATGTAGTGCGCTGCAGCCCAGGCCAGCGAGAGGCCATCGAACGTGCTGGTGCCGCGCCCGATCTCGTCCATCAGCACGAGGCTCTGCGCCGTGGCGTTATTCAGTATCGTTGCCGTCTCGGTCATCTCGACCATGAACGTCGAACGGCCACCGGCAATGTCGTCGGACGCGCCGATGCGCGTGAATATCCGGTCCAGCGGCCCGATCCGCAGGGAGTCCGCCGGCACAAAACTGCCGATGTGCGCGAGGATCGCGATCAGCGCCGTCTGCCGCATGTAGGTCGACTTGCCGCCCATGTTGGGCCCGGTGATAACGATCAGCCGTTGCTCGTCGGTCAACGTCAGGTCGTTGGCGACGAACGGTGTCTCGATCACCTGTTCGACCACGAGGTGGCGTCCGCCCCGGATCTCAATACATGGCTCGTCGCTCAGTTCGGGTTTGCTGAGTCGAAGGCTCCCGGCGCGTTCGGCGAAACAGAGCAGCACGTCCAGTTCGGCCACGGCGAAAGCGGTCTGCTGCAGCCCGGCCAGCGACTCGAGCAGGCGCTCCAGCAACTGCTCGTAGAGATGCTTCTCGCGTGCGAGCGCACGCTCCCTTGCACTCAGTACCTTGTCCTCGAACTCCTTGAGCTCCGGCGTGATGTATCGTTCGGCGGCTTTCAATGTCTGCCGGCGAACATAATCGTCGGGCGCCTTGTCCGCCTGCCCCTTGCTGATCTCGATGTAGTAGCCGTGCACTCGGTTGTAGCCGAGCTTCAGGGTGGCGATACCGGTGCGCTGCTTCTCGCGTGCCTCGAGGTCGAGCAGGTACCTGTCGGCGTTGTCGGCGATGCCGCGCAGTTCGTCCAGTTCATCGTCGTACCCGTCTGCGATAACGCCACCATCGCGTATCAGCATCGGCGGGCTGTCGATGATCGCAGTGGCGAGCAGCTGCTGTTCACGGTGGTGCGGGACGATGCGCTCGCGCAGGGCATGCAGCTGCGGCGACTGGATATCAGACAGCTGCGAGCGCAGCGCCGGCAGGCGCCCCAGCGCTTCGCATAACTGGCGCAGGTCGCGCGGACGCGCCGATCGCAGAGCGACGCGCGACAGGATGCGCTCGACATCCCCTATGCCGCTCAGTAGCGCCTGCAGCGACTCGATCGCGCTTCCTGTGATCATCGCCTCAACGGCCTGGTAGCGTCCTTTGAGCGTCTCGGGATCGCGCAGCGGCCGCTGGATCCAGCGACGCAACAGACGGCTGCCCATGGGGCTCCGGCAGCGATCCATGACGCCGGCGAGCGTATGCTGGTCATGCCCGCTGAGCGACGCATGTAGCTCCAGGTTGCGGCGCGTCGGCCCGTCCATGATGACCGCATCTTCGCGCCGCTCCACCGTGATCGCCTGCAGGTGCGGCAGCGAGGCCTTCTGCGTGTCGCCGACGTACTGCAACAATGCGCCCGCCGCGGCGACGCCGCGCGGGAAGGCATCGCAACCGAAACCCGACAGGTCGCGCGTGCCGAATTGCCTGCACAACAGCCGCGTCGCGGCGTCGAGTTCGAAATGCCAGGGCGGGCGTCGCGTTATACGCACGCCTTCGCCGATGCGATGTGCGTCGACCTGGTCTTCGTCCACGATGAGTTCTGCGGGCCGCAGCCGCTCGAGTTCGCCGGCAATGGCTTCGCCGTCTGCCACCTCGGTGAGCCTGAATCGGCCGCCTGCAAGGTCCAGCCATGCGAGACCGATTCCCTCTCCGTCAGCAAACATCGCTGCCACCAGGTTGTCGCGACTTTCGGATAGCAGCGCCTCGTCGGTCAGCGTTCCCGGCGTTACGATACGCGTAACCTTGCGCTCGACCGGTCCCTTGCTCGTCGCCGGGTCGCCAATCTGCTCGCAGATGGCTACCGACTCGCCTTTCCTGACGAGTTTCGCGAGGTAGCTCTCCGCGGCGTGATAGGGCACGCCCGCCATCGGGATGGGGTTGCCGGCCGATTTGCCGCGCGAGGTCAGGGTGATATCCAGGAGCGCGGCGGCGCGCTTTGCGTCGTCGTAGAAGAGTTCGTAGAAGTCGCCCATACGGTAGAAAACGAGCATATCCGGATGCTCGGCCTTGATCGCCAGGTACTGGCGCATCATCGGGGTGTGAACGGCGCTGACTTCCATATTATTCTTCTCGGCGATGAAAATACTGCATGTCGAAACCGGGCGCCATCTCTATGGCGGTCCGCAGCAGGTCATCTACCTCGTCACGGCGCTTCGCGACATGGGTCACGACAACCTGATCGTATGCCCGCCCGGCTCCGGCATCGACAATGCGGCGCGGGCGGCGGCCATACCGGTACGGAACCTGTTCTGCGCCGGCGACCTCGACCTGCCGTTCGCCTATCGGCTTGCACAGTTCATCGGGCAGTCAAAACCGGACATCGTGCACTGCCACAGTCGCCGCGGCGCCGACGTGCTCGGCGGCCTTGCCGCGAGTTTTGCGGACGTGCCCGCGGTCGTATCGAGGCGGGTCGACAACACGGAAATGCGCCTGGTCGCAGCGCTTCGCTATCGGCCATTCAGCAAAGTCATCGCGATATCGGAGGCTATCGCGCGCGAACTGCGCGATCGGGGCGTCGAGGAAGATCGTCTCGCCATCATCCGCAGCGCGGTCGATGTCAAGCGTTTCGAGCGGAGCGGCGATTGCGCGCGATTTCGGGAGGAATACGGTGTACCGGAAGATGCGCTGCTGATCGCAGCGGCCGGGCAGCTGATACCGCGCAAGGGCCATCGCTACCTGCTGCAGGCAGCTGCCGAACTGGGTGCGTCGCACGGCGAGTTTCGGGTACTGATTTTCGGTGAAGGCTATCTCCATAATCAGCTGCAGGCGCAGGCGGATTCGCTCGGGATCGCGGACGTCGTCACCCTCGCCGGATTCCGCGAAGACCTCGACGATTACGTCAGCTGCTTCGACATCTTTGCCCATCCCGCGCTGGCGGAAGGGCTGGGCGTGGCAGCGCTCAAGGCAGCGGCGGCCGGCGTGCCGGTGGTCGGCTTCGAGGCGGGCGGGCTTGTCGAGGCCGTCGTGCACGAGGAAACCGGCATCCTCGTGCCGCCCGGGGATACCGGCGCCTTGCGGGACGCCCTTGTCACGCTGATGAGTGACGCGGCATTACGCAGCAGCCTGGGGCAGGCCGGCAAGAAAAGAATGCAGAATGAGTTTTCGATCGCTACGATGGCGAAAAAACACGTAGCGCTATACCGGTCGATAATCAATGCCTGAAGATCCCGCCATAAACGAGCTGGCGGCCTCGCTCGTCGCGGAACTGAACCAGAAGCACAGGGCAGTGGCGACCGCAGAGTCCTGCACGGGGGGATGGATCGCCAAGGCGCTGACGGACGTACCGGGCAGCTCCGGCTGCTTCGGCTACGGCATAGTGAGCTACAGCAACGGCGCGAAGGAATCGATCCTGGGGGTAAGCAACCGGACACTTGCCGAGCACGGCGCCGTCAGTGAACCGGTGGTTCGGGAAATGGCGGAGGGTACGCTGCGGCTCAGCGGCGCGGATATTTCCGTCGCAGTCAGCGGCGTGGCCGGGCCTGATGGCGGCAGCGACGACAGACCCGTTGGCACGGTCTGGTTCGCCTGGTCCATGCGGGGAGCCGGGGGCATCACGACCGACACCGAGCTGCAGCGCTTCGAGGGTAACCGGGAGAGCATTCGCATGCAGACAGTGATACACGGCCTGAAGGGTGTCAGGGGGCGGCTGCCGACATGAGCACCCGACGCCTGTTTTTCGCACTCTGGCCGGACGACCGACAACGCGACCGACTGCGCGATGTCATAAGCCCGCTCGCCAAGCTCGTCGAGGGCCAGCACATCTACCGTGGCAACTGGCACGTGACCACGGCTTTCATCGGCGAGTTCTCCGAGGCCAGGGTGCCGGATCTGCAGGCCCGGGCGGCGCAGATCGCGGTCGAACCGTTTCGCCTGCGTTTCGACCGCGTGGAATTCTGGCCGCGGCCGAAAGTGGCGAGCCTGGTTGCAGCGATCGTGCCGGCTGAACTGCAGCGGCTGGTCGACGCGCAGAACTCGCTGCTTGCGGATCTCGGCGTCAGGGTCGAAAGCCGGACGTACCGGCCGCACATTACGGTGGTACGCCGGGCCAGGCCCTTTGAAACGCAGCGCCTTGCGCAGCCGGCGGTCGTCGAGTGGTCGAGCTTCGAGCTGGTTGAATCGATATCGCAGCCGGGCGGTGCGACATACCGTCCGCTGAAACAATAGCTTCGGCGTGATACCTCGTTTCTGTCGAAAGTGGCCGTATTTGGAGGCTGCGCCGTTATTGGGCTTCGGGCAAAATACTGTATATAATCACATGCAAATTTCCACGCACTGGATGGCAGCAGAAAATGGATGAAAACCGCAAGAAAGCACTCGCCCAGGCACTGGGCCAGATAGAAAAGCAGTTCGGCAAGGGCTCGGTCATGCGGCTCGGAGACGGCAGCCTGATCGCCAACATCGAAGCGGTTTCGACCGGCTCGATCGGCCTGGACGTGGCGCTCGGTATCGGTGGTTTGCCGAGAGGCCGGGTCGTCGAGATCTACGGGCCGGAAGCGTCGGGCAAGACGACGCTGACCCTGCAGGTTGTGGCCGAAGCGCAGAAGATGGGCGGCACGGCGGCGTTCGTCGATGCCGAGCACGCGCTCGACCCGCAGTACGCCGAAAAGCTCGGTGTCAACGTGGACGAGCTGCTCGTGTCGCAGCCCGACACCGGTGAACAGGCGCTGGAGATTACCGACATGCTGGTGCGTTCGGGCGCCGTAGACGTGATCGTGGTCGACTCCGTTGCGGCACTCACGCCGAAGGCGGAGATCGAGGGAGAGATGGGCGACTCGCACGTCGGCCTGCAGGCACGACTGATGTCACAGGCGCTCCGCAAGCTCACCGGCAACATCAAGCGTTCCAACGCGATGGTGATCTTCATCAACCAGATCCGCATGAAGATCGGCGTAATGTTCGGCAGCCCCGAAACGACGACCGGCGGCAACGCCCTCAAGTTCTATTCCTCGGTAAGGCTGGATATTCGCCGCATAGGCGCGATCAAGAAGGGCGACGAGGTGATCGGCAACCAGACGCGCGTCAAGGTGGTCAAGAACAAGGTATCGCCACCGTTCAAGATGGCGGAATTCGAGATCCTTTACGGCGAAGGCATTTCCCGCGAAGGCGAGATCATCGAGCTCGGTGTCCAGCACGGTCTGATCGACAAGGCCGGTTCCTGGTACAGCTATGGCAGCGATCGCATCGGCCAGGGCAAGGAAAACGTACGCGAGTTCCTGAAGACAAACCCGGACGTGGCAGTCGAGATCGAGCAGAAGATCCGCGAAAAACTGTTGCCGCAGACCGTCAAGGCGTCAACATCCGGTGACGAAGAGGCCGTAGCGCAGGAAGCCTGACGTTGCGGTAGCCCTTCCTGTAGGAGCGCGCCTCGGCGCGCGATCAGTTCGTGGCTGGTCGCGGTTCCAGAACCGCTCCTGCAGCATTCGAAGACACAATCATGCCCGACGACCATATCGAAGCCCGCAAGAAAGCGATGGATCTGCTTGCGCGCCGCGAGCACGGGCGTGCCGAACTCGAGCGCAAGCTCATTGCCGCCGGCTTCGATGCGGACGTCGCGGCTGATGCCCTGCAGCGGCTGGCCGACGAGGGGCTGCAAAGCGATCGCCGCTTTGTCGAATCGTTCGTTCAGTCCCGCATAAACCAGGGCAAAGGGCCGCTCCGCATTCATGCCGACCTGGGGCAACGCGGCATCGCGGCCGGCCTGGTTGACGAGGTACTGGAACAGGCCGGCGAGGACTGGGTCGCCCTGGCGCGGGAGGCCCGCCTGAAAAAGTTTGGTCGCTCGCGGCCGGCCGGGTTCGAGGACAAGGCCCGGCAGATGCGTTTCCTGCAGTACCGTGGATTCGAACCCGACCAGATTCGGACGGCGATCGGCTCTATCGACGATTAACGCTTAATCCGCCCAGACAAGTCCCGTACACTTACGGGTTTGAAAACCGCCGCCTGATCCCGATATCACCCCGATGAAACGCCTTTCCAGCAATGAGTTGCGCCAGGCCTTCCTGGACTTCTTCGCCGAGCACGGTCACGAAGTGGTTGCCAGCTCACCCCTCGTGCCCGGAAATGACCCGACCCTGCTGTTTACGAATGCGGGCATGGTGCAGTTCAAGGACGTGTTCCTCGGCCTCGAGAAACGCAGCTATGACCGGGCCGTAACGTCGCAGCGTTGCGTCCGGGCCGGCGGCAAACATAATGATCTCGAGAACGTCGGCTACACGGCCCGCCACCACACATTTTTCGAGATGCTGGGCAACTTCAGCTTCGGCGATTATTTCAAGCGCGAAGCCATCCAGTACGCCTGGGACTTCCTGACGCAGACGCTCGAGCTGCCACCGGAAAGGTTGTGGGTCACGGTGTTCAATGACGACGACGAAGCAGCGGACATCTGGCTGAACGAGGTGAAAGTCGACCCCGAGCGCTTCACGCGCATGGGAGAAAAAGACAACTTCTGGGCGATGGGCGATACAGGCCCCTGCGGTCCCTGCAGCGAAATCTTCTTCGACCACGGCCCGCACGTAGCCGGTGGCCCGCCCGGATCGCCGGACGAGGATGGTGATCGTTACGTCGAGGTCTGGAACCTGGTCTTCATGCAGTTCGATCGTTCGGCGGACGGCACCATGAAGCCGCTGCCGAAGCCCTCGGTGGATACCGGCATGGGGCTCGAACGCATGGCGGCGGTCATGCAGGGCGTGCACAGCAATTACGAGATCGACCTTTTCGCCAAGCTGATCGAGGCAACCGCGAAGACCGTCGGCGTCGAGAACGATGGTTCCAGCTCACTGAACGTGATTGCGGACCACATACGCGCCTGTGCGTTCCTGATCGTCGATGGCGTGCTGCCCGGAAACGAAGGCCGCGGTTATGTGCTGCGCAGGATCATTCGCAGGGCGATTCGTCACGGCAAGAAGCTGGGCACCGATGAGCCGTTCTTTCACAAGCTCGTCGGACCGCTGGCCGAGGAAATGGGCGACGCCTATCCCGAACTTCTGAAGTCGAGGGCCCATGTCGAGAAAGTCCTGAAAAAAGAAGAGCTGCGCTTCGCCGAAACGCTGGACCAGGGCATGGAGATCCTCGAGGTGGCAATCAATGAGCTCAGCGGCGAACAAATCCCGGGCGAGATCGTTTTCAAGCTCTACGACACCTATGGCTTCCCGGTGGACCTGACGGCCGACATTGCGCGCGAACGCGGCCTCGCCGTGGACGAAGAAGGATTCGAGGCGGCGATGGCCGAGCAACGGGATCGTGCCCGCGCAGCGAGCAAATTTGCCGCTGCCGCAGACGGATCGATCAAGACCGATGCCGACAGCGAGTTCTCCGGTTACGACGCTACGGAGTCGACGGGCGAGATCGTTGCGCTCTTCAGGGACGGTACGCAGGTGGATGTGCTGGCTGCCGGGGACGAGGGCGCGGTCGTATTGTCGTCGACGCCGTTCTATGCGGAAAGCGGCGGGCAGATCGGTGATACCGGAATCCTGGCCGAAACAGGCAAGCTGTTTCTTGTCGCCGATACGCAAAAGAGCGGCAGTGCGATCGTTCATTACGGTGCGGTCGAGGAGGGCGAGCTCAAGGTCGGCGACTCGATCGACGCGATCGTGGATGCCGATCGTCGCCAGGCTATCCGGCTGAATCACTCTGCAACGCACCTGATGCACGCCGCGCTCCGCGCGGTGCTGGGCGATCATGTGCAGCAGAAGGGGTCGCTGGTTGCGCCCGATCGGCTGCGTTTCGACTTTTCTCACTACGAGGCCGTCACGCCGGAGCAGATCGCCGAGATCGAGGAAATCGTCAACAGTGAAATTCGCAAGAACGTCGCCGCCGATACTCGCCTGATGAGCTACGACGACGCCATGCAGTCGGGCGCCATGGCGCTGTTTGGCGAAAAATATGGTGACGAGGTTCGCGTCCTGCGTTTCGGTGATTTTTCGGTCGAGCTCTGCGGCGGCACGCATGTCGATCGCACGGGCGACATCGGGATCTTCAAGATTACGTCGGAGGGCGGGATCGCATCGGGCGTACGGCGTATCGAGGCAGTGACCGGGAAGGGCGCTCTCGAGTGGATCGATGTGCGCGAGCGGACGCTCGCTGATCTCGCCGGGCTGCTGCGCAGCCAGCCCGACCAGGCCGCGGCGAAGGTCGAGCAGCTCCTGAAACGCAACAAGGATCTGGAAAAGGAGCTGGCGGCAGCGAAACAGGCGCTGATTACCGGGCAGGCGACGGACCATAGCGCAGACGTGAGGGAAATCGACGGCATCAAGGTGCTTGCGACCCGCATGGACGGCGCAGACGCGAAAACCCTGCGGGAAGCCGTGGACCGCTTCAAGGACAAGTTGCAGAGTGCGGTTGTCGTCGTCGGTTCCGTGGATGGCGGCAAGGTTCGACTCGCGGCAGGGGTTACGAAGAACAACATCGACCGGATTCGAGCGGGCGACCTGATCAAGCCGGTGGCAGAACGGGTCGGCGGCAAGGGCGGCGGACGGCCCGATTTCGCCCAGGCCGGCGGCAGCAAGCCGGAGGCGCTGGACGACGCGCTCGGCGCCGTACCGGACTGGGTAGCCGAAAAACTCGCCTGAACAGCTGTCCAAAACCGGACAGCAGGCACAAAGGTTTCGCTTGTACCTGTGGGCATATGCGCCCAGAATCGGCTAGTATTACAAGCGTTTAGGAAGTACGACGCGTACAAGAACGGGAAATAATCCCGCGAGGCAGGAGTAGGAAGCTATGCTGATTCTGACGCGACGCGCTGGAGAGACGGTCATGGTCGGGAGCGATATCACCATTACCGTACTGGGGGTCAAAGGGAATCAAGTGCGTATCGGCATCAATGCGCCGAAAGACGTCGCTGTGCACCGCGAAGAGATCTACGAGCGAATCCAGAGCGAAAAAGCTGCTGAAAAAGCAAATAAGGCCGCAGGGGGCGAGTAGGGCCACACAGGCTTTACCGGGACCTATCGTCTGAGTAGTATGTGCGGCCGGCCGTATGCGAGCCGTGCCCGACATTTCCGTAGATATGGCTGAGTGGTCGACAAATCGGCAGTACAGCCGATTTGGACGCCGAAGGCGCCCGAAGGGCGAGGGGCAGGATGCCCCGAGTCACAGCGCTCCTTGCGCCTGACTCGAATACAATGTGAATTCTGGAGAGATGGCTGAGTGGTCGAAAGCGCTCCCCTGCTAAGGGAGTAAGGGTTAAAAGCCCTTCGAGGGTTCGAATCCCTCTCTCTCCGCCAGAAAAACAAAAGGCCCCCTCGCGGGGCCTTTTGTTTTTCCGGCCGAGGGAGGGCATTGGATTTGAGCCCTGTTCGACAAACCGGCGCAGCCGGTTTGGACGCCGCAGGCGCCCCGCAGGGGCGACGAGCGCAGCGAGGAGTCAATCCCTCTCTCTCCGCCAGAAAAACAAAAGGCCCCCTCGCGGGGCCTTTTGTTTTTCCGGCCGAGGGAGGGCTGGATGCAGATCCCTGTTCGACTCACGCGGCGCCGCAGGCGCCAGTGAGGGCGCGCAGCGCCCATCCCTCTCTCTTCGCCAACAAAAAGGGCCCCCGAAGGGGCCCCTCCGTCCGTGTCGGCCGGTAATTATTGCTCCTCGAGCATTTCGCCGATCCCGAGTTCGCGAGCCCGCTCCATCATCATCTGCTGGTGCTCCTCGCGGATACGCGTTTTCTCTGCGTCGGTCTTCGCTGCCTGCATCCTCTCGGTATAACGGTTGCGTTCTTCCATGGTCATCATGTGCTGGCCAAATACCGGCGGATCGAGTTGCTTGCCCTGCGCTTTTGCCCGGGCCTGCATTTCGCGCTGGTGCTCGGCCCGAATCTGCGACCACTCCCGATCATTGTGTGCGTTATTCAACTGCTGGCGATAGCGTTCCCGCTCCTCGGCCGTCATCATTTCGTGGCCGTACATGCCCTGGTCCGGCATGTGTTCACGCACATGTTTCTGCTGCTGCTTCACATGGCTCTTTTGATGCATGTCTTTCTGCATCTGGCCCTGCCCCTGCTGTGCCTGCGGCACCTGCTGTTTCTGCTGGCCGCCGCCGGAGCCGCGGCCCTGGGCGTGCGAGGCCTCCAGCGCCAGCGCCGTGGCACCGAAGATGAAGACAAGAAGCATGAGCGATCTTGCTGCAGCCGTTTTCATGGCACGTACCTCACTTGCCGTTATCAACCGTATAACGGCAAGTGAGGTCGTCTCCCGCATTCACAAGCTGGTGAAAGTACGTATCAGCTTACCTTGACCTGGACCAGCTCCTCGCCGTCCGGGTCGGTTACGTGTACCGCGCAAGCGATGCAAGGGTCGAAGCTGTGGATCGTGCGCAGGATCTCGAGCGGCTGTTCCGGGTCTACCATCGTGTGCCGGTCCTCAAGAGCGGCTTCGTAGGCGCCCGGCTGCCCGTTGGCATCCCGCGGCCCGGCATTCCAGGTGCTGGGTACGATGGCCTGGTAGTTGGCGATCTTTTTGTCCTCGATGACTACCCAGTGCGACAGGGCGCCACGCGGTGCTTCCATGACGCCAACGCCCTGGCAGGATTTCGGCCAGGAGGACGGTTCCCAGAGCGACTCATCGAACGTGCGTGTGTCTTCCGCCTTAATGTTTGCGATCAATGCATCGAGCCAGCCCTGCATCGCGTCGGCCAGGATCGCCGTTTCGAGCGTGCGCGCCGCGGTTCGGCCGAGGGTTGAGAACAGCGCCTCGACGGGAGCATCAAGCGTGGTCAGTGCGTAATTGACCAGCGCCTGCGTCTGTTCATGGCCTTTGGCGTACAGGAGCAACACCCGCGCGAGCGGCCCGACTTCCATCGAGTTGCCGTTCCAGCGCGGCGACTTCAGCCAGGAATAGGAATTGTCGATATCGAGGTGCTCGTAGGGCGGCTCCGGTCCCGTGTAGTTCAGGTTGGTTTCGCCGCTCCACGGATGCAGGCCTGAGGCTTTGCCGCTCGAGTAGTCGTACCAGGAATGCGCGATGAACTCCTGGATACCCTGCGGATCACCCAGCTCGAGGTCGTGGATCGTCGACAGGTCGCGATTCAGGATCACGCCGCGCGGGAACAGGAAGGAATCAGGCTCGTCCATGCTGGTTGCCGGCAGGTCACCGACGCAGAGGAAGTTGCCGAGACCTTCACCGCGGAAGAACCAGTCCTTGTAGAAACTGGCGATCGCAAGCGTGTCGGGCACGTAGACCTGGTTTACGAAGGTCTTCATGCTGTCGATGATCTCCTGGACCTGCGACAACCGTTTACTGTTGATCGCCGAGTCCGAGTTCAGGTCTATGGGTGAGGGCACGCCGCCAACAAGGAAGTTCGGATGCGGGTTCTTGCCGCCAAATATGGCGTGCAGTCTCGCAACATCGCGTTGCCAGACGAGCGCGTCCAGGTAATGGGCGACTGCCATGAGGTTTGCCTCGGCAGGTAACCGGTATTCCGGGTGTCCCCAGTACGCCTTCGCGAAGATGCCCAGCTGGCCCGACTCGACGAAGCCGGCGACCTTCTTCTGCACGTCCCTGAAGTAGCCGACGGATGAACGCGGATAGCTGCCAAGCGACTGCGCAAGCTCCGCGGTTTTCGCCGGATCGGCGGATAGCGCGGATACGACATCCACCCAGTCCAGCGCGTGCAGGTGGTAGAAATGCATCACGTGGTCATGGATGTACTGCGCGCCGATCATCAGGTTGCGAATCAGTTCGGCGTTCTGCGGCACCTTGGAGCCGATGGCGTTCTCAACTGCACGCACCGACGCGATGCCGTGAACCAGCGTGCACACACCGCAAATGCGCTGCGCAAACGCCCACGCGTCGCGAGGATCCCGGTCCCTCAGGATGATCTCGATGCCCCTCACCATGGTGCCGGACGAGTAGGCCTGGGCGATCTGGTCGCCTTCCATCTGCGCTTCGATGCGGAGGTGACCCTCGATGCGAGTGATCGGGTCGACTACGACTCTTGCGTTCATGACTGACCCTCCTCGAGGTTCTCGGCAACCATTTCCATGAGGCTACCCATCTTGTAATCCCAGCTGAAATGTTCCTGGCTGTCGTCAAAGCTCTGCCGGCAATTGGCGCAACTCGACAACAACTCCTTGGCCTCGGTTGCCTCGACCTGGTCCATCTTCAGCTTGAAGACCCGGTGCCTTAGCGGGTCAGCCCGCTTGATCGTCACGACACCACCGCCGCCTCCGCAACACCAGTTGTAATCGCCGCCGTACTCCATCTCGCGGAAATCGACGCCGAGGTGCCTGATAACGTCGCGAGCCGCCTTTGTCGCACCGCCGCGGCGTGATACCTGGCAGGGGTCGTGATAGGTGACGCTCGTGTCGACCTTCTTCACCTTGATCTTGCCGGTATTAAGCGCGTCAGCCATGTACTCCGAGATATGCATGACCTTGAAGGGCAGTGGCTTGCCGTAGACATTCGCGCCCATCCAGCGCAGGGCCATGTAGGCATGCCCGCATTCGGGCAGCACGATGAGTTTCGCGCCGATCTTTATCGCCGCGTTGATCAGTTTCATCGTGGCTTCTTTCTGCCAGTTGGGGTTGCCCGACAGCATGCCGAAGTTGGTGGCTTCGAAGCCGTCGGTCCTGAAGGTCCAGGACTCGCCGGCCGCATTCAGGATCCTGGCGGTTGCCGCGATCGATTGCGGGTACTTCTGGATCTCGATCGACGACATGACGGCGAGAACATCGGCCTGTTCGACATCCATCGGGATTTCGACATCGTGCTCGTCGGCCATCCACTCGACGCGGTCTTCAAACTTCTCCGGCGTAATGCCGAGGGGGCTGCCCGTTTCCGCCGCACGTTTGGCGGTTTCGTGAAGCTCATGAGGTATCAGGCCGGCCATGAACATGCCATGGCGCGCCATTGAAACCAGCCCGGCAATGTCGATGCCCATCGGGCAGACCAGCGAGCAACGCCCGCAGACAGTGCAGCTGTCATACAGCAGGTGCTGCCACTCCTTGAGCTGCTCGATGGTGACTTTCTTCTTGAACCCGAACAGTCGATAGAAGAATGCGAACGGGCCTGCTTCGCGTTTATAAGCCTGTTTGAACAGCTCCAGCTTCCAGATCGGTGTATAGCGCGGATCATCGGTTCGCACGTGAAAGTGACATGCATCGGCACACATGCCGCAGTGGAGACAGCCGTCGAGATACGAAGCCGTCTGCGAGTTGAAGTTCTTGACGAAGTGATGCATCGCTTTTTCGACGCGCTCTTCCGTCTCCATGTCACCCTGGACATCGTGACGAACCTCGGGCGGCTTGTAGGCCAGCCGTTCGGCTTCACGATCGAGCGTATGTCTTCCGTCAACAGTGGTCATGTCTTCGCCCCCCTGCGCTCAAATACCATTCCGGTGGTACCTCGCGTTACGAATACGAGGAACGAGTGACCGAGCTTGCCGAACGGTAGCCAGATCATGAGTACTGCGACCGAAAGGATATGGATTGCCAGCAGCGTTTCGTAACGAACGCCCATGCGTACCGGCATGATCAACCCGGTCACGATCGGCAACATCGTTACGAACCAGCTGAAGTAGTCGTCGAAGTTGGAGATCAGCTTGAGCACCGGGTTGGTGAGGCGCCGTACCAGCAGGGCGAGACCAGAGACCACGGTGGCGACACCGGCCAGGTAGATGGCGTTGTTCGGCAGACCCGGCCAGTCGAATCCCAGGAAGCCCTCGAAGAACACGATGTGCGGAACAAAAAGAAGAATGACGACGAAGAATCCGATATGGAGCACGTAGCCGAGCATCTTCGGGTACAGCGTCGCGCGTTTGAAGGGCGCCGCGGTAAAGCTGCGTGTGTAGATCACCTTCAGGGCCGCCATGAAGCCTCCCGGCTTGCGCGGATCGGAAAATTCCGGTTTCTCCTTCAGCATGATGATGCCGACAAGTCGCCAGATTATCCCTGCGACGAATATGTAAGCGGCGACCTGCAGTGCAGGCCCTCTTGCAAAATCGAGAAGGTCCATCTCATGCCTCCTTCGTGTACTTGGCCTGGCGGCGACGTCCGGCCACGGCAGCGGCAGCACCGAGCGCGACGCCTGCTACAGCCGCGCCGGCGAGTTTCTCGCCACTGTCGAACTTGCCGGTCGACAACGGCGCATAGAATCCGCCCTTGTCCCAGAAGCCCGGTTCGGAGCAGCCGAGGCACGGGTGTCCCGATTCGATCGGGAAGCTCGTGCCGGCATTCCACTTCACGGTGGCGCAGGCGTTGTAGGTAATCGGTCCCTTGCAGCCCAGCTTGAACAGGCACCAGCCCTTTCGCGCGCCCTCGTCGTCGAAGGTGTCCGCGAACTTGCCCTGTTCATAAAACGGCCGCCGGTAGCAACGGTCGTGGATGGTCTGGCCGAAGAAAGCCATCGGGCGCCCGTGGATATCGAGATCGGGCAGCTGCCCGAAGGTGAGGAACTGCGCCAGCACGGCCGTGATTACCATCGGGATCGGGGGGCAGCCGGGGACGTTGACGACCGGCTTGTCCTTGACGAGGTCCTGCACCGAAACCGCGCCCGTCGGATTCGGGTTCGCGCCGGGGATACCGCCGAATGCTGCGCAACTGCCGATGGCGACAACCGCAGCGGCTCCCTCGATCGTTTCCATCAGCATGTCGTAGTTGCTGATACCGGCAATGGTGGAGAAACCCGGGTTGCCCATCGGGATCGAGCCGTCCACGAGCACGAGATACTGGCCCATGTTTTCCTGCATGGCCGCGTGCCGTGCCGCTTCGGCTGCGTCGCCGGAAGCTGCCTGCAGCGTGTGATGGTAGTCGAGCGAGATGCTGTCGAAGATCAGGCCTTCGAGTGTGGGTGACGACGATCGCGTCAGCGATTCGGTACAGCCCGTACACTCCTGGAAGGACAGCCAGATGACCGAGGGCCGTCGTGCCTGTTCGAGTGCATTTGCAATGCGGGGCACCATCGCGGGTGGCAGCGCCAGGAGCGACGCGGTTGCCGCGCAGTACTTCATGAAGCCGCGCCGCGAAACGCCCTGTGCCTGAAGGATTTCACCCAGGGTCGGTATGGTTTTCACTTGCCTGCCTCCTTGTTGAATTCGGGCCCGGAGTCTTCAAAGCTGTCGCGCAATTTCGCGCGGCCGGCGCCGATGTCGGCGTCCTGGGACATCAGGATCTCCGGGCTGCGGGTAATTTCGATGTACCGACCGACGATTTCGCCCTCGGTGTTGCGGTGTTCGAGCCACCAGACACCCGGGTACGCGGTCTCGCGGATGAGGCTCTTGCCGAGCGCGTCCAGCTCCGCATTGAGTTCGCCCTTCCCAAGGGCATCCTCGAGTTCTTCCAGTTCACCCGGTGCAAACGGGAGGCTCGCGAGGTCGATGACCGTCGGCTCGTCATCGTTCAACAGCCGGTCGAGCGCATGGATGATTTCGTTCAACAGCGGCTTCACGTTGCCGCGCCTGTAGGGGATCGCGGAGCGAATGGGTTCTTTCAGGCTCATAGAACGGCCTCGGTCGTGGAGCGGCTGCGCCAGTCGAGCACGAGGTCGCGGATTCTCGCGGTGGCGGAAGGGATGGCTGCCGCGACTGTCGGCGTGGGCTCTGTGCCCCAGTCCATCTGCTCCGGCTCGATGCCGACGAGCGCACGGTTGGCCGGCAGATCGCCGCACAGGCGCAGCGCGTCGAGGATGTCGGACAGCCCGAGTTCATGGACGCTGCCGTGATGATTGCGCAGGTGCCTGTCCATCTCCTCGCCCACGAGAACCGTCACGGTGCCCGGGGGTTTGCCGAGACGCATGGCATCCACGGCGACCAGGCCCTGCAGGTTTGCGAGACGGTCCATCAGCGCAAGCCCTACCGTCCCGGCATCGAGACAGCACACGTCAGCGTCCGCGTGATGCGCCTCGTAGTGGTGGAGGGCATGGATTCCCACGCCGTCATCCTGCAGGAGATTGTTACCGATCCCGACGACCGCGATCGAATCCATGCGGAGGCACCCCGAAGAAAAGTCTATTAGAAAAGGCTAATGAGTGTGCTACCGTGCGCCTATACTGGTTTTTACGCACATGGCCGGGGGAGACCGAAGCGATGACGTTCAAAGCAGGCCTGCTGGCTCCAGTCTTAATGCTTTCGATCCTGTCGACCGCTAATGCGGGGCCCGCGCAGCAATGCCCGCCGGCCGAAGGCGTCGCACTGCAGGTCCTGGGCTCGGGGGGACCGATCGCAGATGACGAGCGGGCGTCGACCGGCTACGTGGTGTGGGTGGATGGGCGTTCGCGCGTGCTCATCGATGCCGGGGGCGGCACGTTCCTGCGTTTCGGGGAAGCCCGGGCCAGCTTTGTCGACCTGGATTTTGTGGGTCTCAGCCACTTCCACACCGACCACTCGGCCGATTTTCCGGCACTCCTGAAGTCCGGCAATTTCTCGGGACGCGAAGAGCCCTTGCCGGTAGCAGGCCCCGGGCCGGGCGGACCCTTCCCGGGACTCGGCGCCTGGCTCGATAGCATGCTCGCCGCCGGATCCGGCGCATACGGCTACCTGTCGGGCTATCTCGACGGCAGCGGTCGTCTCGTAAAGCTCGAGCAGACGGAGGTCGCGCTCGATACGGAAAAACCCGTGCGGGTGCTCGATGGCGAAATTGCGATCGATGCGCTACCGGTGCCGCATGCCATCGTGCCCGCACTCGGTTACCGCGTAAGCGTTGGTGACGTTTCTATCGTGTTCGCCAGCGATCAGAACGGCAGTTCCAGCGCGTTTACCGACTTCGCCAGGGACGCGACCGTGCTGGTCATGCACCTGCCGATACCGGAAGGCGCGACCGGCGCGGCGATCAAGCTGCACGCGCGGCCGAGTGACGTCGCCAGGGTTGCACAGGAGGCGGGCGCGGGGCGCCTTCTGCTGAGTCATTTCATGGCGAGGAGTCTTGCCGACCTCGATGCGAACGTCGGCATCGTTCGCGCCGGCTACGACGGCGAGGTCATGGTTGCGAGCGACCTGGCCTGCGTGCTCGTCCCCGATCAGTCCTGACGGTCAAGAAAGCTCGCGTAAGCGCTCATGTATTTCGCCGCATTGTCGGCCGAGATCAGTACCGCCCGGCCTTTCTTCGGCGTATCGCCATGCAGAGCCGCGTGTAACACTGCGCCGGTCGTGGGCCCGACCATGATGCCGTCACGACGGGCAACCTCGATGCCCGCGCTGAACGCCTCATCGTCGGTCACTGACACGAGATCATCGAGCAGGTTCGGATCGAGTATCTTCGGATAGTGCTCGTCCGGCAGCCCGGTGATGCGCTTTATCCCTGACAGGGCGTGCTGCCTGTTCGCCGGCTCGACACCGATGATGCGAATGTCGGGGTTCTGCTCTTTCAGGAAACGACCAACGCCGCTGATCGTGCCACCGGTGCCGATGCTGGCGTAGAAGGCGTCGATTCTGCCCCCGGTCTGACGCCAGATCTCCGGGCCGGTGGTGCGGTAATGGGCCTCCACGTTAAGCTGGTTCTCGTACTGGTTCGGACTCACGTAGCGCCCGCCGTAGGCCTCGCTCTCGACCATGCTCTTGACCACACCGCGCGCGCCTTCTGTCGGGAATAGCGGGCATAGCTCGTCCTCGACCTCGATCAGTTCGGCGCCGAGGAAGCGCAACAGTGCTTTTTTCTCCTCCGGCGTGCCGTCGGGTACGGCGATCTCGATCGGCAGGTTGCGGGCGTTCGCCATCGCGGCCAGGGCGATGCCGGTATTGCCGGCGGACGGTTCGACGAGTGCCTGCTCCGGGCCGAGTTCCAGCCCATTGAGCATGTAGAGCGCGGTACGGTCCTTGATCGACCCGAAGGGATTCATGCCTTCGAGCTTCAACAGCACCTCGTAGTCCGGGTGCGGGTTCATGCGCGAACTGAGCCGGACCATCGGCGTCGGGTTGTCCGGATTCGGTGCCAGGTCGACGATGCTGTCGTAGACACGGCTGCTATCGCCTGTCGCAGGCCGGTCCGGACGCAGCTCGCTGACGGTCGCCCCGGCGGCGCAGGATTGCTGTCTCTGGGTATGAATGCTCATTGCGCCGAGTCTAATGGCGCGCGGTGAGTACGCAATGAAACCCCAAGACGGGTTCGCTATGCGCTTATTCCCCCGGGTTATATGCGTTTACTTATCGTCCAGCGACCCGGGCGCGTAGGGGTTCGGCGGCATCAGGTGCGGCGGTATCGCGGCCCTGCGGCGGTCCGCCTGCGGCGGATAGTTTTCTGCGAGATAGGTGACGATCTTTGCTTCGGTTTCCGGCTCGAATTGCCAGAGATTCTGTTTTGCCTGCATCCAGCGTATGAGGCCCAGCCAGTGCGACTCGGTGCCGCTCTGTTGCGTGATGAGCTTGGCCGAATGGCAGCCCACGCAATTATTACGTACGAGCTCCCAGTCACCGGTTTTCTTCAGGCCCGTGAACGGGTCGAGCTCGGGCTCTGCGGCGAGCGCCGGCCCGCACGCCATGAATGCAGCGAAGCCCACAAGCTTGAGAACGAGTCGCATCAGGCAACCTGCACCGCGATGCGGTGGCAGGCATTGTTGAGGTAGCCCTTGGGATTCCAGCCCGGCAATACCATCGGCTGCGCACGGCCTTCGCTGTCGGTCGCACGAGCCCAGATCTCGTAGTAGCCGGATTCCGGAAATTCGACTTCGGCCTGCCAGTGCTGCCAGGCAAGTCGGTTCACGGGCTTTTCGAGTCGGGCTTTGTGCCACGTTGCGCCGAAATCGATGGACACCTGAACGGCACGCACCGAGAGGTCTCCCGCCCATGCGTGTCCGCGCAACGCGAGTCTGTCGCCGAGTGCATGCTCGATACCGGATTTCGGGTAGGTGATCAGCGACTTCACGGGCATCGATTCGATGATGCACATCTGCTCGTCGGGTACTTCGCTGCCCGGCGCAACCGGTTTGCAGGGAACCCGGTACGACGTACCGGTCATCTTGGGTCCATCGTGAACCCGGTCGCGAATCAGGATCTTTGCCAGCCATTTACCGCTCACCGAGGCCGGCCAGCCCCCGCACACGAGGCGCAGCGGGTAACCGTTCAGGTGCGGGATGTCTTCACCGTTCATCGCCCACGCAATCAGCGATTCTTTCTCGAGCGCCTTGGCCAGCGGCACGCCGCGCGATATCGGCACCTTGCTCGGGTCGCCGCTCGCGTGTGCGTCGCGGCCGTAATACGCAACGTAGACGGCGTCGTCCTTGATGCCCACGTGCTCGAGCACGTCCCTGAGGCGTACGCCTGTCCACTCCGGGCAGCCAACCGCGCCTACAGACCACTGGTTGCCGCCGGCGGGCGGCACGAATTCGCTACGCCCGTTTCCGCCACACTCGATCTGCAGCTGGTAGGTGTAGTGTTTGAAGGTTTGCTTCAACTCGGCGATGGAGAATGACGCGGTGCGTTGCGCCGATTCACCGCCGATCTCCAGCGTCCATGATGCGGGATCGATGCCGGGCAACGCCGGTTCCCGACCGTTATTGCGCACGAACAGGTACTTGCCCGGCGTAACGCGGTCGTCCAGCAGGTGTGCCGGCGTCTCCGCATTGATCGGCCGGTCGTTCAGGACGATGAGGTCTTCCTTGCCCGGGATTACGAACGGCTCGTCGGACTGAGCGAGCGCCGCGGGTATCAGGCCGCCCGGCATGAGATGCGCAAATGGGATGGAGGCACCGACGGCGGCGGACATTGCGGCGAGCCCGCCTTTGGTGAGGAACCCCCTGCGTGTCAGCGGGTCGCTTTTGCGGCCCCAGACGAGTTCGTCGGCAGCGATAGGATCATCGCCATACAGTTCGTGAATTCCGCGTTTCTTCTGCGACACCGGCGTACTCCGTTTCCTGGTCCCGAGGCCTCAGTCAGCGTGGCAGGGACAGGGCGCCGATACATCGTATCGACGCCCTGCGCTGCCTGTTTTCTATGCTGCGGTATGCTTGATGACGAATCGATACACCTTGTCCTCTTGCGACTGTTCGACCAGTTCGTTGCCGGTCTGGCGGCAAAAGGCTTCGAAGTCTGCAACGGACCCGGGGTCGGTCGCGAGAATCTCCAACGTTCCGCCCGCCGGCACGTCCTTGAGTGCCTTACGCGCCTTGAGGATAGGTAATGGGCAGTTGAGCCCTTTTGCATCTAGCGTCTGGTCCGCCATTTCTTGTTGCTCCGATCTATAAGGATTCGATTCAATTCAGATAAACAGGTTGATGTCGGCCTGTGTCGCGCACTCGATGTAGGTCGCGGCGCCGCCGAGTTCAGGACCTTCGATCATGTCGTCGAGTGAGTACTCGAACAGGTCCATCGTCATCTGGCAGGCGATCATGCGCACGTCTGCTTCGATGGCGAGTTCGCGCAGGTCCTCTATGGACGCAACACCTTTCTTCTCCATCAGGTTCTTCATCATCTTCGAGCAGGCGGCATCGACGCCGGGGATTGCGGTCAGGATGTTCGGCAGTCCCATGTGGGCGCCCATCATCGGCATCTTCATCGCAGGGTTACCGGCAGCGGTCAACTGCAGGTCGAGTTTTTTCAACAGCAACGGAAGGCCGTAGAACGTAAAGAACATCGTTACCGGCAGACCCATTGCCGCGGCAGTCGTGCCGAGAATGAACGGTGGATACGCCCAGTCGAGCGATCCCTTCGTCACGATAATCGACATGCTCTTGGTTTCGGGAGCCGCAACCGGCGCTTTGCTTGCAGTGCTCTGTGCCTCACTGGAGACGACTTGTGCTTCACTGGACATTTGTTATTACCTCTGGAGTCGATGCGTCTTTCGCGATGCGAATCGTATTAGAATATCATAATTGTCTTTATTAGTTGAATGGAATATTCTCGATCCATTCACTTTCCCCTCGAGATTATCCACATTCGGGCGCAAAGGCGTGCAAAATATTCAGACAGTGAGTCTCGTCGATAAATGTCCCGCGATGCCGCTGCCTGTCTTTGTCGGCAGCGAGGCATTTCGACGGGCGGCGTTCGGCGAAAACCACCCGCTGAAAATCATCCGCCATTCGGCCGTCATGGACCTTGCGAGGATCCTGGGCTGGTTGTCCGACGACAATTTTCGCGCATGCGAGCCAGCCAGCATCGAACGACTGCTCGAGTTTCACGATCGCGCCTACGTAAAAGCGCTGCAACATGCCGATGCCAGCGGCAGGGTGGAGCGCGAGGTCCGCGATCTCTACCAGATCGGTACGCTCGAAAACCCGCTTTTTGAAGGGCTGTTCGATCGTGCGGCGAGAACGGTCGGTGGCTCAATCCTGGCCGCGGAACTGGCGCTCGAGGGTCATACCGTATTTCACCCGTCCGGCGGCACGCACCACGGTCGTGCCGACAGGGCCTGTGGCTTCTGTTATTTCAATGACCCCGTGTTCGCGATCAAGACCTATCTCGATGCCGGCGTGAAGCAGGTCTACTACGTCGACCTGGATGCGCACCACGGCGACGGCGTCGAGATCGCCTTCTTCGACGAGCAACGCGTCACCACCCTGTCGATACACGAGGATTACCGCTGGCCTTATAGCGGCAGCACCTCATACCCCAGGGAAAAGGCCTTCAACCTGCCGGTGCCGAAAGAATTCAACGACAGCGAACTCGAGTTCGCGATGGATAATGCCGTTCTGCCGCTCGCCGAGCGCGTGCAGGCGGAGGCACTGGTCATTTGCTGCGGTGCCGATTGCCTTGCGGGGGACCCGCTGTCTACCATGATGTTGTCGAACGTTGCCCTGTGGCGCGCGGTCGACCAGCTGCTAGCGCTGGAGCTGCCGACCGTGATACTCGGTGGCGGCGGTTACAATCCCTGGACGGTGACGCGCTACTGGGCCGGCCTGTGGGGCAGGATAAGCGGACAGGAGATCCCGGAAACGCTGCCGCAGCAGGCCGTAGACCTCCTGCGAGGCATGGAGTGCGACCTGGTGGATGAAGAGGACGTCGATGTCAGCTGGTATGAGACGATTGCGGACAGCCCCAGTCCCGGCCCGGTAAGGGAGTCCGTAAGGTCGCTGGCAACAGGCATCGGCCTGTAACATTCCGGGCGTAGAATCGAACAGGATCAAGGGATACACGCTATGACATGGTTTGATGCGCTGGCAGGGATCGAGGACCTGGAAGATGCCGAGTTCGATCGTGCGCTCGTGGATGACTTCGAGCGGCGGGCACAGGGCGTCACGGCGCGTCCCATCCGGTTTTCCACGCCGACTTTCAAGGAATACGAGAGCAGCGAACTGAGCGGCTGCAACAAGAACAGCTTCCCCGCGTTCTCGATCACCGCCGCGGCCTGCGGGCTAAACTGCGATCATTGCCAGAAGAAGATTCTCGAACCCATGATCCCGGCTACGCGGCCGGAGATTCTCGACCAGAAAGTCAGGCGGCTGATCGAAACGGAAGGCCTCAACGGATTCCTGTTGTCGGGCGGCTCGAACAAGAAGAACGAGATCAATTACGGCCGCTATCTGCCGGTCGTCGAAAAGCTCAAAGAGGACTTCCCGGATCTGAAGGTGGCGATACACAGCGCCTTGCTCGATGAAAAGCGGGCCAAAGCCATGGAATCGGCCGGGGTCGATACGGTCATGATGGACGTGATCGGCGCGCAGGAGACGATCAACGAGGTCTACAACCTCGATCGTGCCGTCGACGACTTCGAGGAGACGCTGGCCGCCCTGTGCTCGACATCGATGGAGGTCACGCCGCACATCGTCATCGGGCTCCACTATGGGCATATCCTCGGCGAGGCCAACGCGCTGGACATGGTGAGCCGGTACCCTGTCACGGCGCTGGTCCTCGTTGTCATCATGCCGTTCTACGCGAAGCCGGGCACATTCATAACGCCCGAGACCTCCGACGTCGGGCGCATATTCGGCGAGGCGCGCACGCGGCTTGCGGACCAGCAGGTGCTGCTCGGCTGCGCGCGGCCGCCCGGCATGCATAAACGCGTAACCGACGCGTATGCCATCATGGCCGGCCTGGACGGCATCGCGTTTCCCGCCGACGGCGCAGTATCTGTGGCGCATACTATTGGCCGGCCGTTTACGCAGGCGCATTCCTGCTGCTCCATCAAGCTGGGCGGCGGCAATGATCTTTCCATCGCGCGCTCGTGCGCGGCCTGAGGCAGCAGGGGTTCTTATCAGATGAGTTGTATTGAACAGAAGTCGACGCCGGCAGCGGCGAGCATCGAGGAGCAGGTCGACTACAACGCGTTCGAGGCCATGCAGCCCCGGGTTCCCGCGAAGACACCCGTGGATCGCCGCAACGGCCGGCACGTCAAGGCGAATGACATTCCGCCGCAGGGCGTCTACCTGCCGAACAACAACATACTCGCGCCGCACATGAAGTCGCCCGAGTACGTGCAGCTGTCGACGGCTGCGGCTATCACGCTCGGCATAATGAGCGGGCGCATGCACGGTTGCGAATGCACGCGCTGTCTCAACCTGCTGCTCACCTACCCGGAAGGTTGCCGGGCGAACTGTGCGTACTGCGGCCTTGCCCGGCACAGGGAGGCCGATCGGGACTACGCGGACCGCAACTTCATCCGCGTGGACTGGCCGGCCGTGCCCATGAGCGAGATCATCGATATCGTGGCTGCCGACCCCGACAACAGCCCCTTCCACCGCATGTGCATCTCGATGATCACGCATCCGCAGTCGGAGGAAGACACATTCACGGTGCTCAGGCAGTGGACCGATCGTATCGATCCGGACGCGATTCCTGTCTCGATACTGTCGAACCCGACGACCATGACCCGGGATGACGTGCAGAAGACTCGAGACCTCGGCGCCGACATCTTCACCGTCGCCCTCGATGCCGCTACGCCGGACGTATTCGACCGCACCCGGGGCAAGGGCGTTCAGTCGCCGCACAAATGGTCCAAGTACTGGGAGATCCTGGAGGACGCGAAAGACATTTTCGGGCCGCAGAAATTCGGCGCACACATCATCGTCGGCATGGGCGAGACCGAGTACGAGGTTCTGAACCTGGTGCAGGAGCTCGTCGACCTCGGCGGCCACAGCCACCTGTTCTGTTTCTTCCCCGAGCAGGGCTCGCTGATGGATCACTTGCCGGCCACGCCTCGCGACCAGTGGCGGCGCGTGCAGCTCGCACGTTACCTGATCGACTATCGCGGCGTACGCGTTGAGCAAATGAAGTTCGACGACCTCGGCCGTGTCAAGAGCTACGGCATCCCCGACAGCGAGCTGTCGTCGATCATCGACGAGGGTATCGCGTTTCGTACCTCGGGTTGCCCGGGCAAGTTCCAGGACGACATATCGGCGTGCGACCGGCCGTACGGCGATTCGCCGCCCAGTGACATCGCGAGCTACCCGTTCCAGCCGAAAAAGAAAGACCTGAAAAAGATCCGCAAGCAGCTCGACATCCCGGTTCGAGTGGAATAAGCACGGCCCGTCATGCCAGCCGCATTCAGGATCATCGATACGGGTGTGCGCGAAGGCCGCGCCAATATCGCTTTCGATGCCGCGCTCATCGAGGAGCGGCAGGCCGGGCGGGTTCCGGACACGATCCGCTTCCTGAGCTTTCCACCGACCGCGCTCATCGGGCGCCACCAGGACCTGAGCCGTGAGGTAGACCTCGACTATTGCGCCGCGCACGGCATCGGCACCGTTCGCCGCATCACGGGTGGCGGCGCCATCTATCTCGACGAGGGCCAGCTCGGCTGGGAGCTCGTTTTTCACCGCTCCTCGCTCGGTATAGCGGCATTGCCCGACCTGGCCCGGGAGATCTGTAATGCCGCGGCCGCCGGTCTGCAGGCTCTCGGCGTGGACGCAAAGTTCAGGCCGCGGAACGATATCGAGGTCGGCGGCCGCAAGATCAGTGGCACCGGCGGTTTCTACGACGGCGATGTGCTGATCTACCAGGGCACGGTGCTTGTCGACCTCAATCCGCAGCGCATGGTGAACGCCTTGCGCGTACCCCAGGGGAAGCTGGCCAAGCGCGAGCTTGATTCCGCCGCGCAACGGGTCGTAACGCTCAAAGAGCTGCTGGGCCCCAATACGCCCGACCTGGAACTCATCAAGATCGCGCTCCTGAAAGGATTCAAGGACGTGCTCGGGATCGACGCGGAATACGGCGAGATCACGGCGGGCGAGGAAGAACTGGCGAAGCAGTACTACGACGAGGAGATCGGCACCGAGGAATTTCTTCGTGAGATCGATAACCCGGCCGCCGATGAGCGCGTGCTGGCTGGCACGCATACCGGTGCCGGCGGCACCATCGATGCCTTCGTCAAGCTCGAGGGGCCGACGCGGTCGGTCCTGCAACGAGTGCTTATCAGCGGCGACTTCTTTGTGACGCCGCCGCGTATCGTGTTCGATCTCGAATCTGCACTGCAGGGTGTGCGTCTGGATGAAGTCGAACCGGCTATCGAGCAGTTTTTCGGGTCGACCGAGGTCGACACGCTGAGCGTGACGCCGGCCGATTTCAAGGCATCGATCGCGAACGCCCTGCAGCAGGGGGCGGCCAATGGGTGAGTGCAGCAAAGCCTCCGATGCGTTCAGGCTTGCTGGTCGCGGCGAGACCGCAATGAACGTGGTCGCGGTCATACAGCATACGTCCGGCGAATACCTGGGGCTCATGGAGGACCACCTCGAAGGCCGCCGCATCCGCTTCCAGTACTTCCGGCCCTTCGCCGGGGGCGGCAAGCTGCCGGCGCCCGAGTTGCCGGCAGATGCGCTGTTCCTGCTGGGTGGCGGCCCCTGGGGGTCGGCCGGTACGCGAGACCTGCCCACGCTGGACAAGGAGATCGAACTGACGAAGCTGCGGCTGGAGGAGGGCACGCCGGTGGTCGGCTTCGGCCTGGGCGCGCAGATACTGGCGATCGCGGCGGGCGGCGCTTCGGAGCCTGCGGATCTCGTGTTCGAGTCTGCGACCGCGACGCGCACGCGCGACGACGCTCTGAACGGCTTCCTGCCCGAGACGTTTCACCAGGTCATCTACATGCGCGACCGGCCCGTGCTGCCGGACGGTGCCGAGGTCCTGGCTGTAACCGACAGCGGGAGCCCCGCTGTATTTCGTGTCGGTAACAACTCGTATGGATTTCTGGGCAATCCCGGGATTAAGCTTGGCATGGTCGAGGACCTGATCATGGAGTTCGAGGAAGTCCCCGGCAACTCGGCAGAAGGCCTGGATACCCTGCGCTCCCTGCAGCGTACGCTCGAAGACGAACTCGTGCCGATCATGACCGGACTTGTGCAGTGCACCGCGCTTATGTCCTCGCCCAGGGCGGCGGACATGACCGCGGACGAATTGGACAAGCAGGTAATTTAGTATATGCTAATGAACTGTTAGACGGCTGCCTGCCGGCGTCTGACGCAAGAGAGGACTATAAGAAATGGCTGAAAAACTCATCATCGTCATGGCAAACACCGACCCTCGCAATGGCGAGGAACTCGGGGCTCCGATCTTCCAGGCGACCGTTGCCGCGGCTATGGATTATGACGTGGACGTCATCTGCACGGCGACTTCCGGCAGGCTCATGAAAAAGGGTGTGGCCGAGAAGCTGTTCGTCAAGGAGGGCTCGCCGAAGTCCGTTTACAGCTTTATCCAGGATGCACACGAGGCCGGCGCCAAGTTTTACTGCTGTTCGCCGAACCTCGATCTCTTCGACATGACCGAAGATGACCTGATTCCCGAGTGCGAGGGCATCGTTGGCGGGGCACACCTGATCGAACAGGTCATGGAAGAAGACTGCCGCGTTCTTTCCTACTAGCTCGCAAGGTAAAAAGCATGTCTCATTCGTCTACATCCCGGGTTCAGGAATACATCGGTGACCCTGTATCGGATACACCGCCAGTCGAACGGGACAAGCTGGAAGAGATCTTCCAGGACATACAGGCGGACCTTCGCTACGACCACGAGCTGAACGGTTGCCTCAATTGCGGTATCTGCACGGCTACCTGCCCTGCGGCCCATTACTACGACTTCAGCCCGCGCGAGATCGTGCAGCTTCTCTGGACCGAGAACCTCGAGGGCATCCACGACGCGATGCAGGAGAAGATCTGGTCCTGCGCACAGTGTTATACCTGCGCCGCGCGATGCCCGTTCGGCAATTCGCCCGGTGGCCTGGTCATGCTGATGCGGGAAGTCGCGATCAAGCATGGCATGGAGTCGGCAAAGAGCGTGCTACGGCCATTCAGCCGCGTGATGCTGAAGCTCATCTCGACCGGCAACCAGCTTTCGCCGGATATGATCAACCCCGAAGGCTTCGCCGACTGGGGTCCCAATATCTCCAAGGTTGACGCGCCGCTGACGACGCTGCGCAAAGCCATTCCGATGCCCACGCTGCACACAACGGCGACGGCCTGGGAGGTCAACCTCAAGACATCTGTCGAGCTTTACACGATCTGGGAAGAGACCGGTGTACTCGACAGCCTCGAAACGATTGACGAAAACCTGTTCGACGTCATCTGCGACATCATGGACGAGAAACGTGATGACTATGAGGACTGGCTCGACGAACAGGACGACGACTAATACGGCTATAGGGGACGTATGACATGACGACAGGCAACGGCAACGGCGGAGAGCGCTTCACGGGTCACGGCTCGGAATGGCAGGACGCTAATCTCAGCAAGGAAGAAGCTCACGTAGCGACGGTCTGGGTCGACCAGATTGTCAACAAGCGCTCGATGCTCACGAACAAGGACCGCGTCGAGGACGTTCGTGACGCGATGTGGGAACTCGAAAAAGACGGCGAGATCCTCGTTCACCGTGTGAGTGACGAACACAAGCCGGTCACGGTCAAGACGCTCTACGGCTGGGACAAGAAGATCCCCACGACGCAGCTCTGGCACCACAAGTCCTGTGGCCAGTGCGGCAACATACCGGGTTACCCGGCATCGCTCTTGTGGCTGATGAACGAGATGGACATCGACTACCTGGACGAGACCGACCAGACCTCCTGCACCGCCTGGAACTACCACGGCTCCGGCATCGGCAACATCGAGAGCCTCGCGGCCGTGTTCCTGCGCAACTTCCACCAGGCCTACGTGAGCGCAAAAGCCCAGGGCCTGCCGGACGGCTACTTTTACCCGCTGGTGCACTGCGGCACCTCGTTCGGCAACTACAAGGAAGTCCGCGGCTACCTGATCCATTCCGCGAAGCTGCGCGAGCGCGTGAAGAAGATTCTCGGCAAGCTCGGCAGGCTCGTCGACGGCAAGCTCCTCATCCCGGAGGAAGTCGTTCATTACTCCGAGTGGCTGCACGTCATGCGCGACGAGATCGCGAAGCGGCAGGTCATCGACGCCAGCCACATCCGTGCCACCGTCCACCCGGCTTGCCACGTCTACAAGATGGTGCCCGAGGACGCGATCTACGACGACAAGATCCTTGGTGGCAACCGCGTCGCGGTGACGACGGGCGTGCTGGAATCGCTCGGTATGCAGGTCATCGACTACCGCACGTGGTACGACTGCTGTGGTTTCGGCTTCCGTCACATCATTTCCGAACGCGAGTTCACGCGTTCCTTCGCCATCGATCGCAAGATCCGCGTGGCACAGGAAGAAGCACGGGCAGACCTGATGGTCGGTCACGACACCGGCTGCATCACGACGCTGGACAAGAACCAGTGGATCGGTGCCGCCGCCGGCAAGGCGGTTGACCTGCCGGTCCTGGCGGACTGCCAGGTCGCGGCGCTCCTCTGCGGCGCGCACCCGTACAAGATCGTCCAGTCGCACTGGCACGCTTCGTCAACGGAAACGTTGATGGAGAAGCTGGGTATCGACTGGGAGCAGAAAAAAGCCGAATTCGAGGCTTACCTGAAGGACGTGGAGGCCGGCAAGGGCGAAACGCTCTATGACCCGCGCAAGATGATCACGTCCGGCCCCGGGTTCAAACCCATAGAGCGACTGAAATGAGCAAACCAGTACTGATACTCGGTGGAGGTCCCGCCGGGCTCGCTGCCGCCCATAGCCTCGCTACGGTCGGCAAGGAAAGTGTCATCGTCGATAAAGAAGACAAGCTCGGCGGTGCGCCGATCCTGTCCGGATACGCCAAGCTGGTCCCGACCGGCGAGTGGGCGAAGGACGCGATCGGCGGCATGGTCAAGCGCGTCGAGGACGACGACCTGGTGAAGGTGATCACCGGCGCAACCGTCAACAAGTTCGACGGCACGCCGGGCAACTTCACGGCGGAGTTGTCGAACGGCGACACCCTGGATGCGGAAGCCGCGATTCTCTGTAGCGGGTTTACGCACTTTGATTCGGTGAACAAGCCCGAATGGGGCTTCGGCACGTTCCCTGACGTCGTCACGACGACGCAGGTCGAGCAGATGATCTCGTCGGGGCAGGGCGTGCGCTGTCCGTCGGACGGCCGCAAGCCGCAGCGCGTAGCCATCCTGCTCTGCGTCGGGTCGCGCGACCGCCAGATCGGGCGCGAATGGTGTTCGAAGATCTGCTGTACCGTGTCCGCGAACATGGCCATGGAGATCCGCGAAGAACTGCCGGATTGCCACGTCTACATTTACTACATGGACATCCGTACTTTCGGCCTGTACGAGACGAAGTACTACTGGCGCAGCCAGGAAGAGTTCAAGGTGAAGTACATCAAGGCGCGTATCGCCGAGGTCACCTCGGATGGCGAGAAGCTCATCGTCAAGGGCGAGGACACACTCGTGAAGCGTCCGATAACGATTCCTTTCGACATGGTGGTGCACGCAATCGGCATGGACCCCAACGTCGACAACCCGAAGATCTCGGACATCTTCGGCGTGGACCTCGAGGAGCACGGGCATATTGGTGCCGCCAACCGCTATGGCGCGATGGGCGAGACGTCGCGCCCAGGTGTTTATGTTGCCGGCGCGGCAACCGGCCCCGAGACCATCGACGATTCGATTGCGCAGGGACACGCCGCCGCGATGTCTGTGCTTTCAGGTCTCAAGGCACCGGTTGGCAAGACGGCCTGAGTTCCAGATGGCGTCGATCTCCGCAATCAAACC
>Ga0209536_100001317_pt1 | contig 41271 bp, 31 predicted proteins | sample DeeMarSeWOR28_12_FD_187461 | JGI IMG/M metagenome (GOLD analysis project Ga0209536, IMG submission 187461) | Marine sediment microbial communities from White Oak River estuary, North Carolina - WOR-2-8_12 (SPAdes) (version 2) | ecosystem: Environmental > Aquatic > Marine > Intertidal zone >...
TTATTCCCCCAGTCGTATGCGAGGATTCAACCCCGCGTAGAGCAGATCCGCACCCAGATTGGCCAGAGCAAACCCCAGCACAGTGACCAGGATGACCGCCTGCAGCAGCGGCAGATCCCGCCGATCGATGGCGAAGATCATCAAACGTCCCAATCCGGGGTAATTGAACACATTCTCGATCACCACCAACCCGCTGATCAGCCAGCCGATGCTGATGGCGATCACTGTTATGGTCGGCAGCAGTGCGTTGCGCAGCACATGTTTCCTGACCACTGTGCGGCGCGGCAAACCCTTCAAGTCAGCCGTCCTGACATAGGATTGTTTGAGTTCTTCGACCACACCTGAGCGGGTCAGCCGGGCGATATAGGCCAGCAGCACCAGCGTGGCCGTAATGGCCGGCAGGATCAGCATCGGCAGCGCCTCCAGGAACGTTGCCCCCGGGGGGATAGAGGAGTTTGCTGGTAGGTATGGCAATCCCAAATCCCGCAGCCCGAAAGAAAAGATTTGGATCAAAACCAGCCCGGTGACGAATTCGGGTAATCCGACCACAGCCAGTGATCCTATGTTGACCGCGCCATCGATCGCTTTGTTCTCGTTTAACCCGGCGATCACGCCCAGGAACACCGCCAATGGGACTGCGATCAGCAAAGTTACCACCGCCAACATGAGCGAGTTGCCCAGGCGTTCCATGACCAGGGGGAAAATCGGCTCACCGGTACTGTAGGAAGTCCCCCAATCTCCGCTCAAGAAATCCCCCAGCCAGGTCAGATATTGGACCGGCAGCGGCTGGTTTAAACCCAAGTCCTGGCGGCAGGTTTCGATCGCCCCCTGACCGGCTTCCCGCCCCAGCATGATGCGGCATACATCTCCTGGTAGCCATTGTGTGACCAGGAAGACCAGTAGTGAGGTCAGCAAGACTGTCAGTGTTAAGAAGCCGATCCGGCGCAGGATGTAACGAGACATAACTTAGTTCTTTGTCTCTACATTCGTACGAATGAGGTTGTCGGAAAAACAGGGGGAGCCGAGGCTGGAAGCCGAGGCGATCCCCTGTTTTTCCGACTCTTCCCCTCCCCCATTTTTGGGGGAGGGGACAAAGGGGTGGGGGTAGATAAGTCGCTTATTCAGCAAAGCGATTAATAAGCTGCGAACTTTCTTGGTAAGAATTTGATTAAACACAACAATTAGTCCGTGTTCGCAGGCCGAGGTGATTTCATCTCAAATTGCAACTCTTTTAACTCCTCAAGAGGGATGTGGCAGTAGATGCGTTTTCCAGTCTTATCGTCTATCTGCCAGGGTGGGGACTGCGTGGCGCATATCTCACCCAGATAGCGCGGGCAGCGGGTATGGAAGGGGCATCCTCCGGGGTGATCGACCGGGTTGGGGATGTCGCCTTGCAGGTGAATCGGCGCGCTTCTTAGAGACGGATCAGGTAAAGGTATGGCGGCGAGCAGGGCTTCTGTATATGGGTGGTGGGGTGCATTAAAAAGCTCGCCAGGTTCGCTGACTTCCATCAAAGTGCCCAGGTAGATCACCGAGATCTGGTCGGCCACGTAGCTGACCACCGCCAGGTCATGTGAGATGAAGAGCAAACTGGATTGATGATCGCTTTGCAGTTCGCTGATCAGGTTGAGGATGGCTGCCTGGACGGACACGTCCAGGGAGGATACGGGTTCATCCAGGACCAGCAATTCAGGGTTTGAGGCGAAGGCTCTGGCGATGGCCACTCGCTGCAGTTCGCCTCCGCTCAGATGTCCAGGCAGGCGCTCAGCGTACTCATGGGGCAGCTGTACCGCCTGCATCAGAGTCGCCACTTTTGCATCTGCTTCGATCTTGGAAAGGTTCAATAACCGCAGCAATGGCCTGCGTAGTGATTCTCCGACCGTCAGATACGGGTTGAGCGCCCCTTCCGGATTTTGGAAAACCATTTGCAGCAGACGTAACGTTTCCAGTTCGCGCTGGGAAAGTTTATCTGGCAGGGGTAAGGTGAGTAGATCGATTGAGCCTTCGGATTTGCCAACAAGGCCCATCACTGCCCGGGCGATGGTCGTCTTCCCGCTTCCGCTCTCGCCGACCAATCCCAGCGTCCTGTTGGGGGTGATCTCGAGATCGACCCCATCGACTGCGCGCACTTTTTTACCCGGCTCTCGTCGCACCCACTCGCCAAACGAACGGCGCAGAGGGAAGTGGACTTTGAGTTCGTCTACTTCTAATGTGGGTGATTCACGGAAAGGGGATGATCTTTGTGATTCTCCATTATGGGAGAGCTGCTTGGCGCTGATGGTTCCCTCTTCGATTTCACTCCAGCGATGGCAGCGGGAGGACCTGCTCTTTCCGGCGGGGATTAGCGGGGGTCTGGTCTCGCAAATCTCAATGGCGATGGGACAGCGGGTGCGGAAAATACATCCAGGGGGACCCTTGCCAATGGCCGGGATCTGTCCTCTGATCGTCCGCAGCTGAATGCTATCCTTGGTATCACCCAGCTGGGGCAGGCTGTCTATTAATCCCTGGGTGTATGGGTGTAAGGGCTTGCTGAACAGATCTTGTGTGGCTGCATCTTCAACCAGTTCGCTGGCGTACATGACCGCCACCCGGTCGCAAACCTGGGCCACCACACCTAGATTGTGGGTTACGTACAGCACTGCAGTATCTCGATCATGCATCAAGTCATTGATCAGGTCCAGGATTACTGCTTGCGTGGTGACATCCAAATTAGAAGTGGGTTCGTCGAGCACCAATAGTTGAGGTTCGGTGCACAGCGCCATAGCGATCAAAACTCGCTGCTGCATGCCGCCGCTGATCTGGTGCGGATATTGATTTGCGGTTCGTTCTGGGTCAGGTAGGCGTACCCTATCTAACCATTCAATAGATCGCTGTCGTGCAGCCCCCGATTCGAGACCGAGCTGGTGATGTAATGTCTCAGCCAGCTGATCGCCGATGCGCATGGATGGATTGAGGGAGGAGAGAGGATTTTGCGGGACCAGTGTGATCGCTTTACCCCACACTTTGCGCATTTCAGCCTCATTCAATTCCAGCAAATTTGTGTCCTGAAGCAAGATCTCTCCGCTGCAGATGCCACCTTTCTCGCCCAGGTAGCGCATTACTGCCATGATCAATGTCGTTTTCCCTGAGCCGCTCTCGCCTACTAATCCGTAAATCTCTCCTGAATTAATCCTCAAAGATACTTCACGGACGGCCTCCAACCAGACGTCCCCATGCTGGTAAGCGACGGTTAATTGATTGATGTCTAATATAGGTGCATTTCCAAATTTATCCATGAGAAGGCCTGAACCTATTCATTCCCCGTTGCTTGCAGGACACGCTTCATGCCATCAGCCAGCAGGTTGATCCCGATCACGACGATCGAGATGGCCGCTGCCGGAAAGATGATCGCCCAGGGGATTTGGCTGGCGTATGTGCGCGCTTCTTTGACCATTAACCCCCAGTTTGGGCTGGGCGGTTGTACTCCAACGCCAAGGAACCCCAAAGAAGCCACCAGAAAGATAGCATACGAGAAGCGCAGGGCTGACTCTACGGATAATGTTGGCAGTACGGAGGGCATGATCTCGCGCAACAGGATGTAGGCTTGTGATTCTCCGATCAGACGAGCGGCTTCGACGAATCCTTGGGATTTAACGGCCAATACGACGCTGCGTACAACCCTGGCAACAATAGGTGTGTACACCACAAAGATGACGATCAAAACGCTGTTTTGCGATCGACCGACTGTTCCCAATAAAAGCAGAGCTAGTAACAATGCTGGTAAGGCGAGCAGGCTATCGAATACGCGCATGATAACTTCGTCGAATATACCACCCCGGTATCCCGCCAATAAGCCGAGTAGTGTACCGGCGATGACCGCCAGTAGTGTGCCCAATCCAGCCAGCAGCAGTATCTCGCCAGCCCCCAGCAGAACCCGGCTGAAAACATCCCGTCCGAGATTGTCTGTGCCAAACCAGTGAGTTGAACTCGGCGGCTGGCGGGCATCACTGGCGATGATCTCATTGGCTCCGTAAGGTGCGATGAAGGGTCCCAAAATGGCGACCAGGATGAAGAGCAAGGTGATCGTCGCCCCAATTGCCGAAGTTGGACTGGAAAATAATCTTCGCGCGAATAGCAATAAGCGCCGCCACCAGGACGTCGCGGTGCCGAGGCTTAGATCAGTTGACCTCTGTCCTGTCGTCACTGTTATTGAGCAGCTAAGCGAACCTGAGAAAGATCTGAGCGTCCCGGGAAAGGTTTCATTTGAAAATCTGTGAATTTTTCGCTGATCGCTCCCAGTTGAGAGAAGAAGTAGGGAACGAGGATCGGACCGCGTTCGATCAGCATGGTTTGGATCTGGTTGTAAGCCTCCACACGTTCTTCTTCGTTCATCGTCGTTCCGGCAATTTTTGCCAATCGATCAAGTTCGCTGTCACAGAAATGAGACTCATTCCAGATCGCTCCGCATGTGAGCATGGTATCCAGGTAGAACTGGGGATAAGGGCGCGAACCCCAGCCGGTGATCCCCAGGTCGACGACCAGCCAGCCATTATTTCCGTAATACACGCTTTCCGGTTCTACAAACACCTCTACGTTGATGTCGGCTTCAGCCCATTGATCTTTCAATACTACGGCTAGATTGGGGCGGTTGGCGGTATCTGGCGTGTGAAGTTCCAGGTTGATGCCATCCGGGAAGCCAGCCTCCGCCAACAATGCACGTGCAGCTGCGACGTTCCTCTCGGGCAAGGAGGTATCTTCTGAGTAGTATTGACTGTACATCGGGCCAATCGGATTATCCCGACCGATGGCTCCATATCCTTGCAACACGAGGTCAAAGATCGCCTGCCGGTCGGTGGCTAATCTCAACGCCTGCATCAATCGTGGGTCATCTCCGGGGGGGCGATCGGCGCGCAGCCGCACAACATCAAAACTATTTGTTGCAGCTTCAAGTGGGATTATTCCTTGCTCACCGATCAAGGTATTGAACAGATCGGCGGACAACAACATGACCAGATCAACCTGACCACCTCGTAAAGCCTCGACCTGGGCCACTTGATCGTTGAAGAAAATGAATTCTACGCCCTCGAGCTTAGGTCGCTCTGGATCGAAGTAATCCTCGTTGGCTTTAACCACCAGTCGATCTTCTGGACTGTAGGAGGCAATTTTAAATGGCCCTGTGCCGTTGAAGTCCGAGCCTGGTACCGGTGTATCTGCTTTCAGTACAAGGGCATGGTTATCGCTCAAGTCGAACAGGAAGAAGGGGTTTGATTCTATAAGTGTGAAGGTAACCTCGAATTTGCCAGTTGCTTCGATGTTCTCGATATTGCTGTAGAGGTTCTTGGTTGGTGAATCGACATCAGGGTCACGCAGTCGGTTGAAGGTCCAAACCACGTCATCCGCCGTGAACAACGTGCCGTCATGAAAGGTCGCATTTTCGACCAGCGTTAGCACATAGGTCTTCCCATCCTCGCTGACCGTCCATTCTCGCGCCAGACGTGGGGCGATGGTGTTCTGTGGAGTGACATCGACCAGGTAATCATAGATGCTGTTGGCGACGATCACCTCCGGATCAGATGAGATAAATGCCGGATCAAGCTGCACGATCGGCTGCATGGCAACCCGCAGTACACCTTGTCTCTCTGTGACTTCAGCGGGTGTGGGAGCCGTTTCAGGACTTGATGCGCAGGCCTGGATCAAAAGTGCGATCGCAAGCAGTAGCACTGCTACATGAACACTTCGCTTTTTAGCTGCATTTTCTAGGTTGGAAAACACGATTCCTTCCTCCTGGGTATGACACTACTACTGAATCGATCTCAGAAGGTGTCAATTGATGAGCGTTCTCTTCAAAAGCAGGATCCAATAAATTAACAATAATAGTATTCGGGATAATTGTATATACCCTTGATGGAATCGGGTGATTGTTATTGCCGCATTTAGTCCCGGCGGCATCCGATTATCTTAAGAACTTATCACGATCCTTATCTTCAAACCCTTACTCATATTTATTTCAATCTTTGATTTATCTCATTCATTTGCAAGGAAATGATTAAGCGGTCAAAGGGTGGTGCCTTTTCATCACAAATTAATTAAGGTTGATGGCTTTTTGACTCTGATCATTGAAACGATCAACCATCGCACGCATGAAAGCGATCTCGCGGCGATAAATCTGGTTGGTATTATTTAACAGATCGAGCGCAGAAGCCGAAGTTAACAATTCTTGTTTCTTCTCCGCGGGTATCTGCAGCAGTACAGCAGATAAATGTGCCAGAATCAGCGGATCACCCGGGAGGTGCTCTGGATCCAGATCGATTTCCTCTACTTCGTTCAAAATGTGCATATACTGTTTTACTTTAGGGACTAAGCTCCCCGCCACTTTCAATAATTGTTCGGGATCGCCTTCACCTAACGGGTAGTATTCCACATTCCCGATCAAGTAAGGCGCATCATAATTTAAGGAGATAATACGGAAGCGGCGCTCGCCCACGGAATTGATATTCATCCGCCCATCGCTCAACTTTTGGACTTCAACAATTCGTGCCGTACATCCAATAGAATGAGGTTGTGCCAGGGGACCCAGCGCTTCTTTACCATTGCGAATTAACACCACACCAAATGGTTCCTTTTCCTCCAGGCAATTGTTGATCATTTGCTTATACCGATCCTCAAAAATATGCAGTGGAAGTGGCATACCTGGAAATAGAACTGTGTTCAGGGGAAATAATGGAAGCTCAAACATATGCAATTATTATACCTCTCTGCAGATCGCCATGGATGTATAGCGGGTTCTTAATGTCTGGATGCCAGTATTCATTCTGAAATTGAATGGTTCAGGCTATAATCCAGGGAACTTCGAGTAGAGGAGAAATAGAGTCCATGGTTCAATCTCAGGCTGATTACAGCCATAGACAGGCTCGCCTGACTACAGCTTTAAATAATTATGAGCAGTTGGATGCGATCGCATTAAATGCTGGTCCCAGTTTGACTTATTTGACTGGGTTGGAATTCCACCTGAGCGAAAGACCAGTTGTCGGGTTGTTCGCACCTGATACATCACCTGTTATCATCCTGCCGGCGTTAGAAGCTGGAAAATTGCTCAACTTGTCTTATCCGGTGCAGCACTTTGTTTATGGTGAGGATCCTGACAAATGGGGATTGACTTTTCGAGAAGGTCTACAAGCCACACGACTCTCTGACAAGCGAGTTGGGATCGAGCCAGGCCAGATCAGATTCTTGGAAATGAGTCTTCTGGAAGGCGCATCTTCAACGACGAAATTCATACCTGGCGATGCTTTAATGGCGGAATTGCGCATGGTGAAAGATGAGGTAGAGCTATCCAACATGCGCGCCGCGGTTACGGTTGCCCAAAATACCCTTAACAGCATAATGCCGGCTATTAATCCAGGGCTTTCGGAACGAGAACTTGCGGCTGAGATCACCGCGGGTCTTCTCCAGAGTGGTTCTGACTCGCAGCTTCCTTTCGCGCCCCTCGTAGCTTCCGGACCCAATAGCGCCAACCCTCACGCTTTCCCGGGCGAACGTCGTCTGGCCGAGGGGGATCTGTTGATCCTGGATTGGGGGGCAAACATTGGCGGGTATTTCTCCGATCTGACACGTACCTTCGCTGTGGGTAAACCGGAAGATGAAATGAGGCATATCGCTCAGATCGTTCTGGAAGCGAATGCAGCTGCGCGGGAGGTTGCTGGACCAGGAATTCCAGCGGAGGCAGTAGATCGCGCCGCGCGCAAAGTGATCGAAGCTGCGGGCTTTGGAGAGTACTTTATCCATCGCACGGGTCATGGATTGGGATTAGAAAGTCACGAAGCGCCATATATCCGGGAAGGCAATAGCCTGGAACTGGTGCCTGGCATGACCTTCACCATCGAGCCCGGGATATACATACAGGGACGCGGTGGAGTACGCATTGAGGATGATGTCGTCATCACGAATGATGGATTGGAGAGCTTCAGCGATCTGCCAAGAGAATTGAGAATCCTTGGGGATTAATAAGCTATCTCAGAAATCTAGAGCTTCTGTAAACCTAATATTCAACTGGCGAAAGATGAAAATCAGTTTAAACTGTCAGATCCTTGAGCGAAAGATCAGCAGGGCAAACGTTTAGAGTAGATCATGAAGCGTGATTTGATTCTGGTGGCAATTGCCATGTTCGCCTGGGGGCTGGGTGAAGGCATGTTTTTTTATTTTCAACCCCTCTACCTGGAAGAATTAGGCGCCAATCCGATCATGATCGGCACGATTTTAGGCGGGTTCGGACTGGCGATGACCGTATCCCACATCCCTGCTGGATACCTGGCTGACCGCGTCGGGCGTAAACCGCTCATGGTAGCGGCCTGGATCACGGGATCTATTGCCACCTGGACGATGGCTTTGGCGAATTCATTGCCAGTGTTCGTGGTTGGCATGATGCTTTATGGGATCACGCTGTTTGTGATGTCTCCCTTGCAGAGTTATCTCACCGCTGCCCGCGGCAATCTCTCGGTTGGCCGGGTGATCACTCTCGTTTCGGCCGGTTTCAATCTTGGAGCGGTGATTGGGCCCTGGTTGGGTGGTCAGGTGGGGGAACAGTTGGGCTTACGGCAAACTTACTTCATCGCCGGATCGATCTTTGTGCTGTCAACAATTGTGATCTCTTTTATTCGTCGCCAACCTGTAGAACGCTTGGCAGCCACCGATGAAAGTAGACGCTGGTTCTATTCACCGCGCTATTTAATCTATATGGGAGTGCTCTTCTTGGCAATTTTCGCCATGTATCTCCCCCAACCATTGACACCAAATTTCCTTTCTAATCAAGGTGGATTGGACCTGAGCCAGATAGGGATTCTATTCTCGGTCTCAAGCATCGGGGTGGTAGTGATGAATCTGGTTCTGGGTTCATTACCCGCTCTACGTGGATTTTTGTTTGGGCAAATCGCGGTGGGGATCTTTACCCTTATCTTATGGTTGGGCAGTGGATTGTCATGGTATCTGGTCGGTTTCTTCTTGTTGGGTGGTTATAGGACTGCGCGCAACCTCGGCATGGCACAAGTGCGTGAACTGGTCCCTTCAGCCAAGATGGGTCTGGCATTTGGTCTTTCAGAAACGGTTAGTGGATCGGCGGTAATCCTGGCGCCTCTTCTGTCAGGGTACCTGTACACCATCAATCCAACTTTAATGTATGCGGTAGGGTTGGGACTTATCCTGGTCTCGCTTATCATGTCTGCTCGATTTTCCCCTCAACCTGGGGACCGGCATGAAGAACAAATCGTATCCGAAAATCTATCTCCTCAAAGCGGTCAAACAAGTGATTTTGAATGAATCATCACTGAGATATTAGAGTAAGAATGCGTATGAATCTATCATTTAACTGGAACAAAAGATTGTCACCATGACCGATTTCTACGAGCTCGGCATTAACATCATCATCTACATTCAGAATCTGGGGAATTGGTTGATAACACCAATGAACTTTTTCTCATTCTTGGGTACGGTAGAATTCTACCTTTTTGTCATGCCCTTATTGTATTGGTGTTTGGATGCGAGCTTAGGAGTTCGGGTTGGCTTGATACTGATGTTCAGCAGTAGTATTAATTTCATCCTGAAATTATCATTTCACACCCCACGGCCATTCTGGTACAGTCGTCAGGTGGAAAGTTATGCATTTGAGAGCTCTTTTGGCCTGCCCTCTGGACATGCTCAGAATTCTGCGGCATTATTTGGCTTGATTGCCGCCAGCGTGAAGAAAAGATGGGTGTGGGTGATATCTCTTACATTGATCTTTCTAATCGGGATTTCGCGCATTTACCTGGCTGTACATTTTCCTAAAGACGTCATCCTTGGTTGGATGATTGGTTTTGTGTTGGTTTGGGCTTTCTTGCGCCTGGAAAACCCAATAATAGAATGGCTTGAAAATCGAAGTTTAAGTTTGCGTATACTATCCGTGCTGTTCGTTTCGCTGGTGCTCCTATTCCTAGGAGTTCTGGTTAAGGCGTCGCTGGCAAACTGGCAGATTCCAGCCGCCTGGGTGGAGAACGCGCACCTCGCTTTTCCGCTTGAAGAGCTCATTGATCCCCAGGATCTATCAGGATTATTGGCAGCCACAGGCGCATTGTTCGGTTTTGCAGCTGGAGCGATTTGGTTGTCCGATCGTGGAGGGTTCGATGCGCGCGGCATCTGGTGGAAGCGTGTCCTCCGTTTTCTGCTTGGAGTAGTGGGGGTTGGAATCTTGTATTTAGGTTTGAGTGCCGTAATCCCGGACCAGAATTATTGGGTCGTTTATATCGCTAGTTACCTGGAGTTTGCTCTGATTGGGTTGTGGATCTCGGCGCTTGCTCCGCTCATCTTCTTACGTTTGAATCTGGTTGAACCGAAAATTGAATAAGATAAGATCATGATTTCGGCTTTATAGGCTTCAAATTCGTTCGGCTTGAATTAGCGTAAATACAAAAAAAGGGTTGTCTAAAAACTAAGGAAATGTCATTCTGAACGGAGCGGAGCGAAGTGAGGAATCTCCTATTACGAGACAGAGACCCTTCGTTTCAATCAGTGTGACATTCTTTTGGGACAGCCCCTGATTATTCAAGAATTCGTGACTATTCTTCCTTCTTGGCTGCCAGCTCCTTGTCGCGGGCTGCGATCACATCCGCGGCGATATGCGCTGGAACCGTCTCGTAGTGTGAGAGCTCCATAGAGAACACTCCCCGTCCACCAGTGATAGAGCGCAAGTCCGTGGTATAGCGTTGCATTTCCGCTAATGGTACCTGGGCGGTCACCACGGAACGCCCTCTGGCTGTGTCCATCCCCTGGACTCGGGCACGCCGGGTGTTCAAATCTCCAAGTACATCCCCCATGTTACCTTCTGGAACGGTGATTTCGACGGTCATGATCGGTTCGAGCATGACTGGAGCGGCATCGAGTACGGCCAATTTAAACGCCTCTCTACCGGCGATTTCGAATGCAACTGGTTTTGAGTCTACCGGGTGTTCTTTCCCATCATATACTTCGGCCTTAACCTTCTCAACGGGGTAACCGGCTACCACCCCTTTCTGCATCACCCCTCGCACACCCTTTTCTATGGCGGGCATGTAATTCTGGGATATAGCACCGCCAAAGACTTTGTTGACAAACTCGAAATTCTCATCTTCCAGCGGTTCGACGCGCATGAAAACCTCGGCAAATTGCCCGGCGCCGCCAGTCTGTTTCTTATGACGGTATTGAGCATCGCCGAGTTTGGTGATCGTCTCCCGGTAGGGTACACGCGGTTCCTCTGTGTTCAGTCCGGTTTGGAATTTCGACTCCGCTTTACGGATGGCGACATCTATGTGTTGGTCACCCATGCCTTGCAATATGGTCTGGTTGGTGCTCGCCTCCTGGAACCAGGAAAGGGTCATATCTTCTTCGCATAATCGGGTCAGGGTGGGGCTGATCTTGGCCGAATCAGCCTGAGTTTTCGGTGTCACGGCCACTCGATAAAGCGCGGTTGGGTAATCAGCGACCGGCAATTCCAGCGGATGTGCCTTATCGCAGAGCGTATCCCCTGTGGAGGTAGCGGTTAGCTTTGGAACCGTGGCGATATCCCCGGCGTGGGCGGTTTTTACCGGGATTGGCTCCTTGCCTCGCAGCAAGTTCAGGTTGCCAAAGCGTTCCTCGATCTCTTTAGATTGATTCCAGATGCGCATATCGGAGGTCAGCATACCGGAGTATATGCGCAAATAGGTGATCTTTCCCACGAAAGGATCAGCGGTTGTCTTCCAGGCATATACAGCTAATGGATTGGAATCAGATGCAGATAATTCTTCATCACCCTCCTTTCCTTTCGCAGAAGCCGGCGGGCTCTCTGCAGGTGAGGGCATCAATTCAATGACCGCGTCAAGTAAAGGCGCAAGCCCGATCTCGGCAGCACCTGCAGCAATGAATACAGGTATATAAGAGCGGTTGCGGAAAACGCTCACCAGACCGCGCATGATCTCCTTGGATTCGAGTTCTTCGCCTTCCAAATATTTCATCAGCAGCTCATCTTCACCTTCTGCCGCAGCTTCGATGAGCTCATTGTGGGCTGTTTCTGCCTCCTCAACGAGTTCTTCTGGGATATCGGTTGCTGTCTTACCATCGTCAGCATAGGCTTTCATCGTCAATAGATCAATAACACCTTTGAAATCCTGCTTTTCACCCCAGGGGAGCTGAATTGGAAGTAAGCGTATTTCTGAGAGTTCCTGCACTGAGTCGCGCGCCTTTTGAAAATTCGCGTTCTCCCGGTTCATCTTATTGATCAAGACAAAACGCGGTATTTCAAATTGATCACAATAATTCCAGGCTATCTCGGTTCCGACTTCAGAACCAGCCACCGAATCGACGACTACTATGGCGCCATCTGAGACGCGCAGCGCCGAGATCATCTCACCAATGAAATCGTTGTATCCGGGGGTGTCAAGAAAGTTTATTTTGTGATCTTTATACTCCACAGGAATGACAGCTGTGGATAATGATATCCCGCGGCGAATCTCCTCGTCTTCGAAATCACTGATGGTTGATCCGTCCTCGATCTTCCCCAAACGGGTAGTTGCCCCCGTAAAGTGCGAAAAGGCCTCCGCTAACATGGTCTTACCAGCGCTGCTGTGGGAAACGAGTGCCACGTTGCGGATCATTTCAGTCATATATTCTTTCATGAATGGATTATCTCCTCGATAAGTGATCTAACTGTCTGATTTTAAGTTAAGACGCTTCTATTGTCAAAGATTGATCTGAAGAATCCAGCAATTCTCACTCTTCGGTTGGTAATGTTACCAGTTCTGCTCCAAGCGGCGGGCTCCACTACTGGGGTATCCCATGTCAAAACAAAAATACTGGAGTAGAATACTCGCGGCAATGAGCTGGTTGAGGCGATTATATTTTAATGTATTATATTATCGAACACCTCGCTGGGATACTGGTGTATCCCCACCTGAGCTGTTGGAGTTCATCGCCAGGCATCCAACCGGTAGGGCTTTGGACATGGGATGCGGTACCGGCACGAATGTGATCACATTAGCGCAGCATGGCTGGCAGGTGACCGGAGTTGATTTTGTCAAACGCGCCATCCGTGAAGCAGATCGAAAAGCCCGTCTAGCCGGCATACAAGCAGACTTACTTGTCGATGATGTCACCAGGTTAGAAAATGTACATGGAGTTTTTGATTTGATTTTAGATATTGGTTGTTTTCACAGTTTGGATCCCATCCACCAAAGAGATTATCATCAGAACCTGATTCGGCTGACGAAACCCGGGAGTTATTATCTGATGTACGGGTTTTTCCGGGAACCTGGTGGGGGTGGACCCGGAATGCTTGCATCCGACCTGGATAGATTCGAGTTCGCTTTTGATTTGCAGAAGAGGCAGGATGGCACAGAACGCGGCCAGCATCCATCGGTGTGGCTGACGTATCGTAGGAAAGCGATTGAAATACAGGGGCAAACAACCTCATGAGAGTCCTGTTTATATTTCTTGATGGTGTTGGTTTGGGTGTCAATGACCCGCAAGTGAATCCTTTTGCAAGAGTTGAGCTGCCTAACCTGGAAGGATTGTTGGAAGGTGGCAAGCTTATACAGGAGTCTCTTGTCCTAAATTCAGAACAGGAGCACCTGGTTGGTGGCAGATTGGAAACTGAACGCGCTACCTTGCTTACCCTGGATGCAAAATTAGGCGTGGATGGCTTACCCCAATCCGCGACTGGACAGGCAACACTATTGACCGGGATCAATGTCTCCGCAGAAATAGGCTATCACTATGGCCCAAAACCGAATCAGGCCGTTGCATCATTTCTCCATAATGGCAATATCTTCAGTATATTGAATTCACAAGGTTGCAAAACAGCATTGTTGAATGCCTATCCCCACGGGTACTTTGCAGCCATCGAGTCCGGTCGTCGGTTGTATTCAGCTATCCCATTGGCGGTTACCAGCGCGGGTATCCCTTTGAAAACACAGGACGATCTCATGCAGGGACAGGCCCTTTCAGCCGATTTCACTGCCCAGGGCTGGCGGGAGCGACTGAACTTGCCTGATACTCCAGTATTGACTCCCGAACAAGCTGGTGAACGCTTAGCTTTGCTTGGGCAAAAATTTGATCTGGCTTTCTTCGAATACTGGCTAAGTGATTATGCTGGACACAGCCAGGATATGGCCGCGGCAGAATCCATTCTCACCACCTTTGACCAGGTATTGGGTGGATTGCTGCGTAATTGGGACGATCAGGAAGGGTTGATCTTGATCACCTCTGATCATGGCAATCTTGAAGACCTGTCTACTCGCCGTCATACTGCCAATCCGGTTCCAGCCCTGTTGATAGGTAATCGAGATCACCGACGCGTGTTTTCATCTGAGTTGATCGACATCACTGGTGTGACTCCAGCGATCTTAGAATTTATCCACCCATAAATATCAATTTGAGCAGATTTGGATCCTTCAGGAAATTTCCATGACCCGGGTCGCGATTGTTACCGACAGCACAGCCTGTATACCAAAAACCATCCTGGAAGACTTGAGTATTCATTGGGTACCTTATTATATTTATCACGGGGAAGAGTCATTCCAAGATATGGTCTCGCTATCACCAAAAGAATTTTATCGCTGGTTGCCAACTGCCAAAACACTCCCCAAAACTGCCTGTCCAGGACCTGGTGACTATCTGGATGTGTACGAAAAGCTGGCAACCGAGGGTGGTGTTCAAGAAATTATCAGCATTCATATGACTTCAAAAGGCAGCGGGGCATACCAGTCTGCCAGCACAGCTAAGGGAATGGTGCAGGAGAAATTTCCTGACTTAATCGTCGAGGTGATCGACACACTCAATGTTTCGATGTGTCATGGTTGGATGGTGATCGAGGCCGCCAGGGTTGCTTTGGAAGGGGGTTCATTATCTCAGATACTATCCAGAGTCGCAGCGATGATCCCGGTGACGCGAATGATTCAAACGGCTGATACGTTGAAGTACCTTTACATGGGTGGGAGGATAGGAAAAGCACAACAGATTGTGGGTAGCCTGCTGAATGTGAAACCGTTGATTAGCATGGAGGAAGGAATAATTGTTCCTCTTGGAACTGCTCGTAGTCGGAAGAGAGCATATCAGATGATGGTGAACAAAGTCGAGGCAGCGGTAGGGTATATGGGGAGAATTAAAATCGCATATGTACATGCTGCTGCGAGAAGTGAGGTTGAGAAGATTAAGGAGTTGATTGATCAGCGCATGAAGGTGGTTGAATCAATCGTCACAGAGCTTTCACCAGCACTAGGTGTTCATACGGGTCCGGGAACTGCTGGCTTATGTTATTATCCGGTCAGAGAATGATATCCTAACTCAAGCAAAAACTATCGGCTTCAATTGAGGGGCATATCTTCTTCCGTTATCAGAGCTGCTAAAATAATCGTCAGAGTTATTAATTTATATCTTTATGCTTGGCTTACTCACCTGTATCTGGGGGGAAGATTTGCCAATTCCTTTCTTGCGCTAGAGTACGCAGTTGCTCATCCGGGTAAGTCGCCACTGGATTACCTACCATCTCGAGAAGATGTAGATCAGAGATCGAATCTGCATATGCGTAACTGGTGTCATAATCAATTTTAATCCCGTGATGCTTTATATAAGCTTGGGTCAGGCTGACCTTGTTATCACCGATGCAGCTTGGCCCGCTGCTTCTGCCGGTGTAGCGATCATCATGCACTTCCAAATCTGTCCCAATTGCATGGTCTGCACCAATCTTAATTGCCAGGTGCTTAAGAAGTTGGGTAGGGGTGCCGGACACAAGGAGCGTTAGGAAGCCATTCTGAATGTGCTGGGAGAGAACTTGGCAGGTGTCTTGTCTCCAGTATTGATTCATATAATCGTTTATCACCCAGTCCCAGATTTGTTCTGTTTGTTCTACAGAATAACCTCGCAGATACCAGCCTAAATGGGCTGGCCACGGTTTGCGAAAAGCATCTTCGGTGATAATCCCCACCTTGTACAGTATATAGAGCGGATAGTGATAACCCATGTATGCGAAATGCGTCCAACGCCGCAAGTCGTGAGCCCGGAAGTAAACCATTAAGGCTTGCCAGACGTGTGCCGTAGTTAACGTCCCATCAACATCGAAAAAAGCTGCTTTAGATTGGGAAATAATTACTCCTTTTTATATACGAGCAATGTCGCACCTGTTTCCAAACTAATCTATTGGGTGACAAGTGCGACACTTCTTAGCTTATATGAGAAATAATTTTTAATCGCTGATCGTTACGGCAGATTCCTTGTGCTCGCGTACAAGTTCCCGGCGCAGCACCTTGCCAACCGTGGTTTTTGGCAGCTCTTCGCGGAACTCGATCTGGCTAGGGACCTTGAACTTGGCTAGCTTGTCCGTGCACCAGGAATAAACTTCTTCTTCAGTGAGCGTCTCGCCTGGTTTAACCACGATCCAGGCTTTCACAGTTTCACCGCGATAAGGATCGGGTACACCCGCCACACCGACTTCCAGAACTTTGGGATGCTCTGAGATAGCTTCCTCAACTTCTCGCGGCCAGACCTGGTAACCACTGGGCTTGATCAACTCCTTCTTGCGATCAACAATGTAGAAGTATCCATCTTCATCCATGCGGGCGATGTCGCCGGTGAATAGCCACCCGTCTCTCAATGCATTGGCTGTTTCAGTAGGCATGTTGTGGTAGCCCTTCATCACCATAGGTCCTTTGAGGACCAATTCACCAACTTCCCCCGGTTGAAGTTCAGTCGTCTCATCATCCAGGCTGATTATACGGCAGTCAACGTCTGGTAAAGGAAGCCCAATCGAACCTGTGCGGTTTTCACCTAGCAGGGGATTGCAGTGCGATGCTGTAGGTGCTTCCGATAGACCATAACCTTCGAACACAACACCCCCTGTCAAAGCCTCAAAATCATCTTTGGTATCGCGCATTAAAGGGGCAGAACCTGAGATGCAAGCTTTTATCGAGCTTAGGTCGTATTTGCCAGAAACCACGTCGGGGTGGTTGTTGATGGCGTTATATAACGTGGGTACACCTGGGAATATCGTTGCTTTGTACTTTTGGGCGTTGCTCAGCAGATCTTCCAAATCACGTGGATTGGGGATCATGACCATGCTGGAGCCCGTCCGGATTGCGAAGAGCATTCCGGCCACCATCCCATAGACATGGAATAAGGGGATCGCCATCAGGACTGTTTCTTTGCCATCCTCAGCCTCTAACATCCACAGGCGGATTTGTAAAGCATTGGCGACCAGATTCCGGTGCATGGCGATAGCAGCTTTAGAAATACCTGTTGTACCACCACTATATTGGAACAGAGCGTTATCATCTGGGGATACATCGACTTTGGGCCGATCATTAGCCTGGTATTGCTTGATTAAATCCTGCATCCAGTGATCACCTTCAGCAAGCTGGATGCGGAATCCGCCCTTCTTCTCTCTGGTGAGCGTAAATAAAAGAGATAATATTGGGGAGAGGGCCTCCTTAATATTGGTGGCCACCACCGTCCGAATTTTGGTTTTTGGCTGGACTTCTTTGATAAGGTTATAGAAATTGCTCATCACAACCATAACTTCAATTCCAGCGTCATTCACCTGATGTTCGATTTCACGAGGGGAATAAAGCGGATTAGTTGCAACGACAATTGCCCCGAGTTTGAGCATAGCGAAATATGCCATCACGAACTGAGGTGTATTTGGCATAAAAATCCCAACTCGATCACCTTTGCTGACCCCAATACTGGCTAAACCAGCTGCTAGGCGACTCGTGATATCTTCCATTTCTGGATAGGTGATTTTTGCCCCTTTGAATATCGTACAAGGAGAGTCGGGGTATTTTTTTGCTGCTTCTTCGAGCATTTGATGTACAGGGATTTCGGGGTAATCGATGTGCTTTGGTACACCCTCATCATAACTATTCAGCCAGGGTCTTTCGCTCATGTGACGCCTCCTTCCCAATTATTGACCTGAAACCGAAGGAAACAAATAATTCAGATTGTTAATCATAGTATAGGTCAATTTGAATAATTGTCAATTAGGATGTCAGAAAAAGCCGGATTTTACTCTCAATTTCATCGTTAGCAGTAATGCCGACCTGAAACCAGTGGATCGATGGGTCGCTTTCTTTAAACCAGTTCGCCTGGCGGCGAACATATTGGCGAGAACGCCTTTTGATGATCATGACTGCCTCCTCTAACGTGGTTTTCCCGGCGAGGTAATCGATGATTTCCTGGTATCCGATAGCTGAAAAAGAAGGCAGATCAGGCGCATAGCCCTTATCCAGAAGCATTTTTACCTCTTCAATAAATCCTTCTGACAACATCGCCTCTATTCTCGCATCGATCTGTGTGTAGAGTTCTGGGCGGGGCATGGTTAAGCCGATCTGAAGAATTTCGTAGGGCGGCAGATTCCTTCTTCTTTGATTGGAGAAACGCTTCCCACTGTGTAAGATAACTTCCAAAGCACGAATTGTGCGGCGCAAGTTGCGGTAATCGATCTTGCCGGCAGCTTGTGGATCGAGAGCAGTCAAACGTTGGTGTAAACCCTTTGGACCAATCGAATCAGCCCAGTTTTCAAGAGCTCTGCGTAGATTTGGATCGGGTTTAATTGTGGGAATTTGCCAGGCTTCGATCACTGCGCGTATGTATTGTCCTGTCCCCCCGACCAGGAAGGGCAAATGCTCGCGATCGTGGATCCCATCGATCGCTTTGTGAGCGGCTTCTTGGTAGAGCGTTAAACTCCAGACTTGGTCGGGATCGGCAACATCTATCAGGTGATGGGGGATTCTTTTGCGCTGCTCAGGAGTTGGTTTGGCAGTCCCGATATCCATGCCGCGATATAAGAGGCGTGAATCCGCAGAAACGATCTCTCCCCCCAGGCCCTCGGCAAGCTCGATGGCGATCTCGGTTTTTCCTACCGCCGTCGGACCAAGGATGATCACCAAGGGATTCTGCTTGGTCAGGATATATCCAGGGTTTCCTATCGCCTCAGACCGATCTGAATCTTTTTGGGATTTCATCGCTTCAACTCAAAGCGTTTTCAAAGTGGCGGATGATTGGTTTTTGATCTCCATATTGTTCGATGGCGATCACATCGATGCGCCAATCGATGTCTTTGTCTGAGTGCTCTTGCAGGTAATATTGTGCTGAGGACACCATGTTTTCCCGTTTGTGAGCAGTCACCGATTGTTCCGGGTAGCCAAACTTCTTTGAAGTACGAGTTTTGACCTCTACAAATACGGTCACTCCCTGAGCTTCTTTAAGATCTGTATCGGGTTGTGAAGCTTGCTGAGCGATCAGATCTATTTCACCATAAGGTGTGCGCTCATTACGAGCGATTATAGTGTAGCCACGGTTGAGTAGATATTCCGCAGCAAGTGCTTCGCCCCACCTGCCTAGATCTTTTGGTGATCGGGTCACTTGCGTTATCTCGTAAAAGGTTTGGTGAGTCGGCTGAGAACCCCGCGTTTGCGTTTTGTGAACTTCTCGATAAGCTCATAGTAGTGATCGAGCAGGATTTGGGTCGTTTTCTCATATGAGTAATTTCTTGCAGCTTGCCTGGCTTGCTTTGACATATCCTCTCGGTGTTCATCGTCGACGATAATTCGAGATAACTTTGCGGTGAATTCAGCCAGGTCTTCTTTTTTCGCCAGGTAGCCTGTGATACCGTCTTCGATTGTATCGCCAATGCCTGGGGATTGAATGCCAATAACCGGTAACCCAGATGCCAGGGCTTCGATCACTGATAATGGATGCACTTCAGTCACAGATGCGGTGACAAATGCATCTGCAACTGCCATGTAAGCTGGAAGATTTGTATATGGAACCATCCCCGTGAAATTTACTCGATTACCAATTCCCATAATGCGAACCAGATCTTGGAGGTTTTCGCGCTCTGATCCATCTCCAATGATTAATAAGTGGACATTGTCATATGTATTGGCGACACCCGCGAAGGCGCGCAGTAAGAAAGCAAGATTCTTCTCCGGTCCAATTCGACCCATGTAGGTTAGGACGATGTCCTCTGGCTGGAATCCAAGCTTGTGGCGAGGGATTGGCTGCGCAACATTTTGGAATGGTTTTATATCTACACCGTTGGGTATGACTTCAATGTCTGAAGCGACTCCAAAATTCGTTAATACCTGCTTCAAGCCTTTAGATGGCGCGATCACTAAGTCACATCCTTTGCAGAAGGATGGTAAGTAGGCGCGCATAAATGCCTCACCGAGGGCTTCGGGTACCATCGGTACATATGCATGTGCGTAAAGATCATAGCGAGTATGATTGGTGAAAGCGATAGGGATGTCGCGTGGCTTAACATAGCGCATGGCGAGACGCCCGCTGGTAAATGGATGGTGCACATGAACCAGATCCATTGTGCGTAAAGCTTTTTGAGCTTTTGAGTTATAGCGAATACTGACAAAGTATCCAGTATTTATTAAAGGGACTCCACTGGTACGGAAAATATTCGCTTCATCATCTTGATAATCTTCTCCACCGAAAGTGAAAACATACACCTCATGCCCTTGTTTTTCCAGGAACCTTTTACTCAAGTCAATTACGTTTGTTATTCCGCTGACATGTGGCTTGTATGCATCCGTCATCATACCGATGCGCATTTGGGTTTATCTCCAGTTTTGTGTTGATTGCGTGATTCAATCCTACGTGTTTTGCGAGATTTCGTCAAGAAATCTGTTAAAATGCTTGCGTGGAAAGGACAAGTTACCTTCCGAATGCAGACCGGCTGAGTATCCTCTCTGGCATGATCTTGCTTGCTTATGCTGCGAGCCGCTTTGTGAATATATCACCGCGTGAGTTGGGATTGCAGCTGCCTGGTTTTTATTTGGGCTTCCAAGTCAATATCCGTACTCTGGTTGCATTGTTGGTGGCTGGGATAACAGCGACTGGGGCTGATCTTATGTTGCGAGATCATCCTGGACTGGGAAGTAAAAGGACTTGGGAACATTGGTTGCTGCCTGCATTGACTGCCTGGACACTTGGGATACCTTTAAATCAACTGCCAGTAGGCTTACAATGGCTGGTAAGTTTCGTAATCGGCGGCGCTCTCTTGATGCTTGTTTTAGTTGCTGAGTATATCGCCGTTGATCCACAAGATGAACGCTATCCACTGGCAAGCGCCGGATTGACAGCAGTATCGTATGCCCTGTTTCTTATTCTGGCTATTGCATTGCGCTCCTCAGGATTACGCTTATTCTTGATATTACCCGCTTTAACCATCGCTGCAGGTCTGGTGAGTCTGCGAACCTTACATTTACGCTTATCCGGGCAGTGGCTTTTCCTGCCGGGGCTTGCTATCACATTGATCGTTGCGTATATCACTGCGGCTCTTCATTATTGGCCCTTTTCTCCGATCACATTTGGCCTTGCCATCCTTGCTCCTGCTTACTCACTGACCAGTTTGGTGGGAGCCCTCTATGAGGGAGAACCTTTCCGCAAAGCGATCGTCGAACCCGCCATCGTTTTACTCACTGTTTGGGGGGCTGCACTATGGATTTCTTGACCGATACGCCGGCTGAAAAATTGAATATTGAATTGATCCATTGGCAGATGATGATCAACGATATTATCTCACGTTCTGAGGAAGAAGCTTGTGGGTTAGTTGCAGGTCTAAACCACAAAAGCACTGCAGTTTTCCCGGTAACCAATGTGCTGCACAGCAGGGTTAGGTACAGGATGGACCCTGTGGAACAGTTGGAGGCTTTCAATGAGATCGATGAGAATAATTGGGAGTTGCTGGCGATTTACCATTCTCATCTGGGTGGATCGAGTTTGCCATCCTCCATTGATATCTTAGAAGCGACCTACCCCGAGGTAATTTACTTGATCTTGTCCAAATCCCAGGATGAGTGGGTTTGCCAGGGATACCGCATTGATAATGATAAGGTTGAACAGGTGCCGGTCAACCTTATTGAGTGAGATTAATCAATATTTTAAGCTGGGGGTTTTACCAATCTTCATCGTATTCCGAAGAAGCCGGTGGTTCGCCATAGAGTTGTTCATACATTGCGTATAGATTACGACTATGCAGCTCTTCTGCCAGACCACCGATTAATACTCGACTCTTGCCACACTCCTCAACACCGATCTCTTCCAATAAGTCCCATGGATATTTTCTGCGTGCCGCTTTGCGGACAGCCCGGCGGATGGCAGAAAGATATGCCAGATTATCTTTCACAGATCCTTCTATCTCACCTCTTAAGACGATGTCTCCGTGACCTTGAATTACATTCTCCAACCCCATTTTACTGATCGTCTTTAATGAGGTGATCATTTCTTCGATATCTCCATCGACGATATAGGGAAGGGGCATAAATACATCTCCGGCAATTAATACCCGGTCTTCCTCTACGATCACCCCTAGATTATCTGGACTGTGACCCGGCAGGGGGATTAAGGAGAGGGTTTTCTTCCCGACGCGCAGGCTAAGGGATCCGTCATCGACTGTGATGTGAGGCAGTACGATCCTAGCTTGCTTGAAAGTTGTTCCTTGTTTTTTGGCCGCCTCGAGAGAAGAACGACCGCGCGTATCTATCAGCTGGCGACAAAGTGAATGGGCGAGTATGGTCGCGCTGGGAAAGAGATAATTTCCCAACGTATGATCGGCGTGATAATGGGTATTTATCACATACCTGATCGGTACCTGAAGTTCCTGCTCAATGAATTTACGAATCTCCAGTGTTTCTTCAGGCAGGGCCAGCGTGTCGATAACGACTCCCCAACTAGGGCCGATTATTGCCCCTGCATTTACTTGAGCATATGCATCGCTCTGGAAGGTGTAGACGTTTTCAGCTACTCTTTCCCTTTGTATCATTGATCAAATCCTATATTCTGCCGCGATCACTTGATCTGTCCCGATTTTTTCAGGTCAGCATGCAATTCTAAAAGCGCCTTATGAACTAGGGAAGAATAGCATAATTCAACGCTTAGAGTCAAGATAGTTTGACATAATATGCATCCGATATCAAACAATTACTGATAGTAAATTCCTCTCCAGAATCAGGTTTCCTTGACAGGCGATTGGCGCTCAGGTACAATTCCGCTACCTTGCAGCCGGGGCCTGTGGCGCAGTGGGAGCGCGCTTCAATCGCACTGAAGAGGTCGCGGGTTCGAATCCCGCCAGGTCCACTGGTCCGGGAGGGAGCACCCGCCCCCGGCTAAAGTTTAATCAGGGCCCATGGCGCAGTTGGGAGCGCGCTTCAATGGCATTGAAGAGGTCGAGGGTTCGAATCCCTCTGGGTCCACTAGGATTACCAGGTCAGAATGTTTGTAAGTTATGACCTGGTCTGAAGAAAATGGAAAACTGAATAATTCCGTCAGGCAGGAGTAGTAGACTATCCAGCAGCGAGCCGGGAGAGCGAGGTGTGAGCCCGACATGATGTCCCTGGAGCGTTACATATAAGTTGAACTCGCCTGCCAAGCCTGGAAAAAGGCAGACTCCATTGGTGAAGGTTGCTCATCCATAGTTATTGAATGCGCAGGAATAGCCGGTGGCGGGAAGCGCCCGTTATTGCGTTCCTAAGCGGCTGATCTCTTGAAGAATTTCTTATTTGGAGAAATGCAAGCAGGGTGGTACCGCGGAGTTTTCCCTTCGCCCCTGAGTGGTGGAGGGTTTTTTGATCTGTATTGCATCAGATTCTGGTTCTGAACTGTTAGTTAAGCTGGTTATCGATTGCAAATTTTTTGGAGGTGTGTGATGGGGTCGAGAAATGAAAGAAGATATCACCTAGATTTAAATTGCCTTCTCGCGCGCCTCCTTGGTCTCCTTCTCAAGGAATGAATACGGTTGTATGTGCGCAAAATACAAAAACTTGTGAGAAAGAGGCCGAGAAGATGTTTAAATCTTATAATCCCACGGAAATTGAAGCGAAATGGCGCCGCCTATGGCAGGCGAGTGACCTGTATCTAACTGCAGAAGGGAGAGATAAACCAAAATATTATTGCTTGGATTTTTTCCCTTACCCTTCAGGCGAAGGTCTGCATGTTGGGCACTGCCGTAATTATATCCCCACCGATGTGAAATCACGCTACATGCGTATGCGTGGTTATAACGTGCTGCACCCGATGGGTTGGGATGCCTTCGGGGAACCAGCAGAGCATTTTGCGGTAACCCAAGGCGTGAACCCCCGAGAATCAACCGATCAAAACACCGCCAATTTTCGCCGGCAGATGGAACTGATTGGAACCAGCTACGATTGGTCACGTGAGATCGATTCATCTCGACCAGAATTCTATCGCTGGACGCAATGGTTCTTCCTCAAGCTTTACCGGAAGGGATTGGCATATCGGGATACGAACTGGCAATGGTGGTGTCCAACCTGTCAGACTACGCTCTCCAGCCACGAAGCTGCTGGAGGTGTTTGTTGGCGCGGTCACAGCGGTTTGTTTAAGCGTGAGATCCCAGCCTGGTATTTTCGCATCACGGCTTATGCGGATGAATTGCTCGCAGGGCTGGATGAAATCGATTGGCCAGATCAGATCAAGACCATGCAGCGCAATTGGATCGGGCGTTCAGCAGGCTGCGAGATCATTTTCCGAACCGAGTCTGGGGATGAATTACCAGTTTTTACGACTAGACCGGATACGCTGTATGGAGCCACATTTTTTGTCCTGGCCCCAGAACATCCTTTGGTGACTGAGATCACCAGCCAAGAACATCGCACCCAAATCGAATCCTATATCTTGAAATCAATCGAAATGAGTGAAATCGATCGATTAAAAGAAAATCGCCTGAAGACAGGTGTCTTCACTGGTGGTTACGTGATCAATCCGATTAATCGAGAGCGTGTTCCAGTTTATATTGCGGACTATGTGTTGCCATCATATGGAACGGGTGCTGTTATGGGTGTTCCCGCTCATGATGAGCGAGATTTTGAATTTGCGCAGAAATTCAATTTACCGGTCAAAATTGTGATCACTCCTCCGGGTTACAACGCTGGAGATACATTAGAAGAGGCCTTCTTGGGTGAAGGAACAATGGTAAATTCAGGCTCATTCAACGGGCTGCTGAATGTAGTGGCTTCCGAGCAGATCACGGATTACTTGGATATGCATAAACTGGGTCAAAGAAAGATCCAGTACCGCATGCGAGATTGGTTGATCAGCAGGCAGCGGTATTGGGGAACACCGATCCCCATTGTATATTGTGATAACTGTGGTGAAGTGCCTCTCCGCGAAGAACAGCTGCCGGTGCTATTACCACCAATGGCTGATTTTCAGCCGGATGGCAGTGGTCGTTCAGCCCTGGCACGATTACCCGATTTTGTTAATACCAGTTGTCCAGTTTGTGATCAACCCGCAACCAGGGAAACGGATACAATGGGTGGATTTGCCTGCTCGTCTTGGTATTTTCTGCGTTTTACCAGCCCACACTACGATCACGGTCCGTTCGAAACTCAAGCGATGCACTATTGGATGCCGGTTGACCTATATGTTGGTGGTGCAGAACATGCTGTCTTGCACCTGTTGTATGCCCGCTTTTGGATGTATTTCCTGGCTGATGATGGCTTAATAACTTTCAAGGAGCCCTTTACAAAATTGCTCAATCAAGGCCAGATGATGGGCACAGATGGGCTGAGAATGTCGAAATCTCGCGGAAATGTGATCACACCAGATTACATGGTTGAGAGGTATGGCGCAGATGCTTTACGGGTTTATGAACTGTTCATGGCACCTTTTGATCAGGATGTTCACTGGAGCGATGAGGGCATCAATGGGGCGCGCCGATTCTTGAACCGCATCTGGAAACTTTACTCTGAAACCTATTCCAGCAGCGCCGCAGCAACGGAAATTGATGCTGAGCTGGAGCGATGGCTGCATAAAACTATCTATAAAGTGAGCCAGCGTATTGAAGACTTTCGCTTTAACACCATGATCTCCGGGTTGATGGAGTTCACCAACCAGTTGTCCGACCGGCATCAATCAGGTACTTGGAGATCAAAAACATATCACCAATCCCTGGAGGCGTTGATGGTTATGCTGGCACCCGTCACACCCTATTTGGCTGAAGAGCTGTGGCATCTCACAGGGCACAGTGACAGCATCCACTCTCAAGAGTGGTTGGATTGGGATGCTTCTCTCGCACAGGATGAGACTACTCAGCTTCCCATCCAGGTCGATGGCAAAGTTCGCGCGGTTGTTGAAGTGCCATTGGGCGCGCAAAAGGATGATGTCCAGGCGACCGCGCTTGCTCATCCTAAGGTGGCTCAGCATATTGCCAAAAAAGGTGTTGCTGACGTGATCTTTGTGCCAGGTAAAATAATGAACCTACGAACAACTTTGGAGCAGGAATGAGTATTTCCCTGGCCGCGGCCTGGCGACCGCGTGGTGAGTTGGCCCGTTTCAAACGTCTCTATTCAGAATTGAGGCGTGCATATTCGCGCATCGTGATTTCTCTTCCCCCCCAGGTGGAGGGAGATCTCATTGAACAGCTCAGTGAGTTCTCACAGGTCGAAATCGTTGTCACCGAAGAATGGTTGTCGGGCCGTTATGCCGCTTTGGAACGTGCCCTTGCGTATTCCACGGAATATATCCAGTATGCGGATTTTGACCGCCTGATCCGCTGGGTTGAAACCCGACCTGATGAATGGTTGCGTACACTGGAAGTGATCCAGACCGCAGACTGTTTGATCATCGGACGCTCAGATCAAGCTTATCGAACTCATCCCGAAGCTTTGATTCAAACGGAAAAGATCAGCAACTCGGTGGTGTCTAACCTCTTGGATCAGGTCGTTGATGTCAGCGCCGGTTCGAAAGGTTTTAGTAGGGCAGCTGCCGGGTATATCATCGCAAACTGTGAGCCTGTACATCCTTTGGGGGCGGATGCTGAATGGCCGCTGATACTCAAAAAAGCTGGATTTCAGGTGGCTTATCTTGCTGTGGATGGTTTGGATTGGGAGTCAGCCGACCGCTTCCTCGGTGAAGCAGCCGACTCAACCCGCCAGAGGCAGGCAGCCCAAGCTTATGATTCAGACCCAGACAATTGGGTCCACCGGGTAGAGGTGGCTTTGGAGATCGTTCAATCTGGCTTTGATGCAGCCAATCGAGAGATAGAACCTGGTCGCGTCGAATATGATCGGCAAGTAAGGATGTCTGTTGGGACCAAGTCTTCAGATGCGGCAGAATTCAATTATGAAACAGTGTTTGATGTGGAAGATTATCTTCATTTTTATGCGGATGGGTTGACGGATGAACGCACCCAGGGGGAAGTAGCCTTCCTGGTTCGCGAATTGTCCCTGGATCGACCTCAAAAAATTCTTGATCTTGCCTGTGGATTTGGCAGGCACAGCAACGCATTGGCAGGGTTGGGGCATTCGGTTACTGGTCTTGATCTGGTACCGGGATTCATTGAAATCGCCAGGCGTGAGGCAGAGGGAAAAAATCTTCCTGTTCAATATGTGCAGGGCGACATGCGAAAAATTAATTTTCACGCTGATTTTGATCGCGTATTGTTGCTGTTTACCTCCTTCGGGTATTTCGAGGATCAGCAGAATTTAACTGTGTTGAAGAATATATCCCGGGCATTGAAACCTGGAGGTATGCTCGTATTGGACACGCATAACAGAGATGTTTTTTTGAAAGGAATGCAGCCTTACGTCCTCACAGAAAAAGGACCAGATTTCATGATCGACAGGGGTAGTTTCGATACTCTTACCGGTCGTTGGTACAACCACCGGGTAGTGATCCGAGATGGGATGCGCAAGGAAAAACCCTTCTTTGTGCGCTTGTACAATCCAAATGAGATCAGCAACCTGATCCAGCAGGTAGGGTTGCAAGTGGATAAGATTTTCGGAGGTTTTGATTCACAGCCGCTTACAAATGATTCACAAAGGATGGTTATAATCGCGCAGAAACCATTAAGTGGGTGACTATATTAGCCCATATTCTGATCAATTCGAATAATATTGAAGTTAGGAAGACATAAAATCGTGGAGAAGAGAATGTCCGATCAAACCCCTTACAATCCAGCTGAGATCGAGCCGAAATGGCAGGCTCGTTGGGAGGCCGATGGTCTCTACCATTCCGATATCGATCGCTCGAAGACCAAATATTATGCTTTGACCATGCTGCCTTATCCTTCTGGCGAAATGCACATCGGTCATTGGTACGCCATGACCCCTTCGGACGCCAGGGCGCGCTTTCTGCGCATGCGCGGCTTTAATGTCATGTTTCCCATGGGATTCGATGCCTTCGGTCTGCCCGCGGAGAATGCTGCTATCAATCGCAATATCCACCCCAAGGAATGGACTTATGCCAATATCCAGCGTATGAGGCAGCAGCTGCGATCGATGGGCGCGATGTTTGATTGGCGGCGTGAAGCGATCTCGTCCGATCCAGAGTACTATCACTGGTCGCAGTGGTTCTTCGCCCAGCTCTTTAAAAATGATCTCGCATACCGCAAAATGTCACCCGTGGATTGGTGTCCACATGACAACACGACCCTGGCACGCGAGCAGGTATGGGGAGAGGACCGGCATTGTGAACGCTGCGGAACCCCGGTGATTAAAAAAGATCTGGAGCAGTGGTTTTTCCGCACCACATCCTATGCTGATGAATTGTTGGATTTCTCTCACCTGGATTGGCCGGAGCGCGTGGAGTTATTGCAAACCAACTGGATACATCGCAGTGAGGGAGCAGAGGTGCATTTTATGGTTGATTCAGCGGGTTTATCTGCTGAAGAGGCGCGCCTGACAGTATTTACCACCAGACCGGATACGTTATGGGGGGCGACGTTCATGGTCCTGGCGCCGGAACATCCTTTGGTCGCGAAGATAACTACGGATGAACAGCGTGAGCTTGTCGAAGAATATGTACAGCAAGCGCTGCGCCAATCCGATATTCAGAGGGAATCCGCGGAAAAAGAAAAAACTGGCGTGTTTACCGGTTGCTATGCGACCAATCCGGTCAATGGTGAATCAATTCCCATCTGGATCGCGGATTACGTTTTGATGACCTATGGGACTGGTGCCATAATGGCGGTCCCGGCGCATGATGAGCGCGATTTCGAGTTCGCCCTCAAATTTGGTTTGGCTATTTTGCCGGTGATCGAACGCCCCGATGGGTTGACCAAATCCTTCGTGCCCATCGGCATAATGGATGCTGGGTTTGAAGAGGCTCTGACAGGATTAGATGTCCCCTTTGTCAAGTCCGAGAAAGGCCTTAATGTAACGTTGCCTGTTGATAAAGTGGAGCAATATGTTAATTTGGCACAAAAGCATCAATTGGCAGATGTCTGGACTGAGGTCGTGGGCACAGGATGGATTTTCATCTTCAATGATAGGGTGATGAAATGGGAATCTCAGGAAAGTGAAGTGCGCATCCTTGATCTATGTAAGGATTTAGAACCTGATGTTAGGCATAACCGAACACTTATGGAAATGCTTTGGGAATGTGATTTCTACAGGGATGCGCTCTACCACCATGAGTACGGCACGATGATCAATTCTGGTGAGTTTAGCGGTACTCCTGGCGAGACAGCTGTCCAGAAGGTGAACGATTGGTTGGAGGAGCGAGAGATCGGCAAGGCCGCAATTAATTATCGTCTGCGGGATTGGCTCATCTCCCGCCAGCGCTATTGGGGCGCGCCGATCCCGATCGTCTATTGTCCGCAGCATGGTGCTCAACTCGTGCCGGATGAGCAGCTCCCAGTGCTGCTGCCGGATGATGTCGAGTGGCTGCCGACAGGCGAGAGCCCCTTGAAACTCCATCCGACCTGGAAACAGGCCACCTGCCCGGTATGCGGAGAAGCGGCAGAACGCGAAACCGATACCATGGACACCTTCATGTGTTCATCCTGGTACCACCTGCGTTATTTAAGCCCGGATTACGACCAGGGTCCTTTCGACCCGCAAGAATATGATTACTGGATGCCAGTGGATACATATACTGGTGGCATTGAACATGCCACCATGCACCTGATTTACACTCGCTTCTTCCACAAAGCGGGGCGTGATATGGGCATTACCCAAGGTCCGGAGCCCATGATCCAGCTTCGCAACCAAGGCATCATACTGGGCGAAGACTCAGAGAAGATGTCAAAGAGCCGCGGCAATGTGATCGCCCCGGATGAGCTGGTCGATCGCTATGGCGCGGATACAGTGCGAGCCTACCTGATGTTCTTTGCCCGCTGGGATTTGGGTGGACCCTGGAACAGCAGCGGCATAGAAGGTTCTGTGCGCTGGATTCGCCGAATTTGGACTCTTTTCACCGATACCATTTCACCCGGGAATCCGACTCCCGAAACCTTGCTAGTCCTCAGGAGAAAAGTCCACCAGACTCTGCGCCAGGTGACTCACGATTTCGAGACTTTCGAGTTCAACACGATCATCTCGGCTTTGATGGAGCTGCTCAACGAGATGTATAAAGCGCGTGAGCAAGGCGCAGGCGGTACACCAGAGTGGGATGAAGCGCAGGATATCTATCTGCGCATGCTGGCTCCAGTGGCGCCTCATGTCGCTGAGGAGTTGTGGGGTTTTCTTGGAAAACCTTATTCCGTGCACACCCAGGATTGGCCCGTCGTGGATGAGGCAGCTACTGCGGAAGAGCAGATAACGCTCGTGGTTCAGGTAAACGGTAAGGTGCGTGACCGGGTGACAGCACCGGTGGATATCAGTGATGATGATGCGAAGGAGCTCGCCCTGGCCTCAGAGGCTGTCGGAAAATATCTAGAGGGTAAGCCCCCGCGCAAAGTGATCCTTGTCCCAGGCAAGCTGGTCAATATAGTGGTTTAGATTTTGGTATTGAATTATCCAAAATACGCAGAATTTGATACAAGAAATAAGAGCCGATTTTACGGCTCTTTTCATATCCATGTGAAAACGTTGGTTATTAAGTAAGTTTGATGACTATCAATTCCATTCAATGTTTACTGCAAAATGTTAGACAAGGAATCATGTTGATCAGCATCCTCAAAATGGTTTAAAGGCGCGAGAGTATATGCTCGGAATACATCTCCAATCCCTCGATGTCATCAACATCCCACCACTGAATCATTAGTTCCTCCACACCAGCATCGGCATATGCATTTACCTGCTCAATAACACTCTCGGGTGTTCCCACCAATGGGCAAAATGATGCTCCCACACTCGTAAGAAGCGGGGTAAACATATCTGCCAGAGCCTCAGTCAGTTTTTCGAATGGTTGGTCACGAAGCTCTGGAACCCAATTTTGATATGCAAAGTTTGCCCGTCGTTTCAATTCGGTTTCATTTCGACCACAAAACACCATGACCATCAAAGTTCTTTTCACTGAAATTGTTTCTCGATTAGCTTGTAACAATAGCTTATCAAGAATATCTGACCGCTTACGGAATGTATCTGGCGTCAAGTGGAAAACATTCCAGACATTGGCATAACGAGCAACCAAAGGCAATGTCCGCTGAATGCCATTGCCACCAATTAAGATTGGAGGCCCCCCAACTCGCATAGGTCGAGGCAATAAACTTGCCTCGTGCAGTTGATAATACTGACCCTCGTAAGAAATTGGTTCACTGCTGTGGAATAGTTGGTATATCACCTCTAATCCTTCGTTGAAACGCGCACTACGGGTGGTTTTATCGCCAAGCTGATATCCCCAAACTTAATGTTCTTGAGGATCTCACTCAGCTCCAAGACCGGGGACCAATCGCCCGTTACTTAAGTCATCAATGGCAGCTGCTTGTCGGGCTAACATGACAGGATTGCGAAATGAGAAGGGTGCCACTAATGAACCGAAATGAATATGCTTAGTATGATCGGCTAGATAAGTCAATGAAACGATCAATTCCAACGCTGGTTTTCCAATAGGGAAATGATCAGAGCGAAAAAGTCCGGCATAACCAAGATTTTCAATTTCATTGATAAGACGTTTCCATTTTGGCCATGTTAGCTCTTCTTGCCCCTCAACTGATATTGATATTTCCATGGCTTTTCCTCCAAGTTAATGTACATTCAACGGCCTGGGTCCTTGTGAGATTTCGACTTTGATTCCTGGTAATCGCTGTAATTGCCAATGTATTCTTTTAGGACGCCAGCCTCCAGCTCAATAATGCGGTTGACAACACGGTCGAGGAAGTAGCGGTCATGGGAGATAACCAGCAGGGTGCCTTCGAAATCTTCTAAGGCATTCTCAAGCACCTCGGCAGAGGCGATATCCAGGTTGTTGGTTGGCTCGTCGAGCAGCAGGAAGTTCGGACCGGAAAGGGTGAGCAGCAGCATTTGCAGCCGGCTGCGCTCCCCGCCTGAAAGGGAGGCAATAGGCTCCCTAACCTGATCGTAGGTGAAAAGAAAGCGACCCAACATGGCAACAGCATCAGATTCGGAACATGCTGTGGCGTACCTTACAGTGTCGATCAGGCTATGTCCATAATCGAGGGTGTCGTGTTCCTGGGCGTAATATCCGCTTTCGACGCTGGGACCGAGAATGACTTCACCTCCCGTGGCGGTTTCTTGTTCGAGGATGATCTTGAAAAGTAGAGATTTACCAGCGCCATTGGGACCAACGAGACCAACCCGTTCGCCGTGCCAGATCGTCAAATCCAGCCCTGCAAACATGATCTTCTCATCGTCATTGCCATCAGAGGCAGTAAAAACCTTATCCAGATCCACGATCTCGAGCACTTTATTGCTGCCCCGCCAGCCAGCAAGATCTAATCCCATACGTTTGCGCTTGATTATGGGTTGATCTATGCGCTCGATCTTGTCCAGGCGTTTGAGGATGCTTCGCCCACGACGGACAAATTTCTCGTTATCGTAAACTTTGCCCCACATCAGCAGGCGCTTGGCAGCCGTTTCCAAACGGGTGATCTCTTTTTGCTGTGCCCTAAAGAGCTGCTCCTGGCGTAGCAGACCCATTCGCTTCTCGTATGCATATTCCGAATAGTTGCCCGGATAGCGAGACAGTTTACCATCTTCCAACTCGAGGATTTCATCAACAACCAGATCGAGCAGGTAGCGGTCATGGGAGACGATGATGACGCCACCTTTGTAATTGCGGATGACATGCTCGAGGAATTTCTTGCCATCCAAATCGAGGTGGTTGTCAGGCTCGTCGAGCAGGAGCAAGTCAGGTGTGGTGATGAGAAGTTTAGCCAGACCGAGCAGTTTTTTCTGCCCTCCGCTGAGCACAGTAACAGGTAGATCAAGGTCGCCTTCGCTGAAACCTAGTTTGAGCAGTGTGGAACGGGCGCGATTTTGAAATGAGGGACCACCCAGTCGGGAATATTCTTCCAACAAGCGGGCTTGTTTTTCCAGGGTCTGGGAGAGAGCAGTTTCGTCCCCATAGACCTTTGGATCGCTTAAACGATTTTCGAGGTTTGTGAGTTCGATTTCTACCTTGGTTAACTCGTTGGAGGCGGTCAAAACCTCCTGAAGGATTGTATTGTCAGGATCTAACTGAGGTTCCTGATGTAGATAGCCAATGCTAAGACCTTTCTTGCGAACGATAAAACCGGTATCACTGGAGATTTCGCCGAGGATCAGTTTTAGCAAGCTGCTCTTACCAGCGCCATTAGGACCTATCAATCCAACACAGCGATCATCGTGAATCTCCCAGGATAGGTCTGAGAATAAGGATTCGACCAGAAAGGTGATCGAAACGTTGTCGAGGTTTACCGCGATCACAGGTGCTCGATCCAAAAAGCGCCTTTATAGCAGAATTCTTTCACGATTTGGATCACACCGATCCCGACATGTGAGCTGCCATCGGTTTGATCCCCACTGTTTTCGTATCCAGGTATATACTCAAGGCTGGGATGAGGGTTAAATTCCATGAACGCACGATCGAGCGCATCTGCCAGGTTTAAGGCATCATCCAGGACCACCATGGAACCCTCGTCGCCTGTGTAAGAGCCGGTCCAAAGATCTGGTCGTTCCAGGCTGAGTTCTGGATATTCACCCACCAATCCCACCGTCCAGGCATCGTTTACTGGACCCATAGGATTCCAGCCGTGATCTTCAGCCAGGCTGATAATATCGAACCAGGCGCTGGTACTCATATATAACGCTTGATCGGGGTAATTTTGATTGCTCAGGCGGAAACTCATGATTCAGGGCAAATCCGGCGGTTTTCGCGCCCGGAAGGTTATCCCCAGGGTGCCGAAAGCCGCTGCTTCAGATTGTTGCGGTGCATCGCGATAAATATCATCTCTCCAGGTGATCTCGAAATCCATGAACCCGGCCGCGGATAGCTTATCTTCCAACTCTGCTTCCAGCAGAGCACCGGCAATTCAACCTGCCCACAAGTCTAAATTGTTCTTGGCACTGTTGGGAACCGGTTTCTGTACCAGGATGTCTGCGATTTGCAGCCGTCCACCAGGTTTTAGAACCCGGAACATCTCGCTGAATACCGTATCCTTGTCTGGCGACAGATTGATTGCCCCATTGGAGATGATCACATCAGCCCACTCGGAAGGTACTGGAAGTTCTTCACTATAGTCGTGAATGAATTCTACGTTGTGTATTGCCATCTGATCAGCATTTTGGCGAGCCTTGGCGACCATCTCTGGTGTCATGTCAATGCCGATTACCTTTCCCTCATTCCCGACCATGCGGGCAGCGATTAAACTATCCAGACCTGCGCCGCTACCAACATCTAAAATGTATTCTCCGGGTTTGAGCTCTCCGAGTGTGAAAACATTTCCAGTTCCTGCAAAGGACTCGATTACTTTCTCGGGAAATTGATCTAGTAATTCATCTTCATAATCTAGCAGATCGGCTAACCTGCGTCCGGTGTGAAAATGAAATCCTTTTTCTGGATCATTCGCCACAACTGCATATTCGTTCGAAACCTCAAAGCGCAAGGTATCCACAAAAACCTGGGGGAATTTTACAGATGCATCTGGGGAGATGGGTTCAGGTAGGGGTGGATAATAGATAAAGGTTTTGATCGTCCCAAGTTCATCATAACTCTCTGAGCTAGTTTCAACATCTTCTGGTGAAACCAGGAGGTCCGTGAGCGCAGATTCAGTCATCAACACGTATTCATCCGCCTCGACGGAGTTTTTCAATAAGCGATGGATCAGGATAGGCGCCGTTCCCGAAAGTTCCAAGATATCGTTGATGCTGAAAAACATCGTCTTTCCACTGTGGGCGACGATCTTTAGCTTGAGTCGATCTACGTTATTGCATGCGTTGCAGTTGCATATTTTATGCAGGGTTAGTTCAGCGATCTTGTTTGAAAATACGCGGAAAAAGGTGATCAGGGTCTCTAACAAATTCGCGCGCACGATTTCCCAACGCACCATTGGATCGCCCTTATCCACGTACATGAAAATGGCATCCCCTTCTAGGCGGATCACTTGCATGGGGGCTTTTATTTCTGAAATGATGCTGTTGATCAGATCACGGACGATGATCTGGCTGTGTACCATTTCTTTCTCGTTGGATACGATGAAGCGTGTGTATCCACTGATGTCTGCGATTAAGAGAATTACATCCCTTTCAGCTGGTTGGGCTTGTACCATGATACTCCCCGGGAAATATAATGTTGACTAACAGCATCCGATTATACACTACCGACCAAGGTTATCCACTTTATTGCACGAATATTTCCGGCTTTAAGTCTGGCAGCCAATAATTTTTGGTTCTTTTCTTGATCACCTGCACTAAGGAAAGCTGTGAAATTCCAGGATATTTACTGTAAAATAAGATAGGATACTTTCACTTGAATTTCTGTGGCGATATTAAACTGGAGTAGGGAAATGACTCACAAGCCCAGTGGAACCGTCACATTCCTCTTCTCGGACATTGAAAGCAGCACTGAAAAGTGGGAGGAGAATGCTGATTTGATGCAGGTGGCTTTTGCTCGTCAGGAAGCGATCATGCGAAAAGCGATGGGCGAGAATGGGGGGTATGTCTACAAGATGATCGGCGATGCATTTCAAGTTGCGTTTGATACCGCTACCCAGGCACTGACCGCCGCTAAGACTGCACAAGAATCCCTGCAAAGCGAAACTTGGGGGAGTATCGGTCCGATCAGGGTGCGTATGGCACTGCACACCGGAGTTGTTGAAGAACGTGGAGATGATTACGTTGGACCAATTTTGAATCGGGTGGCGCGCTTGATGAATGCCGGTCATGGAAACCAAGTGCTCTTGTCGCAAGCAACCTATGAGTTGGTCCGGGATGATCTCCCAGAAGGAGTTACCTTAAGGGATTTGGGTAAACATCGCTTGAAGGATCTTACACGTCCTGAGCAAATTTACCAATTGATCGCCCTGGAATTAGCGTTTGATTTTCCTCCCCTGAAGACACTTGATGCTCACCCAAATAATCTGCCTCTGCAGCTGACGAGTTTCATTGGACGTGAACGGGAACTGGAAGAAGTGAAATGCAAGCTCGCTGCTTCTCGTTTGGTTACGCTAATTGGCCCCGGTGGTACAGGTAAGTCTCGTCTGGCTTTGCATGTCGCAGCCGACCTGATCGATCGGTTCGCCAAGGGAGTCTGGTTTATCGATTTTAGTACATTAACCGAACCTGGCCTTGTCCCTCAAAGCGTTGCGGCTGTGCTTTCCATCCGTGAACAAGGACAGCGACCGTTAATGGAGACAATTGGGGAAAAGATTGGCCCGAACAAACTACTGCTTGTTTTGGATAACTGCGAGCACCTGATCGAGGCCTGCGCTCTTCTTGCAGGTACTTTATTGCGGGTATGTCCAAATTTGAGCATCCTGGCGACTTCCCGGGAATCATTGAGGATCGGTGGTGAGACGGCTATTCTGGTGTGGCCCTTGGAAACTCCAGATCCTGACCATCTGCCAGCAATTGAATTAATTTCTCAATTTGATGCTGTGCGATTATTTATCGAAAGATCGGTAGCTGTATCACCGGATTTTCAAGTTAATCGTCAGAGCACGCCTAAAATGGCACTGATCTGCTACAGGTTGGATGGAATTCCTCTGGCGATTGAATTAGCAGCAGCACGGGTTAAATCGATTTCTGTCGATGTCCTCCTTGATCGGTTGGACGATCGCTTCCGATTGTTATCGAAAGGTGACCGGACAGTTCTACCGCGTCATCAAACACTTGAAGCCGTGATCGATTGGAGCTATGATCTTCTAACGGATGATGAGCGCGCCTTGTTCAGACGGCTTGGTGTGTTCGCAGGAGGTTGGACGTTGGAAGCTGCTGAGACTCTGTGTTCGGGGGAAGGGATCGAAGAGTGCAATATCTTGGATCTGATGACTGAACTCGTGGATAAATCATTGGTTCAAATCGATCGATCTCAAGGTGGAGTTCGTTATCGGATGCTCGAAACCGTCCGCCAATATGCTTTGCAAAAGATCTCTACTGAGAATGAGATCGGTGAGTTGCGTTCCCAGTTTATTGAGTACTACCTGAAACTGGTAGAAGACGGTGAGAAGAAATCCTATTGGGGTGGGGATACTTCACTTCCAAAACACTTGGCGGTGGATTTTGATAACTTCCGGATTGCTCTCACTTGGTGTTTTGAGGATATTGCAAAATACGGTGAACAAGGCTTACGTCTTGCAGGCACCCTTTGGATCGTCTGGTGGACCTTCGGATATTTGAACGAAGGTAGATTTTGGCTTGAAAAAGCTGTCAAGGAAGTCGATTCTGGTGGAGTACCCAGGGCCAAAGCCCTTATTAACCTCGGATGCATTGCCTGGCAGCAAGCTGATTATCAGATGGCAAACGAGTATACGAAAGAAAGCTTATCCATCTACCGCTCTCAGATGACCGAGGACATACATGGACTGGCGAACGCCATTCATATTCGTGGTCATGTTGTGTTTGATCAAAAAGATTATTTCCAAGCCAGGTCATTATTTGAAGAAAGCCTGGCTAAGTACCGCCAACTGAAAGACAAGGAAAACATCTGTTTGCTGGTGAGTGATCTGGGGATGGTGGATTATCACGAAGGTAATTATCAATCAGCTACTCTACGATACACAGAGTCTATGGAGATAGCTCGTGACCAGGATGATTTGATCAACATTGCGAACAACCTGTTGAGAATCGGAGACATTGCCCGTATAAAAAGGGACTATGAGAGCGCAGCCGCATCTTATCAAGAAAGCCTTGAGATACTCCGGGATATGGAATTGAATCTGGATCTCGCCAGTAATCTACACAAGCTGGGTTACATCGCTCGTTTCCGGGGTGATTTCCAACGGGCTGCAGAACTTTTCACAGAAAGCCTCACGATGCAACAATCTATGGGTAACAAACAGGGGATCATCGAGTGCTTCGTAGGATTAGCCGGATTGGCGGCAGTCACAGGGCGCTCAGCAGAAGCGGTGCAACTCTTCGCAGCAGTCAAGGAATTGCTTGCTGCCATCGGTGCACCGCTTGGACCGGCAGACCTGGCTGAGATGGAGCGTGATTTATCTATTTCTCAAGATCGACTCAGTGCGGATGAGTTTTCCCTTGCTTGGTCAAAAGGAACTAGCTTTTCAATGGAGCAGGCTGTCACCTTGGCGCTAGATGTGGCAAATAAAGCAACAGCTGAACAATAAAACCTCATATTGCTTAATTCCCCGTTCAGAAAGCATCTTAAATTAATACAATCAGGATTTGCTGTTGTGCTTAGTGGCCTGTCTCGCAAGAAATTATGATTAATGTCATTGCGAAACTCGGATGTTTTTCCCGAGTTGTGGCAATCTCCATCTAGAATATTTTTACAGCCAATCATGAGATAGAGCACTTAGATTGGGGGAAATGAAAGTTTGGAAAATTCGTTCACCTTTGATCTGGACCTATTTCTTGCGCTGATTCCTTTTCTTTAAAAAATGAATACATTAGAATTGGGGATATGGACAGGATCTTGATCTTCGATTTTGATGGCGTCTTGGCAGATTCTCTTCGGCCCATGCTTGATTATGCTGGACAGGTTTGCCAGGAATTGGGGTATCCGTGCACTCCAACGCAAAAGGATTTGGAAATCCTGGATAGGATGGAGTTTTCAGAATTTGGACGTCAATTAGGGATTCCAGAAGAAAAGATAGAAGCCTTCGTCTCTCGCAACTTCGAGCTGTTTTCGCTGCGCGAAGACCCTTTGCGGATTACACCAGGCATGGATGCTGTGATCAGACAATTATCCCAATTATCAATTCTGGTCGTGATCACCGGCAACAGCCGCAAGGTGGTGAGAAACTTTTTTGATGCCTATGAACTTAGTGATGAATTTCAGATTATTCTAAGTGCCGAGGATGATGGCAACCGTGTTGAAAAAATCCTCAAGGTCAAATCGCTGAATGTGGGATCAAATCGGGAATTCTACATGATCGGCGATGCGGTTAGTGATATTCGGGCTGCGCGTGAAGCCGGGATTAAGAGTATTGCAGTCAGTTGGGGACACCAGAGTTTGGCGAAGTTGACCACAGAAAATCCGGATTTCCTGGTCGAACGCCCGCAGGATCTGTTGACGTTGTTTTAGATTAACAATGGTTGCTCTCAGCGCTCAATTTGGGAGTTGTGCTCACTTGGCTGAAGGTTGGAGGTGATATGCGGTTTGAGGAATTGAATTGGTTCGATGTCGAGAGTTACCTGGAGAAGGACGATCGTTTAATGCTGGTTTTGGGAGCTTGTGAACAACATGGTTACTTGAGTCTGGCAACCGATGTCAAGATCCCTCAAGCTCTGGCGGATGCTGCCAGCCAACAAACAAGTGTGTTGGTCGCACCAGCCATCACCTATGGTGCTTCGCCATATTTTTTGGGTTTCCCTGGCACACTCAGCCTTCGTCTGTCCACATTGTTGGACTTGATCGAGGATGTTGTTCGGTCTGCATTCGGGCATGGATTTCGGCGAATCTTGGTGCTAAACGGGCATGGTGGAAATGATGGTGTGCGAAGTCGTCTCTATGAGTTATCAAATGAGCTGGATGAATTGAGAATCGCCTGGTATGCCTGGTGGGAATCTCACAGTGTTTCTCAGATTGCTCAGTTACATGATTTGAAACCGGCTCATGCCAATTGGTTGGAAGCTTTTTCGTTTACTCGAGTAAGCGACCTTCCAGAAGGTGAGAAGGTCCCACCCAAGGTGGCCGGACTGCTGAGCGCGCAGCAGGCGAGAAAGGTTTACGGAAATGGGGTATTCGGTGGTCCATATGAAACCGACCAATCAATAATGGACGAAATTTTCTCGGCAGCGTTAGAAGATATTTTCACCCTGCTGAGATTCGAATAAGATCGAATTCGTTTCTTCCAGGCAATGGAATAATAATGGGGGAACTATCTATTTGGGGTAGAATCTGCAGGGCGTCTGCCACAGTTTCCATATTAAAATATGGCGCTCTGGTATTGCGCATAGGCATACAGGAGAAGAATGATACATGCCTCACGTATCGATTATTGTGCCATGTTACAATGAACAAGAGACTATCTGCCAGCTCCTGGACGCCTTATATTCGCAGAACTACCCATTACAGGAGATGGAAGTTGTGATCGCGGATGGGCAATCAACCGATAATACTCTCCAGGAGATCGATTTGTTTCAGCGGGCACATCCGGAATTAAGTTTAAGAGTTGTGGATAATCCTCAACGCATTATTCCTGCTGGATTGAACCAGGCGCTAGCTGCAGCTGAGGGCGAAATTATCATCCGGCTTGATGCACATTCCATTCCTTTTAAAGATTATGTTAAGCGGTGTGTAGATGCAATCCAGGCCGGCTTGGGTGACAATGTCGGTGGTCAGTGGGTTATTCAAGCCGGGAGTGATGAGTGGCAGGCGAGGTCGATCGCTGCTGCTGCCGCTCATCCCCTAGGTGTTGGAGATGCCCGTTATCGATTGGGTGGTCGCGCGCAGGAGGTTGAAACAGTTCCTTTTGGTGCATTTCAAATTTCCTTGGTCGATCAGGTCGGGAATTTTAATGAGAACCTGCTGACAAATGAAGATTATGAGTTTAATGCCCGCATCCGGCAGTCTGGTGGAAAAATATGGTTTGATCCAGCCATACGTTCGAAATATATCGCTAGAAAGAGTTTTTATGATTTATCTAAGCAGTATTGGCGCTATGGATTTTGGAAGGCGCGCATGTTGCGGCGATTTCCAGGTGAATTGCGTTGGAGGCAGTTAGCCGGAGCATTTGTGATCTCTTTTCCTCTGCTGGCTCTTCTTGGTGTTTGGTTTCCATTCGCACGCTGGCTATTGGGATTGGAGGTCGTCGTTTATTTACTGGCATTAATTATGACGGGTGTTCAACTCGCATTACAGAAGCGTGATGTAGCCTTACTATGGGGGGTTCCATTGGCGATAGCCACAATGCATTTTTCCTGGGGAACAGCTTTTATTTTGAGCTTGGTTAGTAAGTAAGATGGGCATTCCAAACCGGGTTCAAAAGTCACAACGATGGCGCCTGCA
>Ga0209536_100001318_pt1 | contig 41271 bp, 29 predicted proteins | sample DeeMarSeWOR28_12_FD_187461 | JGI IMG/M metagenome (GOLD analysis project Ga0209536, IMG submission 187461) | Marine sediment microbial communities from White Oak River estuary, North Carolina - WOR-2-8_12 (SPAdes) (version 2) | ecosystem: Environmental > Aquatic > Marine > Intertidal zone >...
CAACTGACCCTACTAAATAAATATCATGAGAAGGAGGGTGAGATGCTAATTGATTTGCTAGAAGAAGTAGCTCGAAAATACCTATTCTATTATCCAATCTAGGCGAGCAGATAATATTCTCTGATGGATCCCCAAGTAAATAGGGATTATTAAGGAAATGGACAGGGTCTCCTGGACTTATGAATTTTAATTCCGTTGGAGTTCCAATATCAATTTCAAAAGAAGACTCTTCCCCGCTTTTTGATGCATGTAAGAGCCCAAGAATTATCTTTGTTGGGGTTTGAATTCCTACAAGTTGCAAATGGCATGCGTTCACGTCGCTATATCCAAATGAAACTACTTTCACCATTCCACTAGATTGTACACTATGTACAATAAATCCGCAAGTATCCATGTGAGCGGAAATCATTATGCGTTTCTTTTTGGCAGAATCTTTTGTTCCTGGAATGTGATAGATCACGCTGCCCAATCTATCTAATTCTATTGCACCATAATCACGAAATTTTGAACATAAATAATTCCGTATTCGAGATTCATGACCACTTTGGCCAGGAATCGTTACCAGATCGGTTAGTAACTCAGGTATCATTAGACAGTCCCTTTCCACATCTTCTATTAGATGTTTTTTAAAAAAGCATCATGATCTTAAGGTTTTTTCAATTAAAGAATATCAAATTTTGATATGAAAATAAAGAAATAACATAAATTGCATAATGATAAGACGAATTACTTCTTAAAAATTAGTTATATAAAATGAAGAATCTGAAATTGTTTTCAGATTCACTATATATTACCAAACTTAATTTTACTAGGGAGGTGGAGCAGTAGCGGTCACTGGCTCGGTCAATGTGGCTTCAGGGATCCATGTGACCTCCTGATGCTTAAAGTAGGTATTATAGAGGTTTGCATATGTCCCTTCTTGGGCTAAAAGCGCCTCATGATTTCCTTCTTCAATAATCTTGCCTTTTTCAAGCACAATTATGCGATCTGCATTCTTGACAGTAGAAAGTCGGTGAGCAATTACAATGGAAGTCCTACCTCTCATCAATTCTTCAAGAGACTCCTGAATTATCGACTCAGTATAAGCATCCACCGAAGAAGTGGCTTCATCTAGAATTAAGATTTTTGGATCAGCTAGTAAAGCTCTTGCAAAGCTAACCAGTTGCCTCTGCCCAGTACTTAATAGTCCACCTCCTTCACCAACTTGTGTTTGCAATCCATCTTTGACATATTCTAAGATTTCATTGACCCGAGATATTTCTAAAGTCGCCTGAAAGTCTTCAGGAGAGGCATCACGTCGTCCATAAGTTATATTTTCCTCAATAGTTCCATTAAATAAGAAGGGAGTTTGAAGTACGATTCCAAGATGACTACGATATGATTTAAGTTTAATATCCCGGATATTAATTCCATCCACTAGAATTTTCCCGTTTTGAAAATCATAGAAACGAGAAAGAATTGAAATTATGGAAGTTTTACCTGCGCCAGTTTCTCCAACAATAGCTAACTTCTCGCCAGGGTTAATTATTAAGGAAAAATTACGTAAGACTGGAGTACCTTTAACATACTCAAAATCCACACTATGAAATTCGATTTTTCCTTGAATCTGATCAACCTCTAAATCACCTAAATCTTGTACCTCGGGTTCACTATCGATTACTTGAAGAATTCGCTCGTAGGCTGCGAAACCTGCTTGGATTTGGGCATAAAAGTTAACTAATTGAGTAACTGGGAAAAAGAACCTATCAAGGTAAGAGATGAAAACATACAATGTTCCAGCAGAAATACTTAAAGCCAGAATTGCATTATTTCCTCCAATAAGCAAAATAACTACCATACCTACTGCTGAAAGAAGACTAACGAAGGGAAAGAAACCCATCATAGAAATTCCCCTACGAAAACCAGCTAGGAAGTGTTTCTGATTAATTTCTTTGAATTCAGCTAGACTTTCAGCTTCAACACCAAATGATTTACTAACGGTAATTCCATCAACCGATTCAGCCATAGCTGCGTTAACAGAGGCATGTGCTCGACGAAAACTCATACTTGTTGTCCTTGCTACCTTTCGGAAAAGGAAACTTGCAATAAGAAGTATGGGAACAACTAAGGCTGATAATATTGCTAAAGGAAGATTAATGATAGCAAGCACGATAAATACGGAAATTAGAGTTAAAAAATGACCAACAACAGTCATTACGATCGAAACTGCTCCTCCATAGTCTGCTGCATCAGCTGAAACACGGGAATTCAAGCGTCCACTGCGATTCTGGTCGAAAAACTTCATATCCTGACGTTGAAATGCATCAAAGATATCTCCTCGGAGGGTAACCATAAAATCAGGAACTAATTTTGCTACTTGAATATTGATAATATAATCCCCTACCCAATTAAGGATAGAGAGTATAGTATATCCAATTCCCCCTATTAAAAGGAAAAGAAAGATGGTATTAAACTGGTTCCCAGCTTCTAAGACATCAATAATAGTTCCAAAAACTAAAGGCCCTGCTAATCCTGTAAATGTTAATATTATCATCGATAAAGTTGAAATAGCGATGGGTCGTTTATACGGAGCAAGCCTCTTCCATGAACGAGTGATCAATTCCCTATCAGTATATTTTCTTTCTTGATCTTCTCTTTCCAAGCCTTCAAAAATCCAACCCATTATTTTAAACCTCCTAATGCGGGTGTACTTGAACTTATTTCTTGAAGAGGAGGTAGATCCACATTCTTACCAAATATACGCCGATAATCAGGACTTGTATGAATTAATCTTGAATGATGTCCACGGGCAACAATTTTCGATCCTTTGATTACAATCACACAATCTGCAGAGCGAATAGTTGATAGCCGATGTGTTATAACAAAAGTTGTTCGTCCTTGACTTACTGCATTAATTGCTTTGACGATTTCTTCTTCAGTTTTCGAATCTACGGAGGATGTACTATCATCGAGAATCAAAATTCTGGGATTCGTTAGGAATGTTCTTGCCAAAGCAATTCGTTGTCGTTGACCTCCTGATAATTGGCTGCCTCCCTCACCTACATTTGTCTCATATCCTTTTGGCAAATCATTAACTATGAAATTATGAGCCTGGGCCATCTGAGCAGCCTTTTCTATTTCACCTTGAGAAGCATTTCGTGCACCAAAAGCAATATTTTCCTTAACGCTTCTTGGGAATAAATAAATATCCTGTTCTATTCTTCCTATGCTTTTACGTAAAAATTCTAGAGACATTTCTTTAATATCGATTCCATCAATCGTTATTCTCCCTTCATAATCATATAACCTTAATAATAGTTTTGTTAGTGATGATTTCCCTGATCCTGTAGGTCCGACAATAGCTATAGTTTGTCCTGGTGCAATGTGTAAAGAGATATTCTCTAAAATCCATTTTTTACTTGTGGGATATTTGAATGAAACATTTTCGAAAGCAATATTTCCTTGAATTGTCTTTAATTGTCCATTCTTTACTTCACCAATATCTTCTCCTGCTTCTCGCATTTCCATGGAAAAGATTCGTCGTGCACCTGCCAATCCTCCGTTGAATATCGTCACTGCGAACGATATAACATAAGTAGGCCCTAATAGTGTGAAAAGGAGTCCATTAAATGCGACAATATTTCCTATGGTTAATTCATTGTTTGCAACGAATAATGAACCAATAAAAACTGAAAATCCTATTGCTGCAAACAACACAAGTGTTGGGAAATATCGTGCCTGGATAATCTGTCTTGTATACCACGTTTCTCTGAAATCTAATACGTATTTCATGAATTTATTACGTTCATACGTTTCTTCTGCAAATGCTCTTACAACTTCCGCTCCGATAATATTATCTTGAACTGCAGTTGCTATAGCTCCCCATTTACGCATAAATGTATAACTGATCGGAGCCATCTTTTTATTATAAGCGAAAACAGCCCAAACATATACAAGAAAAAATGGTGTAGCTAACAGGATTAATTGGGGGGCATTCATGACTCCAATTACTAAAAATAAAGAGATTATTATTGAAATAAATACATCCGACATCATGTTAAATCCTGGACTAATCATGCCTCCAACTTGTCCAAGGTCATTTGTTGCCAGAGCCATCAATTCTCCTGTTCTAACGGAGTCGTGAAACTTCAATGGTTTATTTTGCATCGAATTAAAAAATTCTTCTCGGATTCTACGCTGAGCTGACCATGATAGCCATTCATTTGTAATAGTAGTGGCTAGTGAGATAATGAATTGAGCTATAGCGATGACAAGAATCGTCGTAACAAAATTTTGGAGAATATTAATCTGTTCTTCATTGGTATAGATATTATTGAGATCTATTATGGCAATATCTAAAGCTTGTCCTAATAGAATAGGAATAGCTGCACGGATGAAGATTGTTAATCCAGTTCCCAGTACAACCATTCCTATTACTAACGGATTTGCTGTTAGATGACCTAAAAGCCATCTCCAAAATCCAGCTGGAGTCTCTTGTGAGGAATCAGGAACGAGTGACATATTAAGATCACCTCATCCTAAGCTTTTAAGCTTAGGTTTTTTGGCAAATTTGTTTGTTATGTTCTATATGTAAATTGCTTGTTTCAAATTTTTATTTATAAAAGGAATAGAAGTACTGTAAAGAAAAATTACATTTAATCCTTTCAGGAAATAAATTTTTATTTTCTAGAAGTGAATATAAAAGAAGAATATCCGAAAAAAAATATCATTGTATCGTCATCGGGAATTTAGTAATTAAACTTTAGGATAAAAAAGAAAAAAGACGTATTTAACGTCTTTTTCTGAAATAGGGGAGTAAAACTAAGATAAATAAAGGAACAAAAAATTCAAAGCCTGGAGTTACATTGATTTCAGTCCCACCAGTTACTTTGAATATTTCTTCAGCATTGGAAACTTGGTTGCGAGTGTTAAGGACAGTGAGGGTACAAATATGCTGTCCTGCTTTCGTTGGTGTATATGTAACAGTCCAGGTTTCGGTTTCAGTGTTATTGAAGCTACGTTCAAGAGCATAGATGGAATCCTCAAGTTTATCTTCGACATCAACACTTGTAACAATTGCATCTGATTTGCGAATAACCACAGTAAATGTAATAGGATCACCAAGTTCTATTGAGTTTGAGGGAGTTACTGTCACAGAAATGATCTCTGACCCTTCATTAACATAAATTTGTCGGTCAAAGGATTTAGTTGACAAACCATGGATGTTTATAGCGTCAACATATGCTGTGAATATTCCTACACTTTGGAAAGTCACATCAACAGCATATACTTCTCCATATGTTCCATTTCCTAAGAATTCCATAACATAGGAATTCCCACTAACATATAACAACACTGTTGAAATACCCTCGAGATCCCAAACTTCTACCTCAAAGTGTACAGTTCCCCCAATCGTAACAGATGAGATATTCACAGTAAAGTCATAGAAGTATGGGGCACCAATTAAATAATAGGATATTGCCTGACTATCAGATGATTCTGAACCATATGCTGTTATGGTTATTTCCCAAATTTGCCCTTCATCGAAGGTAATTGTCAACCTCCAAATCTCTTGATTTCCTGTTGAGGAGTAATAATTCATTGAGAGCGGTTGAGAAGCTGTTCCATCAATTAATATATTCACTTGTACTGAGTTGATCCATTGATCCATAAATTCAACAGTGACGTATAGGTCTATAGTTTCTCCTGTTAAGAAAATTGAATTACCAACAGGACTAATTTCAACAATTCTAACATATGAAGGAGGCGTAGGGGTGAAATCAGACCATTCGTAGAGGTTACTAAGTGGTATTCTATCCCAATTTTCGTCAAGGAGCTGCCAATTTTGATTTTCCATTAAACGATAGTATGAAATTACAACTACTCCAGAAAATCCAGAATTATAAAGATCCATTCCATTAAATTCAAGTGTGATGTTCAAAATCCCTTTTGTTACACTATAAACTACAACCGAAGAGTCTGCGAGCCAGTATCCTGAAGATTGAGATTCTAAACTTGCTTCGAGATATAATTCTACTTCGGTTTTAGTAACATTAACCTGGAAAACAACAGCCCATGTGTCAAATAAGGTGTCATCATTGTAATCCACGCCAAAATTGTCAATAATTCCTAGAACCCATGCATCGGGTAAATCGAACTGATAATAATAATATACTTTTGATAGGTATTTATCATCATAATTCTTGTAGATTGTATAGCTTTCAGGAATTATTTCCTCATAAATCCTTAAGTAATCAATGTAAAAACTTGTTCCATCAGGTTGATTTCTGACCCAACTTCTATCGATTTCAAATGTGATATTGAAGGTTCCTATACCAATATAGGTGTATCCCCAAGAGAAATAATAATCATTCATACCCTCTGTTGCACGAAGATATCCATAAATATGATATGTTCCAGCTAGGCTGACCGTAAACTCGATTCTAAGCTCTAGATAATCAAATTTCCCATTAGAGTCAAGATCAACACCTTTATCAAAAATTCGTCCTGTTGGAAGTATTCCAGGAACTTTCCACTCTGAACAAGGATATTGGTTTGTGTAATACTCAGGATAAGAATCTAAGCTTTCTCCAACGGTTTGATCATACAAGTAAAAGTTCACACGATATTTTTTAATCCCACTTGGTTGATATAATGTAGGAGTATAGTAATCTAAGTCAATATATTGATATCCTGGGACCAAGGTTGTTGAATTATACAGATACATCCAATCAGTTTCAGTATCCATGTCTCCTGCTAGCTCAACTTGGAATAACTCACTAGCATAAATTTCCACACTTATCCTTAAGAATTCATATCTTCCGTCTGAATTTCTATCAATTCTCGTCTCTTGGAAATTCCCGGTAAAATAGGCACGGGGATGCTCAAACTTCGCAGAATCGGTCATGTTTGTAATATAAACATCCCATTTCTCATCCCAATATCTTATAGAATCGTCATTGTCATCAACTTCGATAATACCAATGTATGATAGAATGTAAGTTGTATTTGCACGCTGACGCCAGATCCAATTTGCTGGAAAATTAAGTTCAACAGAAATAGTTCCAGTTCCAAATAATGCTGGCTCACTTTGCACTCCGATCGAATCCCCAGTGAGTGGATTTTCTAAACTTCCTATGATACGGTATCTACTCGATTGATTTACTTCAACTTCAACAAAAACTCTTAAACCATCCCAATATCCGTCAGAATCACTGTCATAGTAGCTATCACTGTAAATACCTGTCAATTTTATTTTAGGTGGATCAAATTGAGTGAATATAAATGTTCCTAGGATGGCAGTATTATTTGTGTCTAATGTATATCCTGTGGAATCGCTAATGTAGAGATATTCAAATTTAATTGATTCATTAAGCCCTGAATGGAAAAATTCGCTTCCATCATATTTCAGTGTCATCCACTGAAATCCAACGCTTAAATAACTAGAATTACTTGCATAAGCTATATCAGCACCCGTACTTGCTTTATCTATCCAGCTACTAATATAATAATTTCCTGCTTTTATCACATTGATTTCTACTGAGACTATTAAATAGTTATATAGGCCATCAGAGTCAGTATCCAATCCTGTTGCTATAAAATTATCTGTTAAAGAAGCTCCTGGTCCTTCAAACTCTGTATAATTATATCTTCTAGAAGAAATGTAAGATCCTAATAATTCCCCGTAATCAGCCCAATTACCATCATTATGATAGAAATATCCATAAAAGTTTTTCAGTAAAAGATAATCATTTATAATTCCATTTAGATAAAGTCCGAGACCATTAAACTCAAATGTAACGTTTATTTTTCCAATACTTGTTAATTCAATCGAACCTAACCAAGTGTTAGTAATATAATTCATTGAAGTATTCTGATATAAGTCTCCGTTAATCTGGACAGATCCTAACTCGACTCTTAACCTTTCTACTTCTGCTATAATCCTGTATTTATCATAAAAACCATTACTATCAGTATCAACAGCCAGTTCAACATATTTCCCTGTAAATACAATAGGAAAGACATCAAAATCAGAACCAAAAACTGTCGAAGATTCATAGAAATCGTTCCATTGGCTAAATACTGAATAGTGTGGATAGCTATCATGTCTAATAAATAGATAGGTGAATTTAATTGTACTACTTCCAATTATTTTATTGAATATCCATCCATTAAATCGAAGTGTAACACTTGAAGTCCCAATATTCAATGTTGGGTATTTTTGTGATGAATCTGAGTAGCCGTGAAACGAGTCTTGAATTTCCCCTTCAAACCTATATTTCCCTGGAATTGTAACGGTAACAGGAATAATTACGTCTATCCATTCATTTTTTCCATTTAAGTCATTATCAACGAAATTGATTGAAATGGTTCCTGGAACGACCGGTGATGCAAGGAATTCGGCTGCTAAATAACTCTTGGTTGTATGAACATGTTCAGTTGAATAAATTGTGTAACCTGACCCATTATCCTTGTAAAATTCTAAATAAATAGCGTAAGGACCATTAATACCTTGTTCATTCAAATGATATGCACAAAAGTCGAATGTGGCTACTCTAATTGTACCTCCAACTAAGGATTCTCCCCAATGAACTCCACCAACTAATTCTTCACGATTGGCTGAATTATTTGTAAATAAATAGGCATATCCAGAATAATATGCGGTTTGGAAGGGTAAAAATTCCATACTAAATCTTAATGTATCGTTACCATACCCAAGAAGATCCATTTCATGATCAGTAAACGTGAGAATTTCAACGGTTGGTTCAGGGAAGAAACCCATAATAGCTGAAGTTGGATGTATTTCTTTTATTTCTGGTTGCGAGTTAGGAGCATTGTTTCCCCGCAAAGAGGGAAGAACCTCATTCAATGATTCTAGTGTCTCATGTGTCTCAATACTGCCAAGAGAGATGAGGGGGATGCTGCTGACAAGCACCAAAGATAGTAATAGGATTATATACTTATATTTCATTCTTTAAACCCCGAAAAAACAGATAAATCACGATAAAAACTTAATTATATTATTAAATTTAATATCGTCACTTAAGTTCAAAACGTGATTTAAAGTCTAATAAGGATTTCCAAACCAATGTCCCGCAAAATAAATTAGAAGGAGAAAATCCTTTAGCTTAACAAAATCAATCTATTCTATTATAACTATACATATTAGAGTTTGAGTAGGTTTTCTCTTCCAGTTTTAGGTTTTTACTACTTTCATTGATAACAAATTACTCTTTCTAACTTCTTAAATGAATGATCATTATTTTGAATTTGGTATGAGTTAGTTAATTAACCTTAAATGAACTTGTATGGATATATAACTAGAGAGCTTTATTTTTCTATTTGCTGTCTATATTGACTTATATAATAAATTGTGGTATATATAGGTACTTTATTTATAAAATCATGCTAAACCAAAAGTTTGATAGTATAATTTTGCCACCTCCTGAGGTTTTAAAAATAAATGTGTATTTTATTATTTATGGAAAATATCACAACGACAAGGGATAACAGATATTGACATCTCCACACAGCGATTTTATTTACGTTCAAAATGCTCGAGTTCACAATTTAAAGAATTTAACTGTTAGAATCCCTAGAAATCAACTCATAGTCATCACAGGTGTGAGTGGAAGTGGAAAATCAAGTCTTGCCTTCGATGTTATCTTTGCAGAAGGCCAAAGAAGATATGTTGAATCTCTTAGTGCCTATGCACGACAATTTTTAGGACGAATGGAAAAACCTGACGTTGATTTGATAGAAGGATTATCTCCTGCAGTTTCAATTGAACAAAAAACTACAAGTAAAAACCCAAGATCAACTGTAGGAACTCAAACTGAAATTTTTGACTACTTACGCTTATTATATGCAAATATTGGTATTCCCCATTGTACTTCATGTGGAAAAGAGTTACGAGTTCAAACGCCTCAAAGTATTGTTAAAACTCTCCTCACTTGGGATGAAGGAATTCGAATTAAGGTCTTAGCTCCAATCATTCGCGGTAAAAAAGGAACTCATCATACTCAATGGGAAAATCTCCAAGAGATGGGGTTTGTTCGAGTTCGTGTAGATGGAACCGAGTATGAATTATCTGATCCGCCTAAATTAGATCGATATAAGATCCATGCTATTGAAGTCATTGTGGATCGATTAATTATTAATTCAACTATTCGCAAACGACTTATTGAAGCTATTGAACAAGCACTTGAGCTAGGAGAAGGAGTTGGAATTGTTACAAAACTTAATGAAGAAAAACCAGAAAATGATGAGGATTATTTCTTCTCCGAAAATTATGCATGTCCTGACTGCCAGCTATCATTTGAAGAATTAAAACCACGAAATTTTAGCTTTAACTCACCTTGGGGTCATTGTCCAAACTGCCAGGGGTTGGGTACCACACTGAAAATTGATCCAGATTTAATTATTACCAATTCAGAACTTTCATTACGTGAGGGAGGGATAATGGAAAAACCTATGAAACCAGGAACTTGGAGATATGCTTATTATACTTCGTTGGAAAAGGCATGGACAGATTTTTCAGTTGATATTCCAATCAAAGATCTTCCTAAAAATGTAATACAAAGATTACTCTATGGATCTAACCAAGGTATGAGTGTCGTTTTTGAGTCGGAAAGGAGCCGCTGGGAGTCAAAAAACCATATTCATGAGGGGATTATAAACAGTATTTGGCGTAGATATCAAGAAACTAGTAGTGATGCAGCAAGACGTTATTATGAATCGTATATGCGAAGAGACATTTGTGATATATGTCATGGGAAAAGATTAAGGCCAGAATCGCTTGCAGTTACTATTCTTGACAAAAATATTATAGATATTTCAGAGATGACGGTTGAAAAGTGTCAGAATTGGATAAAAGACCTAAAAGCAAATCTTTCAAAAACTGAGAAAAAAATTGCGAAGAATATTCTTCGTGAGATAAAAGCTCGACTTGAGTTTCTAATCTCTGTTGGTTTACCTTATCTGACTCTAGATAGAACATCTATGACATTAAGCGGTGGAGAATCTCAGAGAATTCGATTAGCAACTCAAATAGGGTCAGCTCTCGTTGGTGTGACTTATGTCTTAGATGAACCTAGTATTGGATTACATTCTAGAGATCAAAATAAATTACTTGGTTCCTTACAAAATCTTCGATCAATAGGAAATACGGTCATTTGTGTGGAACATGATCATCAAACAATTCTAGCTGCAGACCACATCATTGATTTAGGACCAGGCCCTGGAATCCATGGTGGAACTTTAGTTGCACAAGGCTCACCTGAAATGATAATGAATTCTACTGAGTCCATCACAGGCTCATATTTATCTGGAAGAAAAAAAATCGAAATCCCTAAATCCCGGATTATTGGAAATGGAAAAGCAGTCCGAATATTGGGAGCAGCTCAGAATAATCTTAAACAAATTGATGTTGAATTCCCTTTAGGTCGTTTTATCTGCATTACTGGAGTATCTGGATCGGGGAAATCTACTTTAATGAATGATACACTTTATAAAGGATTAATGAAATATCTGCATAAGTCAAAAGGGAAAGTTGGTATTCATGATAAATTTGATGGTCTTGAATTTGTTGATAAAGTCATTAATATAGATCAAAGTCCTATTGGGAGGACTCCACGAAGTAATCCAGTAACCTATACTGGTGTTTGGGATCCTATTCGTTCATTATTCGCAAATGTAAAAGAGGCTAAAATTAGAGGCTATAAACCAGGAAGATTTAGTTTTAATGTTAAAGGAGGCCGATGTGAGACCTGTAGAGGGGGTGGACAAATAAAAATCGAGCTTTCTTTCCTTCCTGATGTTTGGATTACGTGTGATGATTGTAAAGGGAAAAGATACAATTCTGATACCTTAGATATCCGTTATAAAGGAAAAAACATCTTTGATATACTAACTATGACTGTTGAAGAAGGATTAGCATTTTTTGAAAATATCCCAAATATTCAGCAAAAACTCCAGACAATTGTCGATGTTGGACTTGGATATATTCAAATTGGCCAACCAGCTACTACATTGAGTGGAGGGGAAGCTCAAAGAGTTAAACTGGCCAAAGAATTATCTAAAAGATCAACTGGTCAAACATTTTACATTTTTGATGAGCCAACAACTGGATTATCAACTCACGATATTTCTTATCTCCTTTCCGTCTTAAGAAGGCTTGTTGAAGAAGGAAATACCGTCTGTGTTATCGAACACAATCTTGATGTCATTAAAACAAGTGATTGGATAATTGAATTAGGTCCTGAAGGTGGAGAGGCCGGTGGATTGATACTTGCAACGGGGACTCCCGAAGAAATAACTCAAGTCAATTGTCCTACTGGCCATTTCCTCAAAGAAGTTCTTAATAGCCAAAACCACAGCTCTCCAAACTCAAATTCTGCAGTAGAAACTACAAACTAATATTTTATTTTTTTCATTCTTGATTTCAATTAGTCTAAATTGTATTAACAATCCTTTTTATTTTAGTATTCAATCAAATTAGTTAATTCCATTGATCTGATCGGATGTTCCAATGAAACAAGACATACCATCGTTATTAGATGAAACACAAGATATCTTAACATTTGAAGATCTAAGAAAGTTAGCCAACCTAGTTTTTATCCCTTCAGGGTATATTATACAATTAAAAGATATTCATAGGAATATCTTATGGGAAGATGAACAAACAGTTAAACTCAAGGGTGATCGAATTGGTCAAAAATGTTATAAGATCAATTTCGGGCGTGACAATCCATGTCCACATTGCATAGCAATTGATAGTCTACAAAATATGGTGCCTCAGACGAAAGAGGACCGTAACTTAGTAGATGGAAATTGGTATAGAATTATAGCAATTCCAATTATATTTCAAGGAGAATTAATCTCGCTAGAATTAATGAGAGACATAACTGAAGAGAAACATCGTGATCAGCAAGTGGAATCAATAGTCTCAACCCAAACTCTTGTAACAAATATCATCAGACATGACGTCCCAAATTACTTAAATATCATAAATTTTGCATTAGAAGGTTTAAAATCTGAATTAAAGGATTTATCAAATTCACGTTTTTTAGAAATAGCACAATCAAACACAGAACGTACAATTTCACTCCTAAACCGACTTAGAGAGTTAAATTTATTAGAAGATCCTTTAGAGGATCTTTATCTAATCAATATTTATGATATTATCAAAAAAACTGCCTATGAAGCTCAAAAATCCTTCCCCGAAAAATCTATTAAAATTAACATCGAAAAATTGTCAGAAAAAACATGGGTTTTAGGTAATGAATTAATCTCAGAGATTTTTTTAAATATTATACAAAATACGGTTAAGTACACCCCTAGTGAGAATGTTACAATCGATATTCTTATTAATCATATTACAACCCTACAAGAATTTGTCGATGTTAAAATTATTGATTATGGTACGGGAATTCCCCCTGAACTTAAAGAAGTGATTTTTGATCGTCGTAAAAGGATAGATAAAGGTTGGCAACCAACTAAAAATGCAACAGGCTTAGGAATGACAATTATTAAATCTTTGATAGATATCTTTGGGGGCCATATTGAGATATTATATCGACTCCCGGAAGATTGGACTCAGGGAAATGTTATTGTAACCAGATTCCCTCAATCTCAAGTCCAATAAGAAGAAGAATCCCTTATATATACTTAATACGAAATTTGTTCATTTCAATATCAAATTCCTCTTTCCAATTTGGATAGCTGTCTGGAGTATTTGGATAGTTGGAAAAAATTTTTTCAAATTTTTGGGTACTTCTCGATACTTTAGCAATTGTTAATAAAATATCGTATCGTGGAAAGGCTTTGATCGCAATTTTAACCATTTCAAGTACCCCCAATTTTTTTCCTGCATGAATATTAATGAATTGATCCTTTGAAAGGATAGATCGACGAATTAAAAACTCTAAACCAGAAACTTTGATTTTTTTTAAAGCTTCAGTGAATAATTGAATTTTTGTATGACTCAATCCAAAATGATGCATTATCTTTTTATTGTATTGCCATAAAAATTCTTCTGAATGATATTTATCGGTTTCAACGGCCATAGCTGCAATTTCTCCTGCGTAATAACCAGCTATTAATGCTGGACCATGACCTTCCGCAGTGAATGGATTCACATGAAGTGCTGCGTCACCAGCAGTGAGAAAACCTGGAACAATGGCATTTGTAATAGGGTATCTTGTAGGAATTTGTCCTCCTCCTTTATCTAGAACTTTATATGTTCCCTCTGGATAATATTTATTCAAAACTTCCCGAAAAAGTTCCTTCATTCCCCTCTCAGACTTGCTATCCATGTACCAACCAATTCCTACATTTAATTTCTTTTCTCCTTTAGTAAAGATCCAGAAGTATCCAGGTTCAGGTATGTTTTCATCGTAAATCAGATATATTTCATTATGATACGGATGATCTTGATTCTCCAATAGTATAATTTCTCTATATGTTGCAGCAATGTCTCGTTTTTCTAAATGTTTTTCTAGGAATGGAAATAGCCGCTCTGGTAAAGTTTTGCGAATAATAAAATTTCTACCAGAACAGTCAATCGTAATCTTTGCATGAATTTCAGATGATATTCTTTCACCCTCTTTTTCTATAATTACTGCACCCCTTACTGAAAAATCGTCATAAAGAGCTCTGATGACCTTCGTATTATCCTTTATCTCTACTCCAAGCTCTTTGGCTATTTTTAATAATCGTTGCCCATAAGGATGTCGATTCAAAACATATCCATCACCAGAAAGAGGAAATGAAACATTGTGCGACTTAAAAATTGCTCGTTCAACTGAATCAGCAACTTCATTTTCCATTGGACTAGTAATTCCCAAATTTTTTTCTAAAAACTTAATTGGTTCAAGATTTAATGCATCTCCACAAACCTTGTTCCCTATTTCTTGATAGCTCTTTGAATCAACCAGAATGACTTTTCTCCCCTGCTTTACTGCAGTTATGGCTGATATAACCCCTGCGGGCCCACCGCCTACTACTAAGATTTCTGTTTCGATCATTCCCTGATCTCCGTTAAATATTTGATGATAACACTAATAATTTTCAATAATTATATTTTCTAAATATTAAAAATCCTCTAAAGGCCATTTTATATGAAATATCAGTCCACTTAATAAAATGAACATAAGAAAAAGACGTCAGGTCTGATGTTAAAAATCTTAAAGCTATCAAATCAATAGTAGATTCTTTTTAATATTCATAAATCTTTATTAAGCTCATTTTATTTCAAATCGAATTGAGGGTACTGTTTGAAAGCATATGATCGCAGGCTTTACCTTAATAATTGGGCAATCCTAGCTGATGAAAAAAGTCAAGAAATAATGTGGTATTATGGAGATATAGTAGAACCAAAAATCACTCAAACCCTGGATTTCATTCAAGCTCTTTCTAAACTTGGTACTGAAATTTATTCTGAGACTATTGGGATAATTCGACTTAGATATCCCCGTCCGCATCCAACAAAAGCGAAAGAAATAATGTTAGTAAACCTGTTAGATAGATATCATTTTGTTATCTCAGATCCTTTAGTTACAACACGATTAATCCAAAAGATTCAAGTTCTTGAAAGAGATTCAATCCCTCACTTGGATGAGATAAGAAGCATCTTAGCTGGATCAGCATCAGTGATTTATTCCGAGTTTTATACTCATGAAAAACAGCTAGATCCTGAAATTGTTGATAGTTTGTTTCAAGAAGCTCTTGAAGCAGTTACGATAGATCAAGAAAAAGTTTCGGTAGGAAATGGTGAATGCTCATTTTCTGCTTTAACCTTAGAAGAACTGTTGTTTTTTCATGCTTTGTTGAAGAAAATTTTTGAATCATATGTCTATGTAGCCAGAGATGACCGACCATGGGGATTATTACATTCAATCTCTGGTGCTCAGATTTATCTAGAGTATGATCCCGTAGTAGATTCTGCATTGATTAGTGCATTCTCTTCAGTAGTTGTAACTTATTGCAGATTACTTTTTGGAGGAGATCCAGAACGACTCGTTTATGGAAGTCATTCCATCTCAGGAATGGATTTTATTACAACAACAGAGAATATCTTTGTTACAAATAACCCACGACGATTATTTCATTTGGAGAAATTTGTAAGACAATGGAAAAAAATTCCACCAACCGTAATCACTGATTTAGCACCTGCAATGAAAGATTATTTCGTGGAACTCGTGGTTACAGAACATCGTGAAAGATTAAGAAAATTGGAGTTACATCAGGTTATAAATAGACTTACAAAAATGGGAATTCGTCGCGCAAATGCTTACAAGTTACCCGCGGATGATGAAATTTATTGAACGGATTAAAAGTAATCTTCTTCCTGTTTAATTAATTTAGAACATACTAAACATCTATAGACACGAACCCCATCATGTTCATGTTGAGCGATTTTCTTCTTCCGATCAAAAGAAGTACCCTCATCTATTGGTTTGAAGCGATGACCAAATATTAAACACTTTAGCTTCATTTTTATCACTAATTATAGGGGTGTAGAAATATCTGCAATTAAAGGGTGATTACATTCTAGAAGTTCTTCTATTGAAATTTTTAAATTCTGATTTGATTTTCCTCCTCCACCAAAAAAAAATTTTTTATTTAATGCTATTTCATCGATGATAACTGGTAAATTTATACTGATGGGAGGAACATCACCGATATTATATCCAGTAATGTCTTTCACTTGATCGGGAGAAGCAAGAGCTAAATCTTTTATTCCTAAAATGTCCTTAATTTTCTTGGTTTTAATTTTTCTATTTCCTTGTAATAAGATAAGGTAGAAAGTAGATAATTTAAACTTATCTTTGCCTAGAACAACAATAGATTTTATTATATCTTCAGGGTTACACTTTAATGCAGCTACAGCCTCAGAAACAGTTTTTACAGACTTTTCATGCTCAATAATTGTAGCATTAAGATTTTTTGCTACAATATATTCATCTAATAACATTTCTAAAATAACCCTGATTTATTATACCTATAAAAAAATTCCCCAATTATGATCAATGGAAAAAATATTTCTTTGAGAGGTCTTGAACTAACAGATGTCCAAGAACTTATGAAGCATTGGAATAGAAAAGAAGTGAAACAGTTTCTTCTTACAATGAGTCCTCACTCAAAAGAAGAAGAAGTAGAGTGGATAAAATCAACATGGGAAAGACGAAAAAAAGGAGAATCTTATATTTTTGCAATTGAACATATAGGTGAACAACGTTATATCGGAAATATAGAACTAAATATTACAGATCAAATTAGTCGAAGGGGGGAAATTGGGATTGTGATCTTTAATTCTGATTTTTGGTCTAAAGGTTATGGATCCGAAGCTCTAAAGCTTCTTTTAGACTTTGGATTTAAAGAACTTAACTTAAATTCGATCGAACTGCAAGTTTTCGAAACAAATCCTCGTGCAATTAAATGTTATTCGAATGTAGGGTTTAAAGAAGTTGGTAGAAGGAGAAAAGCTAGATTTTTTGAGGGAAAATATATTGATCTTCTCTTAATGGACATTTTACGACAAGAATTTCTTAGTTCAGACTAATTATTCTTATTGGCTTTTGCTTAACATTTTTTTCTTTAGTTCTAATGATATGAATTTATTCGAGAATTAAGGGAACAGTAAAAAAGAAAACACTAAAAGGAGGAAAAAAGCTCCCTCACTCCAAAGAATTTTGAATCGTAACTAAAAATTAACTCATTTTCCCCAAAGATCAAGATAAAAATAAAACTCTGGAGGAAGTTTATTTCTTTTTAGGAATATTTTTGGGAGCTTGTTTTTTAGGTTGAATTTTTTTCTCTTCCATCTAATTCACCTTCTATAAACGTTTATAGTTTAAATTGTTGACCTTTGTGCCTTTTTGGTCGTTAAATAACTTCTTTCATTAAGAATTTAAACTTTCCCTAGATAAACTATAATCCTTTTAAATAGATGAAAATATACTTTATTTAATTAGCGCTCAAGCATTTAAAAGGAAAACTATTACACCAGATTATCTTATTCTACAAAAAATCTGAATCTATTTCTTCTTTCATATTTCATTTAGTAGGTATTTTGAGACTAAAAAAAATTATATCCTGCAATAATCCTTATATCCAGCAAAACTAGTTTATTTTCGGTTCCTCTAAAGGTTTTTTTGATTTGAACTATCCAAGAAATTAAACATATGAATCTTAAAGCTATCATATTCAGCTACTCTTAATCGAGATTTTATCTTATAATGATTATCTTATTAAGCCACCAATAGCTGTAATTTCGATATTTTTATCTTCTAATACATTAAGAAAAGGATTTATCCCAATGGAATCTGAAGCTAGGTGTCCTGTTATTATTAAACTCCCTTTCTCAAGATTTAATAATTGTAAAAGCTCACTTGGAGCGATATGAATATAAATGACTGTATTAACACCTACTTCGTAATAAAGCTTAGCGAGCTCAGATCCTCCATTTGTAAAAGCTCCGTGACTAAAAATCCAATTTCCAAGGAGATCTTCAGTCTGGCCTTTTAATATTTCAATAGAAGTCTTTGCTTTTTGAAATTCATAGAATTTGTTTGTTAAATGGTCTATTAGCGACTTTAATGTAGGATTTTCAATTGATTTCATTAATTCTTCAATAGATTGGGTGATTAAACGGCGACCTAATTCATCGGAGGGACAATGAATATTGAGAAAGGGTATATTTAGTAACCTAGCAAAGGATGTAACTGCATCATAATTATTCGCATGTGATATTGTTTTAAAAATTAACATCTTCCGTTTAATGACTTCTAACGCCTTCTCCTTTGAAATGCCTTTAGAAACCATTTGATCCAAATGCCTGTTAAATACTTTCCAATGATTAGTAAGACCTATAGGGTGATGAGCGATAACACAATCAAAATCATGTTCTTTTGCATATTGAAGCTCGGCAATCCCGATGTCTATTCCATAAAGAATGTGTGATATGTCTCTTCCTGGAACATATATAGCTGAGTCTGCTGGTATCTCTTTCATCCCTGCAAGTTCAAGAGAAATTTGCATTAGCTCATTAGTATCCAATTCTGGTTCCTCGAAATGTTTTTTTTATTAAAATCAGGTTAAGAAATTAACCACATTAATCTTTGGGTTGTTTAATTAATGGTAGAAGAAAAAATATGGTTGAAATCATATCCTGAGGGAGTACCGAAAACATTAGAATACCCAATAAAAATTATTTCTGATACGTTGATGGAAAGCGCAACAGAATTTCCCGAAAAACCGGCAATTTTACTCGCTGGAAAAAATTTTAAAACAACAGAGATAACATATAGAGAATTAGATCAAAAAGCTACTAATTTTGCTAAGAATCTTTATCAAAAACTAAATTTAAAAAAGGGTGATCGAGTTGCTCTATATCTCCCAAATTTCCCTGAATTTATTATTGCTTATTATGCTTGTCAAAAATTGGGAGTAATTGTAGTACCATTAAATATGTTATTTTCAGCTAAAGAATTAGAATATCATATTCGCGATTCTGGAGCTCGAATCTTAATAACTACTGATGTAAAGTCTTCATCTCCTAGTAATTTAGAAAAAGCACGCATAGTTAAAGCTAACCTTGACCAATTAGAACATATCATTGTTGCTTCTGTTAAACCTTATTTACCCAAACTTAAAAAACACATAGGTTCTATTCTCGGTCGAATAGAAAAATTAAAACCTTCAGAATTTTATTTAAATGATTTTTTAAAGGAAATTAACAATATCGAATTACCATTCGTAGAAATCGATCCAAAAAAAGATATTGCGATGATTCCCTATACAGGAGGGACAACAGGAACAGCAAAAGGAGTTATGCTCACACATTGGAACCTTACAACAAATTTTTATGCTGCATATCACTGGATAATCCCCTTATTTAATGGATTACCTCCTAAAGGAGAATTAAAATTTCTAGCAGCTCTACCATTATTTCATCTCTTCGGGAACGCAATATGCATGGTTTTTGCAGTCTTTTTAGCTTCAGAAATTATCCTAGTTCCTAATCCACGCGAAAGAAATTTTACTGAGCTTCTAGAATTAATAGATAAATATAAACCAAATTTCTTTCCGTTTGTCCCAACAGGATATATTGCTCTGCTTAATCACCCAAAGATTCATAAATATGATCTAAAATCTATTGATTTTTGTCTATCAGCGGCAGCACCGTTATCAGTTGAAGTTATGAGGAAATTCGAAGAAATCAGTGGAACGACAATTCTTGAGGGTTGGGGACTTACTGAAACAAGTCCTATTGCAAGTGCAAATACCCCGATTAAACGAAAAATTGGTTCTGTAGGAATCCCAATTCCTGATACTGAAGTAGCCATATTTGATCCTGAGGATAAAGAAAAACGTTTATCATTCGATCAGATCGGAGAATTAGGAATTAAAGGCCCACAAATAATGAAAGGTTATTGGAATAAAAAAGAAGAAACAGACCATGTCATGAATTCTCAAGGTTTCTTTTTAACAGGAGATATTGGTCGTATTGATGAGGAAGGGTTTATCTATATTGAGGATCGTAAAAAAGATATGATTATCGCTTCTGGATATAAAATTTTTCCTCGAGAAATTGAAGAATTCTTTTTTCAACATCCGAGTGTTGAAAATTGCGCAGTCATTGGTATTTCAGATGAATATAGAGGGGAAAAACCGAAATGTTTTGTTGTTTTAAAGGATGGTTCTAAAACTACAGAAGAAGAACTAATGGAATATGCAAAAGAAGGTTTAAGCAGATATAAGGTACCAAGTAAAATCGAAATTCGAAAAATACTCCCTACAAGCATAGTTGGAAAAGTACTTAGACGAAAACTGCGTGAAGAATAGAATTATACTATTTCTTTTTCTTCCTTATGATTTGTTTCTGAATATTGGCCACTTGATTATCCTCATCTCTCTTCATAAAATAAACGCACTCCAAGTTTAAAACACAGGATGTGCATTTCGGAATATTTTTTTGGCAAATATTTTGTGAATGAACTACAATAAGCGCATGAAACTTTCCAAAATCCTTAAAATCTGGATTAAACTCCTCATATACACATTCTTGCACCCATTCATATTTATTTGTCAGAAATTCAGCTTTTCCAAAAATTCGTGCCAAAAAACGTCTAGTATAAGTACCTACAATCGCTGTAGGATGTCCATAGCAAAATTCCAGTATGGAATCAGCAGTTTCCTTACCGATTCCTTTTATTTTTAATAAAGATTCTCTTGAAGGAGTTTTAGTACCTTGTGAAATTATAAATCGGCTTAAATTTATTATATATTCTGATTTTTGCTTATAGAATCCTACAAATTTGATATTTTCCTCTAATAAGCTTTGATTAGCTTTTAGAATGGAAGAAAATGAAAAAAGCCGCATTTTTTTTAATTCAGAAATCGCACGGTTTACATTCCCCCAGTTCGTATTTTGAACGAGAACGGTTCCTATAGCAACTTCATAAAGCTCCTTTGGGGTCTTATCTCGCTTTATCCAAAGTTCCCATGTCTCGTGATGGGGATTCATCTTTGAATATTTATCTTGAAGTAATAAAAAGACCTTGGGTAACATGGTTATCTCATTTATATTCATTTAATACTGATATTTTCAGACTAATTAATGATCAGAACCGCATTTCGTGTGTAAGGCTTCTTATCGGAAGGGTTATCTAGATCTCAATTTAATATCATCTTGTTTGTTTTGCTTGTATATCTTCTGATGAATCTAACGATAAGGTTGAAGCCTTAGCTTGGCAAATTATGATTGTATCTCTTTTTCGTGCATCAGAACGTCAAACTTTAAATCTTGTTTTTACATTGGTCGGAGTCTCAAATCCTAAGGAATCAGACCAACTTATTAAGTATATTTTTGATTTAGTTCGGAAAGGAATTATTTATGTGCCAGAGGCAGGATTAGAAGTTTTTCAGGCAACACTTGAATCTATTGCTGTTTATCTTGTTAAATATTATGATGAAGCAATGCGACATTTTACTAAGCAATTAAATGTGCTAAGAATTGAACTAGATGGAACAACTACACTAAAAGAAGTCCCAACTAAAGTTTTAATCGATTTAAAGAATTTAGGAGAAGGAAAATATGTCGAATCTTTTCATTAAATTCAAGTCATATACATTTGATTTGATAAAATCAATTATTTTTTAAACCTCTCCCAATCCTCCACAAATCATATTCCCAGAGTAAATAATTATTAAATTGGATTTTTTTCGTCCAAAAAAATAAGGAGTTTTATTTAATGCCTAAAATTAGTGTAGAAGTCCCTCAGCATATTCTAGACGATTTAAATACTCACATTGGAGATGATAAAAAGTTTGTTTCATTGAGTGATGCTGTAAGAACTGCATTAAGGAAACTCTTAGACAACCTAGATGAAATCGATAGACGACATGGTCGTATCAAAAGACATGATGAATAATAATTGCAGATTTAATATTTGAGGAATAAATTAAGATGCTAGAAGGATTAATTATAACTTTCATTGTATTTATTGTCTTAGGCATAGTCTCTACTGTTGGAGCATGGCATACTGCTAAATTTAACACAGTAAATGGTCTTATTGGTATTTATATTCTATTTTTGACTTTAGCTCAGTTTTTTGCAGCTAAATCGCAGTCAGTGTTTGATTTTGGTCTTTTTTCTTTAGTTGCTCCAGTTGGGGTAATCGTTTTTCCCTTTACATTGCAAGTAACTGATATGGTAAATGAGAAATTCGGAAGAAAAGCTGTTTATAACATGATATGGATTGCATTTGTTAGTCAAGTCATCATGGTGGTTTTACTTTTAACAGCGCAAATATTACCACTTGCTGAGAGCTGGGGAACCGATCCCGATCCATTAACGGCCTTTGCTGTTGTCCCAGCTATAACAATTGCTTCTTGGATAAGCTTTTTGATTAGTGAAAGATTTGATGCTTGGATTTATGACAAATTTAGAAAATGGGTTAGATCAAAAAATCAAGATTCAGAAGAAAAATGGTACAAATACTTATGGATTCGGAATGTTTTTAGTGATATCTTGAGTCTTGGGATGGATTCAATAATTTTTGTACCTCTAGCATTTGGATTATTACCAACAGTGTTGAATGGCATACTTCAATTGCTAAGCTTAACTACAGGACCAATTCTTTCATTTAATGTAATTATTACACTTATTTTCGGACAACTAATTACAAAATGGATATTAGGGGTGATTGATACACCATTCATGTATCTTACACGGTGGATCTACAATAAATATGAATAATGTTTCTAGAATTCAAAAAATTCTAATAGTTCATCAATCTGTAGCTTTTTGCCATTTTTTACAATATTTGGGTAGCTTTGAGTCATCCATTGTAGACCCACCCCTATCTTTATTATTTGTTGATCATTTTCTGAGATTTCTATGCCAGTACCTTGCGTTAATGTCTTGAGACGGGTTAAAAAATAGTCTTCAATTTTTTGTAGCAATATATCCCACTCGATATGTCCATCTGGTCCTTCATTAAATTGGGACATTGTTTTTCGGCAAATAAAAATAATATCAAACTCTAATCCTTTGGTTCCACGGATTTGTGTACTTGTTTTCATTTCAGAGAGTACAGGGTAGGTATTCACAATGTAGAATCTACTTTCGACTAGACTCTTAATTAAGGACGCCCAAGCCTTCATTTGCTTATGATGAAAAGTAAAAATCAATAATCCCTCTTGTTTAAGGATCCTATTACATTCTAGGAATACATCTCTCAATCGGTTTTGATAGTCAGTGTCATCTTTTTCGAGTTTAACATTTTTAATCACTTCAGGAATTTTTGGAGTATAATCAGGTTGGAAAAAATCGTAGGAATCGCTCAAACCTATTCGAAGCCAGACAAAATAAAAATCTGATAATTCAGCATACATTACATTATCAAAGTAAGGAGGATCAGTAACTATTAAGTCAATTGTATCTGTTAGAAGAGGTATATTATTTGAAGAACCACAATAAAGAACAGCTTTGGATTCAGAAGATCTATCTAATAGTTCGGCATAGGACCGAACAATTTTTGCTGCTATCGGTTTAATCATTTTAATTCGTGATGATTTTCCATTAATAACTTTAATTTCATATGGTTTTTCACAATATTTCTTTATTTTAATTGTTTTTGACATGAAATTTCTAAAAGTTCCAGTACCATATTTTGTCCCCCAAACATTATTTTCAACTGGATTGAGAGTGGCTGGAAAAGCATGTTTACGAAAAAGATTATAAATATAATGATTTTTTCGATGATATTCACAGAGTAGATTATTGTATTCAAGAGCTGTTGAAAGTGATAAGAGAAAGAATTCTCGTAAATTTTGATCTTTAATAGTCAAAATTTCTTTTAATAATACACCGAGACATAATAATTGTCTTTTTGTAAATAAATATTTGAAATAATAATATTCATGGTTCAACAATTCTTGAGTTTTTAAGCCATAAGGGATTTTTTGTTGAGGTATAGGTAGATCATCCTTCAATGCTTCATATTCTTTCTCACAACTCTCGTATAGTTTAAAATCAGATGAATCTGGAACTTTAAAGTCTCTAATCCTGCAAGAAGGACAGTAATATTCAATCGCATAGATTCTTCGAGAGAATCTTTTAACTATCATTTCTTTTGGTTTTGAGATCTTCCCTTTAGACAAACATTTAGGACAATAATATTTACCTCGTTTAGCATTAAAGCTATTAGGTGTGTAAGATTTTCCACAATAAGGACATATGATTTGATTTTTCAATTCACCTTTTACAAGGCACCCACAATACTTACAAATTGTAACACCAGCTCTTGATTTACCCTTTTCATATGTAAGAATAAAACTTCTGAATAAAGGGATCTTTTCATAACAATAATCACAATTTATCTCCCTAATCCAGAAAAAATACATAACAATTGCATTATTTGCATCACATTGACCACATTGGGTTTGATAATATTTCAAAAGTCTTTTACTTATCTTATGTTCTAACTTATTGTATTCTTCTTCTAAGAGCATTGTATCAACGTAATCTAATTCCTTTTTAACAGTGAACCAAGCCACAGGGTTTAAATCTCCCCCTATCATCTTAAATCCTAGACGAATTCCTTCTACAAGTGTTGTACCACCTCCCATAAATGGGTCACAGACTATAATGTCTGAAAAATTGTGTTCTTGTAAGTATAAATTCCAAAATTCGGTTTCAGACATATTTAAACCTTTATTATCGTGATCAATTGGAATAGCTGAAAAAATTAGAATTGATCGAAAAATTGTCCCTAGTCTACGTGCAAACCATTTATGTAGTGTCAAAATTGGACGAAAAAAGCGTTTTGCATTTCCTTCTCTAAAAGCAAGTTCACTTACAATTTGAAAGGGAAATATTCTTTCAATCAAACCAATTTTTGAGACTTCTCCAGTCTGGTTATCTTGTATTTTCATTCTAATTATCCATTGGTAGTTTAGTGTGACATATGATTTTCTATTAAGTATTCAATAGCTATTCAATTTTTTGGGGCATTCTTGATAAACAAAGACTTTATTTATTATTTCTTACTTAATTGAGGACATTGAGAAATTATATAACATCTTTATTGGGTTTTTTGGATAGTTTGTAAAGATTTGCCGGAGAATCAGTTTAAGATCTGTATTCGGTTCTTTTATTAATGATTGTGAAATCAGAGGAAGCAAATATGAAAATTTTTCTTCCCATTCGCTCTGAGATAATGGATTAATGAAATTAAAGGTTTTTTGCACCAATTCTAATAATAGTACTTGATTAAAAGATCTTAATTCTTTTAAATCACCATCTGAATCTATTTTTCTACAGAAGAGAATAAAATCAACATCCTGACTTTTAATAGGTCTAGCTCCAAATTCGCTAAGTATTGAATAAACTTTACCTATATAGAAATTCCCATTATTAACAGATTTCAATATTAATTCCCAAGCAAGCTCACTTGAATGATGAAATGTGAATATGAATGGAGCATCATCCTTTAAGACACGATTACATTCCTTAAAAACTCTTGTTAACTTCTCTAGAAATAATTCTGCATTTTTTTCGACTCCTACTTCCTGACCTGATATGATTAATTCCGATTTAAAGTCAGAATATTTAGGGTAAAGAAATAATCGTAACCAAACATAAAAAAAATTAGATAATTCGGAATATTGGATATAATCATAATAAGGTGGGTCAGTTACAATAAGATCAATTGAATTATCTGGCAATCCATATTGTTGTAGGTCTTCTGATGTCCCACACAGTAATAAGGTATTCCTTTCATCATTGCTTATCAAATCATCAAATGAAGAGGTAATATTAGCCAAAATAGATTCTTTAGGAATTGTATATTTGATAATCTTACCTTCTCTTAAGAAAATTTCAAAAGGATGCCTACAATAATCCTTAGCTTTCCTGATCCGATCTAAATATGTAATAAATGTACCATTCCCCTTCTCAACACCCCAAACATTATTCTCGACAAAAATCGTTGGTACTAGAAAAGATTGATAATTAAAGATGTTTACAATTTGCTTCATTGTATAATTATAAGGACATAGAGTTGTATGAAATTCTAGGCTGCTTGAAAAGGCAGCAATCAAATACTCACGAATGCTTATATTATCAATTTTAATAATTTCATTCGCTAGCAATCCTAAACTCAACAGCTGTCTAGAGTTGAAAAGGTCGGTGAATCTTTGAAAACCATAATTCTTCAAATTTTCAACATTAGATCCATGACTGGGTAAATCTTGTTTAGGAATTAATAATTCATCAGAAATTTCTAATAGTCGAGCCGATATTTTCTGATAATTTTCAATATCTTCTTTTGTTATAGCCTTATACCCTCTTGTCTTACATTCTGAACAATAATATTCAATAGCGATTTGACGTGTGCCCATAGTTATCTGAAAATCTTTAATAACTTCCAGTAAACGATATTCTGCATGACAGGTTCTGCAAATAAAGTTTTTATTTTGACAATTACCTTTTCGTGGAACAAAAGTCTGATTACAACTCGGACATTTAGTCATTATATCTAGCTTTTTATTCGTATAAAACAATTGGTCACATGAAGGACAAATAATCATAACTTTAGAACTCTTCCTCTTTTCTACCCCTATTATATAATATTTGAATAGATCTTCGTTAGAATGACATTTAGGACATATTATTGTACGTACCCAGAAAGTGTACATAATAGAGGCTTCTGAGTTACTGCAAACATTACATTTGGTCTTATAGAAGGAAAGAATTGTATTACCAATCCTAGAGGTAAGTTTTTTCACTTCTTTATCAAACTGAATTCTATTAAAATTAGTAAGCTCCAATTTAGTAGTGAATAATGAAATAGGATTGATATCAATACCAATGGTCTTCAATCCAAGTCTATTAAACTCAATAAGAGTGGTTCCTCCTCCACAAAAAGGATCAAGAACAATTTTTCCTTGGAAATTTTGTTTTTTATAAAAGGGTTGTTCTTTAGGGATTTTTGAGTCTGTAAAAGGAACTTTATCGAGAAAATATGCAATTCCTAATGCTCTAAGAGGAGATCCTGGTCTTCGGGCCCATGATTTATGAATTGAATAAATTGGACGATAAAATTGTCTTCTTTGTGTTTCAATATGAGAAATTCGTTTAATCTCCTTTATGGGAAAAAGTTCTTCGACACTCATTGATTTGATACCTCTATCAATTCTGCCTTATCTATGGTCCTTTAGAGCTTAAAATTTATTTTGAACCTTTAATATGATCATAAGGTTATTACTAGATAAATCTGAAGTTCTGAACCATAATTAAAATGTGTGTGTTAATAAATTAAGTTTTTTAGATATATCTTAAATAGGAAGTTATCTTATCAGTGATTTTACCAAATTTCTTACCTAGTTTAGTTATTTATCCATATTATACCTAAATTTCGTCTATTGGACAATGAATTGATTGTAAATTTTTTCTTTTAGCTAATTAAGTTTATTATTTAGCAAAAATAGAGAATTGAACATTGTAAAAGAATTTAAATTTATCTAGTATCTATCCAAAAAACAAATCTGCATTTCAAAAGAATATCATAATCATGCAGAAGGTTGAATCTTGCGAATCATTAGAGACCCAAAGAAAGTAGAAGTTGTTGTTGAAAAATCAAGATGGGAGCTCTGGAGTCTTCTTAGGAATGAGGGACAAATGACTGCAGAGAAACTAGCAGATAAACTCAATAAGAATGTTAGTACCATATATCGCCATTTAAAAAAATTAATTGATGCAGGTTTTGTAAAAGAACATAATATACAAAAGGGGAAACAAAAATATATTATTAAAGAATATTCTGCTGAACTTACTGACGCATTCTTCATATTAAGTGAAGAAGCAGAGTCATTAATAGCTTCTCAACCAGGAGAAATATCATATCTCCAGGATACGGTTCCTATTATCCTTTCTTATTTTAAGTCCTTAGGATTCAGCCTAGAGAAGGAAGAAGAGGCAAAAACAAAAGATATTATGACTAAAATTCTAATTAAATTGAGTTTATTCGTAGGAGATCTAATTGGAGAAGAAGCAGCCTCTGTTTTAATGTACGATCATGAATTTGAGGTAATGAGACGTTTCTTAGCTATGTTTCTCACACAGATTGATGAAGAGTTTGATAAACAAGTTGCTGATCTACGTCAACTGCTTCTTAAAGAGTAATTAGCATTTGATTTTTATTTTCTAAATTGAACTTTCAATTGATTAGTAATTCTAATGTATAATTAATTCGATAACATATATCAAAGACTTGAGAATAGATTTTTTAATATCCTGTACCCCGTCATTAGGTAGATTGCCACCATCATCAAAAATTCTATTAGAATAATGTACAAAAAGGTATTTTAAATCTGAGACTTGTTTCAGTAAAGAATCTCCTTCTAAACATCATTCATAATTATAAGAGTACCAATTCTGAATATGTAAGAGTGATTTAAAAATATCAAATAAAATAATACTATTAGAGCTAGAAGCTAGGTAATTTTATTGGCAATGGGTAAAGATCAAAAATTAGTACGGGGAGAGTTTTTTCCTAAGTCAAACCAGAATATCATATATCGTTTATATATTGGAAACACAATAGGATTTATCAAAGAAATGTCCCTTTTTTCCATTCTCATTGGATTTTTTTCTTTTTTTTTAGTTGGACTTAGAGCGTTTATTCCTGTAATTTTAACATGGCCTCTCCTTGCAGCGTGGTTAATTCCTCGACACTATAGATATCTGCAATTAGACAAACACCTTCTTATTATTGGTGCTGGTTCATTACGTTCATTAATAACATCAAGATTCACAAGACTAATCAATCTTAAAAAATTTCAGTACGGAAATATACACCATATTGCAATCGATAAATGGACGAGAAGAAATATAAGAGGGAAAAGTGACAGTTTTGGTAGAGTCGAAGTAAAAATTGATCTTAAAACTCCTTTCTTTCAGATTCTACTTGATCCAAAAGAAATACCCAAATTAATTAAAGTTTTAGATTCTCATAAATTTCATTCTAAGGTGTTAAAAAAACATTCTCGTGGCGAGTTTTTATTAATCTTCCCACCCTCCCCAAGATTTCAATCAGATCAAATTCAGAATTAAGGAAGATTCAGTTCTTAGGAATCCTATATAATCCAAGATGATGACGAATCCCTGAATTAATTTCAACTTCCTCTACTTTAATCAACCCACTATCATAAATCTCAATCATATTATAGGTATTCATTCTCTTTGATCGTATTTTTCTACTTGAAAATGTACCTGCATTAATAAAAACAGTATTCTCGACCTGAATAGATGTTGCATAATGTTCAAGTCCAGATAAGACTAATGGAACCTTTCGAGTCGTTAAAAATTCTATTACATCTCCAGCATCTTTAACAGCTCTTTTAAAGTAAGAACGAGGGATAGGAAGTACGCTGTGATGCATAACGACGAAGAAAAATTTATAATCACCGTAAGTATTAAATTCTTCCTCTATCATCCTCATTCTACTCCTACCTACATGTCCTGATGGCTCAACACCTGTATTAATACCTAAAACACGGATTCGTGGATCTTCAAAAATCGGGTCTAAAGGTCCGATTTGCTTTACCCATAATTCTTTCCCAAACGGTTGTTGATCGCGTGTACCTGGAATAATTATATAAGGAATATTTATTTCCCGAAGTTCTCTTATTTTGTCCTTTGCTAAAGCAAAATCTTCTGGGTATGAATCATTAGTTAAATCCCCACAATGAACCAATAAATCTGGTTTTTCCTGAACCATCATTCTTATTCCCATGTCATATACAGTTGGCAAAAAGTCAGATCCTGTGGTAAAATGTGTGTCAGAAAATTGACAAATTCGACTAAGAATTCCTTCACCAGGAGTAACAAAACCAGTTTCTATCATCATTTCACCTCTCCGAATACCATGGATTTCATTTATGGGTTCCTGAAATTTAGAATATAAGTCAACTCCTAAGAACTGAACATTAATGTTTTCAGAATCAACGACTAAATCTACAAAGGTATGACCAGCTTTTCCTCGAGTCTTAAAACTGCTAAACGTTCCTGCATTCACAAGAATCGCTTTTCTTCGTCCATTGGAAAGTGTAAAAATATTTGGGTAATGTCTATGAGCTGTAATTATTAAATCGATACCTGCATCCCATATTACTCTTGAAACATCCCCAGCATCGAGAATCATCGATCTTTCGCGTCCAGTATTAGGAATTGGAAAGAGATGATGATGAAAGCATAGTACTTTGACTAAATCATCGGGATAAGAACCAAGCTCAGCAATAGCTTCAATTCCTCGGTCTCCTATACGACCAATATTTTCATCAGGTTCTGATGAATCAATCCCTAAGATAATCATGTTTCCTCCAAACGTACGTGTATCAACAAAGAATTGTCTTTCTCCAAAAAAATCATTCCACAATTTATCGCCAATATTCCGCATATCGTGATTGCCTGGTATTATAAAAAATCTATTTACTTTGGGAAAATTCCTTTTCAATAATCTTTTAGAGTATTCAAAATCTTCATAAGTCCCTGAATCGGTTATATCTCCCAGATGTAGTAAAATTGCATTAGGATTTTTTCGAAGACGATCATTTATCATTCTTACTCCTGTTGAAAAAGCTCTTTTGTGAAATAGCCCTGTAAATTTAGATATATGTGTGTCAGAAAAAATTATCACTTCTTCAAAGCTGGGATCTACATTATTCATGTTAAAGACCTAAAAAATTGATTTCTTAAAACATAAAAGATAAGCATAAAAATTATCCCCTTCTTTCTTTTTTTAAGAAATATGTATTATTAGTTATAATTGATGTAATGAGATTTTTCTCTTAAGTTATGAAGCATAGTTATAATTATAATCTCCCTGAGTGAGAAAATTTAAATAATTAAGGTTTCTTGCTTCTTAATCTATTAAACTACTTCTTATATTGAGCAGGCTGTAATAAATTTGTCAAACTCTATAAAATGCCCAAAATGTTTAGGGAAAAAAATCATCATTCTTGAGAAGAAACACAAATGCCCAACATGTCGTGGTATAGGTTCTACAAAATTAGTAGTAGGAAGTAAACCTAAAGATAAAGATAATTGCCCTGATTGTAAAGGGACAGGCTATATTATAAATAAAAAAGAAATTAAATGTCCAGAATGTAATGGAGTGGGATATACCACCATTAAATGCCTTCAATGCGGTGAATCAACTTTAAATTTTTCTCAAATATGTGATAATTGTAAAAAAAATCTAGTAATCTATCAATTAGTTCTACCAGTTTCACCGAAAGCTGTGGAATTCAAAAAAATTTACAGGTCTCAAGTAGTAAGTATAGTTGATTTTGGTTATTTTGTCGAACTAGCTCCAAAAATCGAAGGCCTTGTTAGAGGGAAATATCAAGGAAAGGAAGGAGATTTAGTATTTGTGAAACTTGTCAATATCAAAGGGGGAAAATTAGAATTTGAGAAAGTGAATATACCAGAAAACCTCACTATATCGGTTAAACGTGTCCATGATACAATTGTTTTAGAGAAATTAAATAAAAAACGTGAGGTAGGATCATACGTTTGTAGCCATGCACGAGTTGAAAATATTAGGCAGATTCCTCGCGGACCTAAGGTTTTTTCCTTATTAGATGAAACAGGAATTATTGAAGCAGCAGCTTTCAACCTAGACATTTCTGATAATATTGTTGTAGGAGATATTGTTGAAGTTATTGGACAATATAACATGCATAGAGGATCAGAACAAATTGAACTTTCGGACATATATATTGTAGATGAAGCTTATGCAAAGGCTTTCAAAAGAAATATGGATAAGTTAATAGAGGAAAAAAGTGAACCACCTAAAGTGGATTTTCTCGTAAAATCTGATTATTATGACCAGTTAAGTCCAAAATTTCAAAAAATTGCCAAACGAATACGAAGAGCAATCCTAGAATTACAACCAATAATTATTCGACACCATAATGATTGTGATGGTATTACTGCTGGAATTGCTCTTGAAGTTGCTCTAAGAGAACTTTGGTTCGAATTATTTGGGCCAGATGAGGAGCAGCTTCGTCATATAGTAAAAAGGACAGTTAATAAACCTCCTTTTTATGATCCATTAGATGCTGTTCGGGATCTTGATTTTGCTCTTTCTGATCAAGAAAGGTTTGGCGATAAATTACCGATCGTTGTTATGCTTGATACAGGAAGTAGTGAAGAAAGCTTATTTTCATATAAATTATTAAAAAGCTATGGTTTAGAGATTTATGTGGTTGATCACCATTTTCCAGCAAGTGAAATTCAAGGCACGGTGGATACTCATCTAAACATCTATTTTGCTGGTGGTGACTATAACATCTGTACAGGCATGTTGGGGGTAGAATTAGCTAGATTAATTAATCCCAAGGTTACAGATACTTTATCTCATCTTCCCGCGATTGCAGGAAAGGGCGATAGAGTGACAGGTGAGGTATATGATCAGTATCTCAAACTTGCGCTTGATAAAGGTTATCAGGAGTCCTTTTTAGAAGATATTGCATTAGCAGTTGATTATCAAGCTTATTTCTTAAAATTCTCCCCAGGTAGATTATTATTAAGCGATTTATTAGGTTTAATTAGCCAACAAGAAAAACAAGTAAATTATGTACATTTACTTTCATCGGAAGCACAAAAACAACTCAAAAATCAATTAAGGATCTCTCTGGAGTATGTTCAAGAAGAGACTTTAGTTAATGAAATAAATCTTGCTATTTTAGACGTAGAAAATTATACGAGCCGTTTCGATTACCCTCCTCCAGGTAAAATAACTGGAAGTTTATTTGATCATCTTACTACCAAGTACCCAGGACTTCCTATTGTTACGATTGGCTTAGGCCCAGATTTTGCCATTTTTAGGTCTCAAAACGTGGATTTGGATTTTCCAAATCTTGTTAGGAAATGTGCACAAAAACTTCCTCATGCAGGGGTAGAGGGAGGTGGCCATGAAATTGTGGGGAGTATGAAATTTATTACTGGTGCTAGGAATGAGGTTATTGAGATTATTAGGGAAATTCTTAATTTAATTGAGGTTTAAAACAGGAGATTTTGAGTGGAAAAGGTTATTATAAGGAAATATTCAGAATCAGATGAGGATAATTGGGTCAAATGTTATTTACATTCATATTCTTCCTCTATTTACATAAATGCGATGGAAGAGACTAAACCAAGGTACGAAACACCATCTATTCAGTTAATTGCTGAGAAAAATCAAAATATTCTGGGAATTTTAGATGTTATTTTTGAAGAAGTCCCAGGGCAGCTTGACTTAGATCCAGAACAAAGAAGTGGTATAATCACTGTTCTTGGGGTTCTTCCTTCTTATCGAAGGACAGGTATAGCTTTGAATTTACTTGAAAAAGCTGAATTAATTCTTAATAATAGTTATAAAGTGGGAAGATGTGAAGTTTGGTCACGTGAAGATAGTGTCCTTGATAATTTTTGGTCGAAATTAAAATATTTATGTATTGATCATTATTATGAAGTATATTACTCAAATGACCTTTTTGAACGGTTTAACATTGATCTTCCTTATGAAATTACTCCACAATCTTTCATTGCTTCAGTGAACTCTCATTCTTTTTCTAAATTAGTCCGGGATTTTCCACCAGAACGGTCATTTAAAATTAAGATATGGAAAAAAAATCTAGTTTCTCTTTAGAATAGTTCTTCTAATTGATTAAATAATGTAAACTTTGCAGAGTGCTCGCTCTTTGCAATATCCTTCATAATATTCTTTATAAGAACTGCTGCCTCATCTAAACCTTCGTTTTCAAATACAGAAATGTGTTTCCATCCAGTAAATTGCCACCCAGTCCTTGGAGAAATATTCTTAACATCATTTTCAAAATTTAATATATCTTGGGCATTTGCTAATAATTTTTCCGTAATCACGTTATTTATTTCATCTTCAGCAATATTTGAGGGAATTTCAGGTTCATCACCTGCTTCAAGATATTTTCGTGATAACTTCTTCCAATCACTATCAAGTTCAAGCATCGTAGGTCTCATATCATTTAATAAAGCTAAAACAGAGGTTTTATCTCCCTGAATATACGGTTCACTAATTCCTAACGTTAAAGCACGACTAAAAATTCTACAGTTAACTAATGTAAATCCTGGTAAGATCATCCTCCCTTTTTTTGCATCACCAGGAATTAATCCAGTAAAATATTTATCTTCCAAACTATTAACAATTATCTGCTCTAACTGGCTAAAAGGAATTTCATCATAATCAATATAAAATTTACGTTCAGCTACACGAAAACCTCGGCTAAAGTATTTTACTCCATCCCGTTTTGCTATTTTAATACCTTCAATAATTGTTTTACTGAAATTCTTGAATTCAGCTTGGATAACATCATTTAAATCTCTTTTTGTCACCACAAAAGCAACAGGATAATTATTGTATGGCAGAACTGAAGAAATCGAAACTGCTTGATGCAATGAATTGCTCCAAAATCCTTTTGTGCATGAATCGATTACTATTACTATCGCTTCTGCTGTGGAACCAAAGCGGGATCGTAATTTTGCCCATTTTTCCTGTCCACCAATAGGTAATAACAGACTAAAGAATTTTCCTTCATCGAAAGCAACTTTCAAATATTCTGTTTCAATTGTTCCCCCAAAATCTTCCTGAAACTCAAGTTGACTATTAGTTCTTTGTGCTAATTTTGTAACAATAGCTGTTTTCCCACCAGCTTGTGTTCCGCAAACTAGAATTCTTCCAGCATTGATTTCTTCTGTTGTTTCCATTATTGAATACTCCAATCAAATTTATAAGCTTGATATAATTGTCATTAGGTCTTTAGGATCTGTAGCTCGTGCATTATCAAGAATGAGATTCAAATTATTTTTCTGAGGTCCTAACCCTAAGAACTTATGAGGTCGAAATATCACTTCAACGGGATCAATACCCTCTTCTGACGTTATATCAATTTCTTTAAACACTAGAGCTGATATACTCTCATCATCAATTCCATAATAAATAATAAAAGTAGAATTATCCACTACATATACAGCTTGTCTTAATTTCACATTTCCACTGATTTGAGAGACTTTATGACTAGGTATATCTAATGCTTCCGTCACAAGTGATTCTAATAATTCATTTATATCAAAATACCATGGGTAGCCAGCTAGCTGAGCAAACCTGTATTGAAATTCGAAATCATCACGAGCCCAAACGTTTATTGTCTGAGGTTGATGTCCGACATTACGTATATTTTTGAATTCGGTTTTAACTAAATAGACAGGAATAAATTTCTTCGAAGTAATCAGATTCGAACGATCTTCATCTTTAAAAATATTTTTTATTAGATTAACTGCTGTACTCTCTTCTCGTATTAATGCTTCCTCTATAATAGCTAAAATACTTTCTCCAATATAATCCCAAATTCTCCGTGGAAGTTTATTTGTCACAGTATAATTCCCTTTTTTGGAATCATTGCGATCAACTCTACCTGATAACATTATGTTTGCTAATCGCTGACAAGCCTCGAGAACGTCAAATTTAGGCTGACGATCTGAAATTAGGAGGAGTGTGGATCTTAAAATCTCAGTTTCGATCCCAGTGTAATCATAAATCCATGCTTGGGATGGTAATTCGATAACATTTTGAATTTCAAACTGAGCACTCTGCATAAACGCATTATCTTGTTTTAACTCATGAAATGGGGCTAAAATTCTTTCAAATGTCTTTTCTAGTGCAATATCTAGATTCCCTAACATTTCCTGCCTACGATGCTTATCCATAAAGGAAAGACCAATCAAAAATTCTTTTTGACGTGCAGCAGCACTCAAATATTTTTCATCATAACTAGTTGTTTTCCGTCGCATTGCTCCAGTTAGCCATTCAAGAAATTTAGAAATAGGATATTTATCTTGAGAGGAATCATAAAAAGCATTGATTCCATTAAATAATTCTGAAATTGATATACCAGGTATAAAAGCTGTAGCAATTGACTTTACCTGCATTTCAGTAAAAAATCCTTCATTTGGGTCACGTTGAAATTTATTCCATTCAAGTTGTTCCTGAATTGTCCGAAATGTTAAACTATTTTCTATTAAATTCTCAATCTGCCTTATTGATTCCTTTGATTTCTTTCTTTGTTCTATTACATCTTCACATAGAGCATTTAATATTAAAGCATCTGTTAGAATATTTTGTTTTCGATAAAAATAATTAGGGCCAAAATAAATCCGTTTTACCTCATTCAGGGAACTTTGAAGGTCATCATATTCTGAATATGGCCAAAGAATCAAGCTAAGTAACTCAGGAATAGAATCTCTATTTGCTGCTTTTAGGAACTTATTCCTCTTTTTTAAAATATAATCTCTTAAAGTAACGATTTCTGTGTAAAGAGAGGTTATTGTCGGATTTGTACTTTTAATGACATCTTCCCAGAAAAATATTTTTTCTTGATTTATATGGAACTTTATCTGATATTGAAGAGCTTTTAATTGATTTTCTGTCTCAGTTAATTCTTCTTGTATAGGAACAATAACAGGTGCAAGCCATTTTTGAATCATTTGATAGGATTCAAAGAATTTTTTTGTTTTTAATCTATAATCCTCAAGAATAGAAGGAAGATCTCGTGCTGAACGAATAATTTCAAGCTGAGGAAGAAGATAATCAACTCCCCGTGATCCAAATTCTTCTTTTAATTTACTTTCAATATTATTCAGGATAATTGACACTTAATTTTCCTCCTCAAGTGTTAATTCTTTTATTTCTCCCTCAGTCTTAATTATACGTAGAAAATCAAATTGTGGAGCAAAGAGATCATTAATTAATGACTTTATTATCTGCTGACGTTTCATTACAGTCAGATTAGGGTGATTTGAAAAAATTAATTCTGCACTTTTTAAAGCTAATATTGTAGAGTAGACTTCCTTCAAATCTTCTGGATTTTCAACGATTTTGAGTGCAGGACTTCCATATTGTTTTACTAAAGTTTGAGGGTCATCTGTAATTTCAGCAAGCTCTTTTCTAAGGTCTCGATCCCCTGCTTTCTCCATTGCGAGCTTTACTTCAGCTTCCATCTGTTTAAAGTAATATTCACCTCTGGGGTAGATTTTATTATATGGAATTCGTAATATTTGTTCGATCTGGAGTTCTGAATCTGGTTCTTCAATGAAATCGTCAACTTTTTTCACTTCATTCTGAATTTCTTCACGAAATTCATCAGGGAGAACATATTTTTCTAAGTTTTTCACGCGTTTATTTACAATAAGTCTCGCTTGGATTCGGTCAACCCCTTCAGGCTCAGGAATTTGTTTTGTCAGATAATTTATGACAGAACTCATTGTTGCTAATGCGATTTGATGGGAAATATATTCAGAATCATATTCAGACTTTTCGATTGGAGGTTTAAACTCGTCTATATCTAAGGTTTTAAACAGATCTATCCGTGAATGCATCAAATGAATAAAATTAGTTGTATAACCGCTAAAATCTTTTTTTGAAGCATATTCATTCTTTATTTGACTTAATAAACGCTCTTTGATTGTCATCCATCTAAATAATTTAATACTAAGCAATAACACATCTTTAATTTTATCTATGCTAAATTCATTAAAAATATGACTCTTTTCTTTTTCTATATAATCTATTGCTGTTTTATCAAAATCCAAGAGATTTCTTATCCATAATTGAAATACACGAAATGGATAAAACTCGGGGTCTCCTCCCGCGATATATTCAAGTAAGAAATTGGACTCACGAGTTAAATTTAGGTTTCCTTGTCCAATAAACGGTTTAAACTCTTTTTCAGCTTCAATAAATCGTTTAACTAGAATTTTATCTGATTTTTCGATATTTAGAAGCAGATCAATGATTTCACGAAGCTCTCCATCACTTAGAATAAACACTTTGTCTTTAATGATATTAAATAATCCATACATTTCTATTTGACATTTTGAATAAATAATAGCTTGCTCCATTTCTTGACATTCAGTAGAAAAACTAGGTTTGACTTCAGGATCTAGATAATATAACAAATTCTCTCTAGCTTTTCGAAAAGGAACATTATATATCTGATTATCTTCAAAAAAAAGGGAATTACGTATAACAAAATCTAATTCTTGTTCAGGTAAGGGAGGAAGGAACTTCATATTATCGGCAAAGTAAGAAACCTGACCAAACCATGGTTTTAATTTTCTCTCTTGGGCCTCTATTAGCCTCTGAATGATTTTTTGACGGACAGCCTTTGCATCAAAAGCATGTACATCATCATCACCTTTAAATACAGATTGTTTATATGTTAGAGCTTCTTGTGTCCCAATATCGATAGGATAGCGAATATAATAAGTATCCCCAAATACAGGGGAAGCCCATGAAGTTTGAGAAAGGAGATTTTGCCATTCCTGTCTAGCATCGTCAAATACTGTCATAGATATCTCTCATTTGATTATTTATTGAAACTCAATTGTTAATAGCGTCTATATACCAAAGAATTTCTAATAATTATATTTATTTTATTCTAGAAAATTTATTCGGTTAATTCATGAAAAGTTAGCCAATATATTATTGATCAATCTCTATAATAAAATAAACATACTTGAATATAAATAAAAAGTCCAAATATGTAGCTAATATCAATGTAAAACTTAGTAATAGAAGGCCTTTAAATGTCAATATACTGCTCAGAATGCGGTAGTGCTGTAAGTAAAGAAGATATTTTCTGTAAGGCATGTGGTTCAAAATTAGAAAAAGTAAAAACTGTTAAAGATACTACCACAACAGATTATACTAAATCTACTTCGACCGATCAATATCAACCGAGAAAACGACTTTATAGGAGTGTTAATGATCGCTGGATAGCAGGGGTATGTGGTGGTTTAGGAAATTATTTTAATATTGATCCTATCTTGATTCGTATAGGCTTTATACTAATGGCCATATTAGGCTATGGAACAGGTTTAATTGTCTATATTGTTCTAGCCTTACTCGTAGAAGAAGAGCCCTAACCAGAAAATTGGTTTAAAAAAATAAAAAGATGTAAAGGAATTTAATGTTTATTATCACCATAATTAATTTCTATTCGTATATTTTTAATATTAGAATCTTTTAACCGCAAAGTCTCAACTTGTCCTAAGAGAGAATTCCCAATAATTTCTTTAACAAAATTTTTTGCATGAATAAGCTGTCCATTAACCTCTAATTTAAAATCCACAATCTCTTTCATGAAACCAACCTTGTAATAATTCAGAGACCTGATAAACTAGAGGTTTTAAATACTTTCACAGAATTATACATGTACCATCACAATTATTCAGGATCTAATTATTTTGTCTCTTATATCTATAATTTCCGTTACAAAAGAATATAAATTAGGAGAAATTATTGTCTCTGCTCTTAAAGATGTTAATCTGGAGATAGAAAAAGGAAAGTTTGTAGTATTAGTTGGACCATCGGGTTCAGGAAAAACTACGTTATTAAATTTAATTAGCGCTATTGATTACCCATCAGCGGGGAGAATTCAAATTGATAATGTAGATATTTCATTTCTAAAACGAAAACAAAGAGCTCAATTTCGAAGAGAAAAAATTGGGTTTATCTTTCAATTCTTCAATTTACTCCCTACTCTGTCAGCTCTTGAAAACATAGAATTTTCATTAGATCTTTCAGGTGTATTAGTTAATGGAAAACGCTCTTTTAATAAAAAAGACATTCGTAAGACAGCAATGACATGGTTACGAGCTGTTCACCTTGAAGAAAGAGCTAATCACTTTCCTAGCCAATTGAGTGGAGGTGAACAGCAGCGAGTCGCAATTGCACGTGCATTAGCTAAAAATCCACCTATTGTAGTAGCAGATGAACCAACTGGAAATCTTGATTATCAAACAGGAGTATCAATTCTTAATATAATGAAAAAATTAAATGAAACAACGAATAAAACTTTCATTGTGGCTACTCATAACCAACAAATTGTAAAAATTGCCGATATTGTGATTAGCCTTCAATTTAATCAAGTTTATTACTATGAACAAGAAAACCCCCTTGAGGTTTCAAAGCTTGCTTGGTAAGAAAAAAACTGGATGAATAATCGAATGAAGTTCTTATCGAGTTATTTTTTGAAAAAACTTAAAAGAGATATTTTCTCCCAAAAATTGGTCTTTTTAGCTTTAGTTATATTATCCTTTTCAGGAGTAGGATCCTATTTAGCTTTAACAATGGGATATTCAAATTTAGAAACTTCTTATCAGCGGATCTATAGGCAAACAAATTTTGCTGATGCTGAAATCTTAACACTTCAAGATGTTTGGTTTAACGTTTCTAAAATAATACCAACACTTACAATTTTAAAACAAAGACATCCCGAAATCAGTAATTTTAACTACAGACTGATTACGGATTCTGGATTTAATTTAACAACAGAAACGAATAATGGGGAGATGAGAAGATATTTTGCAGGAGGAAGAGTTATTGGGATCAACATTGATCTATTAAAAGAGGAGAGAATTAATGATCTCATTATTGAAGAAGGAAAATATTTTTCTCAAGACACACCTGTTAATAATATATTGTTAGAGGCTCACTTTGCTCAAAAATTTAAATTAAAAGTAGGTTCTACGCTTAGAACACGAATATTAAATACAACAAATAACTTTACTCTTGAAGGAATCGTTTTTAGTCCTGAATATCTTGTAATTATACCTTCAATTTATGATTTTCTTCCCACTAGCATATTTGGAATAATTTTTATCCCAATTCAGCAATTACAGGAACTCACAAATCTACAGGG
>Ga0209536_100001319_pt1 | contig 41256 bp, 41 predicted proteins | sample DeeMarSeWOR28_12_FD_187461 | JGI IMG/M metagenome (GOLD analysis project Ga0209536, IMG submission 187461) | Marine sediment microbial communities from White Oak River estuary, North Carolina - WOR-2-8_12 (SPAdes) (version 2) | ecosystem: Environmental > Aquatic > Marine > Intertidal zone >...
ATTCAGCCGGTGGACAACGATCTCCTGGTTTTGACCGCGGATGGCGGGATCAATCTCGTCCGGACGAACGATCTTAAGCGCATTAAACATAAATCCTACAAGACGGTCTCGAGTTCTTACGTTATCGACGATAAATATATCTGGCTGGCTTCGGCCAACCGGGGCCTTATCCGCATCTCTCGGGATGATTTTGGCAGGAGAAAAAGCTTTAAATATCCTTTGTATGGCTTTGATTACCATAGGGTTCCCAGCACGTACATCAAAAAAGAGGGGAATAATATTTTTGTTTCTCTTGAATATAAGGATTTTAATGGCGTGCTGAAATTCGATGCGCGCAATATGACGTTCTTAGAATTGATAAAGGATGCCAAAAAGCGCCATTTTCCAACTGCCGGAACGGTCCAGGTTGAGGAGTTTCCGGGCGTGGACGCGGAGATATTTTCCAAGATTCGCACAAATGGCTATCTTTATCTGGGAGGCAGCAGCGGCAAACTTTTTAAATATGACCTGGCAGCGGATAAAATTGTCGCCCGGACAAAACTGCCGCGGGGCCACCTTTTGGTGCGCTGGCATAATTATGTCGACATGTGGCGGAACGTTAATTTCGGCCTCTATTTGAAAAATTCCCTGATCATCTGTGGCTTTACCATGTTCTTTGCCATGATCTTTTCAACGCTTGCGGCCTACGCGCTTTCGCGCTTCCGTTTCCCGGGGTCCGATCTTTTCAGCAATGGCATCCTGGCTACCCAGATGATCCCGGCGATCATGTATTTGATCCCCCTATATATAATGTTCGTTCGATTCACTATTTTTACCGGGATCCCGGTAAAGGGTACCTACTCGGGGATGATCCTGATCTATTCGGCCTTCTTTATCCCATTCTCGATCTGGATCCTGCGCGGGTTTTTCGCGTCCATCCCGCGGGAGCTCGAGGAGGCGGCCCTGATCGACGGATGTTCGAGATTCAGGGTCTTCTGGCATGTGGCGCTGCCTTTGGCCCTGCCCGGGATTATTGCCACCGGCATTTATGTCTTCCTGACCGCTTGGGATGAGCTGATGTTCGCCTGGGTTTTGACCAACGCGGATACGATGACCATTCCGGTGGGGATCCGCCTGTTCGTGGGGAATTACCAGAACCGTTTCGACCTGATGATGGCGGCCGCCACGGTTGCAACGCTTCCGGTGGTTGTGTTATTCTTTATGCTGCAAAAACACATCGTCAAGGGTTTGACTGCGGGAGCAGTGAAAGGATAATCCTATGAAAATATCAAATCACAAATCACAAATTGCAAACAATACCAAAATAACAAATTTTAAATATTGGAATTTGGTAGTTGGAATTTGTTTGGCGCTTGTTATTTGTCTTTTGGGATTTGCCGCCTGGGCGATGTCCCGGCCGGCGGACGGCGAGAACGGCGAAAACAAAGGGGTTTATATCGGTGTTTTCCGCGAAGGGGCTCCCCGCAATATGAACCACATCAAGAAATTCGAGGGAATGGTGGGCAAAAAGCCGGCGATGGTAATGTGGTACCAGGATTGGGCGCAGAATTTCCCCTGGGAAGATGCCAAGAATGCGATAGATTATGGAGCGACCCCGCATATTGTCTGGGAGCCCTGGTACTGGAGCGACCACAGCCGGGTACAGCTCAAGGATATTATCGACGGTAAATGGGATACCTATATTCGCACCTGGGCGCAGGAGATCAAAAATTTCGGCCATCCGGTCTTTCTCCGCGTGGCCCACGAATTTAATATCGGGGGCTATCCCTGGGGAGTCGTGAATAACCAGGAAGACCCGGAGACCTACATTAAGGCCTATCGCCACATTGTCGACGTCTTCAAAAAAGAGGACGTCAAGAACGTCAGGTGGGTATGGTGCTTCATGAACTATTCCCATCCGGATGAGAACTGGAATGACTGGGCGGAAGCCTATCCGGGCGATGATTACGTCGACTGGATCGGGATCGACGGCTACAATTGGGGAACCACGCAGAGCTGGAGCGACTGGCAGTCGTTCGCGATCCTCTTCCGCGACCAGGTGCGGCGCTCAAAGAAGCTCTGGCCGGGTAAACCCATTATGGTCGCCGAGTTCGCGTCCGCGGAAAAAGGCGGAGACAAAGCGGCCTGGATCAAGGAAATTCCCGGGTATCTCCGCAGCAGCATGCGGGATATCGACCTGATTGTCTGGTTCGATATCAAGAAAGAAGCGGATTGGCGGATAAAATCGAGCAAAAACTCCGAAGCGGCTTTTAAGGAGATCATGAAGGACCCGATTTTCTTAAGTTCGGGAGAAGAGCTGGCAAAGCTTGCGGTGAGCCGGCGCGGGCCGGACAAGAAAAAAGCTGCCGCGGTACGCACGGATGCGCCGGTCGTGGTTGACGGCAAGCTTGCCGAATGGGATAAATCGGCCCCGATCAGCATGCAGGATATTGCATATTTAAAAGAGGGATTGGAATGGACCGGGCCGGAAGACCTTTCCGGCAGGGCTTATCTGATGTGGGATGACGCCAACCTCTACGTTGCCGCCGAGATCTCCGACCGGATCCCGCTGGTCAATAAGATGACCAAACAGAATATCTGGAATGGGGACGCGATCGAGATGGTGATCAGCATGGATCCCAAGGCAGATCCCAAACGTAATTATTTTGGCAGCAGGGACTACCAGGTTGGCTTTGGTGCCGGCGACGGGAAGGGCAATGCGCCCACGATCTGGAACTGGCAGAGGCGCCGCGTCCCGAATGGCAGCGAGATCGCGGTCGTAAAGACGAATAACCCGGCGGGATATGTGCTGGAGGCCTCCATTCCATGGGAATTTTTCCGTCCAAAGTTTAGGCCCGGCAAAGGGATCAAGCTGGGATTTGATATAGCTTTTGATGACGCGGACCAGAGCGGCAAGCGCGAGAAACAATTTATCTGGAACGGCGATTATATGTTCTATAAAGATCCGAGTGTCTGGGGCATCCTGGAACTCAGGTGAAATTTTTGCGCGGATGAGCCGATAACTAAATGAAAGGGAGATGATAATTATGAAAATGTTAGGTTTGTTCATCGGTTTGTTGTTAATGATTTCCCCGGTATTTGCTTTTGGAGAAGCCCCGCCCGAGAAGCCCATTGAAACAAAGATAATAATGGGAAATACTTATGTGATCGACGATTTTGAGTCCGGGAACTTAAATAATAAAGGCTGGTGGACTTTTGATATCGGGACCGCCAAGGTGGTCTCAAATGATGATCTGGCCCTCAGAGGAGAAAAGGCGGCCAAGAACGGCGGCGAAAAATCGCTGCTTTTGCAAGGAGATGCCACTAATTGGTACGTGGGCGGCTGCGGAGTTTATATTGCCAAGGAGAACCAGGATCTTTCAAAATACAACAGCGTGGCAATGGATATCTACGGGAACGGTGAGGGGTCGGGGACTTTGAAGATAGAATTATTTGATGATGATAACAATAACTGGCAGGTAGAACAGGACCGGGCCAAGAACTTTGCTCCGGTTTATGACGATAAGTTGACCTATGATGTGATTGTCGATTGGGTGGGGTGGAAAAGGGTCGAGATACCATTGGATGATTTTGTGGATGACAACGAAGGGACCGGGGACGATGTCTGGAATCCGACCCAGAATAACGGGTCCGGCGGGCTTTTGCAGCTTCAGTTCGTCTGCCTGGCGGCCAAAGATAAGGGCGGCGTGAATTTCAACATAGATAATGTCAGCCTGACCGTCAGCGAAGAGTAAGCATTGAAGCGAACATTTTTTGTTCTAATTGTTCTTCTGGCATTGCTGTCCGCGGCCATCGCTGCGGACCCTCCGGCAGAGCGTTCAGCTCTGTTTATCGAGCTCTGGAACAGCCTCGCATACTATGACACGAATGTTGAGCGTCCCCGCTTTGCCTCGGTTTTAGGCAGATACGAAGGCAAGATCGGATTTAATATTTTTAGTTATCCTATTCAAGTCTATGGCGTCTACTACGGAGTAGCTTCGCAGGACCCAGCCTATTATAATAATTCACTTTTCTCTGGCGCCGGAGCACGGGTCATGCCTTTCCAGAGAGTAAAAATCGGCGGTATTTTTGGCGATATTGTAAGAGAGGTCCGGGTCTATGCCGAACAGCTTTCGGCCAGCTACCAAAATGGCCAAGCTTCAGCGGAGGCGGCGGGGTTGGCCAAAGAAGATAAGCGCTACGGGATCGAGATCTACCGGGAATGGAACCTGGATAATCCAGACATCGGAGCCCCCTGGGGAGAGCTGTGGACGAAGCTTGATTGGCGTGAGACCAATTTTGGCTGGGAAGATTTTAATGATTATGTTTTATACCTTCAGACCAAGTTTGGGCGGCATCTGAGCGACGGCATCGAGGTTTACCTGCGGGCGGACATCACGGCTTCGGGCAAGGACACCCCTGATTATTATTTTCTGAACATCGCTGATTACGGAGTGGGCCTGCGCTTTGAGCCCTGGAGGCAGATCGGGAAAACCAATGATCTTTTGAGAAAGTTTAAGATGTACGCTGAGATATTGGGCGTGTCTTATCTGCGCCACACGCCCGAAGACGCAACCCCTCCCGGGCAATCCGTCAGTTCAGACGTGCGCTTTGGCGTAGAATTTTCTTACGGAAGATAGCGATGTATTTAATTGTAGGCCTGGGGAATCCAGGATCAGAATACGAAAGCACCCGCCACAATCTGGGCTTTAGGGTTATTGACGAAATTGCCCGCCGCCTGGAAATTAAAAAATTTAAGTCAAAGTGCAGCTCCCAAATTGCCGAGACCAAGATTTCCGACCACAAGACGATTGTTGCCAAGCCCCAAACTTTTATGAATAATTCCGGGCCGGCCGTGCGGGGATTGCTTGATTGGTTCAAGATCAAAGTTGGCGACTTAATTCTGATCTATGACGATGTTGATCTTGAAGTGGGGCAATTACGCCTGCGTGAAAAAGGGAATGCGGGTGGTCATCACGGGGTGGAATCGGTGATTAATAGCGTGGGGACAACCCTTTTTCCAAGAATAAGAATCGGCATTGGCCGCGAAAACTTAACTGCCGACGTTACCGATTATGTTCTGCAGAAGATCCCTTCGGACCAGCAAGAAGTGCTCGAAGAAGCAATCATCAAAGCTGCGGATGCGGTCGAATCGATCCTCACGATCGGCCTTCCCGAGGCGATGAATAAATTTAATTCTTAAATATGTTAAAATAGGGCCAAATGAGCTTGCCGAAGCTTCTCGAATCAATTAAGGAATCCCCATATTTAAATCAGCGGCTAACTTCAATTAAAAAGATCGGGAAAGCGAATTTCCCGGGGATGGTCGGCTCTTCTTCTTCGGCGATTGTCGCTTCCTTATTTGACGCTTACCCCGACATATTAATTTTAACTGCCAATTCCGAGAAGGCCGAAGCTTTAAGGTCTGAAATTAAGCTTTTTGCCGGCTTGGAACCCTCGATCTTCCCGGCGCCCGACACTCTCCCCGGTGAAGAGATGGAGCCAAGCAAAGAGCTGATCGGCGAGCGGTTGGCTGTTTTGAGCATGGGTTTTAAGGGTGTGGTTGTTGCTCCGATAAAGGCAGTTATGTGGAGGACGAGCCTGCGGCTCGAGAATATCAGAATATCCGCGGATCAGAATATCAGATTAGATAATTTAATAGAACAATTGATCAATTTTGGCTACAAACGATTCGATATTGTAGGGGAGCGTGGGGAGTTTTCGGTGCGGGGCGGGATCCTCGATATTTTTCCCCTTAACTTTAAATATCCGGTTAGGATCGAATTTGCGGGAGATCGAGTGGAGTCGATGCGCTTGTTCGATGCTTATTCTCAGCGGTCGATCGAAAAGGTCGATCAAGTTTTGGTCCTCCCGGCGGCCGAATCGTATGAGGCGCCGGTTTTCGATCTGATTCCGAAAGAGACCTTAGTTGTTTTTGATGAGGGGATGGAGCTCCAGCGCGCAGCCGACCGGCATGTCGAAGAATTAGACGCGACGGATACCAAACTAAAATACGTTAAATTCGAAGAGATCCAGAGATTGTGCGACAAGCTGAAGGTCTGCGAGATCTCGAGCTTTGTTAAGCCGGGGGAAGCGCAAATCTTCACTTCGCCGCCAACTTTTGTGAATAAATTCGCCGAAATTCCCAGGGATGCGATCATTATCAGCAAACACGCGGAAAGAATTCGGGATGAGATCGGATTAGAAGCAATCGTTGGCAGTTTGCGCGGTGGATTTTCTTTTGATGGGATAAGTATCCTGTCCGACCGCGAGCTTTTTGGCGAAGAGATCATCTTCCGCAAGAAAAAAGTAACGCCGAGCGAGGGCGTGGCGGATGAGCTTTTGGCCGATCTTAAAACCGGCGATTTTGTGGTGCATGAAAACTACGGGATCGCGGTTTACCGCGGGATGGAAACGCTGGATATCGATAAGGTGAAACAGGAATACCTGCGGCTTGAGTTTGCGGAAGGCGATAAGGTCTTTGTCCCTCCGAGCATGGCGGGATTGATCGAGAAATACTCCTCCGGGGCGGATTTTAAGCCTAAGCTGAGCCGTCTGGGGACCAAGAAGTGGCTCCGCACCAAAGGCCGGGTAAAAAAAGAGCTCCGCGATATGACCCAGGAGCTTCTAAAGCTCTACGCGGCGCGCGAGAAACTTCCCGGAACCTCTTATCCGGCGGATGATATATGGCAAAAGGAGCTTGAGGGAACTTTTCCTTATGAAGAAACCGTTGATCAGCAAAAGGCGATCGCGGACACCAAGAAGGATATGGAGTCTGCCCGGCCGATGGATCGTTTAGTCTGCGGTGATGTCGGCTACGGCAAGACCGAAGTGGCGATCCGCGCGGCGGCCAAGGCGCTTTCGGCCGGCAAACAGGTCGCGATCCTCGTTCCCACCACCATTTTAGCCGACCAGCATTACAATAATTTTAAGGAACGCTTTAGATCCACACCATTCGTGGTCCAAATGCTTTCCCGTTTCCGCTCAAAAAAAGAACAGGCGGAGATTGTCGAAGCCCTGGCGGTTGGTGGAGTGGATATTGTGATCGGTACGCACCGTCTTTTACAAAAGGACATAAAATTCAAGGATCTGGGGCTTTTAATTTTGGACGAAGAGCAGAGATTCGGAGTTGCCCATAAGGAAAAGCTTAAGAAGCTGCGCCAAACGATCGACGTTCTAACTTTAACTGCTACTCCGATTCCCCGAACCCTCTATTTATCGCTTTCCGGGGCCCGGGATATGAGTGTAATCAATACCCCGCCGCTCGATCGCTCGCCGATCCGCACTTATGTCCTGCCATGGAACGAGGCCGTGATCCGCGAGGCGATCCTGCGCGAACTCGACCGCCGCGGGCAGGTCTATTTTGTGCATAATGTTGTCGAAACGATTGATGGGGTGGCTTCTAAAATAAAGAGATTGATCCCGGAGGCGAGAGTTGCGATCGGACATGGGCAGATGTCGGAAAAGGAACTTGAAAAGACGATGGTAGATTTTCTGGACCGAAAATATGATGTGCTGGTTTGCACCTCGATCATTGAATCGGGCCTCGATATTACCAATGTAAATACGATCCTGATCGATAAGGCCGACCGCTTCGGTCTTTCCCAGCTTTATCAGATCCGAGGACGGGTAGGAAGGTCAGCTGCCCGCGCATATGCCTATCTGTTCTACCAGCCGGAAGAGGTTATGACCGGCCAGGCGGTGGAGCGTTTAAAAGCCATTCAAGAATTCACCGCTCTGGGTTCCGGGTATAAGCTGGCAATGCGCGATCTTGAGATCCGCGGGGCGGGAAATCTCCTGGGCGCTCAGCAGTCCGGCCATATTATGGAGGTTGGTTTTGACCTTTACTGCGAGCTTTTGGAAGAAGCCGTGCGGGAGGTCAAGGGGGTCAAGGCCGTATCTGCCCGGGAGGTTATTATTGATATTAAGATGGAGGCATACATCCCTGCGGACTATGTCACGGATGACCGGCAAAGGATCGCCCTTTATCGCCGAATGAACCGCTTAAGCACAAAACAGGAAATTGCGGAAATGAAGAAGGAGCTCGAGGACCGTTTTGGGCCGATCCCTTCAAAACTTAAGCGGCTTTTTGATATCTTAAATCTCAAGGCTCAAGCGATAAAATCAGAGATTGTGAGCATTAAAGAAGAAGGCGGGAAATTGTTAATTGATAATATCGTAGGAAGAAGAAAAAAGGTCGAAATTAAAGGTAAAGATAAACTTAAGCTCGCTGAGCTAAGTATTGCTGGATAATGCTCTTGTCGCGGATAACGACCAGGGGCTTGCCCTTGGGGCTGTTAATGGTTAATTTTTCCGGTGTCACGTCGATGTTGCCGACCCCTGAATCCTGGCTGGAAGACTGCGCGAGATAATTCATAACTAAAAGTTTTAAAATTTCAGGATTCAGTTTGGTCCCCAGGAAGACCCTGGGCTCAACCACGAACTCCGTATGTTTAGCGGCGATGATGTGCGGGTCGCCTTTTTCCCGCCACATTTCCTTAAGTTTGGCTTCCAATTTTTCTAATGAGCTTTTTTCTTTTTCCATTAGGCGACTCCTTGACCCAGGAGGGTTTGTTCTTTAGCGGCTTTTCCGGCCAGTTCCGGAATACCTTTAATGCCTTTTCCAAGCATTCTTACAAGGCCGAGGGTAAATTTTAATGAGCTGCCGGAAATTTCGATCGGCGTGCGGTTCTCGATTTCATGGAGATTGGGCCCCTGGTTGGCAAGTTTGACGGGAGTGGGGGTCGGCGCCGGGCCGCTGGCCGCGGCGGCATCCGCCGCCTTAAGGACGGCGGCGAGCGGCTTCTTTTTTACCGCCCTAAAAGGATCATTGGGGTTCTTGTCGATTTCATCGATTCTTTTTATGAGATCGAATATCTGTTGTGAGGCTACGTCAATTTTACCCAGGCCGCCGATCGGGGAATGATTTTCCCTGACCGGGGAAACTCTATTTAACTGTGTTTGTGGTGCGCTCAGTATGGCCACTTTATCGTTTCCTCCATCCTAATTTTCCCTGTTTTAATTCGTGTTTAACCAGGGAGGCCAAATACGGCAGCTTGTTGGGCGACAGATTGAATTTCCGGTGGAAATATTCGAGGACTGCTTTGGTCTTTTGGTTCTGGTCTAAAAGGTCGCGGTCATTGCTGACGACAGATTCGCCGTCGACCCTGAGAAGGGCCAGGATATCAATAACTTCCATCGGGGATTTAAGCCCTAAAGCTTTGAGGTCCAGACCGTTTTTTGCTTGTGTTTTCTGCTGTACTGCCATAGTATTTCCTCGTCCACTATATTTATCGTAGTTCGGGGTCTAAAACTTGCATGGATTTTATGATAAAATGGGTTCAAAATGGCTAAAAAGACAGGGCAGCAATTTGAGGCATTTATCGATGTGGTTAAAACCCTCCGCAGGCGGTGCCCCTGGGACCGGGAGCAGACGCTTGAGAGCCTGAAGCCCTACCTGGTCGAGGAGGTCTACGAAGCCATCCAGGCTATCGACGACAAAAACAATAAACGGCTGAATGAAGAGATCGGCGATATGCTTCTCCACGTGGTTATGTTATCCGTCTTTTTGAACGAGAAAAGCAAGTATTCCATGCAGGATGTAATCAAGTCGATCACGGATAAAATGGTGCGGCGCCACCCCCATGTTTTTGCCAAAGGAAAGGCAAAAACTAAGGAGCAGGTGTGGGCCAAATGGGAACAGATCAAAGCCAAAAAAAAGAAACACAAAGGAATGCTTGAAGGGATCCCGAAATCACTGCCTGCCCTATATCGGGCGGAAAAAGTTCAGAAACGGGCCGCGCGGGTTGGGTTTGACTGGGATAAGGTTGCCGGAGCCTGGGACAAAGTCCATGAAGAGCTGGAAGAAGTGCATGATCTGATCCAGGCAAAAGGCAAGAGGCAGAAGGCAGGAGGCAAGAGGTTGAAAGAAGAAATCGGGGATCTTTTGTTTGCCATCACAAATGTTGCTAGGAAGCTGGATATTGACGCCGAAGAGGCGCTGCAGGAAGCGAATTCCAAGTTCATGCGGCGGTTCGGAAAGATCGAAAAAACCCTTCAAAGGAAAAAGATGACCCTCAAGGAGATGGACGCCCTCTGGGAAAAGGCCAAGGCCTCTGAATCCTAGAAGTAGCGTCGGAAACGTGATATAATTACATTTCAGCCATGAGAGTGAACTGGAAAAATATCTTCATATATTTATTGATCGTTTTGGCGGCGGTCGCCATTATTTCGCCATTTTTTCAGAGCGAGCCGAAAGCCAAAGAGATCGGCTTTTCGGCCTTTCTGGATCTGGCCGACCAGGGAAGGATAAAAAGTGTAACCATCGCCGGCGACCAGCTGTCCGGCGAGCTCGCCGACGGGAGCCGTTTTCGCTCCCGGGCGCTGAGTTACCCAAATCTGGTTCCGATGCTTCGCGAAAAGGGGGTCGCAATTAAGGTCGATGCCCCGGCTGAGGCCAACTGGTTCTGGAATCTGGCCATTCAATTATTGATCCCGATCGCTTTTTTCGGCCTCCTCTGGTGGCTTCTGATCCGCCAGGCGCAAAGCTCCAATCAGCAGGCGATCGCTTTTGGCCGTTCGCGCGCTAAGCCGCTTCAAGGTAAGGTAAACGTGACCTTTGCGGATGTGGCCGGCGTGGATGAGGCCAAGGAAGAACTGCGGGAGATAGTTGAATTCCTTAAAACTCCGGACAAGTTCCAGGCGCTCGGCGCTAAAATCCCTAAAGGTTTGCTTCTGATGGGTGCTCCCGGTACCGGTAAAACCCTTTTGGCGCGGGCGATTGCGGGTGAGGCGGGGGTTCCTTTCTTTTCGATGTCCGGTTCCGATTTTGTCGAGATGTTCGTCGGGGTCGGGGCTTCCCGGGTAAGAAGCTTATTCACCGAAGCGAAGAAGCAGAGCCCTTGTATTATCTTTATGGACGAAATTGACGCGGTGGGGCGCCATCGCGGGGCTGGTTTAGGCGGCGGTCACGACGAACGGGAGCAGACCTTAAACCAGTTACTGGTTGAGATGGATGGGTTTGATCCGAAAACTAATATTATTGTAATAGCCGCGACAAACCGGCCCGATATTTTGGATCCGGCGCTACTGCGGCCGGGAAGGTTTGACCGGCGGGTCATTCTAGACAAGCCCGATCTAAAAGGACGGGAAGACATTCTTAAGATCCACGCAAAAAATAAGCCGCTGGCAAAAGATGTTAACTTGAATATAGTAGCCAGGCGCACCCCCGGGTTCACGGGGGCCGATCTGGAGAACGTGCTGAATGAAGGCGCGATCCTGGCGGCCAGGGCGGATAAAAAAGAAGTGATGATGGAAGAGCTTGAAGAGGCGATCGACCGTGTATTGGCCGGCCCGGAAAAGAAGAGTCGGGTCATCTCAGAGCAGGATAAGTCAATTGTCGCGCACCACGAAGTTGGTCACGCGTTTCTGTCGAGGATCCTTCCCCATGCCGATCCCGTCCACAAAATATCGATTTTGCCGCGGGGAATGGCGCTTGGCTATACCCTGCAGCTTCCCGAGCAAGACCGGCATTTGGTTAGCCGGGCAGAGGCCCTCGATCAAATCACGGTATTGATGGGCGGCAGAGTGGCCGAGGAGATTGTGTTTGGGGAAATAACCTCGGGAGCGCAAAACGACCTCCAGCGCGCTACCGAGATGGCGAAGAAAATGGTCTGTGAGTTTGGAATGAGCAAATTGGGTTCGCGAACCTTTGGCCGTAAAGACCATCAGATCTTCCTGGGCCGGGATATCGCCGAAATGAAGGATTATAGCGAGGAGACCGCGGATAAGATCGACGCCGAAGTCGGGACTATTATTGATTTCTGCCATGAGAAAGCCACTAAAATATTAACTTTAAATAAAAAACGATTGATCGAAGCGGCCAAGACGCTGCGTGAAAAAGAAACTTTAGAAAACCATGACCTCGAAGAAGCGCTTAAGGACCTTAAAGGTCTCGACGACAAATGAAGAAAATTGTCGAGTGTGTCCCCAATTTTTCCGAAGGACGAGACCCCTCTTTAATTAGGGAAATCGTTTCGGCGGTTAAAACCGCTAAAGTCCTTGATGTTCACTCCGATCCTGACCACAATCGCACGGTTGTTACGATCGCGGGCGAACCTAAAGACGTAAAGCAGGCCGCTTTTGATCTCACTGAGCGCGCCATGCAGCTTCTGGATGTAAATGAGCATGAAGGAGAGCACCCTTATATCGGCGTTGTTGACGTAATTCCATTTATTCCGGTTAAAGACTGCGATGAACTGGAGGTCGTAAAGCTCGCGCATGGATTGGGGAGTGATCTTTGGAAGAAATTAAAGCTCCCGGTCTATTTTTACGGTGATGCGGCCAAAGACCCAAAGCATAAAGAGTTGCCAAATATTAGATTAAATCCTCTTCCTCACCTTCATCCGACCGCCGGGGCGGTTGCGGTTGGCGTCCGGGATTATTTAATCGCCTTCAATGTGAACCTGGATACGCGGGATGTGGATATTGCGCGCTCCATTGCGCGGAACATCCGGGAAAAGAGTGGCGGCCTGCCCGGAATCCGGGCTTTGGGGGTCAAATTAGGGTCAAAAGGCCAAGCCCAAGTGACCCTTAATATTGTTGATCATCAACAGACTTCCCTCAAAAAGGTCTTTGATGAGATCAAAAAGTGGGCTAAAGAGTACCAGGTTGGCATCGTTGAGTCCGAATTGGTGGGTTTAATCCCCAAAGCGGCGGTTTTTCCGGGGATGAAGGAGTATTTAATGCTCCCGGCTTTCCGCGAGGACATGATCCTGGAAAATCGGTTGCCCGCATGATAGAATCTTTTTCGTATGAGCCAAGAAATTCCAAAAGTCTATAATCCGGCTGAAGTAGAGCAAAAATGGTACAAGTTCTGGGAAGAGAATAAGTTCTTTACTCCGGAAGAGAATTCAAAAAAAGAGTCTTTCACCATTGTTATCCCTCCGCCGAACGTTACGGGCAACCTCCATATGGGCCATGCGCTCGATAATTCCATTCAAGATGTCCTGATCCGATATAAAAAACTGAAGGGATTTAATACCCTGTGGGTTCCAGGAACTGATCATGCGGGAATAGCTACGCAAAACGTAGTCGCTAAAGCGCTAAAGAAAGAGGGAAAGCGCAAAGAAGATTTAGGGAGAGAGAAGTTTGTTGGACGAGTCTGGGAATGGAAGAAGGAGTACGGAGGCAATATTACCCGGCAGCTTCGTCGCTTGGGCGCAGCGCTCGATTGGACCCGCGAGCGGTTCACCATGGACGCGGGTTTGTCCAAAGCCGTCACCCACGAATTTGTGACTCTCTATAATGAAGGGTTAATTTACCGCGGTAAACGCTTGATCAACTGGTGTCCAAAATGCGGAACGGCGATATCGGATATCGAAGTTGAGCATGATACCAAGAAGGGCAACCTTTGGTATATAAAATATCCCGTTGATGGCGATAAAACTTCGGTAACGGTCGCGACGACCAGGCCGGAAACGATGCTGGGAGACACCGCGGTGGCGGTCAACCCCAAAGATAAACGCTATAAGAAGCTGATCGGCAAGATGTTGGTCCTTCCTTTGGTCAATCGGAAGATCCCGATCATTAAAGATGAATTTGTTGATCCGGAATTCGGGACCGGCGCGGTTAAAGTAACCCCGGCACACGATCCCAACGACTTTGAAATGGGGGAGAGACATGAGCTTCCCCGTGTGAATATCCTCTCACCCGACGCGAAGATCACGTTCGAGGAATTTGCGGAAGGGGAAAAGAAGGGAATTTCCGACCTTGAGGGAATGGATCGTTATGCTGCCCGCAAGAGATTGGTCGAGCTACTTGATGAGAAAGGGTTCCTTGAAAAAATTGATGATTACGAGACCGCGATCGGGGAATGTTACCGCTGTAAGACGATAGTTGAGCCGTATCTTTCGGATCAGTGGTACGTAAAGGTTAAAGATCTCGCCCGTAAAGCAATCAAGGCGGTTGAGGAAGGAAAAATTAAGTATGTTCCCGACCGCTGGACCAAGATTTATATCAATTGGATGACGAACTTGCGCGATTGGTGTATTTCCCGCCAGCTCTGGTGGGGTCACCGTATTCCCGTCTGGTATCGCGGCGAAGAAACTTACGTCGGTGAGACGGCTCCGAAAGGAGATGGATGGGAACAGGATCCGGATGTGTTTGATACCTGGTTTTCCTCCGCGCTTTGGCCGTTCTCAACCCTCGGTTGGCCGAATAAAACCAAAGATCTTGAGACTTTTTACCCGACGGATGTCCTGGTAACCGGTTACGATATTATCACCTTCTGGGTTTCCCGGATGATCATGACCGGGATGCATTTTATGAAGAAGGAACCGTTCCATACCGTTTTTATCCACGGTCTCGTCCGCGACGCTAAAGGAAAAAAGATGAGCAAATCCTTCGGCAACGTGATCGATCCGATCGAGATCATCGATAAGGTAGGCGCCGACGCCCTCCGGTTCGCTTTAATTTCCTTGATTACCGGGCAGGGGCAGGATATTAAGTTAACCCAGGACAAAATAACCGAGGCGAGGAATTTTACGAATAAGATCTGGAATGTGACGAGATTTGTACTAATGAATCGGGGTGAGGATCGCGGGACGCGAGACGTGAATCGGGAAAAATTGGAGTTGGCGGATAAATGGATTATTAACCGAAGCCAGAAATTAGTGGCCGAAGTCGATGAGTTGATCGGGGGATACGATTTTGGCGAGGCCGCCCGCAAAGTTTATGACTTTCTCTGGGGAGATTTTTGCGACTGGTACGTAGAGATAACCAAGAAAGATCTTTATTCTGAAGATAAAAAGCGTAAAGATAAGGCACTTTCGGTTTTATTATATGTCTTAGGGAGGACCCTTCGAGTTATGCATCCGTTTATGCCATTCATTTCTGAGGAAATTTGGCAGATATTAAATCCTGGGCAAAAAAGCATTATGCTTTCAGAATGGCCGAAGATTGATAATAAGCTAATTTTTACTCAAGAAGAGAAGGATATGGAGCTCTTTAAGGAATTGATCGTTAAGATTCGAAATATTAAAGCAGAGATGGGGGTTCAGACCAAGGATATTGAATTAATTGTTGTTTCGCCAAAAAGAAAGATCGAAGAGGGAGAACAATTTATTAAATCATTGGCTAAAGTTAGTAAAATGACAGTTAAAAAATCGCTTAAACAGAAACCAGAACAATCTGCTACCGGTGTTGTGCATGATGTTCAATTTTTTATTCCTCTAAAGGGCTTAGTTGATATTGCAAAAGAGGTTGAACGGCTTAAGAAAGAAGATGAGAAGATCGATAAGGAATTAGCGCATCTCAAAAAGCTCCTTTCTAACAAGAACTTTACGGACAAAGCGGATCCGGCGGCGGTTGAGAAACAGAGAGCCAGAGAGAAAGAACTAAGCGATAAGAAGAAAGTGGTTTCGGAAAGAATTAAAGACCTAGCCGGCTAGTACCTTCTGTATTTTTTCGATTTTTTTCGCCCGCCCGGTCCGGTCGTCGATCTCGATCAAGACCGCATTGAATATTCCAGGCCCGGTATCGGTAGGCTCGAATTTTTCAGGCATCTGGGTGGTAAACCTTTTGAGGATCTGATCCTTGTTCATGCCGATGATCGAATTATGGGCGCCGGCCATGCCTATGTCTGAAATGTAGGCGGTCCCGCTCGGGAGGATCCGGTCGTCCGCGGTCATCACGTGGGTATGTGTCCCGACCACGGCTGAAACATCTCCATCTAAGAACCATCCCATGGCGCATTTCTCCGAAGTTGCTTCAGCATGGATATCAACAATAATAATGTTTGTCTCCTTGAGCAATTTGGGGAGCAGTTTCTTGATCGCCTGGAAGGGGCAATCCAGGCATTTCATAAAGGTGCGGCCGACCAGGTTAACGATCGCGATCTTTTTGCCTTTTTTCTCAACGATCAAATGGTCTTTCCCCGGATTTTCCTCAGGGAAATTCGCCGGGCGGGTGACCAGCGGGAATTTGTCGATATTGGCGATCAATTCCTTCTTGTCCCACATGTGATTGCCCATCGTGACCGCCTCGATCCCCATCTCGAGCAGCTCTTTATAGATCTTTTCGGTGATCCCGTAGCCATGGGCCGAATTCTCGCCATTGGCGATGATCAGGTCCGGGGAGAATTTTTTCTTGAGATCGGGCAGGACCTGTGCCGTTACTTTTCTCCCCAGTTTGCCGATAATATCTCCGATAAATAATATCTTCACTATTTGGCGGTTCCTGTGGCCCGCGTTTCGCGGATTACGGTGACCCGCACTTCGCCTGGATATTCGAGCTCGGCCTCGATCTTTTTGGCGATATCGTGCGCCAGCTTGGTAGCAGCATTATCATCGATTTTGTCGGGCTCAACAATTACCCGAACTTCGCGGCCGGCCTGGATGGCGTAACATTTTACGACTCCCGGGAAAGATTTTGCCACGGTTTCCAGTTTTTCCAGACGTTTGACATAGGCTTCGAGGGTATCGCGGCGGGCTCCCGGCCTGGCGGCAGAAATTCCATCGCAAACCATGACGATAACGGCTTCCACGGTCCGCGGCTCGACATCCCCGTGGTGGGCTTCCATGGCGTGCAGGACTTCGGCGGATTCGCCGGCTTTTTGCGCGAACATCACGCCCAGTTTAACGTGGGTTCCTTCTACATCCTGGTCGATGGCCTTGCCCAGATCGTGCAGAAGCGCGGCGCGTTTCGCCAGATTTATGTTTACTCCCAGCTCAGCTGCCAGCATCCCTGCCAGGTGCGCCATTTCAATCGAGTGCTGGAGGACGTTCTGGCCGTAGCTGGTCCGATAATGCAGTCTCCCCAGAAGCTGGATGACAACCGGCGGCAGTCCGCGCACTCCGGTTTCCATCGCGGCGCGCTCCCCATGCTCCCACATTGCGGCTTTCACTTCTTCCTGGGCTTTTTTGAACATTTCCTCGACTCGGGCGGGGTGGATCCTGCCGTCGGCAATAAGTTTTTGCAATGTAAGACGGGCAATTTCACGGCGCAGCGGATTAAAGCTTGAAAGAATAACCGCTTCCGGAGTGTCGTCAACAATCAGATCCACTCCCGTGGCGGTTTCAAAAGCGCGGATGTTTCTGCCTTCCCGGCCGATGATTCTTCCTTTCATGTCGTCGGAAGGAAGTTCGACCACCGAAGTGGTGGTCTCGACCACATGGTCCACCGCGCAGCGCTGGATGGCGGTGGCCAGGATCTCGCGCGCTTTTTTCTCCTTTTCCTGTTTCAATTTTTCTTCAAATGCTTTGATTCTTTCGCCGGCCTCTTTTTCCAGTTCGGTATCCAGTTTGGTCAGCAGCTGTTTTCTGGCCTCTTCCCGGGAAAGGGCGGCAACTTTTTCCAATTCCTTGATGGATTTATCGATGATCTTTCCCAGCTGATCTCTTTTGCTTTCGAGATCAATAAAAGCCTTCTTGATGTCTTCTTCTTTTGTTTCCAGGGCTTTTTCCTTGTTTTGCAGGCGGTCTTCACGCGACTGCAGGCGTCGCTCGATCGCTGTCAACTCGCCTTTTCTTTCTTTGGTCTCCCGCTCAAATTCTGCCCTAAGCTTGAGAGCTTCGTCCTTAGCTTCGAGCAGCGCCTCCTTGCGGATGCGATCCGCATCCTTTTTAGCCTCTTCCGCCAGGTGCTTGGCGGTTTCTTCGGCGATCTTTATCTTTTGTCCGGCCAAATTCTGGCGGACGAGCAGGAAGGCGGTGGCCAGTCCGAAGACGGCCACCGCTCCCACGATGATATAAATTATGATGTTAAGTTCCATGTTTCATTTCCTCCTTTAGTTTTTGGACGCGACAGCGATTGCTTTGCGTATTTCGCCCTCAAGTTTATTTGCGGTCTTGCTGTTTTCCTTAAGATGGGCGACCGTGCTTTCAAACCCCTGTCCGATCTTTTCTCCGGCGTAGGAGTACCAGGCGCCGCTTTTCTGGATCAGATTATGTTCAACGGCCTGCTGCAGAAGATCTGCCTCCTGCAGGATCCCCTGCCCGTGGATGAGCACAACCTGGGCGGTGCGGAAGGGCGGGGCGACCTTATTTTTAACCACTTTTATCCGAACTCGTGAACCAATGATCTTATCTCCCTCCTTTATTTTTTCTCCGGCGCGGACATCTAATCTGACGGAAGAATAGAATTTCAGCGCTCTTCCGCCGGGGGTGACTTCTGGATTTCCAAACATAACGCCGATTTTCTCGCGGAGCTGGTTGATAAAGATCAGGACAGTCTTGGATTTGGAGACGACGGCCGTAAGCTTGCGCAGCGCTTGGGACATTAACCTGGCCTGGAGCCCGATCTTGGCTTCACCCATTTCGCCTTCAACCTCGGCTTTGGGGACCAGGGCGGCAACGGAGTCGATAACGATGATATCGATCGCTCCGGAGCGCACCAGGGTTTCAGCGATCTCTAAAGCCTGTTCTCCGTAGTCCGGCTGAGAAATAAGCAGATTATTAACATCTACCCCCAATTTCCTGGAGTAGACCGGGTCCATGGCGTGCTCGGCATCGATAAATGCGGCCACGCCACCTCTTTTCTGGGCTTCGGCGATGGCATGCAGGGAAACCGTGGTTTTTCCTCCGCCTTCCGGGCCGTAAATCTCAATGATGCGGCCACGCGGTAATCCGCCGGCCCCTAATGCCAGGTCGAGGGAAAGGGAGCCGGTGGGAATAACCTCTACCGACAACTTCTTATTGTCGCCCATCTTCATAATGGAGCCTTTGCCAAAATTTTTCTCGATCTGAGAAATGGCAATGTTCAGCGCCTTACCTTTTTGATTATCTTTTTCCTTTTCCTTGGTCATAACTTTACCTCCTTAAAAATATCGTAAATGGGTCCTTTGGGGGTCAGGGTACTTTTCATAATATGGATCTTGTCCACGGTCATTTCCCCAAACTTCGAATTTCCCAGCTTGGAAATCCGGATCTTCAGGTCATCAACTCCTTTTCTTTCTTTGACTCTTCCGATGGTTAAGTGCGGCTTGAATTCCCTTTCTTCGCTTCGGAAGCCCGCGTCCGAAAGGTTTTTCTCAAGCCTATTTGCCAATCCGCATAGTCCATCCCCTCCTTCTTCTGTCCCCACCCAGACCACTCTGGGACTTTTACCTTCGGGGAAGGTCCCAATCCCGCCAAAGGCGGCCTTGAAACTCCCCGTATCTGCGACGGACTGCCGGGTCAACCCTATTATTTTTTCAAGGTCTTTTTCTTCGACCCAGCCAAGAAACTTCAGGGTTATATGAAGGTTCTTCGCTGCCACCCATTTAACCTGGGCGGTACTTTTTTCCAGCTCAGTTACCAGTAGGTCTATCTTATTTTTAACATCGTCTGGCAGCTCAACCGAAATAAACAATCTGATCTTCTTAATGTTTTAACACCTCGTCTCCGCCAAGATGCAGCCAAAGGAGGCCTAATACCGCCTGGGTCGTTTTCTTGCGGATCTCAGGGCGGGTTCCCTGCAGGTTCAGCTCCTTCCACTCGGTGCTTTTGGGAGAGGCTACTGCAATGTAGACTTTCCCCACCGGGGCAGGGGGGACCGGAGCCGGCCCGGCGGCGCCGGTGGCCGCGATCCCGATATCCGTTTTAAACCTTTTTTTGATCTCCTCGGCCATGGCCACGGCAACTTCTTTGCTGACGGCGCCGTGCCGGCTGATCAAAGAGGCGGAAATGCCCAGCTGGATGACTTTTATCCGGGGGTGGTAGGCGACTAAGCTCCCGATAAAGTATTCGGAGCTTCCGGGGACGCTGGTCAGGCGGCTGGCGATAAGCCCGCCGGTGACCGATTCGGCCACGGAGACCGTCTGCTTGCTCTTTTTGAGCAGCTCGGCGATCTGTTTATCGGTTATGCGTCCAATTGTCGAAAGGACTTTGGTAAAAAAGTCCTCTAACTTGACTTCAATTGCTTTAATAAAGGGCTCTGCCACAGATAGCCACCACCCGAAATTATTGATAACACGACCGCCGCCCAGAGCATCCAATCGGCATAGGGAAGATTAATGATCAGCATCGCCACCGCGACCACCTGCACGACCGTTTTCCATTTCGCGGTCATGCTGGCGGCAATGATCTTCTTTTCGCGGGCAGCGCTGATGCGCGCGCCGGAAATAATAAATTCGCGCGCCACCATGATAATTACCGGGAGCGAATCCGCTTTCCCTAAACCAACCAGGGCGATCAAAACACAGATTACAAGGATCTTGTCCGCTAAGGGATCCAAAAATTTCCCCAGATCCGACACCTGATGGAAACGACGGGCGATATAACCGTCGACGGCGTCCGAAAATGAGATCAGCAGGAACGAAATAAAAGCCAGGCCATCTAATCCAAAGTACAAAAAGATTATGATGAGGGGGATGAGGGCAACTCGGGTTAAAGTAACATAATTGGCTACGGTCAAGTGAGGTGCCCGATGAGGTCGTAAGTTTTTGCTCCCGTGATCTTAACTTTTACGATCTCACCCGGTTTTAAGGATTTGGATTTATTTATAAACACTTTACCATCGATTTCCGGGGCGTCCATATAACTGCGCCCGAAATTCCTTCCTTCGATAATGGTTTCAAGTGTTCTCCCAATCAACTTAGTGTTCCGTCCTTTAGATATGAGGCTCTGGGCCCGCATGATTTTGTTCAATCTTTGAGTCTTTTTCTTCTCGGAAACCTGCCCCCCCATTTTTGCGGCAGGCGTTCCATCCTCTTTCCAGTAGGTAAAGACGCCAAGCTTGTCGAACTTTACCTCTTTGATGAAATTGAGCAGCTCGGAGAACTCGGCCTCGCCTTCACCGGGAAAACCAACGATGACCGAGGTTCTGAGGGCTACTTTTGGGATCCTCCTTCTAATTTTAGCAATTAAATCTCTAAGATCTTGACGCTTGTAGCGCCGGCTCATTCTCCTTAATATTTTATCATGGGCATGTTGGATTGGCAAGTCGAGATACTTTACGACCTTCTTTTCTCTGGCGATTACATCAATTAATCGCTCCGTAATATGGGCGGGATGGGCGTAGAGCAGCCGGATCCAGCGGATTCCTTTTACCTTGGCGGTTTTCTTTAGTAAAGCGGGTAAATTTCGGTATACAGCTGTATCCTCAGCGATATAGATGATCTCTTTGACCCCGTTCCGCGCCAGAAACTTAACCTCATCAATTATAGCACGCATTTTCTTAATTTTGAGCTTTCCGCGGATTTTTGGAATGGTGCAATAGGAGCAGCGGTTGTTGCAGCCTTCGGCGATCTTGACATAAGCGAACCAGGGGAAGGTTGCCTTAATCTTTGAGAGCTGGAATTTCCGCGGCGTTCCGATAAAAGCGTCAACTTCGGGTAAAATTTCCGGCATTTCTTTTTTATAGCGTTGAGGCAGACAACCTGCAGCGATTAAATATTTGCATTTTCCTTTCTTTTTCCATTTGGCTAACTTTTTCAGAGTTGCTACCGCTTCATCTTTAGCTGGTTTAATAAACGCGCAGGTATTAACGAGAATGAGATCAGCTTGTTTTGGTGAATTGGTAAACGAATACCCCTCCTCGCGGAGTTTGGTCATTAAGATTTCGGTATCGGTCAAATTTTTGGGGCAGCCGAGGCTGACGATGTAGGCTTTCATAGTTTTAATTATAACAACTACTTTGGATTATTGTTACTATTTATTTTCGGCAGGGTCAAAGGCGGGAATAAGGAGAGTGAAAGTGCTTCCGCGACCGGGTTCGCTCAACAAGTTAATCCCTCCGCCGCAGGAACGAACGGTGACGCCAAGGGTGACAGCTAGTCCCCATCCTTTGCTGTCGCGCGTGCCTTTGGTCGTATAAAAAGGTTCGAAAATCTTCCTTTGATCTTTTTTTGAAATACCGGGGCCGTCGTCGCGAACGGAAAACATGACATATTTTCCAGCCGGGAGCGGTCCGGATTGAGTAGTTGTTTTGTCCTTATATTCCACATTTCTCGTGCTTATCTCAATTTTCCCTTGATTATCTCCGATGGCTTCTTTCGCGTTATGAACCAGATTCATCACTGCTTGATATAGCTGGTCGTCTCCTTTTATGCGCCAGGAGGCCGCATCTTTGACAATTAATTCGATGTTATCCGGCTTTGCAAAATTACTGTTGATATAATATGTGATCAGCCGCGGATAGATGGAACCGAATTCTGGCTTTTTAGTGCCCGAATATCCCAAGAGCATATCGGCTAATTTTTTTGCGTCTCCGCTGAGCATTTTAATCTGATCCAGGTATTGGCGGGCTTTTTGGTCATTCCTTGATTCAGGGGGAAGCGACAGCCATCGTTCCATCAATTGGACCACACCGGAGATCCCCATTAGCGGATTGTTGATGCCGTCGGCTACGCCAGCGGCCAGTTTTTGAAGGCCGCTGACTCTCTCCAATTCGCGGCGCATTTCTTCAAATTCCTTTTGTTTGGTTATATCAATTAGAGCAGTTTTTACCCCGATGGTCCTTCCTTGGGGGTCCTGGTGAAGTCGATCTCGGGCGGAAACGTAAATAAAGGAACCGCTTTGCCGCACGTAAATGCGGTTTTGGGTGGGGGAGACCTGGTTTCCGTCGAGCTTTTGCTCAAAACGCTGCCTGGCTTCTTCTCTTTGTTCCGGAAGGACGAAATCAAAGATGGATTTGCCAACTAATTGGCCGGGTCTTTCGTAGCCCAGCATTGTGGTTCCGGTGTGATTTATGGCCATGATATTTCCTTGCATATCAAGGGTGTGGTAGCCGACCGGAGCATCATTCCAAAGCTTCCAATTTTCTTCATATTTTCCAACCAGCCATTTGCCATAGAAGTTATGCTGGGATCGAATAGCATTTAATGGATCGGAAAATACTTCTCCTCTAACCGCGGCAATCGATTCGCCAAAAAGGATAAAAATGCGGGCCGTGGTTAATCTTTCAAAGCTAAATCCAATATTGGTTAAATACCGGTAATTTCCTTCTTTTAAAGCCGCTAAAATTTGGGGATCTTGAGTCAGGCCTGCTTGGCGATTCCATTCGGCCTCGTAGGTTAAGGCCTGGTTAAGGCAGGAAAGGGCGGCGAAAGTAGCGCGATCTGCCCGCCGGCGTAAGATGGTAAGATGCGGCTGGGCGCTCGGAAAATGCTGTAACATTTTTCCGTTGCTTTGAGATAATGATATCGCTGGTATTCCGGGTAATGGCATAACTTGTCCAAATATTGTATCGAGGCCTGTTTTAGAAAATTTCAGGTGATTTTTTTTAGCGGTAATTGATGAACTGAAGCTCGATCGGAAGGTTGGCGGCTTTTAGTTTTTGCATGGTGGCCTGCAGGTCGTCGATCTTTTTGGCGGAGACGCGGATCTGGTCGCCCTGGATCTGGGTTTGAACTTTTAGACCGGAAGATTTGATTAACTTTGTGATTTCTTTTGCCTTATCTTGAGGGATTCCTTGTTTAATACTGACCAATTGTTTAACCGTTCCACCCAGCGCTTCTTCGATCTTTTCATACTCTAAGAATTTTAGGGCTACCTTGCGCTTAACCAGTTTGTCCTGCAGGATATTAACCACATTTTTTAGTTTAAATTCATCTTCAGAAACGAGTTTAAGTTTATCTCCCTCTTTTTCGATCTTGCTGATGCTGCCTTTGAAATCGAAGCGGGTGGAGATCTCTTTCATCGCCATCGAGATCGCATTATCGATCTCCTGGAGATTTGGTTTGGAAACGATATCAAATGAATGGTCTTTGGCCATATAATAATGATATTACAAATTACGCATGGTATCAACTGCGGTTCGGACGGCTAGGCCTGTTTCAATGTATTCTGGGCAGCTTAAGGCCTGCGTCAAAAGGCCAGCGCGATGAAAAATATGTCGGATAATTCTCGAAACAGACATATAATGACCGCTGTTTACCGAAGCGAAATAATCATAATCGACGTCTAATATTAGTCGGTCAGCCGGAATTCCTTTTAGTGCTTTTTTGTCAAAGTCGGCAACTTCTTCCAATCTGATTTCGGTTACTTTTAGATGAGAAAATTCCTGCTGGATGCCTTTTATGTTCCCGTTTACAAAGCTGGGACCAACTGGAGAGCCAAACCAATATATTTCATTTATATATCCGAGCTCGACCATTGGCCAGATAAAACTCATGTCGGATATTGGTCCGCGCATAAACGAAAAAATATTTCTAAGGGAATCGGGCGGAGAAAAATTGCTTTCCATGTCGGGATGAGCGTCAAAGTGTACCAAGGTAGCTCCTTTTCTTAATCTCCCAAAGGCAACCGCTTCGGCGATCGCATAGGCGACGTGGCGGTGATGCCTAAATAGGTACGCAGGTTTGCCATGGATAGAAAAAAGATAATTTCTTTCTAGGCGCGCGAGAATTTCTGGCCGCAAATCTGCTCTTCCGCCGGTGAGAAGGGGATGAGTGTCCGGGTCTTCGGCAAAATATTTGTTGGATAATCTCCGGGCCGATGGATCAGATTGATAGACCCGCCGGAATTCCGCCGAGCGGCGGTAGGGATTATATTGCGCGTGTTTTCGGGCTACCGATGCGGTGTTCATGGGTATTTATCCATGAAATTCGGCGAGAATTTCAGGAAAAATGTTTTTATTTATCAGTAATAAACCCGATGCGCTTTGTTTTTTCTTCTTTGGGTTCTATTAATTTCCTTATGGTGTCGAAAATGATCCTTATATCGGAGTCATGTTTATCATATTTTTGTTCGAGTTCTTTTAATTTCCGAGAAACTTCTTTGTGAGTAGAAAGAATTCTTTTTAATCTAACAAAAGCCCTCATGATCGCAATATTCACGTGAATGGCTCTTCTGCTTCGAAGAATACTGGAAAGCATAGCAACACCCTGTTCTGTAAAAGCATATGGTAAATATTTAGCATGTTTTCCTCTTTTTGATTTAAGATTGTCTAAGGTCACAATTTGTGACCTTAAAAGGTCGGCTTCATCCCAGGTTAGTTGAAACATAAAATCTTCCGGGAAACGTTCAATGTTGCGCTGCACCGCCTGGTTGAACACTTTTGTCTTTACGCCATATAGTTTTGCCAAATCCTTGTCTAGCATAACTTTTTGCCCTCGAATTAGGTAAATTTTATTTTCAATCCTTTCGATTGGAACGATATTATTCATTATGGCACCCCCTGTCAGGGGATGTAGCAATGTTATTGCCAGGAGGAAACGTAAACCGTAATCCGTAATGCGTAATGCGGAAATTGTTATATTACTAGGAAAAATACATTCTCGAATTGCGATTTACGGATTACGAATTACGTCAGGATATGTCGACATCTCGACAGTTGGCCAAAAAAAACCTCCCCACCATTGCTGATGGGGAGGCTGGGGGAATCGATTAGATTCTAAGTAAGAATCTTAATGCTCGTGCGACGACTCCTGGCTTTGCTTCCGGCTGGTCATAATTAACTGTTCTGATCGTCGGTTTTCCATTCTCGATCGGTTTTCCGACGTATGGATTCCTTTCAGCACATAGATCGACTTCCTCTGGACGATAATCCATAATTTTGCCGGGTTGCAAGCCGGCAGATAAGTTATATCTCGAACAATCTTGTCCTTTAATTTGAGAATAGGTTGAAGCAGTTACAATAAACCGTCCATATTTCCAATGATCTCTTATATTTTTGCGAGAAGCGCGTGTGGCAAAATAGCTGTGTAATCTAGTTACAAGTGCGGATCGAGCTCTTCCAATAATACCCATGATAATTACCTCCTAAAGATTAGATCTTTTATTGCAGCGGAGGTTCGAATTTTTATGTTAAAGCATCACCACCTTCAGCAGCGGGGAAAATATTGAATACTTAGCAGCGGGGTTAGGGAAACAGGGCGCCTGCCCGCTGCATATTGTTCAGACGCCCTTTAAATTAAAAACGGACTGACACGGGACTGAAATTACACTGATTATCACGGCCTAAATCCGTGGACATCCGTGTGTCTCATTTTCCGTGGCAATCCGTTGCCTTCTATATATATATCGTCAGATTTTGGCGAAAATTTCAATTTGCAGTGTGTTATAATTAGGCCACAAAAGAGGAGGAAATCGCCATGAAAGGATTTTCCAGCCGGATTTGGAAGAGTTGTTTTAATCCCAGTTCATATGCCGAGATCAAAGATCAGCCGTTCGGGAAAAGCTTAGGCTACATTACTCTTTTAATATTATTATATGTAACGATCTTTTCATTTTTTATCACTTTGGTCGGCTTCAATTTTGTTGGACAGGCGACAAAATGGATCGATGAGAATGTTCCCGAGGTAACAATTAAAAACGGGGAAATCTCTTCCGAAGTGGCTCAGCCCTATGTTAGCGATCTGGATGGGTTTGCATTTATTATCGATACGACGGGGAAGACAAAAAAAATCGGGAGTGATTTTGAGTCGGGTATTCTGGTGGCGAAAAACCAGGTGTTCTTCAAGCGCAGTGAATACCGCACCGAAGTTTATGATGTTCCAGCGGGCGAAGAAGAGTTTCAGGTTGATGCGGGATTGATCAACATGGTGCTGAATATTGGTAAATGGTTTATTTTTCCGGTGGTTTTGATCGGAGTTTTTTTGTTTTATTGGGTGGCGGTATTTATAAAGATCTTTTTCTATAGTCTGATCTCTATGGTCGTCAACGCGCTTTTCTCCGCCAAGCTAAAATATGGTGAGCTTTTGAATATCGGAGCGCATGCGGTCACCGTTCCATTCTTGCTTTCAATTATAATAGAACTTCTTGGCATTCCGATCTCCGGCTGGGTCTATAATCATCTTATCTATGTAATTATGCTGGCGATCGTGATCAATAAGATCCAGAAGGCATGACGGAAATTAAGATTATTAAAGGCGATATCACCAAGCAGAAAACAGATGCGATCGTCAATGCCGCGAATTCGAGTCTGATGGGCGGGGGAGGAGTAGACGGAGCGATCCATCGCGCCGGCGGACCCGCCATTCTCAAAGAATGCAATGAGATCATACGGAAGATTGGAAGGCTCCCCACCGGCAAAGCGGTTATCACCGGCGGAGGAAATCTTCCCGCGAAGTTTGTGATACATACGGTGGGGCCGATCTATAGGGAATATCAAGGAGAGTCAGGGAATATCAAGGATAATCAAGGGGAGCCATTGAGAAGTTGTTACATTGAAAGTTTGAAATTAGCGGCAGAGAAAGGTTTAAAATCGATTTCTTTTCCTTCGATTTCGACGGGGGCTTATCGTTATCCGCTCGAGGAAGCAGCTCCAATCGCGATTCGAGCGGTGAAGGATTTTCTGGAGCAGGAATCCTCAATCAGGGAAGTTTATTTTGTCCTCTACAATGATCCGACCTACGAGGCTTATAAAAATGCAGCCTAAGGTGCGTCTCCAAAAATATATTGCCGAATGCGGAGTGGCTTCCCGAAGAACGGCAGAAAAATTGATCGCGGCCGGGAAAGTTAAAGTTAATGGTGAGGTTGTAACTGCTCAAGGGACGAAAGTTGAGCCGACGACGGATAAAATCAGCGTTAATGGAAAACTTCTTAAGCGAAAAGAGGGAAAGATCTATATTAAATTGAATAAACCTACCGGCTATGTTAGCACCTGCGCGAAAAATGTTAATAAATCGATCCTCCGCCTGGTGAAAGATATTCCGGCTCGTTTATTCCCGATCGGCCGGCTGGATAAGGATTCGCAGGGATTGCTGCTTATGACCAATGATGGTGAATTAGCAAATCAGCTAATGCACCCGCGTTATGAACACGAGAAAGAATATCAAGTCGGGGCCAAGCTCCCGCTGGAAGATCATGATATTAAACAACTAAAAGAAGGGATTATGATTGATGGAAAGATGACCTTGCCGGCAAAAGTGTATCCAAAGGGGCAAAAACGATTTAGCATTATCCTGCGCGAAGGAAAAAACCGGCAGATCCGCCGGATGCTCGAGGCATTGGGCAACCAGGCAACCTTTCTGAAGCGCGTGCGGATTAAAAATATTCATTTAGGCCGACTACCAGTTGGAAAATATGAGCATTTGAGTCGCGCAGAGCGGCAAAATTTGTTATAATACCTCCTCGTTATGGCAACAATCGTTCACAAATACGGCGGAACCTCAGTCGGCACCCCCGAAAAGATCAAAAACGTCGCGCGCCGCGTAAAAAAGGTGCGGGGCCAGGGAAACCATGTAGTCGTTATCGTTTCCGCGATGGGGCATACCACGGATGAACTGATCGACCTCATGGATCAGGTCACCGATAACCCCGATCCGCGCGAATATGACATGCTGGTATCAACCGGCGAACAGGTTTCTGCCTCTCTCTTGGCAATGGCTCTCCAATCGATGGATTGCCCGGCAATCTCTTTGACCGGCGGACAGGCTGGAGTTGTCACCGAAGATATTTATAAGAAAGCCAGGATTAAACATATCCATCTTGATCGGATGAAAAAGGAGCTCAATGAAGGTAAAGTGGTCGTCGTTACCGGCTTCCAGGGCATTGACAGCAAGGGAGATATTATTACCATCGGCCGAGGCGGATCCGACACCTCGGCGGTGGCGATCGCCGCCGCGCTTAAGGCGGATGTCTGCGATATTTACACGGATGTAGACGGGGTATATACAACCGATCCGCGGATCGTCACGGAAGCGAAGAAGATAAAACACATATCATACGAGGAAATGCTTGAGCTGGCGAGTTTGGGCGCTCAAGTTTTACATCCCCGGGCTATTGAATGTGCCAGCATCTACGATATCGTGATCCATCTTCGCTCCTCGACCAAGGAGGACGAAGGCACCTTTATTATGTCCGCCAAAGAAATAGCAACCAGCAAGGAGGTTTCAAAAATGGAAAAGAAAGAAACGGTTCGGGGGATCGCCCTCGACGACAATATCGGGAAGATCGGGATCCTGAAGATCCAGGACAAGCCCGGAGTCGCGGCCAGGATCTTCGGCGCGCTCGCCGAGCAAAAGATCAACGTGGATATGATTGTCCAAAGCATCCATTCCAAAGGCGAACTGGCAGATATGGCCTTTACCGTCGACCGGCCGGACATGAAAAAGGCTGAGCAAGTCATTGGGGAAGTGGCCAAAGAGCTTAACGCCGAAGGGATTCTCACCGATCCGGATGTTTGCAAGGTGTCTCTCGTCGGGATAGGAATGGTCAGCCAGCCGGGAACTGCCGCTAAAATGTTCGACACTTTATCAAAAGAAAAGATCAATATCCAAATGATCTCAACGTCAGAGATTAAGGTTTCCTGCGTGATCAAGAAAGAGCAGGGCAAAAAGGCGGTCCAGCTGCTGCATAAAGCTTTCGGGCTTGCCTGATCTATGGACCTGTTCATAGTCATTATTGTTTCTTATCTTTTGGGGTCTATACCTTTTAGCCATATCTTTCCCCGAATTAAAGGTAAAGATGTGAGGAAGGGCGGGACCAAAAATATTGGAGCTACAAATGCTTTGGTGGTGGCGGGGCCTCTTTTCGGCGCGTTATCCCTGGCCGGCGATATTGGTAAGGGTTATTTGGCCGCCTGGCTGGCGATGCACTATGTCGGGACGCCGTGGGCGCTGGTTTTCGCGGGGATCGCGGCAGTTATCGGACATGACTTTTCGATCTTCTTAGGATTTAAGGGGGGCAAGGGGATCGCGACGACCGGCGGGGTGTTTATCGCGATCGATCCGGTTTTTGCGATGATCCTCCTCTTGATCTGGATCCTGATCATTCTGGTGACAAGGTATTTTATTCTGTCTACCTTGATCGCCCTGGGCGGAGTCCCGATCATGTTCTTTGTTTTGGGCAAGAGGATCGAATATATCGCCTTTGCGGGGCTGGCGCTGGCACTTGCGCTGTATACGCACCGGGATGATATAATAAGATTTGTTACCGGGAAGGAACTCAGGACTTCCCAAGCGGTGAAAAAGTATCTATAATTCAATACTGAGCGTCGTCGAAGTATCGGGGCGTGGCCCAGCTTGGTCTAAGGCGCTACCTTGGGGTGGTAGAGATCGTGGGTTCGAATCCCGCCGCCCCGAAATCTTTGAAATCGTCGGGGTGTAGCTTAGCTTGGTAGAGCGCACGCTTCGGGAGCGTGAGGTCGCTGGTTCAAATCCAGTCACCCCGATTCTCCTTCGCCATTTGGGCTTTGGAGGACAAGCTAAAAAGGAGGGACAGGATATGAGAAAGTTAATCGGTGTTTCGTTGGCGATCGTTTTTATGGTTTCGGCGATTGTTGGCTGCGGCGGACCGTCGGCGACCAAGGATTTTTCGGCCGAGATCGTGTCCAAGGCTGGAGGCCAGGTATCGAGCGGGAAGATCTATATGTCCGGGAATAAATGGAGAATGGATATGTCGGGCTACGGGCAGAAAGTCGTTACGATTGTTCGTCAGGATAAGAAAGTTGTATATATGCTGATGCCGGCCCAGAAGATGTATATGGAGCAGAAATATACCGAAGAGTATGCCCGCGGGATGGGAGACATGACCAAGGGCATGGGAGTGGCCGGGAAGGTCGAGCACAAGAAGATCGGCACCGAAAAAGTAAGCGGGATTATGTGTGATAAGTACAAGATCACCCAGGATATTGGCGGGCAGAAAACAGTGCTTTATCAGTGGATCGCCAAAGACCATCTCTTTCCGATTAAATCGGCGTCGGCAGATGGATCCTGGTCGACCGAGTTCCGGAACTTCAAGCCAGGCAAACAGCCTGCGTCGCTCTTTGAGCTTCCGGCCGGTTATAAAAAGTTTAAAATGCCGGAGATCCCGGGTTTCTAACGGGCTTGACAGTATAAATTTATAGCTGATATACTTTAAATACCAAGATGGAGAAGAAAGCTAAAAAGCGCCGTCATTATACGTTTATGATCATTCCCCATGATCCCGGCGCCCGCACCGTCGGCCTAAAGATCCCGGTTTTTTGGATTTATCTAATAGTTATTTCTTTTGTTTTTGCGGTTGGAGTGGTCGGCTCTTCCCTGGTCTACTCGACGGTCCTTTCGCGCCGGCTTATTCATTATTCCAATACCATCGCTAAAAATCAGGAACAGCAGGGAGTTATCGTATCTTTTAAAAATGAAACTGAAAAGCTGAATTATGCGGTTGAAGAGCTGATAAAAGAAGATGACCGGCTCCGCCAGTTGCTGGGGATGGAGACCTGGAAAGGAAAGATCAGGCTCTCCACCGCGCTGAAGGAAAATAATCCGAGAAGTGACGCAGAGAAGGTATCTTACGAATTCAAAGTGGCGGATATGCGACTTACTGAGAGGAAAAAGAGCTTTAATGAGCTTAAATCCTGGGTAAATAAGGTCCGTGCCAGATATGCCATGACGCCTTCGCGCTGGCCGATCCACGGCAGAATTGTTTCGCGTTTCGGTTACCGCATCTATCCCTGGCGGGGTTTTCACACGGGGCTGGATATCTCAGGTTATTATGGGGCGCCCGTCCGGGCGACCGCCGACGGAGTGGTCAGTTTTGTGGGTTGGAAAAGAGGCTACGGCAAAACCGTTGTGATCAAGCACGACCACGAGTTCAGCACCCTTTTTGCGCATAATTCACGCTTTGCGGTGAAAGTGGGCCAGCCGGTGAGCAAGGGTCAGATTATCTGTTATGTAGGCAATACCGGTTACACCACGGGCCCGCATTTGCATTATGAGGTCAGGAAATTCAATAAAGCCATAAATCCGGTGTCCTATCTGGATTTAAATATTTTGACCGCCAGTCGGATTTGGAGGAGATAAAAATGGGAATGTTTAAAGGGGAAAATAAAACGATTACGCAGGGGGCCGTGGGTTCGGTCATTGGTGAAAAAGCTAAATTTAAGGGCGAGTTGATTACGGAAGGGGCGGTCAGTATTAACGGGCAATTTGAAGGGAAACTGGTCTCAGACGGGGAGATTATTATCGGCCGCAGCAGCAAAGTGATCGGGGATGTCGAGGGAGGCAATGTGGTCGTTTCAGGAAAGGTTAGCGGGAATATCGTGGCGGTGCAAAGTTTGGAGATCACCAAAACCGGCAAAGTGGACGGTGATCTGGCCGGCGGAAGGATCACGATTGAAGAAGGCTCATCCTACCAGGGGCGGGTAAAAGTTAACGCGGCCGAAGTTGATGAAGAGATCGTGGTGGAAGATAAAACAGAACCCAAGCGGGACATAAACCAAACGCAGTTCTTCAAGCTTTAATGGGCGCCCTCTTTATTGTCGCGACCCCAATTGGCAATCTGGAAGATATTACTTTTCGCGCGGTGCGTATTCTTTCCGAAGTCGATCTTATCGCGGCCGAGGATACTCGGAAGACCAAAATTCTCCTCGCAAAATATTCAGTGCACACGCCCTTAACTTCTTATCACAAATTTAACATCCGATCTAAAACGCCGCACCTGATCAAGCTTTTGGAAGCGGGCAAGAATATCGCATTGGTCTCGGATGCAGGGATGCCGGGCATATCCGATCCGGGCTACGAGATTATCAGGGCAGCAGTTGATCAAAAGATCAGAGTGGAGCCTGTTCCTGGTCCATCGGCAGCCATCACGGCCTTAGCGGTTTCGGGGCTGAAAACCGACCGATTCGTGTTTGAGGGGTTCCTCCCCAAGAAACCCGGGAAAAAGAGAAAGTTATTAAAGAGCTTGAAGGATGAATCTAGGACGATTATAATTTACGAGTCACCGTTTCGGATCATTAAGACCCTGAATGAAGTAAAAGAAATTTTTACGGGCCGTGAAATCGCGGTTTGCCGGGAATTAACCAAAAAGTTTGAAGAAATTATTCGAGGAAAGGCGGGTGATGTCTTAGAGCAATTGAAAGATAAGAAAGTGCGGGGCGAGATCGTCCTCGTGATTTCCGGGCAAGTTTCTCAGCGGGAGAGGGAAGTTAACTAGCAGGTTCTATTCCTGCCTTGGATCGGAAAGTAAGCTTAGAGTTTTCCCGAAAACTCTATATTCCCAAACAAAAAGGAGTATAGAGATGGATAAGAAAATCAGATTATCAGGTTATCAGATTATCAGTATTTTTATCTTCGTTTTATTTTTGTCAGGCACTTCAATAGCAGATGTCCCGAGATTTTATGGTAAAGAGGTCGTGGTTACCGCAACGCGTTTGCCGCGCCTGAGCAGCGATTTGCCTTGGAACATTGATGTGATAACGGCCGAAGAGCTGGAGAATTTCACCAATGTTGGCGAGGCCGTCCGCCAGGTGGCGGGCGTTGACGTGATCACTTACGGCGCGCTGGGGAGCGTAACTTCGGCCAGGATCCAAGGATTTAATGCTTCCCAAGTTCTAGTTTTGGTTGACGGCCGCCGGATCAATTCCCCGACCCTGGGAATGTTTGACTTGGGGGATATCCTGGTTGGCAACATCGAAAGAATCGAGGTGGTAAAGGCGCCGCTGTCGGCGGTTTACGGTTCAGATGCGGTTTCCGGAGTCATCAATATTATTACCAAATCACCCAAGGAAGTTAAGCGGGCAATTTCTGTTTCAGCCGGTTCTTTTGGCCGGCAGCAATATGCTTTTTCCCTGGCGGGAGAAAATTATTGGTTTTCCGCCGATCACCTGGCTTACGGCGGGTTTCGGACCAATAGCGACTATCTGGCTGACAACGTCTTTGGGAAGCTTGCTTTCCCTTCACCGCTCGGGCAATTGATCCTCGACGGCAGTTATTATAGCGCCGGCAAGGGGATCCCCGGAGTGCCGACCTCAGAAGCCGACCCGTCTTCGGCCTCGGAGCCAAATGACCGCCAGGCCGACAAAAATGTAATGTTAAGCGGCGCAGTCAAGAGTGACAATTATACCCTGCGGTTTTATCAGAACATCCTGGAGCAAAGGCTCGACCCGTATATTTATGGGATCAGCAGTAATAAGGCCTGGCAAACCGGGGTGGAGTGGCAGCAGGCAATGTTGGCCCCAGCCGCCAGGTATTTATACGGCTTTGAGGCGAGGGAAGACAAGGGCGAGACCACAATGTCGGGCAGCCACACAATAAGGAACTATGCGGCATTCTTGCAGGGTGAATTTGAATTGCATAAAAGATTGCTGTTTTCTGCTACGGTCAGGACGGATAAACACAGCATGGCGGGCTGGTCAAGCACGCCGCGGGGAGGGTTGGTTTACAAGCTGAGGCGCGGCGTTAACCTCAAGGTTTCCGCCGGCTCCTCATTCCGCGCGCCGACGCTGAATGAGCTTTTCTGGGATGATCCGGCCTGGCAGATGTACGGCAACCAGAACCTCAAGCCGGAAAGGGCCTTTTCATATGATATCGGCCTGGAAAGAATTTTCCCCTCCGGCCGCTCGATCAGCTTGCGCTATTTTAATTCTTTAATTACCGATATGATCCTGTGGAATTATGACCTGGCAACCTATCAGACTCAGGCGGTCAATATTGGGGAAGTCCGTTCCGACGGGGTGGAGTTCGCCCTGGAGCAGAGCCTGGGCAGGGATAAAAGAAGCTATCTGAATTTTACCTATCAAAATGCGGTTGATAATAAAGCGGCGGTCGGGAAAGTCATTCCTTATACGCCGTATGTTAAGCTAAATGCCGGAGTGATCCTGGGCGGTAACAATATTTTTCTCAGGCATGTTGGTAAGCGCTATGCTGATTCTCAGAATACGGTCGAGCTGCCGCCTTACACGGTGGTCGACTGGCGGATGTCCAGGCAGATCAACGATCTTATGGTTGAGCTGGCGGTCGACAATCTGCTGGACGAGCAATATTCAGAGGCAATCGGATATTATCTGGACCCGTCGACCTTTGCCTTTGAACAGCGTAATTACCCGATGCCGGGGAGAAGTTATCGGATCGGTGTGAAAAGGGAGATATAGTTTGCTATAATAGGCAAGGTTAAAAGGAGGGAATCATGAGGATTAACAATTTTATTTTGGTTTCTACGGGTTTAGTATTACTTGCCGGGGTGGGGATCAGTTTTCTTGTCGCGAAGCCAGTGAGCATGCCGCTGCAGCGGGACCTGCCAGTTTATATGGGTGAGGAGCTGATCGTGAATAGATCTGCGGCAAAGGTTGTCGCACAGCCGCAGGCGAAGGCTGTTCCTGCGCCTGTGCCTAAAATAGCTGTCCCGTTGCCAATCTTTCCTCCGCGAGTATCTTTTCGCGTGCTTCCGCAGTATCCGGCCGCCGCGCTTGAGCGGGAGATGGAGGGAATAACCGTTCTTTCGGTTTATGTGGGATTGAGCGGGAACGCGGAGCAAGTGGCGGTTAAGGCTTCCTCTGGAGCGAGCGAGCTGGATGCATCCGCAGCTGCCGCGGTTTCGCAATGGCAATTTTCACCTGCTACGCAGGGGGGAAAAGCAATCGCGAGCTGGTTTGAAGTGCCGGTCCGCTTCAGCTTAGAATGAATTGAAAACCTCGGATTTTGAATATCAATTTCCGGAGTATTTGATTGCCAGCGAGCCAGCTACCAAACGGGACCACTCTCGTCTCTTGGTCCTCGACCGCCAAAAAAGAAGCCTCGAACATAAATATTTCTATGATCTTCTTGAATATTTTAAACCGGGCGATCTTTTGGTCCTTAATAATACCAAGGTGATCCCGGCGAATCTGGTGGGGGAGAAGGCGGATGGAGGAGCGAAGATCGAAGTTCTCCTGGTTAAAATGTTGAGGGCTAAAGTCTGGCAATGCCTGGTCAAGCCGGGAAAACGGTTGAAGGTTGGGTCGGAGGTCAGTTTTGGGGATGGTGAGTTGATTGGAACCGTGCTTGAAAAGCTTGAGAGCGGTGAACAGATTCTCCAATTTGAGGCCAAGGGAAGTTTTTGGGAAATCGTTCATAAAATAGGTGAAACGCCGCTGCCGCCCTACATTAAAAATCCCAAATTACAAGCTCCAAATTCCAAACAAATCTCAAATTTTAAATCCCAATTATCCAAACGTTATCAAACCGTTTATGCGCAAAAAGAGGGGGCGTCGGCGGCGCCGACGGCCGGCCTCCATTTTACCGATGAGTTATTGGAAAAAATTAAAGTCCTTGGCATTGACGTCGCATATGTTACCCTCCATACCGGCCTGGCGACTTTTCTGCCGGTGCGCAGTGAAGATATTCACGACCATAAGATGCATACCGAATATTATGAGATTCCAGCGGAAACCGTCGAAGCGGTCAAAAAGGCAAAAAGGGTGATCGCGGTGGGGACAACTTCGGTCCGGGCCCTGGAATCTTATCCGATCAAAGGATCGGCCGGTGAAACGGACCTTTTTATATACCCGGGCTTTGGGTTTAAAGTTGTTGATGCGGTGATCACCAATTTTCACTGGCCGAGATCGACCTTGATTATGCTGGTTTCCGCCTTTGCGGGGAAAGATTTTATTATGCAGGCTTATCAGGAAGCTATTCGGCAGGAATACCGCTTTTTTTCCTTTGGGGATGCGATGCTTATATTATGAACGAGTTTAAATTTGAAATAATCAAGAAGTCCAAAAAATCCAAGGCCCGCGTGGGCAAACTCCACACCCCGCATGGAATTGTGAATACTCCGGCATTCATGCCCGTCGGCACCCAGGGAACGGTAAAGACCATGTCTCCCCGGGATCTAGAAGAGATCGGAGCCCAGATCATTCTGGCTAATACCTATCACTTAAATCTTCGTCCCGGACCGGATCTGGTCAAAGAAGCTGGCGGCTTACATAAATTTATGAAATGGAAGGGGCCGATCTTAACTGATTCCGGCGGTTTCCAGGTATTTTCCCTGGCGCATATGCGCAAAGTCACTGACGAAGGCGTCGAATTTACTTCCCACATTGATGGCGCTAAGCATTTCTTAACGCCGGAGAGCGTTCTGGATATCCAAACTGCATTAGGATCGGATATTATGATGCCGTTGGATGAATGTGTGGCGTATCCATGCAGTAAGAAGGAAGCTAAGAAAGCTTTGGAGAGAACCACGGTCTGGGCGAAGCAATCGAAATCCGTCCTCACCCCCTTCCGTCCCCCTCTCCATCAAAGATGGAGAGGGGGAAACTCCGCCGAAGGCGGAGAGGGGGTGAGGTGTTTATTCGGGATCGTTCAGGGAGGAACATACAAGGATCTTCGGAAACAGTCGGCAGAGGAGATCGCAGAAATTGATTTCCCGGGTTATGCGATCGGGGGATTATCTGTAGGGGAGCCGCAGAATGAGATGTTTGAGATGCTCGACGCGGTCACCGATGTCCTTCCGGATGATAAACCGCGGCATTTGATGGGAGTCGGATACGCTTCGGATATCTTAGGGGCGATCGAGCTGGGCGCCGATCTTTTTGATTGTGTGATCCCCACCAGATTGGCCCGGCACGGCGCTTTTCTTACCTATGAGGGAAAGATTAATATTCGCCAGGCTAGATTTGAGAAGGATTTTACTCCGATCGACCCCGAATGCGACTGTTATACCTGCAAAAACTTCACCAAAGCCTATCTCCGCCACATCTTTGGCGCTCGCGAGATCCTGGCGCTCCATCTTTTAACCATCCATAACCTGCGCTTTTTTATGCGGATGCTCGAAAAAGTCCGGAATGAAATATAAAAAACTTCACCCCTGGAATATCAGTATCGAAAAGGCCAAGGAGATCCAATTAAAACTTCGCAAAAAGGTTCATTTTATCCCTCTCAGGAAAATAAGGACGGTCGCGGCAGTGGATGTTTCATTTATCAAGAAAACGGCAATTGGAGTTGCCGCCGTTTTTAGTTGTCCGGATCTCGAATTAATTGAAGAGCGGATTTTCGTTTCTAAGCCAAAATTTCCCTACGTCCCCGGTTACTTAACTTTTCGCGAAGGGCCGATCATGCTGGGAGCCTTGGCTAAATTGAAAAAAGTTCCGGATGTTATTCTATTTGACGGCCAGGGGATCGCGCATCCCCGGGGAATGGGGGAGGCGGCGCATCTGGGGGTTTTGCTGGATCGCCCTTCGATCGGCTGTGCGAAGTCCAGATTGATCGGGGAATATAGCGATCCCGGAAAAAAGAAAGGGTCGTTTTCCAAGATTTATCTGGATGGGAGAGTAATCGGTGCGGCGGTGCGTACGCGGGATGGAGTGAAGCCGATTTTTGTGTCGGTTGGACATAAGATGGACCTTAGGTCGGCCCTAAAAGTCGTGCTTAGTTGCTCGACCTGGTATCGAATTCCAGATCCCTTGCGTTTTGTGCATATGGAATCGGTAAAACATGCGCGAAAAGCCGCGTAAAATATATAATAAACTACTCAAGCATTTCGGCCGCCAGGCCTGGTGGCCGGCGGATTCGCCTTTTGAGGTTATTGTCGGAGCGATCCTTACGCAAAATACGAATTGGAGAAATGTTGAGAAAGCCATTCTCAATTTAAAAGCGGCCCGCGTTCTCCGTCCCGCGCCCCTTTTAAAGGTTAGTAATGCCAAGCTGGAACGATTGATCAGGCCGAGCGGATTTTATAAGCAAAAGGCGAAAAGGTTAAAGGGATTTATCAAGGAATATCATGGAAAATCGGTCCCTCGACTCCGCTCGGGACAAGGGATGAGCAGGGAAGAGCTGCTGGCCATCAAAGGGATTGGTCCGGAAACGGCGGATTCGATCCTTTTATACGCCTTCGAGGAGCCGACTTTTGTTGTTGATGCCTATACCAGAAGGATCGGCCAGCGGGTCGGATTATTTGATTTTGATGACTACCATGAGATCAAGGATTATTTTGAGAAGAATTTGCCAAAGAATCTGGAAATGTATAAAGAATATCACGCTTTATTGGTTGAATTGGCCAAGACTTATTGCAGGACCAAACCTCAATGCCGGAAGTGCCCAATTAATAAATTGTGTTATAATTACAGCCAATGATCCTGGATGACATAATCAAGGTCAAAGAACAGGAAGTTGCCGCGCTGCGGGCAGGATTTGCGGGCAAAGACCCGATGAAATTAATCGAGGGGCTCCCGCCCGCCCGAAAATTCTTAAACGCATTCCAAAAGGGCAAATTTTCTTTGATTGCCGAAATTAAAAAGGCCTCTCCTTCGGCAGGGTTGATCCGTTCGCGTTTTGAGCCAACCACGCTGGCGAAGGCCTATCAGGAGAGCGGGGCGGCCGCTATTTCGGTCCTAACCGATCAGCAGTTTTTTCAGGGGAAGCTGGATGACCTCAAGGCGGCCAAAGATTCAACCACGATTCCGATCCTGCGCAAAGATTTTATCATTGATGAACTTCAGGTCTATGAATCAAGGATCGGCGGTGCAGATGCCATTCTTCTGATCTCCAAGATTTTGGCGGAGGTGCAGCTGGTTAAACTGCTTAAGCTGGCCGAGGAGCTGGGCATGCAGGCATTGGTTGAGGTCCACAACTCTAAAGAATTAGAAAAAGCCTTGGAATTCGGCGCGAAGATCATCGGCATTAATAACCGGGACCTAAAAACGTTCCAGGTCAACCGTAAAAATGCGATCGTCCTGGTGCAGAAATATCCTGAGCTCAGGGAAAAGATCGTGATCAGCGAAAGCGGGATCAAGAAACACGAAGATATCAAAGCGCTCAAAGAGGCCGGCGTGGACGGCGTACTGATCGGCGAGACCCTGCTTAAGAGCAATAATATCCCGGCCAAGGTCAAAGAGCTTTTGGGATGAGAAGAGCACTAATATTTTTGTTCTGTGTTTTTCTGTTTAGTCCTGTCTATGCGATGGGGGAGATCCCCACGACTACCGAGGTAATAATTCCTATTGTTGAATATGTCCGTGATTTTGGTTTTCCGGGCAGCGGCGACCGGCAGTTTTATTCCCCCAATGATATTGATGTGGGGATAATGGGGGCCCTGGAAACCGGGCTGGGGAGCCTCTTTGTGGCTGACACCGGGAATAACCGCGTCCAGCGCCTGGATGGGGACGGCGGATTTGTGTATCAATTCGGCGGTTTCGGCACCGCTCCGGGGAAATTCAACACTCCGCTGGGGATCGCGGTGGATTTTAATTTCCGCATTTATGTCTCGGAAAAAGATAATGACCGTATTCAGCTTTTTGATATCCGCGGAAATTTTATCAGAGAGGTGGCTACCGGTGAATACGGGTATCGAACCCTTACCCGGCCGGCCGGGATCGATGTTGATGCTCTGGGGAATCTTTACGTCGCGGATGCGGGGAACGATCGCGTCCTCAAATTCAGCGACACGGGAGAATTCCTGGGAGTGGTGGGGGGCTTTGGTTGGGGGTCAGGGTTTTTCGACAATCCCCAGGATGTGGCAGTGGACCGCGATCGCAATGTTTATGTGGCAGACACCCAAAATCATCGTGTGCAGGTGATCGATCTTTTCGGCAACCCGGTCCTGATGTTCGGGAGCATGGGCGGCAAACCGGGGGAATTCTATATGCCGGAGGGGATCGAGGTGGATGACAAGTTTATTTATGTGGCGGACACAGGCAATAATCGCATTCAGATCTTTACCAAAAAAGGCAGATTTATCCTTGCCTACGGCGTGAAGGGGCTTGGCCAAGGCGAATTCAACAATCCGGTGGGCCTCAGCAAAGGGACCTTGCACCAGCTTTTTGTAGCCGACTCGGGCAATAACCGCATCCAAGAGCTCCTCATTAAATACTGAAATTCCCCCCAAAACTTGTCGATATATATGTAGAAGCCCCTCGGCTCACTAAGTTCGCTCGGGGCAGGGAGTGGAGGATCATGAATCCCGTAGAAAATTTTAAAATCGACAATTACAAAGAGATCCTTAGAGAGATCGAGAAGCTCGGGAAGCTCGAATTCTTAAGGGAGCTCGAAGAGCGCATTATCCAGGAGATCGGCAGCCTGGTGCATGAAGGCTCCGACGAAGCGCGCGAAAAACTTGATAAACTTGAAAGATCCATAAATGATGAATTGGAATTTGTGCCCCGCAACCGCTTTCTTATTTCCGCTTTAAAGAACAGCATTTTAGGTGCGATCGCGGCCGCGAAATTTTCTCTCTGACCGCTTCTGTGGTATCATATATCCACCATGCCGAATTCCATTGTCTCTGTTCAGGATCTGGTTAAATCCTTTGGAAATATTGCCGCCGTAGATAATGTTTCCCTTTCGGTCGCGGAAGGCGAAAGCCTCGGTTTGGTAGGCGAATCCGGGTCAGGGAAGACCACCCTGGCGCGCCTGATCCTTCGGCTAATCGAGCCTTCGAGCGGCTCTATTATATATAATAATGTTAAGGACATCCGGCGGGAGTGCCAGATCGTCTTTCAAGATCCCCAAACCTCGCTTAACCCCCGCATCCGCATCGGAGAGGCGATCGGCGAGCCGATCCTGATCCACAAATTAATGCCCAAAGATTCGATCCCCGAGCGGGTGGGGGAGCTGCTGGAGCTGGTTAAGCTTCCCCGGGATTTCGCGAAGCGCTACCCGCATGAGCTGTCGGGCGGAGAAAGGCAGAGAGTGGGGATCGCCCGCGCTTTAGCTTCTCAACCCAGGTTTTTGATATT
>Ga0209536_100001321_pt1 | contig 41231 bp, 71 predicted proteins | sample DeeMarSeWOR28_12_FD_187461 | JGI IMG/M metagenome (GOLD analysis project Ga0209536, IMG submission 187461) | Marine sediment microbial communities from White Oak River estuary, North Carolina - WOR-2-8_12 (SPAdes) (version 2) | ecosystem: Environmental > Aquatic > Marine > Intertidal zone >...
CTACGTCTTCGTCTTCTTCTCCCGGTATTCCCACCATCAATTGCCCACGAATCTTCAAACCCGCTTTCTTCGATATCCTGATTGCGTTATAGGCTTGCTCCACGGTAGTGTTCTTTCTCATGAACTTTAGTACTTTGTTAGAACCTGATTCGAATCCATCCGTAACCGAAATACAATTGGAACCAACCATCTTCTTGAACAGTTCTAAATCTACTCTATCCACACGTGTCAGGAAGAACCACTTGATATCGAGATTCTTGATACCATCACAAATCTCTGCTACTCTATCCTTCTTCAGTGTGAACGTATCATCGACAAAATTACAGAGACCGATTCCATACTTGCTCTTCATTTCCATCAGTTCTCTTATGACGTTATTCGGTTTTCTGAATCTGACCTTTCCCTTATGGATTTTGTAACTTCCGCAATACGAACATTTATACGGGCATCCACGGGAAGTAATAATAGAACCCTCTCTTTCCGATCCAAGGTATTTGTAGGTCTGGGGAACCAAGTAGTCATAATAGTCTATACTATCCCTATCAGGAAAGGGTATTATATCGACAGGTATTAACTTTCTGGTTCTGGTAGTAAATTCACGTGTCATTATTCCCGGTGTTTCATCCAATGGTCTGCCAAGCATTATGTCATCCATCGTCTCTTCACCTTCTCCGATCACTACCACATCGGCCTTTGTAGCACTTAGGACGTGCTTCGGTAAAACGGTTGCATGAACACCACCCACCACAACAAGCTTCTTCGGTTCTCTTTCTTTCAACCTATCTATTATCTTCTTCATCCACGGGAAGTTTGGAGTAACACCGGTTACACCATATATATCACCGACAGGTATATGCCAGTGTTCTTCTGGAACACCCGCAAGATCACAAACCTGTACTTCTGAATTTGTGTACTGCTTCAACCAAGAAGATACATATAATGCCCCCATGACAGGCTGATCCCTATCAGACATCAACCAAGGGCTAGGTGGAATTATCATGACCAGTTTTTTATATCTCATATCAACGTATAGAACCCGTTCCCAATCTTGTTATGTTTGTACCAGTTCTCTTTGATGTTTGGCATACGGTGTGAAAAACTCTCAATAGTAAAACCACACCTAAGAAAAGCACACGCCCACCATTCTTCATTTTCTTTTATGATATGGGTATCATCAAAGCCGTATTCTTCTATCCTATATTCTCTTCCATTTCCGAAAGGAACGATAGCAAGCATTCTGTGACAATGACTGCGTATCCATGAAAGTTCATCATAGATTCTCTCATAACTCATATGTTCAAGCACATCCTTACATAAAATTGCCTGTACTTCGGGAACTTTTTCTCTATCATTGTAAAGACACTGTTTTATTTCTGGTTTGCAATGTGTTAATGCATATTCTGATATGTCATAACCAAATGCATACACACCAAGTAAACGCAATGCATGTACCGTGAATCCCTTCGCACACCCATAGTCTAACACGTGCGGGTTATATTTGGTTTCCAGAACCCTCTTCACTGTATCTGCAAGCGGCAGGGAAACCTCTGGCATCCATCGATAGTCTTTGTATAGACTCTTGCCCGTTCTTACTCCATTCTCAAAATAGTCTCTGTCAAATTTATGCGAACTCATTGAATGTTGTCTCCGTTAGTAGGTCTTCAAGCAACTCCTGTTGCTTCACGTATTTGCAGTAAGAGCAATCAAAACTCTTTGCCTTCTGTGCTTCTTCACTGCGGTAGTAATCATAAATTTCATCATACTTACATATTCTTGTCTTCGTGCTTATCTGCTTATCGTTCTCCATAGCCAGTTCTGCACTTGGACAGGCATACAGATAACCGTCCAAATATAAGCAGGGTTTGATCATGTGTATTCTACAGTCATTATTTCTTCTGTATAGGTCGATATTAAAATCCGACAGGAACACGTATTTGTTGTCTGGGAAGTTTTTCAGGACTTCTCTGATATGATCCAACTGCTTCTGAATATTATCCAGTGTCGTTATACAATCTGGTGCCAATCGACATACAATCTCATACTCATTTGCAAAATCAATTACTTCCTTGATTTTCTTATCTGACAACTCGTTCCAGATGTAGCAGAAGGAAACGTGGGTTTCATCCAGTAGTGGTCTTAGGTCTATCTTTCTGTTATAGTCAAGCGAATTCAGTGATACTCTAACCCAATCAAATTTACTCCAATCATATACCTTATACGGGCCTAGCCCATTTGTTATCAGGCCCATCCGAAAACCATATGTTGCTGCGTATTCTACAGCATCATTAATGTGCGTCCACATGGTAGGATCACCACCACCTGTAAATTCGATTGCTGAAGTACCAAGTTTTCTTATCTGGTCTAATGCTTCTTTCCATTGATCCAACGGCATCTCTGCATCCTTGTCTTTCCTGTTTTTGAAGCAGCAATGCACACAATTCAACTGGCACTTGTGTGTCGGTATCATATGAACCATGATTGGTGATATATATCCATTCTGTATACTCTTCAACTTGTCAATGTGCTTCAATAATTTGACTGTATTAGATGTATAACTATGTCCTGTTGTCATTTTCTATCCTCCACATACCTCTGTATTCTTTCCCCATTACACTAATTTTGTTGGTTCCTTCAACCTCATTAGTATAGATGCAGTATTTGGAATTATATTTTTTTCTCATAATTCTTTCATAAACTACTTCTTCTTCACTCAAAACCCTTTCTAACATTCCCATCGATGGTCTACAACCAACAAGATTTTTCGCACCATTATATATATCCTCAAATTCATCAACCATACACATCATAGCATTTGGATCATCAGAATCAAACCATTCCGTTTCAAGAAACAAGTGTTTTTTGATTTTCTTACAGGCCCATCTTAGAGCAGTATGTGGTTTATGAAGATGATAAAGAACACCTGAATGTATTATCAAATCATATTCTGGTTGAAAGGGCCAACAATAATCCAGATCGGCAGTAATTACTTTTATATCTGGATTTCTTTTTTTAATTTCTTTCAAATTTTCTTCTTTTGCGTCAGAGCAGGTTATGTTTATTCTAGGATATTTTTCGGCAAAGAATAGAGACATAGGTGCGGCACCGCAACCAACCTCTAATATAGAGCCACATTCTTTCCTAAAAAAATCACTGCCATATGAATCAATTATCGCTTCTATTATTTTTTCTCTTCTTATCATCCAAGGCTTTGAATCAAATTTTGTTTTTGTTTTCATTTTTTACTCTCTTGTAGATTTATTATGAACCTGTCATTATAAACATATGTACTCACAACCGACTTTGGCTCCAAAATAGCCAGAATCGCTTCTTCGTGTATACCTTTCCAGTTTGCCTTCACGGGCTTTCCCTTCTCCTTAAACCATCGATTATCGAAAAGCCTATAGTCATCTATTATAATAACGTCATTATAGTTCCTGTCATTTATGGCCCTCACTTCTGTCATCAATGGAACGTCATTTTGCCCTACTGCGCCAAGGGTTCTTCCACCACCCCATGTTTTGTGTGCATCTAGGTAAAACACAACATCTTCCTTTATGTCCTTCACAACACCGGGGAAAATCTTCTCTGTATCTCCATGATGGAATGTTATATTATTCAAGCCCATACTTCGAGCCTTATTTCTAGCAGCAACAAATAACTGCTTGTCCAACTCAAACGTATGAACAGTCTTAAAGTTTTTTGACATTACCATAGTTGTCACACCTTTGAACGTTCCGGTTTCTACAAAGCATCCAAATTTTCTTCCGTCCAATATTTGATTTAGTTCACTTACTTTCAAAGCCATCTATAAATTCCTCCAACTTTCTACAATCTTCTTCTCGCTTGTCGGTAAGATCGTCATATAATTTTTTGACCCTATCCTTTCGTCTACGTGCCAATCGTTCCATATGTGTTTTGTCTTTTGTTGCTTTACCAAAAGCATAATGCATATGTTCTACATATACGTCTTCAAGGAAAACATCTCTTCCGATCTTCTTTGATACTTCTGTCAACCACCGGTCATTCATATCGGAAGAGAAATAGGGCGGCATAAAATAACCAACGGTATTGATCCAGTTGTCATGCAGGAAACCGTGTGTTCCACCATTCTTACCTCTTGATTTCTCTCTATCTCTAGGCCAGATGAAAACAATCTTATCTGGGTATTTAGAAAACTCTTCTAATATAATCTTATCCCAATTTTTTGTTCTGAAAACCACGTCATCACCACAATGATGATAATATGGGCCTTTAGCGATCTTGTGACATTCGTTCCACATCTTGCTTAGAACTATTCTTTCTCCGATAATATATTTCACTACACACTTCAATGGTTTTTGTTTCTTCACTAATTCTATAGACTGTTTATCATCATCGTCTATATAGAATATAATTTCTACATTTTTTGGATTACTGACAGTATTCTCAATTGAATCCCACAGACGAACCATGTTGTTTGGTCTGCCACGTGTAGGAACAAGAATAGATATCATAACTTCCACCCCCATTTATCATAAAACCTTGCTGCACTCTTCTTTATTATGTTCATGTTGTATCGTGTACTCACGTACTGGTTATTCCCACCTTTACAATTTACCGCATACCATTTAGGAATCGTCAGCATTGCCATTTTCCATCCTACTTCGTTCATCTGCATACCAAGATCGATGTCTGCACATCCGATCTTATATTCTGGATCGTAATCACACGTCTCAAATACTTCTCTTCTTATAACCATTGTTGCTGACCCAAGTGCTATAGATGGATGGAAGACCCTCTTCAAATTTGGTTTAGTACACTGAAGAACACCCCTTTCATTTATTATCCATATATTTGAGTTGGGCCACGTCCTAATATTGACAGCACCAAGTTCCGGTCTTTCTTCCAGAACAGATATCATCAACTCTATAGCATAACGTGGAAGTCTCATATCGTCATCGGTGAAATGTATGTAAGGAGTAGTAAACTTCTTCAATGCTCTATGAAGGGTATCATGTCTGGGTTTTCCCGTGCCTATGTTTTCAGGTGTGAATTCTACATCATAATTATTGAACATAGCAAGTTTCTCTCTTACCTGATTTTGCTTCATTTGATCTGAACACTGTTGTATTGTCATACATATATTTGTCGGTATCTGTATTCTGCTCAATATATGATCAAGCGTTCCCATAAACACAGGCCACCGTAACCAGTTGAGCATGACTATCGTGGCGAGTGGTTTATCAGAAGCAAGTACTTCTTCCATCAACTTTTTATTGAATCCATTCCACGATCCAAGTATATATTCTAATGGTTGTTCTTTAGGTAGTGTTGCTATCATTTGTATATCCATATCCTTCTAATGCCCATAGCGACAGTTTTCTTAGTAATGAGTTTTTATATTTGGGATCATCTACCATCTTATGATTTATTCCCTTCTTGTATGCGCTGTTGAAGAAGACATGATATGAATACGCATCTGGTATATCTGCATCTTTCAGTATATGTGGAATCTTCGATGTCGGATGTGGTGAAGTGGGATAGAACTCTTCGGGTTTGTATGTACTTACCAACTTATGTCTCTGACAGCACTTTGAAAATATCTTCACGTTTCCCCATTTTCTATTTGCTTTCTTGATTGCATCTGTCAACACCGGATGCCCTGCGGGAACACGTAGAACACCAACTGAAGATACCCATCTCTCCTTCTCTGCAACCAAACACCATTCCGAATCAGGCCAGTGTTTTAGAGCAACAGCATCACAATCGGCAGTATACTCACCTGTTTTTTGCATCAGTTTGTATTGAAATAACGTTGATAGTGTTCTTGTGTTCCAACCCTTTTTCAACATATCCGCTGAATTCACATATTCATTGGCATCTCTTATATCGACTTCTTCAACGTCTCTTACCCAATACTCATTTTTGGGTTTTACGTGTGTCCACAATACTACTTCGTGACCAACACTTACGTGAGATACTATAGTCAACCTGTTTACAAACTGCCAGTTTTTTCCACTCCAATAGAAATTTACTTTCATTTTTTAGATAGATGTTCCAAAAATTCTTCTGCTCTTTTCTTCGCTGTGTGTCTCTCATGTACAAGATCAAATCCCTTCTGTGTTATTTCGGCTAGTTTATCCTTCTTATCCAACCAATCTTTTACCAACGGAACAATCTTTATTTTCTTGGATATTTCTACCATGTTTTCTCCCGGTATGAAACCAAGTGTCTTCAACTCATTGTTGTAGTCTGAAAATAACGCAGATTTGCTTCCCGGTATTTCGAAAAATTTCAAAACGGGATATTTGAAAGTACTCAAACAGGTGAACGTTATACTTGCAGAGTTTATCAATTTTGCATAGTCTTCACCAACAGGCCATTTCTTCCCCGGCTTATTTGTTTCATCGGGTCTGCCCACCTTTTTATAAAACGGTTGACCCCTGAGTTGTCTATCTACTGTGTGTCTAACGGGATATATTCTTTTACCTGCTCTTCCCACCATTAATGCACCAATTTTCTTCGGCAGTCCGTAGTCCTTATATATAGCAGGATCGATGTGATGTGGCAACCATATAGTTTTCTGATCCTTCAAGTGACTGTGCCGTACCAATATATTTCTATACCGTGTAAAGAATATATTGAAATCCCATGCCTTGAAACGTTTAGAATATTGAGGGTTCGGGCCGTGTTGATCTTCAAACAAGCAACATTTCTTGGCTGTTATTTTCTTCCACGGCTCATTTTGAAAAGCGAAAGGTGCATCAGTGAAAACCCAATCATATTGATTCGCTATTTTGGCTTTCAAGAGCGGTTGTTCCTTCAGTCTATATTTGGAATGTTGATATGCACTGGCTAACATTGGTAATTGCTTCATGACAACATCAACATCTGCAATCTTCTCTACTTCTATTCTCAAAGGATCAAAAATTGTCGCTACTCTATTTGTCCTGTCCACTGTCACCCATAATATCTTCATATGAACAAACCCCACTTGTTTCTAAATCTTTCAGCACTTTTTCTTGCGTATTCCACACCGTATCTGACTTTCTTATAATCGGGTGGATTGTTTTGTTGATCATTGAATGCTGAGAACCTGTTTATGGTCAGTATTGCCATCTTCCACCCTGCTTCTCTCATCTGCATACAAAAATCAATATCGCCCCATCCGATAAAATAACCGGAGTCATAGTCACATTTCTCATATACTTCTCTTCTGATAACCATTGTCGCTGAACCCATGCCATCTACATAATCCAAACCTAAACGGGGTGGTCTGAAGTGCATAGATTTTTCACCAACTTCCCACGCATTGAGATTGGGAATACAATGAAGATCAACTGCACCTAGCTCTGGGTTGTCTTCAAGAATGGTAATTAGAAGTTCTATAGAACCTTGAGGGAAGAACATATCATCATCAGTAGTCATGATATATGGTGTTTCAAATTCCAGTGCTTTGTGAATCATCTCGTAACGTGGAACCCCTGTTCCCTGATTACCATGCGTAAAAACGATATGTGTATCATTGAACGATTCGTCAGCCAGTTTTTTTATATATTTTTTCTTCTTCTTACTCAAGCGTTCTGCTGCCTGAACACGTAATGCCAGATTTGGTTTGGTGAACCTGTACTTTCCCATATGTGACATCATATTTAGAAGCTTGTCTGTTCTTATAAGCGATAACATTGCTATGCTAAGTAAGTCCTTCTTTGTAGTAAGAATTCTTCTATATGTTTCTTTGTCAAATTCGGGCCACATATTATGTACTATATCTACTAAATCTGTCACCCTGCATTTTAGTGGTTGTGGTGGCAGATTACTTTTTTCCACATCTACATAAACCATTATACTACTCCCCAATTATTTCCTATTCTCTCTAACTCTTCATCCCACTCCTTGTGTGTCCAACGTAACATATCTCTTGCTTTCAACGCAATATCAAGATTACGTGGAGTATTCTTGGAATGCCACAAATGAAGCACTTCACTTTTTAGATGTGTAAATGGATACCCATACTCTCTAAGTTTAGCGAACAGCGTATTATCAGGGCCACCCCAAGTATTTTCAAAATTTTCTGGTACACCTTTTATTTGATAGAACAATTCCCTATCGATTACTGTTATTCCACCGGCAGGGCCATCAATCCTTGGTGTTTTTATTTTTTCTGCTATCAACTGCTTAGAGAAATCATTATTACATACTCTATCCGTTGATTCTTTATCAAGGTAGTACATCGTTCCCCACGCAACGGCAGGATATTCACACGCTTGTACTTCTTCATACCACTCCGGTGAAACCATTATATCTGCATCCATCAGAATTAGTTTTCTCCCGGTAGATAATTTCCTAACACCCAGATTCAACGCCCATCCACGGTGCATCACATCATTGTTATACTCCACGAACATATAGCGACATTTTGCATCAAGACCTCTAAGGCTCTGTTTTTTGCCTATCTCCATTATGCAGATTTCAGGCCCCTCTGGAATTGATTTGATGCTTTCTATCAAAAGCCCAAGTCTCTCTTGTGTATGCATATATGGTATTACTACTGATATCATTTTTATCTCCATTTGATCTCTGGCATTACTACATTTTCCAGAGGATATATTTCATCACAATCTTTCAGAAATCGCATAGCGAATTCTACTTCATCTTCTATCGTTCTGGTCTGTTCAAAACCCATCTTCGTAAGCTTGTCTGTTCTCACATCATACGGAAAATAATCTGTCTTTTCCGCACGTGGTGAAGGAATATGTTCAATAGCAACCGGTAAACCACACGCTGATTGAACCTTCTCTGCAATCTGGTTCATAGTGAATGTTTCATCCAACTGATTCCACGTTCTATACTCTCCTTCTTTGGGTGGGTTTTCGATTGCCAACATGAGACATTGAATAGAATCATTCAATGCCAAAAAACCACGACTGTGTTCGCCATCACCATATACAGTCAATGGTAATCCCAATGCCGCCTGAACGATGAAGCGATTTACTATCGTTCCAAATGCTTCATCAGAGTCAAGTCTTGTATGTGATCTGGTTTCTTCGATCTCCGGTGTCCAGTTACCGTATACTACTCCCTGCATGATATCGGTTGCTTTCAACCCCCACCATCTGCTTGCAGCATCAATGTGGTATGTAGATGCCACCTTGCTTGCGTGATACCAACTTCCCGGCCTACGTGGATAGATTACATTTGCTGTTTTTCCTTCAAGGGTCAAATCAAATGTACCTTCATAGATCGGCAGTCCTGCCGAATGATCATACTCTCCCATCGTTCCTATCTGCACTAAAGGTGTGTCTGGTGATCCTTCTCTAATAGCATACACCACATTCAGCGTTCCAATGATGTTATTGAGAGTAGTATAAAGGCAGGATTCTCTTGACTTGTGTGAATATGGGGCTGATGGTTGCTGTGCCAGATTTACTACCGCTTTCGGCTTATATGCTTCCATGTACTTTTTCAAATTTCTGTACTTGGTTGCAATATTATCTGCCGCAAAATGAAAATTCCCGGCACCGTAATTTTTGAATAGTTCGTGTCTTTCTTCTGGTTCACTTATGGGAAGTGCGGAAAAGGATTCCATTTCTTCCACAGTTTTTCTTCTCGTAAAATTATCAAATCCTATTACATTATATCCTTTCTTTATCAGTCTAAGGGTTAGGGTGTGACCTAGATATCCATCACAGCCGACAACTATAACAGTTTCCACTTACATATTTCCTCCTGAACAAATTTAGAGAACTTCTATTTCTCCTTCAACACCGATGGAAATAAAGCTCATTGCTTCAAAAATACTTACTTCCATCTTCTTTGACAACTGCATTACCCTTGCTCTTATTTCGGTGATCTTGTCGAAAAATCTCTTGGCAGGATAAAGCTCAATATCTTCATTTTGCAATCTATCGATTGCATTATTATACTTGAATGGTCTTCCTTCTTGTTTATCTCTTATTCCTTTGCTTGTTTCGATTGCTCTCATGGTTGACTTGTCTGCTAACGTAACAACATAAGGGGTCTCCGGTGATGATATATCATACATACCACTGTTTGTAAACATCCACTTCGCACTTGGAAGCTTGTAATTGAAGTGTGGTATGCCAGAAAGTATTTGCCACGTTACAAATCTTTTGAAGTCTTCATTATTATTTAGTGTAGATATGACCTCTTGTGTGACGTAATCACGATATGATGAAATTGCTTCTGACAGAAATTTTTTGAATTGATCGTTCTCAATTCTTGTCTGGTTCTTTTGTTCCTTTCTGGTTCTCTTGGAAGCAATTCTTGAAAACGATTTCTCTGCTCGTTTCTTGATACTGCTTTCGATGTGTCTACCGACTCGCTGAATACCCAAACCGAAACCAAAATTGTTCTCGTAGTGATATAACGCTCTGTCATATTCCCATAGAGTTACAGGTATAGTTTGTACTCCTGTCTTTACTGCTATTGAGTATTGGTTATGGTGTCTATCAACCAACACGATATCACCGTAGTTTCCAGAATACCCTTCGAAATTAGCAGGAAAGTGATCCCTGAATTCCAAAGCGGGGAACTGAGCTTTTAGCGTATCGATAAGTTCTTCTGGAAAATCCATTTCACATTGTGATAGTCTCATTTAGCTTCGTCTCCATCATGCTTGGGTATTCTAAAATTCTTTCTCTTATCGAAAGGTATCTTTTTATAGTCATCCCAATAGCGACTTCTATTCCCATCCCAATCCACCATGTCTTTTTGTGGGTTATAGGTGAGTTTGAAAGATGGTGATTTTCCGCTAGGTACCAGTATTATTCTCTTGCCCCCACAAGGACAATTAGGAATTTTTTCTCCAATTCTAAGCGTTAATACTTCGTCTACTTCTTTACATTTTTTACATTCAACATCGTGTATAGGCATTACGTCAAACTCCCCCAATTAGGAAATACTTGAAAATGAATTGTACTTTTGTATCGTGGGTGGTTTTTATCCATTACATCAAAAGCCAAATCAATTCTTTTTTTATACGGTCTCCAATCCTGTACGAATCTATACTGTAGGTTTCTGGGATTTATTTTCTCCTTTTTAGCAAGTGCTTTTCTTGCATCCTCTATTTCTCTATCAGTAGGTGTAAATAAATCCCTTTCTTTTATATAATCTCTGAATCTCATTTTATACCTTTCAATATTTTGACCCATTTTTCTAACATCTGAATTGCTTTGTCCATCTCTGGGTCTCTCATATCTTTTGCTGCACGTCCACCCTTTGCAAGCTTCAGTTGATTCTCAACGAAAAAAATAGTATCACCAATTTTACTGCGGGATTTCTTCAGTATTCCCTTGGCAACGGTTTTGCCCATTGTTTCTTCGGTTATATACTTTTTGTAATTCATTCTTTCTCCTTCGAATAACCGTCTTTGTACCATCCCTTGCCTTTCAGTTTGAATGACGTTGTGGAGATTATCTTGTATGCTCTTTCTCCACATTCGCAAGGAATAGATGTGACATTCTCATTTATCCGAAACAATTTACTGTAGGTTTTACTACACTTCTCACAAACAAATTCGTATATAGGCATGATTTCTCCTACTTTCGTAAAACACCGCTTGTCAACGCTTTGTAGAAAGTATCATATACTTTATCAAAAACCTTATTATAGTCTTTGGGTGTTTGCATTGCGGGTAGCCATTGGGCCATCTTATTGTCTTTGGCAAATCTCTCCATTTGCTTCAATGCTGTATCCCAATTGCCGGTCACATATCGTGCTAACATATCTGCTAGCTCCGACATCTCCTTTTTATTCTCCGTCAAATACTTCTCATGTAATTTCATATTATTACTCTTCCTTATATCCTTTTTTCTTCAGGTCTTCTATGAAAGCATCTAAGTCTTTTTTGTTTTTGAATATTTTTATATCATAGAAAGGACTACCATCTTTATGTGTTTTCTTTCCATCATGGAAAGAAACAGTATATTTTGATTTCCCTATTCCATGTTGTTCTTTATAAGTTTTTGTCGTTTTTCCTTCGCTCAAATATTTTTCGTATGTTTTCATATTACTGCTCCACCATAAATTTATCAAAATCGTGTGTTACGATTCCAGTACCATAAGCCTTTTCCAGAAAGTCATTAATACCATCAATCAGGCTAAAGTTCTCAAATTCATTTTCATCGATACCGTCTTTCAACTGAATGACAACCTTCTTTCTTACATCCATTTTCTTGATCTTAACACCGAATTTCTTTTCAAGTGTAGCCACAACCTTTCGATCAATAGCGTCAAGTTTTGCTTCCGTCAGATACTTGTCATATACTGCCATTTTACTTGCCCCCAAGTAATTTTGTTTTCTGCTCCAACCACTTGTTCTTTGTCTTCATTGCTTTCAGCGTGAATTCACCACTAAGCACTATTACAGCATAATCCAATAATTCATCCTTGATTTGTTTTTCGGATAATTTATCAAGCATATCTGTCTTCATCATTCCTTTGTTAATGTGTGTTCTAAGCATATCAAAAGCGTAGTCATTCATTTCTTTTTCGTTTGATACTTCCTTCGCTAGTTCATAATGGGTTTTCATTTTTTTCTTGAATGCTGCTGCTGCGCCTTTCATTACTTCTCTTGCACTGATACCTTTAATGATGACATCATTATTTGTGACTTCCACCTGTTCTTTCAACGGTGATTTGCTCTCATCCAGATAGTAGACATCACTGCTTCTCATCGATTTTCTTTCCATCATTTCATATTCTCCCTCAAAAAATAATCTATCATTCCTATGATTATGTTTACGTCTGTCTCCTGTCTTGTGGGAAAGGTAACACATCTCTTGTTTCCAAAATAGTATATTCCTTCTTCCCTGTGTTGGCTTATACCTTCTCCCCATGAAAATACAGGAACAGATTGCAAGTTTGCTATAGTTGTCCAATAGGATATAGGACAGACAACCGCTCTCGCTTCTGTTATGTGTTGGATGTTTTTCTTCCATCCACTTTCGAAATAATCTATTCTACCAAGTATACCATTATCTTTTCGAAAGTATGTGTTCTCATCACCAATCACCTTCACGTTATAGTTGTCGAGAAGGTGTTTATAAATCCATCTCATCTTCTGTTCGCTCTCAGTGCGGGTTGGAATAAATACTACTTTCCCTACTCCCTTCTCCACTCTGGCATCTATGGTTTCGAACACCTTATTGAATATTGGATAAGGTGGTGTCGATTTTACATAGTTCAGATGATAAAGATCGATATCTCTCTTGTTACATTTCTCTCGCTCAACGATGTCTTCTTTGAACTTCTTTACTATTATGCTAAAATCAGATTGCTTTATTTTGTTGTGTATATAGCCTGTCTGATTTCTTTCGTCTCTTGATAAATTTTCAAATACCGGGAGTCTGTTTTCTTCCGGTATAAAATCGTATAGAAAAAATCTGTTCGAATGTGTACTTATATAAACAATGTCATGGGGAACAACTTCTGTCAGCCATCTTGTATATGGTCTAAAAGTAAGTATCTCCTGTTCCATCGAACCGATATATGGGCCGCAAGCAAGTATCCGTCTCATTACTCTGTAATAATAACGTTACCGCTCCAAGGCTCCAACTGATCTTTCTTCAGTTCAAATTCATCATTATTGATTTTTACTACTTCTGTGTTCCGTAGAACATCAGAAAACACGCTGTCAGAAAGCATAAATCCATATTCATCGTCTCTTAAATTTTCAAAGTTCACCAGAACCTTGTTATTCTTTCTGAAAAACGTTATCAACGGCACGTCCTTTTTATTCTCCACATAATATTTTTTACTAGTATTTCTCAAGATGTAATTATACGTCTTCACGTTATCATCGATAACGAATCTGTTTGTTTTTGGGTATAGACGCAGGACAGTTTTTACTTTCGCTTCGTCTGGATCATCAAAACAGAATTTTATAAGATGTACTCTTGGGATAGACAGAAATTCTTGTATGGTTCTTTCGTTGATTTCAATATAATCCGTTCCAACTCTGGTCAGTCTCATTTTATAACATATTTCCTCCTAGGTCTTCAAGGCATTGAACGCTTCCAAAAACGAACCTGCATTTCTGCAAACAAATTCGTAAATATTTTCCATGCCCTTTACTCTGATGTTATTTATATCTTTACAATCAGAATACTTCTTCGGGTAAATAAAATATTTTACCTTGTGTGCATACTTGCTTGGGTTCTTTTTATGTGCGCCCACCATGAATTTCAAAAGAGACGATGCTCCCTGCTCATCTATCTTCGGATTATCGAAAGCAATGATGATGTCTTTATCGGTGAGCTTGAAAAGTTCCTTCAAGAAATCATCCTGAATCTCTGCGCCTAGCATGGACGTGCCTTGATGGTTTTCCACCATCCACGCATCAATCAACCCTTCAGCAACGATGATATTCATATCCCTGCTGAACAAATGTTGGTTCAGGATTACTTGCCCCTTTTCAAGAGTTGGGTTTTTGTACTTCGGTAGGATACTGTCTGTCATTGCTCTTGCTTGGAAGTAAACCATCGTTCCAAACTTGTCATAAACAGGCAATATGAATCTGTTCTTATAGTCTCCGTCATAGGCTAAAAATACCTTGTATGCGTCCGTAGGAATCGCTCTGTCGGCAATAAACTTTTTCAGAGTGTCTTGGTATCCCTTTAGCCTAAGACTATCATATACGTCCTCTGACGTGACACAATCTTTTAGAATGTGGCTGTGGTCTTCGAATTCAATCTCTTTTACTACCTTCTTGCGTTTGCGGTCTGATAATCGGAAAGTCAATCGTTCTGTCGCTCTATCCCAATTGAAAAGTTCTTTTCTTGCTTCCCCAATCGTGAGACCTTTTATATGGGAATACAACTGGATGAACGATCCTGATCTACCACAATTGAAACAGTGATATATAGGATTACCACCGTTCCAATCAAGATTGAATCTTCTCTTCCTACTGGATTTTTTGCTGTCTCCACAAAGCACACATCTGGCAAGGAAATGTGTTCCATTACCAGATGTGGACACCATTCTAAAATGTGTGTAGACAAAATCCGAAACTGTTTCTAAATCGATCATCCTTTTAGAAATCTATTGCGTCACGCATCTCCTGAAGCTTCTTGATCTGTTTGTCGAGTTTGGCAAGTTCTTTCTCTACACCCACCATATCTTTCATGGCTTCGACTTCGACTCTCTTCAACTTCAGTTCTTCTATCTCCCTATCTAATTCTTTTTCTGCTTCGGTCTCTTCAACGATATCCAATGAAGTGAACATCAGTTTCTTGATCCACAACTTCCAGTTGATAAAGACGAAAAGCAAAAGAAGTAAAAAAACAGCTAATGCTTGAAAAAACATGGCAACCCCCTTATTTTAGTAGTTCTGCTGCTAACCAGATTCCAAGAAAAACCATGACTATGATCAAAGCGATTCCAAAAGAAATCCATAGTGGTGATAACACCCACCACCATGACCAAGTTATGTATCCGGTCAGTTTCAATCCTATAAAAAGGATCGTCAGCAATCCTGCAAAGCCAATTCCACCGCTTCGTGTGTTATTACTACTCATCGTTTTCTCCTTTGTGAAAAGGAGTGACCTATACAAGCCGAGACCTATACAAGCCACTCCCCCAATCCAACTATGCTCCCTAGCGGGTCTTACTTCTTGATTTCAAGGTCAAGAGCAAGGTCTTTCGCTGTCTTTACTGCCAACATATCAATCAACTGCTGTGCTGCGTTCTGGGAACCACCGGCTTCTTTTCCACCCATGCTAACTGTGGGAACCCAATTGCCTTTGTAGTTCTCAATTGCCTGTGCGTAGCGTTCATTTACCGTTACCCACGCTTCCAACTTCTGTGCCAACGCACCGTCAGCTTCGATGATCAAACGTTTCTTTGTGGCAAGACCTTCACCTTCAAGGATGTTTGCTTGCTTCTGCTCTGCTGCGGCCTTCTTGTCAAGACGTGCAACCTCAAGACGTTTAGAAGCCTGAAGCTCTGCAACTTCTTTTTCTTTCTGAGCATCGACAACAGCCTTGATCTTTTCCTGCTCTTTTTCGTACTTCGCAATTGCTACGTTTTTCTTACCTTCAGCAACCGCTTTCAACTCATCTTGTTTTGCTTCTTCAGCTTTTGCTTTGGCGGTTTCAACAGCCATACGTGCCTTCTGTTGGGTTGAAATCTGTTCCTGAACTTTCTTTTCATAACGGAACTCTTTGATTTCAAAGTTTGCCAACTGAATGCCCGTTCCTTCAAGAGGATTCTTCTGGTGTTGTGGAACCCCTTCAACTTCACGAATGATCTTTACCTTCTTACGAACGGTTTCACCGGTAACAAGGTCTTCGATCTCACGGACTTCTTCATCGGTCTGATATACACCGTTCTGAATCTGATCTCTTGCCCATGTCACAAAGTCAAGGCGTTTTTCGGAATAAGATTCACGTGCAGTCATGAGGTTTGCTGTCGAGCGCAAAACGTTACGGACTGTAGGAAGAAGTAATTTGCTCTCCAAGTCTGGATACGTTTTGTGTCCACGGTCAACGGTCAAAGAAATTGCCTGTTGCTCACTGGTAGGCATCATGACACGAACTGTTCCTGATACACGGCACAGTGAACCATCCTGAAACCTTACTTCAATTGAAAGGTCTCTATCGGTGTCATCATCGGTATCTTTGTCGTGTGTGAAGAAAAAGGTTTCGGCTTTGGGCCATTCATCGATGTCACCAAAATTCTGCATCCATAAACCGGGTGTCATTTTTGCTGACATCGTTCCCGTGACTGCTGCCTGTTTGACCTGATATGTTCCCTTCTCTACCGTCTCAAAAATCTGCGGGATGCAGATGAGACCGATAAAAAAGACAAGAATCAGGAAACCATAGCCAAAAATTTTTGCGGGTTTCAAAGTAGGTCTTGTTCTCATACACAATCTCCTTTTCTACAAGTTATTGTTTACGCATCTCATACGTAAAAAGATGCAACCATTATATACCAAACAAAACCAAATGTACACATACTAAATTTACATACAGTCATATTCATGACAATCAAAGTCATACGGTGTGAATATAATAGGTAGGTCATTTTTTTCGTCTACATCAAAATGACCCACCGAACAGTAAACTCTTCCATCCTTCTTTTTACAGTTATAACAATTCCTGCACAACAATATATTAGAATTTGAAATCTTTTGCATCATTCTTTATCTCACGTCTAACGTCCGGTGGAAAGAGCTTGTAGAACTTCCTCATTTCGTTCTCAGCAACATTTAGACCTAGAGCCACATGAACCAGAGTTTCGAAAGGTTTTGTGTTGTTCATCTTCTTCATGCCATAGTAAAGCTTCTTCAATGACCTCTTCAGAGTGTTTGAAACAGCCTGTCTCTTTATTCCCAACTCTTCCGCAATTTCTGTTCCTGTCATAGGTCTTACAATGTTGCTGAAATCTCTCTCTCCTTTTCTTGTTCTCGCTTTCCGTCTTGTCATAGGCTACTCCTTTCTAAGGTTCAACCTATGCCTTGCATTGCGCCAGTTGGCGCAGATGTCTTCTGGCTTCTTGTGTCTGTTATAAAGTTGACATTTCACCATACCTAGTCTATCAGACAAGGCACCACTGCCGTAATGACAATTGGCGCAAGCCATCTTGTCATATGTCTCTTTGATCAAATCTTCGAACATGGTTATAGTACAAAATCGAACAAATGTCAAGAGCAATTACTATGACCGCAAGCGGTACACGAAAAACACCCCTCTATCGCTTTCATGGATGCACCACATTTCGGACACGGTTCACCACTCAGTTCTCCCTCATATTGCTTCCCTGAATAATATCGATCTAGCAACTTCGCAAGCCCATCTGGTATACTCAAAATTTGAGTCGGCTTCTTGTCCGAATCTTCGAACCTGAACCAAGTGGGTTTATCACTGTTCAGACCCATCAGGGTTTTGGTTATTTCTTCCACGGGAACCCCCTGCTGTAAAGCGATTGATGTTACCCTGCTAAGTGCTTCTGTCAACGTGTTCAACAATTGACCGCTCTTGCCAAGGTTGACAAATACTTCTAGCGGTTTTCCCTGATATTCAGAAACAGTCACGTACATTTGACCGTTGCCGGTTTCGATCTTATGCACAAATGAAGGTAGCTTTGCCGGTCTCTTGAATACTCCTGCCGGTTGTTCTTCCTTCGAAAATGTTATGGGTTGGTTTTTCTTCGATCCGTCTCTGTAGATCGTGATTCCCTTCAGCCTTTTTTCGTATGCATATTTATAGATTTCTGCGATCTCTTCTTTCGTTGTTTCCTTCGGAAGATTGACAGTGCTTGATATGGCAGTAGAACAATGTTTCTGGATTGCGGCTTGCATATCAATTCTGTCTGTATACTTCATATCATGAGCGACAACAAACGTCTCTCTTACGTCTTTAGGAATACCGTGGATACCTTTCAATGATCCTTCGTTCCTATGTATTCTATCAATCAGGTTATCAGTAAACCAACTTTCATTGTTGAATCTATTGTAGAATACTTCGTTTATCAATGTGGCTGTTGTTCCATCGATATAGTTTTTATCAAACGTCAATCCGAATATTGGCTCAATGCCGTAAGATGCATCACATGACAATGCTGTTGTTCCTGTTGGTTGACAGGTAGTAAACTGAATATTCCTTGCACCATGCTCCTTCAATAAAGCGAATGCTTCTTCGGCAAACTCGCAATTCTGATCAAGCCCAATGTGTTCAGACACAATACGTTCCATGTTGCTCTTATGAATATTGTACTGATGAAATGGGCCGTGTTCTTTTGCAAGTAACGCACTGCGTTTTACACAAGCAGTGGTCATAGTTCTCATTACTTCCCCGGCAAATTGCCTACCATGATGAGAATCATATTTCATGCCCAATAGATAAAGGGCATCACCCAGACCCATCATGCCAACACCTACGGGTCTGAATTTTTCCGTCATGACCCTGAAGCGATCTTTTCTTCTCATGCTCCTATCAGCACACTCTTCAGGGTATTCCATCCTATCAATAATGTTGTCCATCAAACCCATGACGGTGTATGATGTGTCTGCCAACCCCTGCCAATCAAAGGTCTGATCCGGTCTGACAAACTTGACAATATTGATAGCACTGAGATTGCAACAGTTGAATGGTATCAACGGTTGCTCTCCACATGGGTTTGTCGCTTCTATCAGATGCTTCGCTATCAACGGGTTGTATTCATTCATCCTGTCGATGAATATAATGCCGGGGTCTCCTGACTCCCATGCTGCTGAAGCAATCAAATCCCAAATCTCTTGTGGGTCTACTTCTCCAACTTGACTACCATCATACGGTGTATGCAAGTTGAATGGAATCTTGTCTTTCAATGATTGCATGAATTCATCGGTAATGTTCACCGAAATGTTCATGTTCGAAAAGAACCCATCTGTCAGCTTGCTTGTGATAAACTCTTTCGAATCTGGATGCCATACAGGAATGTTACACATGATAGCAGCACGTCTAACTCTACCACCGCTCTTTACTGCATGACCCACCACATCATAGAGCATCATGAAAATCTTCGGGCCTGATGATCTACCCTCTGGTGGAACATCCGGTTTCCCTTCGTAGATATACGCATCTCTTTCTCTTAGGTTTCCTAATGGTATACCTATCCCGGCACCAAATTGAAATATCTTCCTTGCTACACCGGCAACGTCAAAAATACTTTCCATTGAATCCTCTAGACCTGTTACATAACAGGCAGAGAAAACCTTATGGTCTGTACCTGCATTTAGGAAGACAGGTGTATTCGGTCTCCAAATATTTTCGTTCAAGAGGTTATAAGCAACCTCTTCTTCTTTTTCGTTCTTCGCAAATTCCTTTGCTACTCTTCTAAATGTATCGTCAATCGTTTCTGTCTGAAACGAATATAATTTCTCAAATTGTCTTCTTGCGTTCTCTGATAAATTAGGCATTCTCCTTTCTAATCATCTCCTGTTTATATTTTTCAAATTCTTCTTCGGTAGTCTCTCCTTTCAATTTGTTTATTCTCAATCTTTCACATAATCATTCTATATATTCCTATGGGCATACTCACGCACCATAAAACCGTGTTAATAAAAAATGCTATGATATGTTCATACCAATGAACAATTGGATAGTTAAGTTTCTTAGTCATCCATTCGCAAAATATTGCCCATAGCACACCGACAAACAAATACAGTATGATATATATAATCATAAGAATCTCCTTTCACAAAAAACAATTTTCCCAAAGTTGAGACCTATTATAGCCCATTTTTGGGAAAATGTCAAGGATTATTTTACAACCACTGATTGTTTACAAACGTCCATTTGACGGTCTTTTCCAGAGATTCATCAAATGTTATTGGCACTGTCCACCCCATACGTTCCATCTTGGTTCCGTCCAAGCTGTATCGTAAGTCGTGGCCGGGGCGGCTAGAATGAAAATCAACCATATCGTAATATAGTGGCTGTTGTAGTATGTCAGATATTTTTTGTGCAAGTTCCAGATTAGTTACTTCCTGCTCTCCAACAATGTTGTATATATCACGCTGTTGAAAACGCTCCATCAGGAAATGCACGGCATTAGCGACATTACGGGCATGAATGTAAAAGCGTGATCCTGATTTCTGTCTTGTTGGATCACTATGGATTGTCACTGATTTGCCTTCTATAATACTTCTTATGCACAGCGGAATATACTTCTCTGGATGTTGTCTCTCACCAAAAACGTTCATACAATGAGTTATGAATCCCGGTAGTTTGTACGTGTTCATATACGCCAATACCAACTGTTCCGCTCCTGCTTTCGTTGCAGAATAAGGATTGGTGCAGTTGTAGCGATCCCACTCCTTGTAGGTTTCTTTCAGGTATAGGTCATACCCATAATTATGTGCATCTTCAACCCAAGGTGGATTAACCCCCGGCATTGCTGCGGGGCCGAATACTTCGTCAGTTGAGAAGTAAATAAACGCTTTCAGGTTGTCGCACATACGGGCGAACTCAAGCAAATTTCCAGTTGCCACAACGTTTGAATAAACAAAACTCATGGGGTCTGTTATTGAATTATCCACATGAGTTTCCGCTGCTAGATGAAGTATATAGTCTGCATTGAAGCATTCTTGAGCAATACCGACTGATGTGGGTCTGGTAAGATCAAGAGCAAAAAAAGATACTCTCTTATCATCAAATGCATCTATGTCTCTTACTCTGTCGAGACCGCTTGCAGCATAGGTCAGTTTGTCAAAGATGTCAATTTCCCAATCGGTGTTGCGTAGAAAATGTTCAACTATATGATGTCCGATAAATCCTGCTCCACCAGTTATAATTACCTTCACAGTTTTACTCCTTTTTAGTCTATTGGCAGGATGCCTTTCTCTATCCTAGTAAGTTGTTCATCGAATGCTTCAAGTTCGATGTCGTTATTTAGATATTTCGCTTTTAATTCGTGAAGCATCTTTAGAGACTTTGAAAAAAATCTTCTCTGTTTCTTATCTTCTACAACTTTCAGTTGTTCAATATAAAAATTTTCTTCTTTCTTATATCGTGTAATAATTTCTGGTTCCGTTACCATTTTTACAATTTCTCCTTTTTTACTTCTTTTGTATATCGTTCACAATAATGTCGTTTTGGGCAAAGTTCGCAGGATAATCTGTGTAGATATCTATATATTCTATTGTTGCTCCAATCCCATGATCTCATCCAATCTGTCCTTACATTTATTCGTGCATAATAAATCCTTTGGACAAGATTTCCCAATATAAATGCTATAATCAATTTCCATATCATATATTCAATCTTGCTTTTACTGCTTCAATCTGGAAATCATAGCAGTGTAATTTCAAACTTGAAAAGGACAGTGGCCCCATCTCAATTCCAAGTTCATTTGATATATATTCTCCAAGCATAGTGATGCCGCCCATATTTTCGGGAAACCCTGCATACAAATCCCAAGAGCGGAATATCACTGCCATATGAAGCCTATTATCTTTTATATGTGTATCTATGCCACGTAAGCACGGGCTTGTTTGTCTTTCGGTTTCGGTTTCGTATGGTATATCATAAGCAAAATTACTTTCTGGATATCCAACCTGAATATACGCATGATTGTTACCGAAACCTCTTTCCTTGTAATGTTTTATAGCCCACTCTACCTGATTGGGAACATGGGCCACGCATTTCAATCTACTTGAATTGATACTTGCATTTTCCACAATATCAATATCATGTTTTGGAAGAACATAGTCACCACCCACGATCCAAGTCGCATACTTGTAATGGTTGTTAGCGTCAAGCGTACCGTCCATTATATAATTCACGAAATACTTCTCTATTTCTTCATCGGTGGTTACTGGTGGTACACCATCTGGCATGATAGGTGCTAAAGGTCTTGTAGTTGGGTAGTAAATTGTTCCCGCAACATAATCAAACTCAAGTCGGTTCGATCCTTCAAAACTACCCGCATCTATATGATTTTTTCTACCATGTTTGTAGACTTCGCTTAGAAGCCTGAACCACATGGAGTCCAATGTCTTTTCTTCAATGAATATCGATTTCAAATAACATATCCTCCAATTTGCCATCTGGTACTCTCAGAAATTCTCTGTTTATCCAGAACACCTTCCCGTTCTGCCAGAACTTAGGGTTTTTTGGGTCTCTGAATATAAACTTATAATCAAATCTGGGGTCTAACGATCTCACAATATCAATTTCCATATCCCTATCGTAAACGTGTTCGTAAATGATCGGTAAATATAGAATACCGTTTGTCCTTTTTGGAAAAAAACTATGTGCTGACCCTGATAGTTTTACTTCTCTTTTTATCTTTGCTTTCATAATCCCGGTATCACTCTTGGTTCAGGAATGTCTTCATTATCGTCATCGTGGGTTATATCTTGCCAGTACACCCATTCACCTCTGTTTACAATACACTTCACATGACGGCCTTGACCATAGAAAATCAACTTACCATGTTCCATGTTTACCGTTCTTGCTGATATATATATAATACCATTGTTTATTGATGATGTTAGTTTCACTTTATACTCGTTCATCACATTTTCTCCTAATATAGAATGGGGAGTCTGGGAAGACCCCCCATTCGTTTTATTTATCGTCTGTAGATTGTCTCTCTTCCTTCTTCATCAAACTTTTCTACTACAAACGTTGTTTCATACTCAGGTATGTTTTCTTCGTAATATCTAATTGCTTCTTCTACATCCGTAGACACAAAACAGCTTCCGTATCCATATGGCATCTGCCACTCATTTTCGAACTGGTCTCTTACCATTTTATCAACTACTGCAAATCTAGGTATCATAATGAATCCTCCTAAAAAAACTTCTGTAAATTTTCATCACCCTCTACCTCATCCAGTAACGCAATTAGAACGTCACCATGACACGGCAAAGGCGCACAATAACACCCAAGTATTTTTCCTCTCAGTTCGTCCAAGTCACTTAGCAGACTTGGATTACTTCTTATGTATTCTTCGTATCTCCGTATCACCTCCATTCTATTTCCGTCTTCTCCTATACGGAACGGGTTGCCCCATTTTGACGGTCTACCTATGTATACGTCATATGGGCCTGTGTTTATGTTTACTACCTTTGACATATAATACTTAGTTCCAATTCGTTTCTGTCTTCAAAAATGATTTTCCAATTGCTATCAAATATACTTTTCAACTCTGCCATATTTGGAAACAGAAAATAGTGTCCTGCTCTTGTTGGAACTGCTCTTTTTACCTGTCTGGGAACCCTTACAAAAACAATGCCACCATCCTCTAATGCATCATAAATATTGCTTATAACTCTTTTCGGATTTGGACAATGTTCGATACAATGAGAAGTAATGCAGGTATGGAATTTTCTATCAAGTTTGAAATCCATTGCATCAGCAACCTCTCCCTTATGCCCTCTTTCCAATAATCGCTTTATAGCATCCGGTGATATATCGATTCCATACAGGTCAGTGAATCCTGCTTCTTGAAGGAAGTCGAAAAGAAATCCTTCTCTGACACCGACTTCCAATAATGGTTTGTCTTTCTCAGCAAACTCTTCCATGATACCAACTATATTGAGATAGCGGGGAGTATTTTTCTCCTTCATGTTTGGTCTGCTTAGATAGTCTTTGGTCTTTCTTATGTTTCTTTCTTTGTAACCCATCTTCCTTTATCATCAACAATTTCGACCTTCAGATTTTCCGGTCTCATTTGTTCTTCTACAATTTCTTCGATTTTCTTTTTGTTTATGATCTCCTGTGCCTTTCTGTTTATCCACAATTTGAATTTTGGATGTTCAGATAGTCGCTTGAAAGCAATCTTCTTGTTTTGGAGTTGGCTCCTTTCTTCTCTGCTTTCCCCAACGACACCAGACTCCTTATGGATAATGCGAACACCCGTATTTCTCTTGTTCTGGTTCTGTCCACCTTTACCACCAGAACGAAAGGTCTGTACGTCTAAATCTTTCTTGGTTACTGAAAATAAGTGTTCTCTCATGACTCTATAAATTTCCTTGTCATTTACAACTCAAAAAAATCGCCCTCATATGTTTGATCTAGATTTATTACTTCGCACAGGCGCATCGGGATATCATACATATACTCTCCACTCCTATGTCTCTTGTTTGGTATCTCCTTCAGATACCTATCTTTCAAGTCTATCCCGTGAACGACAACGGCATTGGTCATATCATGGTTCAAAACGAAAAATGTAACCTTGCCATACTTGTCTATCAAACGTTTCTTCCTGTACAATATATGTACAGTCTGGGGCCAAAAATTTCCCTCTCTCCACCCAAACTCTTTTACTTCTGCTTCGATATATCCAGTTACTATCGGATTTTCCTTTACTATCAGGTCTGGGCCTTTTGTTTCTTTGTCATCGATTAGATTCAACAAAATCCAATCTTTTATCTTCTCCTTTGATTTCTGATCATATTTTTCATACAAGTCCTTTCGAAATACATAGTCCGTTGTTATGTAACTCACTAACCAAAGTTCCTCCTAGTACATTTTCATAAGCCTGTTCTCTACCATATGATACTTCTCCAAATACTCACGCATGTTATGTTTCTTGAAAAACTGGTAGATATTATCAGGTGGTGGATAGGTAGTATTCAAATACTGATCCATAACCCTGTCCACGATTGTATTGGGTATCTTTTGAAAATCGATTAGAACCCTGTTGCGGTGGAAGTTCTTCTCTGGGTCAACTTCTACATCATACTTCTTATAGCGACCTCTATCAGACAACCATTTCTTATACCCTATGGTTTTCACTTCCCGCAGGGCCTTCTCTCCAAATCCCGGTTTTCTCTTACCCTCAGTCTGCTCCGTCTTGCCCCAATTATCGGGCGTGATAACATTGAATATGTCATCTTTAGGTTGACCCAATAAACACTTGTCAATAACGAATCCTTGCGGGTTAGAGCATTGAATATACTTCTTTTTTGTGGGGTTATACACTTTTACTCTGTCTGAACACAACTGGTTGTAGTCTTCATCGTTAGAAACGATGATGCACTTATTATTGGTGTGCAGGGATACCACTGCAATGATATCATCTGCTTCTGCTGAACGAATTTGTAAGACTTTGAATGGCATATGGTGTTTCAACTCTCTGGACAAATTTACCATTTCTTTGAAAACACATTCCCAATCAATTTTATCGTCTCTTTGTTTCTTTCTACTTTCTTTATACCGTGGAAAATATGCTTTTCTCCACGTATTCTTGTTATCTATGGCTACTACAACTTCATTGATATTTCTATCTAACCATAATGTTTTATAGATTGAATCAAAAACAAAATAACGCCACAGTGAAAATTTTGGATCATTCTTTATATCAACATCTTTCGAAAATAAGGCTCTAAAACATAGATTATTGAAATCTATCAACACAACATTTTTCATCTGACTAAATCCTTTCTGTAGACCACACTAACACGTTTTTAGATAAAAGTAAACTACTTATCTATTTCTGTAGTGTAGTATTGGGGAATTTTACTTTATGACACCCAACCTCTTCAGAAGCTTTTTGTCTTCTCTTGAACATCTTCTCTCATCAAACAATTCATTATCAACCATTACACCACCAAAGGTATACTGCTTGATTCTATAGATAGGAAACCAATCATCGACATCATGAATGCGAAACTCTGTCTCATTATTCCTTGACTTTACTATAGACCCCATGACGTGACGTATGTAAGGCACACCGCTGTCATCTATAAAAGGAGAAGAGAAAGCATACGCTATCTCTCCTACCATTGGTTTTACATTTATACTTATCATCATTTTGGCTTGCCTATGTAACGCATAAAACCATCATCTTTGTTTCTGATATAAAACGGTCTATTATATCTTGTCTTGGAATGATACTGTTGCACACTACTTCCTGAATTGAAACGCAGTCTTCTTCTATCGATTTTCATGTTTCTGTAGAAATCATCCTTTTCAACGTCAAATACCGGAACACCGTTTCTCTCACCATCTGCAAAAATACCATCGACATCGGTTTTGAATCCTCTTGGATCATTACCATTATCTGTCTTAGGTGGCTCAACGGTAGTCACTTCATGATCCGCTTTGATATTCTGATCTTGTGCGCTGTCTCCCTCTATTCCTGATAATACTCCCATTACTACTTTTCCTCCTAGTTACAAGTTTTTGAATTTTCCTCAACAACAATGCCAAACAATTCGTTTATAAGCTGTTTGTCTGCATCAACAGGCCCCGGCCCCTTGCCCATATAAACATATATTGTCTGGTTTTCTTCATATATTTTTTTGAAACCTTCAGTGAAATCACCAACTCCATCTCCGGTGAAATCCATCACTTGAAACATTTCTGTGTCACTTTCAATTTCTTCTATTACACAAACTTCTGTTCCATCATCGTATGTTACACATTCACATAAATCCATCAATTCAAATACACCCAGACCATCGGGGGTCATCCCCAATCTCTTTTCTGTCTGGGCAAAACTCACTGTAACAAAAAACAAGCCCATCAATAAAGCTACTAATAATTTTTTCATAATATTTTCTCCTATAAAAAGTTATCTTGTCTGTACATGAGAAGAAGTTCCCAATCAGTGTATGCTTTGTATACATACTTAGGAATTTTTACTTCTATGTTTTCCATTTTCTGACCGGCAACCACATCAATCGGAAAATTATTTAGTGCAACACCACCAACCATTCTTTTGCCTATGAAATAGACGATCATCATGTCAACATCTACCAGAACCCGCTTGAATTCTATGTCATAAGATATTTTTACAAATACACCCTCATCTACTACATTCGTTCTGATGATCCGCACACTAGAATCTTCTCTCTGTGTAATCTCACTACTTGCAAACGCTACACCACAAACAAGTAATAGTGCTATAAGCACCGTGGCTAGCTTTTTCATTAGTCCTCCCGCATGAGAAATTCCTCTGCGAGAAAGGCAAGTTCTTTTCGTGTTACTGCTTCGTTACCGATAATCTTTTTGAATATCTTCTTCACAACCCCTGTCTTCTTCTTCTTAGTTTCGCTCTCCGCTTCTCTATCATCCGGTTTCTGAATATCGATTACAGATTTACCTTTCCCTGTAAGCAGAGGTTTAGCAAATTTTTTGTAATGAACTTTCTTCCTACCATCCAAACCAAGATAATACTTCATGAAAAATGATTTCAATCCTTTTTCTTTCATCTTGTTTACAAGTTCAGAGAATTCTTTGTTGTTAGGAATAAGCTCTTCTTCCCTAACCATCTTATCAAATATAAATGCAACAACTAAATCTGCGAATTCTTCTTTCGAAACATCTATCTTCATTGTAGGTGTCCTTTTAGTTTATCCGGTGGGAGTTTTTTGAGAAAGTTCATAAAGTCAAAAAACACTACTTCAGGTAGTTCATCGTCTCTAAACTTTATACTCATAGAAGGAAGTTGTGATAGCGGGGTAAACCTCTCAAAATCCATTCTACTGATTCCAGTTATAATTTGCTTTCCCTTCTTTCTATATATCAACATCGGCATCTTTCCTGCATTTATAGCATCACCGACACACTGTTGCCAAAATAGTTTTATTCCAAATCCCTTTATCTCTTTGAAATGCTGCCAAACTGAAGTACTTGGATATCCAGTTTTTGCTTCTATGGATATCTTGTTTGTGAAGAATTTTGCTTCTTCTGAAATTCCAATTATATCTCCTGATAGTGTTTCATTCTGCTCATGAATTGTCGCTAACGCACCACTAGCGGGCATTCTCCAAAAAGCGTAAGGCTTCTTCTTTCCGGTCAACCAGAAAGTCAACTCCTTGCTTATGTACCTTTCAAACTCTCCACCTTTTCCACTCATCTTCACAGTCTCCGATATTATTTATATCAGAGACCACAAAAAAAAGAAGGGAATCTGGTATAAGCAGATTCCCTTCTACAACCTAATACCCTGTCGGAATCGAACCGACATCTCTGTTCCTCACAGTGTAGTTTCCATATTACTACCAAGGGCCATCTAATAATAACTCTACTATAATAATAACATATCTAATATATCGAATATTACGTTCAGGGTTGGTAAGCCCGTTCTTCGCACCGATTTACCATTCACGCTCATCTAGGTGTGGTTTCAAGGTACTTAGGTGTCGGCACCGAAATTAGTTACTGTAAGCCTTTTCCCCCTAAAGTCTCAGCGTGTGACGTACCCTTCTAACTAACTTACAATTACGTGTGACGTACCCTTCTAACTAACTTACAATTACTTCTTCCACCTTTTCTTCGGTGGAATCCTGTGAATCACCGATCTGAACTTTCTTCGGCTCTTCGGTTTTGTATACAAGCGTCAATGTAAGGATTCCATCTGTAACATTAGCAGTAACATTTTCTGGTTCCCCCACAGAGAATTGCTTATATACCTTTGCTTGACCGACTTGCTTCTCCTGATCGAACTCCCGTTCACCTTTGATGGTTGCAATACCATCTCCGACTTCTACGGTTAGATTGTCCTTATTGAAGCCCGGTACTTCAACTTGAACAGTGTAAGTTCCATCAGCAACCTTATGGCACTTGTTTCCAAAGCAAGCGTCAAAGTCTCTGAACATACCCTCCATCAGACTTTCCATTTCACTGAAAATATCTGATCTACCTCTTCCTCTCCAACGTTGCGGTATATCTCTTCTTCTAAACGGAACTAAATCAAACATAAGCCAAACCCTCCTAGTAATTATATTTTTGGTTTTACTACCAATTTGACTAAAATATAATCACTATTTTGGGATTGTCAAGTCTACATCCTAATTCTGCTGTTTGATTCAACAAAGTCAATTCTGTTCTTCAAATTTTCAATGTAATCTATTACTTCTTTTTTGTCCTTCAAACATTCTTTGTCTTCAAACAATAGATTTTTCAACGTAGGTATTGATATATATAGTTCGCTTCCAACTAGTAATGGTGTTATTTCCATCTTACATACCATCCAATTCTTTTAGAAGTTCATCATCAGATATATCATCGTCATCGGTGTCTGGAATATCACTTGTGTCGATCTCATCCAACTCAGCGGTGGCAGAAGAATTTACTTCCTGCTTTGGTTCATCTTCTACTGCACCAATGTGTCTTTCCCATTCACTCTTGACGTAATCAAACAGATGCTCACCCTTCAATGTTTGGAGAATGAATTCATCATCTCTCTTCAGATTGGTAACATACTCTTCAAGATCAAATCTGTGTTCCATGATATCTTCGATCTCTTTTTCTGTTCCAAGTGCTGATGGTTTTCTTGCAAATCCAGACATTGAATAATCGGGCCAAATCATTCCATTCTGATCACGTTTTGTTGCGCCAACCTTCAGAATGAAATTATAACCGCTATCACTTGGATCAAATATCTCGTAACCCAGACCGTGTTTGGTATCAACAATTTCTTCCTTCAGCAATGCTTCTACCTTGCCGGGGAACTCGTACAGTTTTACTTTACCTGCTGACTTGTCATCGTCTTCCAGTTCAACATCACGTGGATCATCTGCTACGTAGAAGTTACCAACAAACTTTTCCTTGCGTTTGTACTGTGCCGCTGCCTTCTTGTCAGCGGGGGTTCCCCTGTAAAGCTGTGATACCACTGAACACCAAGGACAATACTTGGTGAATTCATCGGTCTTAGGACAAATCAGGAATATCCATTTGTCTCCTGATCTGAACATATGGTAGTAATACCTCTTATAAGGCACACCGTTTGAGTCTTGCAAAAATCGACCTTCATAAATCTTCGGTTTGTCTGCTGTTCCCTTTTCTGGGGTTTTCCAGACGAAATCGCTTCGTCTTAGTCCTGATCCTTCAGGTGGTTGGTTTTCTTGTTCTTCTTTCTTGATTCCTTGAAATTTGTCAAATGCTTCTTTATTTACCCATTTACTCATAGTTATAGTTTATAAAATCCTCCTACAAATTAGTATGCTATCTATATAACATACTTCCCACATTTTGTACACATCTTATCTGCCTTCATTCAGATTTTTTTCTTTATATTCTTCTTCGTTGATTTTCTTCTTATCCTTCCAAAGAGGATCACCATCTGGTGAAGGGTCTTGTAGAAGCTCTCCTTCAGGTAGAGGGTCTTTTATCATCTCGCCCTCTTCCTTTTTATCCTTCAGGTACTTATCCTTGTCATATTTCTTGCTCATCTGTTTCTTCATCATCTCCCGTTTTATTTACTGCTGTATCCTGCCAGTAGTCCTTTACTGCCTTTTTACCTACTCTTCTTTCCATGTAAAAATTTTCCATACTGCTATTCAATGTATGTGTTGCGTTTTCATATCCAACCGCTGATTTCTGAAAGCTTGCCGTTGCTGCCCTAGCCACACCAATATCCTGTGACTGTTCAAACAATTGCTCTTCGGTCATGTCACTGCTTGAACCCATGTACGTTACAGTCCAATTACCTTCTGCTTCCAGTTCATTGATAAGGTTTTTGATCTGCACACCCTTGTATTCCCGTGAAGCATTTTCTTCCCCATCAGTAATAACAATGACCAGAACGGAAATGTCTTTGTCATTATATTCCATAACTGTCTGCTTCAGTTTCAGAACGGTCATACCAACAGCATCGTGCAACGGTGTGCCACCACCAACAGCCCACTCTTCCAGTTCTTTGACCTGATCAACGTGTCTGTTGATGTATGCTGCCTGTATATCAGGTTCTTGGTGGAAACCTTGACCTGAGTATTTTGTAGTAAAACTGATCAATGAAACTAATGTCTCCTGATCATTTTGTTCTCTAGCAAGCTTTAGCTGTTCGTTGAAACTATCTATAACGAACTTTTCACTTCCACCCATGCTCCCACTGCGATCCACAACGAAAGCGACCAGATTGATTTTCTCCTTCTCAATCAATCCTTCTTCAAACTCATCTAAGATATCATCGAAATTTCCCATCTATAAATCCTCTCCTTTATCTGTTTAGTGAATGGTTCAATGTCATCCAGTGCCATTACTATCTCCCTGTATCTCTGGGTTATATAAGGAATATAAGCAATCTCTTCTTCCCTGAATTGTAATAACCCTGCCGTACAGAGAATCACCAGAAAATACTGATCGACCTTATTATCAAGATAGTGTCTTACAGGCAACGAATGACCATTACTTTCTAACATACAATATCTGCCTATAGTGGCAATGTTGTTTTTCTTACAATAGTTGATAGCGAACTTCATTGAATCCACTATCGACTTCTTACACAACGCATCGTTTCTCTTTTTGATCTTATCACGCTGAATATACAGGTGCATGATCTTTTTTTCAAAGAACTTGATATATGAGAAGTTCTTACCAAACAGTTCGAACCCGCAAGCAAAATAATCCACGGGTCTGATTCCTTCCCACTTGGTACTGAAGTATTTGGTAGCATAAACCAATGCTTCCCTATTCTTCTCGCTCAAGCGTTCTCTGAAATGTTTGTCAAAATCCTTTGGTAATCTATACGGTCTACCTATGAATTGTGACTGTGCAATTCTAAACGATTCATAAACTTCTTCGGGTGTCATTCCTTATTCTCCACAATTCTGTTGCTTGACAACAATGACCCTCTTGACCAAAGATATCCTGAACCCCTGAAACGTTCAGGATTATACGCAACAGAGTTGGGTTTTCTTCCATGTATTCATTCCATAGTTGTGAGTACAGTTGGCACACTTCTTCTTGGTTGGTTGCCTTCTTACCTTTCGCTTCTCTCCACGTCAGACCTGTAGACCCATCAGGAAATATCTTTGCTGCCTGATAAATCTCTTCGATGGATTTATTGTCACGGCTTCTTATACGTGCAAAGAAAGCTGAAAAGCGTTTGTCACCTCTGGAACTACATTCCAGAAATGGTTCTTCACCATGACGAATCATGTCGCTATATCAACCATCCATTCTTTTGTCTTCTCGTTGATATACGGATCGGATTTCGCAAGAAGAACACCGCTGTCTGTTCCATCACCAAAAAGAATTCTGAATACGTCACCCTTACGTAGAAATTTGTAATGTGAACGAACCCAATATCTTTTCCCACTTTCGGCTTCACACATCTTTTCTATTGGTCTTCCTTTCATATTCTCCCTTTCTGTATGGGTTTCCGAAATCTGTTTTGCGTTCTGGGCCACAGGCATCGAACATAGGCCAATACTTTTCTGGTATGATTGAATATGCTGCGCCTTGTGGTCTCATTTTTCTTCTTCTTGCACAATAAAGAATATATCCAACTTCCCAACCACCATCCTTCAGTGATTCCTCAAAAAGCGTCAGATCGTCTTCTGTTATCTCTTCTGCATCTCCTGTTCCCCACCAGAATATATCATTACATAACACTCTGAACTCCATATCTTTTGTCCAGAAAATATTATCCCATCCATGAAAAACATCATATTTGGCAATGATCTTCAAAAGTTTGATAACAGAACCATCCGTAAGGTTTTCGGTAATCATAACATACTCCTTTTCAATTGTACACGCTTATGGCAATCTATGACCGAATGCGTTCAAATAAGTGTTTATATATTTCTTCAGGTTGTCGTTTTCTTCCCACCATAGTTGACCATAAATCTTCTTGTATTCCTTATTGAACACATCTGCTCTATAGTCTATGTCTCCTACCATCTTTTCAATCTCTGCGATCATCTCTTCATCGTTCTTGACTCTCACAGTAGCATTCTTGTATGGTTCGACATCGGAGTAAATTCCCGGTGAGCCAAGTGCCGTATACTCAAGCTGTTTGATGTTTGACTTGCTATAATTGAATTCAAGGTCTTCCAATGGTGCAAGACATATATCAGGCTCAATCGCTTTTACTGCTGATGGATATTGAAAGATGTTCTTCCAATTATGGAACTTCACTTTACCTTCTGATCTCATGTCGTTCAGTTCCAAAGGCCACGCACCTTGAAAATGCCATTCGTAGATGTCTGCTGTCTTACGGATAAACTTCACCATCTCTTTACCAAAATCACCACCGGTTGCGGATTGGGTGATTCCCGGTATAGCAAAATGGTTCTGACTACCCGCCCACAGAATTTTTATTTTGCTTCCTTCTTCGTAGTAATCATGTGCAGGGAATATTTCTCCCCAGACAAATTTCGGAAGGTGGTTAGGAATGACACTGATGTTGTTATTATACTTCGAATATACTTTCTTCAAATAATCGGTTGACACCATTACTGCATCTGAAATCTGAAGCATCGTTTCAACATAGTGTGCGTTCTTGTCGTAGTATTTGTGGGCAAAGTTCCACTCTGGAATACCAAACAACATATCATCGATCTCATAGATAAGAGGAACTTTGATCTCTTTCTGGATTTCCGTCTTGAAGTGTTTGTATATTTGCAAGTGGTGTTCTGTTGCCGATCTCTGGAATTGTACAAACGTGTGGCCTTTGTAAAAATCCTTTTCTCTAACGTATTGAGAAAGATAGGTAGAAAGAACTTGGATGTCTTTCTGTTGGTAGTGGTTGAGCAAAAGATAAGGATACATAACCCTTATGGTTCCACATCCTTGAACGTCTCCCAGATAACTTAGAAATGATATTCTTGCGGGTGTGTCTAACTTCTTTACTACTTTTGTGGTTTTCTTCTTCTTTCCTTTCTTTGACATATTAGTTGCATCACATTCTCCTATAAAAGTGAGGGGGCTTTGTGCTTCTTATGAACCCTGATTCTGGCTAGCCCAACCGGAAGAGGTGTATCTACCCTAAGAGCGGAATTCTTGGGGAGTTTGACTTTCCGATAGAATCATTTCATCAGGTGACACTGGTTATTTCACCCCCTAGCCCATACATACTTTTATTTATTCTTGAAGAGGTCTTCAATCAACCTATTTATTCCCATGCTATTCATTTTCAAGCGTAGAAATTCTGAAATGGTTGGTTGATATGCCTTCTTCTTTGGGTACATCTTTGCTTCGTTACAGGTCTTGCTACCTTTTGCATTGTTACATGGTTTACAAGATGCAACGCAGTTTTCAAACGTAGACTTACCACCACGTGACTTAGGCATGATGTGGTCAATGGTAAGCCTTTGTCCAGTTGTACCACAGTAAGCACATTCAAATCCATCACGCACATACACGTTCTTCTTTGAAAAAGGCACACGTGTCTTGTATATGGTACGAATGAACTTGATCAATTTCAGTACCGCAGGAATTTTGCAGACCTGTCCGGTAGCGGTCTTGATACAATTATCAGCCCACTTTACTACCGTTGCTTTCTCTTTAGCAATAAGCTTGAATGCTTTTTGCCATGAAACAATGTTCAAGAAAGAATAGTCTGAATTCAATACAATTACTTGTGCGTACATAGATTACTCCTTTCCTAATAATTTTTTTACGTCTTCCGTCTCCTTCAACTGCTTGATAAATTGTTCATATTCCTTTGCACATTGTTCCCTAGTGTATTTATACTCCTGACCGCCATCACGCTTGACGGTAATTGAATCAATATCTCTAAGGCACCATTCGCAAAGGTATTCGTTTGTATCCACTTCATTGCAAAACTGAGGTGGAAAAAACTTTCTACACTTTTGACATAACGGCATATATGTATTTACTCCTATTGTATTTCGAATATTTCGATTTCTTCGATAACCTTTTTCCCTTCATCAATGAAGTTCTTCACATATGAGGGTGGGTTCTTTGTTTTGATATAATTGTTTATATCCTGTTTTATCCTGTCATCAGAAAATTGCCACGGTGAATGTTCTTCCATAGCAATCTTGAATATATCAAAAACGTTCTTCTCTGTAATGTAACATAACTTGTGAATGTAGTCATCATAAGTCTTTGGTTTGTTTATCTTGTGTTTCTGATGCTTGACCATGAGGTTCTTCATCATGTGTGTTGCAAGAATCAGTGCCGCAATTGCAAACCAATCAATCGCCATGACAACGTACCCCCCTATTTTTTATTTCACAGGGGAGCATCATGTCCGGTGTTTCTTCCAGAACTTTCGGATTCGGCTCTTCTTCTACTACTACTCCCTTGCCAATACCAATGTGTTCCAGAATCTTCCCTTTGATAGTGACGATCCTTTCAATGATTCCCATGATAGTCTCCTTTTCAGTTTATTAGTTCTTCACGTATATATTTATGTGCTTCATACTCATTTCTGAAGTGACCAAACGTAAAGCTGTCGTTACTGAATTTGTGTGTTAGTTTTATTGCAAAACAACCCACTGATGGTATTACTTCTATTCTATCATACGAAATAAGATCGTAATATTTACCTTCAATTTTTTTCCATTTTTGCATCGTCCTGTTTGTCCTCTGGATACAGTTCTCTACGGTATGATCCAGATTCAAGCTCAGAGATAATAACTTCTCTCATCTTTCTTATCTGTCCTACCGTAATAGCATCCAACTGACCATCCATTTCCAAACGATAGAAGGTATTCTGAACAACCTTTTCACTACTGTCAAGTTTTTGGTTAGACGAAAGTGACCGCACGGTTGCTTCCACCGAATCACAAATCATCAATACTGCTGATTCAATAGATTGAGGTGGCTTACATTTGTATCTAAACGTATCAGAGTTTATATCACCCGCTTTCTCAGCAAAGTATCTCAGAACAGTATTGCCATGATGTTGTGATACCCACTGAATTACTTCCCTTGGCATCTCATCTATCTGAATCATAATCATAATCGAATCACTTATATGCTTCGTGATAATGTGATATGACATCTCTGGTGTTATATCATCGTGGATATTTACTCCATTCTGGTTCTCTGTAAAAGCGTTTGAATAATTTATCTTTCCGATATCATGATACATTGCTGCTGTCTTCATCATATCTGTGTCAATACCCAATTCCAAAGATACTGCTTCAACCAATTGTGCAACCGATTGTGAATGTTTGTACGTTCCGTTAGCAGTCAATCTCAATGCTTCCATCAATGGATGCTTTGGATCAATAAGGTCTTTCAGCGAAATATCTTTATCTTCGTCTGCCATCATACTATCCTTTCTTGTTTTTCAGTTTTATTGTGATATCCTCTCCACTTTTTACTGCTTCATGTAATTCCTTGGATGTTTTGTATCTTGCAGTGCCTTTTATTATCTCCTTTGTTCTTCCACAACGCTTTCTTTTACATATTTCAATAAACTCTAATTGTACAACACCGTTTGTTATTGCACCACAAACACGAATCTGGATATCGTCTTTATGACCAAATAATTTACATTTCCAATATGTATAATCTTTTCTAGATTGCCTTTTCTTCATTCATAACAACCCTCTGTATTCTATCAGAAAGCTCTTTCGCAGGTAATGTACCTACGATTTGGTCTACTACTTCTCCACCTTCTAAAATCAAAATGGTTGGTACTGACCGAATTCCGAAAGAAGCTGTTGTTGTCGGTGCTTCATCAATATCCATTTTGTAGACACCGACACCGTTGCCATACCAACGTGATGCAACTTCTTCCATGATTGGCCCCATCATTCTGCAAGGGCCACACCATTTCGCCCAGAAATCTACCACTATAACATTTTTACTTTTTTTGATCTGGTCAAAATTCTGATCATTGGCTATTTTCAACATTTTTACTTTTCTTCCTCCACTATAATTTCTTCTTCCGTTGTTTCAGTGCATTCCTCTTCGGTACACTCTTCTATTATAACACATCCACAATTGTCATCATCACACATACATTCTTCTTCACTACTGCAATTGCTCTCTTCTTCTGGTGAGCAACCTTGACAATGACCGCAATCTCCCATGTGTTTTCTCCTTTTTCGAAAATGGTTTCCCCCTTCCCATCATAATAATGGGTACGCATAAAAAAGCGTAAAGGAAACAAGATATCACAAACAACACTATTCTTAGTATGTCTGTTATTTTTATCATATACGATATAGATTTCTCAAATCTTCATTGCTGAAGTTCGTGATGGAATCTTTCAAAAACTTCCACCCATGTTTCTTTGCCATCAGGACATATTCTTTTACGTCCAGATGTCGAGAAGAATCAAAAGAACTTGCATCCCGTTGACGATACTTGTTATAGTGCAACTTTACTTCTTCGAAAGTTGGTTGTTCGTTCCTCTGTATACTTCTCACGCTTTTAGTAATACTATTGACAAAGTTTTGAACCGCATCCCGGTTTTCTCCCGGCTTGATCTTTATCGACCTTCCTTTCACGGTTCCTTCTATGCCCCTTGCTTTCATAGCTTCTCTTACAAATTTCGTACTGTTTCTTGCATTTGATAGTCTGGGTCTCAAATACAATGTCAAGTAGTAAAACCGTAAATGCTTGTATATCAAATGATACCACACAGCTTCTAATTGTTCAAACATGATGATGGTCTCCTTTCGATACCTGTATTTATTTACTCCAAATATCCTATACCACCATTTACAGGCAATGTACACTCGTTGAATTTGATGGTGTAGACTATCACTGGTTTCCCAATTTTGTATGCCGATCTAATAAATCCTTTGGTTACAATGCGTTCAGGTGCAACGATAATGTCTCCCCTGTACTTACAGAGTGACCTCAGAAACATAAATTTTTTTACTTCTTTTGGTGAAAACGCCAATACCAAAAACGGTAACACATACTTCTTCTTCCATTGAAGAAGTATCATTACATCATCATGAAAAGAGCAAACCACAACCTTATCAAACGCATTGTGATATTCAAGGATTCGCATCAATTCGTTTACTGCTTCTCCCCCTGTGTTCCATCCATTGTAATCCGAATCCTTTATATCAACACAGAAGTATGTACCACGAATTTTTTCAAGCACGTCTTCAAAAAGCACGAACCCCCTGTCTACCCAATAAGCGGCAATGCGATCCGCAATCCTTGTTTTACTGAAGCTATCCTTATCATGATCATCGTGACAACAAATCAATTTACAGTCTTTGGTCAATCTCAAATCTGTTTCAACGTTACCAGTTCTGGCAGCAATCGTAAATGCTTCCATAGTGTTCTCTTCATAGAAGCTGTCCACCCAGACCTTGCCCCTATGATAGAACGGCACATGAACATTATTGAATAGATATGTGTTTATTCTTTCCATATCAAAATTCATAATATATATATAATGGTGATTTCATCACTTTTCTACTTTTTGCAAGTTCTTCTGTCATTTTGTTCCATTCGTATATAAGCATTGGATCACGCTCACTATTGAACACTTCTTTGCCTGTTCCAAAAAGATGTGAGAAGTAGAATGCATATCCAAGTTCTGCATCAACATGGGCTTTTGGAATTGGTTTGTTTCCTTCCATTATGTACATATTACCTATTCCCCGCAGACGAATAGGATGCCTATCTTCTACTATCTTGCCCATAACAAACTCCTTTCAATAACCAAGTTTTTTCATTCTTACAAACCACTCCGAAAAATCAGGAACGGGAACTTTATGTTTGTTCTGTATCAAAACCTGTTTTGATTTCCCCGGCAGGTTCTTTATTACTTCTTTGTTTCTGGAAATGAAATTACCAATATCTTTTGGTTCATATCCAAGATTGCCCATCCCTACAATTATATCTACCTGTCTCCAAATAGCCAGATGGTCTTTCCAAGATGGAACATTTTCTTTATCACCCATGACATCTCCTATATCTCAAACAGGTCATCTTCCATCAAATAATCCATGCTGCCTTTTCTTCTTATTGGATCACAGCCGTATGGAACTCTTTTGAATACGCCTTCTGTAACTACACCTATGCGGTTCATCCTGAAGTAAACTGTTTCATACATTCTCATATGACAAACCATAGAAGATGCTTTTTGCAACCCACAATTTACACATTCATATATGGGATATCTACCATCAATTTTTTTTAGCTCTTCGTTTCTTTTCCACTTGTGTTTTTTCATTTGCAGGTTTCACAAACCGGAGTCCATTTATATTTCTTTGAATGCTCTTATATTGAACCAGACATTTTGTGCAGCACAGGCAGAACGGCAACGCCTGATAAAATGATCTGAAAAGCTTATGCCAAATATATCCCGTATCTCACTGAATGAGTAGTACTGTTCTATTTTCGCTCTAAACTCTTTTACACCGCTGATCGTAATGACACCGCCCATACTGAAACGAATATCCCTTGGCTCACCAAGTTCATTTATCGCAACGCCAAGACGGATCGTTCCATAATGCATGAATCTCTTACCACCGGCAAATGTTCTCCTGATGATTACGGGAAACTCTTTGCTCACATTTACAGCATACTTACCAAATTTCTCTTCTACTTCTTTTTCCCGCTGTTCATGTTCTTTATGGAACTCATCATAGAATTTTTTGACTTTAGTAAAACAATTATGACAACCAACTGGTTTGTTTATCCATTCTTGTTGTGATTCATATTTGTATTCATTTTGCCTTTTGAATATGGTTTTTGAATGCTGATCAAAAATTCTTGTCAGTGTCCAGTTTCCCGGTTTGTATTTCTTCGCACCATAACAAAGTGGAGTAATCAACCCATCATATTTGTTGGCATTCACAGCGGCAAAATGAATGACCGTTCCGCTTCGCATCTTTCCAACCACTTCTGCCATTGCTCTTGAGACATCTTCTTCCCATCTCAGCATATGCAAGCTTCTTTGATCAACACCACCGTTCACACTCCACACCTCTTCAGTCATTTGATTCTTCCTTTCTTCTTTGGCTTGTATCCACCATTTTTTTAGGTTTCCTAACAACAAATAAAAATCCTTTCCATCAACTATATCACAAGTCGAGAAAAATGTACATCTTCTGCACGATACATTAGGCTGTTTAGCCTGATGGGTCTGTAGTCAATCTTTTCAACCGAAACATTTATGTATGTTGTTCCTTTTACTGCTCCGCTTCCCTCATTCATGATAAACCACTTCTTATCATGAGAGTGACCATGAATGTTCACAGTATTTGATGGTAACTTACATTGCTTCCGGTGTGAAAATAAAAAGTACAAACCACGATCTTCACATTTCACTATGAATGGTTTCTTGATCAAAGTAACTCTACAGTCATCATACCATCCTGCACTGTGCCTGTCGTGGTTCCCCTTTATCAAATAGATTTTACCGTTCAACTTCTCAACGGTTTTTACTACTGTTCGTTTTGCCCCGAAAGCGAAATCTCCCATATGAAGAACTATGTCATCTACACCAACCATTCGATTCCATCTCTGGATGATGATCTGTTGCCAATCTTTTATTCTGGGCCATGTCCAATCTTTCGGATAGTGGTTGAAATGGGTATCCGATATCAACCATACATCCCAGATATTATCGCAATTGAAGAACTCGCTTCCATAGTACATTCGCCCACCTTCATCAACTCTAAATTTCACTCTATCCATAACAATTTGTTCTTTCCATTTGCGTTTTGTTATTGTTTATTACCCCCTATTTTGTAGTATTTTGTCACAATATGGGGCAACATCTTTTTTGTTCAAATTTTGTAATGCTCCCTTACATAAAAAAATAATATGTGTACATTTCTGTGAAAATATGTTATAAAAAGATGTCTTTTGTGGGGAATACTCTATATTTGGAATTTTACTTCTCTCCCACTTTTTTCAATTTTTGTGTCACCTAAACTTTTCAATTATTTTTCCAATCTTTTTTATATTTTTGTTTTCGACTATACTTCTTCTTATCTTTGAACACAACGGTAGGTTTCGATGGTAGCTTGATAACTTTATTGATCTTGATCACGATATCATGCTCATCTTCTTTTTGAGGTGGAACATTGTAGGTTTTATTTTTCTTTTTCTTTCCCATCACTGTTATTTATCTTTCAACAATCACAATGCAGACTGAAACCACAT